>Ga0209909_100274_pt1 | contig 52865 bp, 43 predicted proteins | sample FECB22metaG_FD_188302 | JGI IMG/M metagenome (GOLD analysis project Ga0209909, IMG submission 188302) | Cyanobacterial communities from the Joint Genome Institute, California, USA - FECB-22 (SPAdes) (version 3) | ecosystem: Environmental > Aquatic > Thermal springs > Hot (42-90C) > Microbial mats... | reverse complement strand
CCAGCACCTTCGTGCCCGGCCGCAACCTCGTCTTCCTCACCTTCGCCGCCATCGTCGCCTATCAGCGCGGGCTGAAGCACGTCGTGGCCGGCGTCTGCGAGACCGATTTCTCGGGCTATCCCGATTGCCGCGACGACACGGTCAAGGCGCTGCAGGTCGCCATCAACCTCGGCATGGAGGCACGGCTGGTGCTCGAGACGCCGCTGATGTGGATCGACAAGGCCGAGACCTGGCGCATGGCAGAGCAGCTCGGTGGCCCCAAGCTGGTCGACCTCATCGTCGAGGAGACCCACACCTGCTACCTCGGTGATCGCGAGCATCGCCACGCCTGGGGCGTCGGCTGCGGCAGCTGCGATGCCTGCCGGCTGCGCGCTAACGGCTGGTCGCGCTTTCGCTCGGCCTGATCGCGCCTTCGAGCTCGACGGCCAGCGCCAGCAGGTCGAGGTCACTGCCCGGCGGGCCGATCAGGGACAATCCGACCGGCGCGCCATCGACCGTCGCCGCGGGCATGCTGATCTGCGGCAGACCGCTCAGTCCGGAGATGCAGGTCATGCGCTGCGCGCGCTGGCGAAACGCTTCGACGGCCTCGCCGGTCGCCGTGCGCATCGGCGCTGGGCCGGGCGCGGTCGGCAGGCAGATGACGCCGTCATTGCCGACGATGTCGCGCAGCCGCTGGCCGATACGGGCGCGGGCGTCGCGTTCGGCACTGAGGTCGCGGCCCGACACCTCGCGGGCAAAGGCGAAGCGCTCGGCGATGGCCGGTCCGAAGACCGGCTTGGCCTGCTCGATCCAGGCGCCGTTGACCGCCCAGGTCTCGGCCGCTGACAGCAGCCGGAACTGGATGCGCCATTTCTCGAGCCCGTCCGGCGCGATCCGTATCGGCGTCGTGTTGCCGAAGCGCCGGGCGAGGGCAGCGAAGCCGGGGGCGAGCCGGTCGAGCGTGGTGGAATCGGCCTCGCCGTCGGCGTCGAGGCTGCGCATCAGGCGGCGCAGCGGCGGGCGGGTCTTGGCGGGCGGCAGCAACAGCTGGCCGACCGCTGCAAACAAGGCGGCATCGCGCGCGAACCAGCCCAGCACGTCGAGGCTCGGCATGAAGGGCACGACGCCGTCGAGCGACAGGAGGCCGTGCGTGGTGCGGATGCCGTAAAGGCCACAGTAGCTCGCGGGAATGCGGACCGAGCCGCCGGAATCCGTTCCAAGAGCGAAATCGCACAGGCCGGCCGAGACCGCCGATGCCGAGCCGCTTGACGAGCCGCCCGGCACGCGGTCGGGGGCGGCGGCATTGAGCGGCGTGCCGTAGTGGAAGTTGTCGCCGTTCAGGCTGTAGGCCAACTCGTCGCTGATCGTCTTGCCGATCATGGTGGCGCCGGCGGCAAGCAACGTCGTCACGCAGGGCGCACTGGCGGTTGCCGGAGCATGCGTCTCCAGCCAGCGGGGATTGCCGCATCCGGTAACGTGGCCTTCGATATCGATGAAGTCCTTCACGGCGAAGGTACGGCCGGAGAGCAGGCCCGTTGCGGCGCCCTGAAGGCCGAAGCGGCCGTGCGGACAGAAAGCGCCGGCAGTGTCCTTGAAGTCGGCAATCCTCATTCTGCGGCCTCGGCGACGCTCGCCATCGCATAGCCGCGCCGCTCAGCCTCGGCGCGATAGCGCACGGCGAGCCAACGATTGAAGTCGCTCAACGTCTCCTCCAGATAACTGAAGCGTCCGCGTGGGGCAAAACGCGAGAACTTGGCGCGCTGCATGGCGAGGTTCACCGTCGTGTCCTGCTCGCCAAGCTGGCGCGAGCCTTCCATCATGCGCTTGGTGCGTTCGTGGAAGTCGGGCAGGGCGACTGTGCTTTTGGGCATGCACCAACCGCCCGCCGTGAACAATCCGCCGCCGACCTTCAGGCTGGTCGGTCCCTGCGGAAAGACCAGCCCGTAGCACAGCATATCGGGCATGAAGATGATGTTCATGTTGGGCGGCACCATGCCGAAGCCGACGCGATTGCGCTGCTTCTCGCTCAAGCCCTCGATGATGGGGAACAGCGCCGGTGCCGCCCAGCCGTTCTCGGTCAGGCTGCCGTCGCGCTCGAGGAACGGCACGTAGCGCACGATCACGTTGTCGTCGGGTCCGCGCCAGGGATCGAACTCCACGCCGGTCGAGGGCGCGAAGTCGTGGATGATCGGGTGCACGAACTGGGTATGGTAGGGCTCGATGTAGTTCTCGAGCAGCATCTTCCAGTTCCACGGCACCGGCTCGGCCGTCACCTCCGGCGCGATCGTCACCATGTTGTCGAGGTCGTAGCCCGCCATGTACGGCTCGAGCTTGGCGAGCGTCGGCGCGAGCGGCCGCGCCGCCGGATCGAAGTGCACGAAGATGAAGCCATGCCACAGCTCGACCTTGAGCTGCGGCAGGGCCGCTTCGCGCTTCAGTGTGTCGAGGCTTGCCGTCTGGCCCATGTGCGGCGCACCGATGAACTCGCCGCCCAGGCCATAGGTCCAGCGGTGATAGGGGCAAGTGAAGGTCCGGGTATTGCCCTGGCACTCTTCCTTGAGCGTGTGGCCGCGATGGCGACAGAGCGCCGACAGGGCGCGGATCTCGCCGTCGTCGCCGCGCACCACCAGGATCGGCTCATCGGCCAGGGTCAGTGCAAGATAGTCGCCCGGATCGGGGATCTGCTGGACACGGCCGACGGACAGCCAGGAACGCATGTAGACCGCCGCCATCTCGAACTCATGGAAGGCGGCCGACATATAGGCCTGGGGCGGCAGGACGCGGGCGCTCTCAACCGGTCTGTCGGATGCGTCGAGGCCGTCGAGAACGGCCGCGACGTCCGGATGCAATGGCTGTGCAGGGTGTTTGGAGGTGGCTGACATGGCGCTGCTCCCCGATGGGTCAACGGACCGGTGCCGGTCACCGCAGCATCAACCGTGCCACCATCCGGCCCCTTGAAACGCCGCGGGCCGCGCCCAAATCCTGCGCTGCGGTGCGCCACTTTTCGGGCCCGCGCATTTGTCTCGGCATGTTGCTCCACGGAGGACGTGATGATGCAAATCGGCGAAATCCCGCCCGTTCCGGCCGTCCCGAACGGCCTGCCGGCCGATGCCGGCTTTGAAACCAGGCCCCAGCCGACCCCGTCCGACGATGAAGACCGCGAGGTCTTCGTATCGCCGCCAGCGGCGCCTTGGCCGCGGGTCTTCCCGGGGCTATAGGCGGGGTCCGGAAGAAATGAACGGGGACAAGAATGAACGGTGACGGGGGCGCGCAAAGCCATCAGTTCCAGGCCGAGGTGGCCGAGCTTCTGAACCTGATGGTTCACTCGGTCTATTCCGAGACCGATGTCTTTCTGCGCGAGCTCGTCTCCAACGCTTCCGATGCGCTCGACAAGGTGCGCTATGAGGCGATCGCCCGGCCCGAGCTGTTGGCGGGCGACGAGAAGCTTGCCATCCGAATCAAGCCTGATGCCGTGGCCAAGACCCTCACCATCGCCGACAATGGCATCGGCATGGACCGCCAGGAGCTTCTGGACAACCTCGGCACAGTCGCGCGGTCTGGCACCAAAGCCTTCCTGAAGGGCCTGAAGGACGCCAAGGAAGGGCTCGGCCTGATCGGGCAGTTTGGCGTCGGCTTCTATTCCGCCTTCATGGTCGCCGACCGCATCGAGGTCGTGAGCCGGCGTGCCGGCGCGGCCGAGACCTGGGTCTGGACGTCGTCGGGCGGCGCCGGCTTCGAGCTCGCGCCGGCGACCGAGGAGCAGGCCAAGCGCGTGGCGCGCGGTACCGAGATCGTCCTGCATCTGAAGGACGACGCGGCGCGCTATCTGCAGCCGTTCGAGCTGGAGCGGGTGATCCGCACCTATTCGGATCACATCCTCTTTCCCATCGAGCTGATGGATGAGAAGGGCGAGGCGCGGCAGATCAATGCCGCGAGCGCGTTGTGGCAGCGGGCGAAGTCGGAGCTGAAACCCGAGGACTACACCCAGGCCTACCGCTCGATCGCCACGGCCTTCGACGAGCCCGCGCTCACGCTGCACTACAAGGTCGAGGGCCGGCAGGCCTACGCCGTGCTGCTGTTCGTGCCGACGATGCCGCCCTTCGACCTTGCCGATCCGGCGCGCCGGGGTCGCGTGAAGCTTTATGTACGGCGGGTCTACATCACCGACGATGCCGAGCTGCTGCCGGCCTATCTGAGGTTCGTTCGCGGCGTCGTCGACAGCGAGGACCTGCCGCTCAACCTCTCGCGCGAGATGCTGCAGAACAATCCGCAGGTCGTGCAGATCCGCAATGGCCTCACCACGCGCGTGATCGGCGAGCTGGAAAGCTGTGCGGCCAAGGACAACGACGCCTGGCTGAAGATCTGGGGCGCCTTCGGCTCGGTCCTGAAGGAAGGGCTGTACGAGGACAACGAACGCCGCGCCCAGCTGCTGTCCCTGGCGCGTTTCACCACGACCAAGGGCGATGCCCTGCGGTCGCTGAAGGACTACGTCGCCGACCTCAAGCCCAACCAGACCGAGATCTACTATCTCGCCGGCGAGAGCGCCGAGCGCCTGAAGGCGAACCCCAAGCTCGAGGCGGCCCGTGCGCGCGGCATCGAGGTGCTGTTGCTCAGCGATCCGATCGACGCCTTCTGGACAGTCATGCCGCAGGAATTCGAGGGCAAGCCGTTGCGCTCGTTGAGCCAGGGCGACGTCGATTTCGGGCTGACCCCGCTCCTCGACGCCGACACGGACAAGGCCGAAGACAAGGCGGCGGCCGACGACGAGGCGGCCATCGTGAAGACGGTCAAGGAAGCGCTCGGCGACAAGGTGAGCGACGTGCGCGCCTCGCAACGACTGACCGAAAGCGCCGCCTGCCTCGTGGCGGCCGCCCAGGGTCGCGATCGCGAGCTCGAGCGGCTGCTGGCCCGCTCCAATCGTGGCACCGGCGCCAAGCCGATCCTCGAGCTCAACATGCGGCATGAGCTGGTGAAGGCGGTGGCGGGTCGCGACGATGCGGCCGACATCGCCAACCTGCTGCTCGACCAGGCCCACATCCTCGACGGCGAGGCGCCGCCCGATCCGGCGGCGTTCGCCAAGCGACTCAATGCCTTCTTGGTGCGTGGGCTGAAGTAGCGCCGCGTCAGGGCTGCTTCACCGTGAACGGGATGCCGCCCTCTTCCACCTTGGCGCCGTCGAGGGTGCGGACCACCCAGCGCATCGTGTAGGCGCCGGGCGGCAGGGTCGGGGCGCGGGCGAACAGCACGTTTGGCTCGGTTTGCAGCCGGGGCTGCAGGCGTTCGACGAGCTGGTCATCGCGATAGATCGCAAGCCGCGACTGGATGTGATCGATCGGCCGGTCGAAGCGCACGAAGAACTCGCTGCTGGGCTCGCCGATCACCGCCTGCCCCTTGGGCTGCGAATCCATCACCCGGACGTCGTCTGCCCATGCCGGAACAGGCGCAAGAGCAGCCAAACCCATCAAAACGATGCGCCGAGCGATCATCATGAGCGATGATCCCACTAATGGCGGCCGATGTGAACTCGCAGCCCCCGGGCGATCCGACTGCAGTCGGTTCGCATTGTCCAAAGTCATGGGCCGACGTACCACTTGTCGGCTAGGTTAGCGGGTTGCTGGCGAGGGGGAGTGGCGTGTCCTTCACCAATTCGACGTTTCTCGACGCGTTCGGTGCGGGTCTCTACACCCAGGCGCAATACGACCTGCTGGCCTCCGGCCAGACGGGCCCGCTCAACTCGCTCTTCCAGATCGGCACGACGGCTGCGACGGTCTCCGATCTCACCACGTCGTCCAATGCGAACTCCCTCGCCTCCGGTATTACGGTCGGCCTGGTCCTCGACCGGGCCCATGATCCCTCGTCGCTGCTGTCGGGCAACTGGGCTCAGCGGCAGACCGCGCTTGCGGCGCTTTCGAACTCAGGGGGCCCGTGGGCAACTTACGGTGCCGACCAGGCCACCTACGGCGCCACGCAGACCGCCATCACGAATCTCCTGGGCAGCGCGCCCGCGCAGGCTGCGGCGGCCACCGGCTATGTCTCCAGCGCCGCGGATCGCACGATCTGGCTGACGCTGACGCCGAACCAGTTCACGAACCTGTTCGGCCAGGATCTCTGGAAAGTCACCAACAACGCCAGCAACCAGTCCGTCCAGGCCTTGGCCTGGACTGGCAGTCTCAACCTGCCCGCCGCCATCGCTTCCGCCGTCAAGGGACTTTGGTTCGAAGAAAATGTGACCATCGCCAATCCGGCGATCATGGATGGGACGCTGGTGCCGCCGACCATCGGTCCGCAGGGCATCGGCAACAACGCGACCAACGTGGTGGCGGCGACGCCTGCGGCCATCGCGGCCAGCTACAAGTTTCCCCTGACGTCGGACATTCCCACCGATCCCATCGCGCTGGTCGAGGGCAACGTCAACATCCAGGCGACGCTGTTCGCCGACTACAACCTCTATCGTCAGCAGATCGGCCTGGCGCCGGTCACGCCGGCGCAGTTCCAGGTCGTTTCGGGTACCAACAGCACCACGAACACCAGCACCACCGGCGAGCTCGCACTCGACATATCGGTGATCGCAGGTGCGGCGCCCAACAGCGCGCAGCTCCTCTATTCCTTCCTCGGTGGCACGCCGTTCAACGCCTATCAGCAGGCCTTCTTCGACACAGCACATCACGCGCCGGTACTCAGCTCGTCCTACCCGGTCACCGGCCAGCCGACGGCAAACTCGCCCTTTCAGTGGGCCTGGCAGCAACTTTTCGTCGATAGCGCCCTGGCCAACGTCTCGGTCGTCATGGCGGGCGGCGACGAGGGAGCGAGTGCCACGTACGCCAACGGCATCGCCAATCTCGCCAACACCCACTCCTCGCCCTTCACCCTGATCGTCGGTGGCACCTCGATCGCGACCCTGGCGAGCTCGTTGTCCGACAGCACGCTCGCCCAGCTCGAGACGCTGGCGATGCAGGATGACCCGGGGACCGTGTTTCAGCTCGTCGCCACGGGTCTCAGGGTCCTGCCCTCGCACATGTCGAGCGCGACGCCGGCACCCGCTGGCCAGGCGACCTCACTGCAGGCGCTGTTCGAGACGGTTTGGCAAACCCTGTCGGTGACGCCGTCCGCGAACAACCCCGCGCTGCTCCTTTCGCCATACGGCGGCCACGAAACCGGCTCGGGCGGCGTAGCGATCACCACAATACCGTACTACCAGCAGGCCTACGGCATCTCCTCCTTGACCAACGGCCATCGCGGCGCGCCCGACGTCGCGGCGCTGTCCAGCGGCGATACGAAGTATGCCGTGCTCAATCAGAACTATGTCGAGAGCGCAGCCGGCAATCCGCTGATCCACAGCAACGGCGGCACCAGCGCGGCGGCGCCGCTGTGGGCATCGCTGACCACGCAGTTCAATGCGATATTCCACGACCAGGGCCTGCCCAGCCTCGGTTTCTACAACGACCTGCTCTACATCGCCTCGGTGATCGATCCGGGCGCGTTCAACGACATCCAGCTCGGCAACAACATCAACACCTATACGATGTCGACCTCCGGGACGACGGGCTACTTCAACAACAACACCGGTACCAGCAGCCCCTTCAGCACCGGCTTCTACATGACGCCGACCGGGCAGGGCTATTCGGCGACGCACGGCTACGATCTGACGAGCGGCCTCGGCACGCCCGACGGCACCTTGCTGGTGCGTTCGCTGTCTGCAATCGCCCATCATGAGATGTACTTCAGCACCAGCCCGCCGCTGCTCGACAGCGACGGCCACGGTGGCTGGACGAGCGGCGCCGACCAGACCCTCATCCTGCAGGCCACCACGCCCAGCACCAGCCTTGGCGTCGGGGTGCTTCACGGCAACCAGGCCCTCGGTTTCGCCAGCGCCGAGCCCGGCAGCTACGCCTGGACCAGTCAATTGGCGCAGCAGTCGCTGCAGCCTGACTTCGATCCCGGCCTTGCCGTGCTGTTCGACAAGCAGCCGCAAGGCTCGGTGACGCAGCTGCATCTCGGCAACGCCGAGAGCCTCGCCGTATCCATCGGCGGCGGCGCCGCGCAGGCGATGCAAGCCGGCTTGAGCAACGACTTCGGTTTCGACGACTTTTTCTCGGGCAGCGGGACGCTGCGCGTGGCCCGACCAGTGGCGATCGCGGAGACCGTCGGCGGGCTGAACGATCAGCTCGCCGTCGTACGCCTGCGTCAGGTGGGCATGGATAGCACCGCGCTCACGCTCTATAAGGTCGACGACTTTTCGGGGAAGATCGGCAACCTGCATCCCGGCGATGCCGGCTACCAGGCGGCGATCGACGGTCGCGCCTACCTGACGACCTCAGGGTTCGCCTCAATCGGCGGGCCGGGCTACGGACAGTACGGCGAGGCCGTGATCCAGCACGTCAATGCCGGCGACCTCATCGCCATGAAGCTCACGAACAACACTCACGGCACGGTGTTCCTGGGATTCACCCAGGGCAACGAGACCGTCGGCGGCCAGCAGGTCGCGCACCTGATGAACTTCGGCTCGAACAGCTGGGGCTTCGAGGATACCTGGGGTGGCGGCGATCACGATTTCAACGATCTGATCGTGCAGTTGGACTTCACCAGTGCCTACGGCCATCACTGGTCGATGTGATGGTGATGTGAAGTTTCACCCGGTCCGGTGGCGCAACTGCCGAGCCCGGGAATCGTTGCAACGCCATGGCGCGCTTTGTCAAGATCGCGGGCTGGACCGCCGGTACCCTCGTCGTGCTCATGGTTGCGGCGATCGGAGCGGGCTACCTCTATGTCACGTCGGACAACTTCCGCGGCCGACTGGAGAGCCAGGCTAGCCAGCTCTCGGGACGCAAGACCCGGATCGCCGACGTCGCCATCGACTGGGGCTGGACTCCCCACCTCCATCTGCGCGGCGTCGAGCTTGCCAACGCCGAGTGGGCCAAGGAGCCCCACATGCTCAAAGCCGACGAGATCGACTTCGAGATCCGGCCATGGCCGCTCCTCAAGGGCGACGTCGTCCTGCCGAGCCTGGTGCTGCGCAAGCCCGAGGTCATCGTGGAGAGGGGCGACAAGGATCGACTGAACTGGGAGCTGGGCGAGGCCCCGCCGGCGGCCGCAGCGGCCAAGAAGGTGGTGAACCCTGACAACCGCTTCCAGACGCCGTTGATCGGCCGGCTCGAGGTTACCGACGGCAAGCTCAGCTACCGCGACCCCCAGCGCAAGCTCGACCTCGACGGCACGGTCTCGACGGCAATGGGCAGCGCCGGCAACCGGCCGGAGGCAAGGCTGGAGCTCAAGGGCAAGCTCGAGGGCCAACCGCTCGCTCTGCATTTCGTCGGCGGTTCGGTGGTGATGCTGCGCGACACCGAGGAGCCTTATCCCCTCGATCTCGACGTCACCTTCGGCGCCACCAAGCTCAGGGCCAAGGGCACGGTGATGGACCCTTTCCAATGGAAGGGCGCCGATGTCGACCTCACCCTGTCGGGCCACGATCTCGCCGACATCTACCCGCTGCTCGGCATCCCGGGTCCGCCGACTCCGCCCTACAACATCACGGGCAAGCTGCACCGCGAAGCCGGTATCTGGAAGTTCCTGCGCGGTCGCTGGCATGTCGGCGACAGCGACCTGGTGGGCGACGTCACGATCGACGAGCGGCGCAAGCCGGAGCTGCTCATCGCCAAGCTGGTGTCGCAGAAGCTGGTCTTCGCCGATCTGGTGCCCCTGGTCGGCGCGCCGCCCGACAAGCCCGCCGGCAACGTCTCGCCGCAGCAACGCCAGGTCCAGCAGCAGCTCGAGGCGAGGGGCGATCTCTTCCCCAACGTGCCGCTCAAGGTCGAGAAGCTCAGGGCCATGAACATGGACGTCACCCTCGACGCCAAGCGCGTGCTGGCGCCATCCTACCTGCCGGTGCAGGCGCTCTCCTTCCGCGTCGTGGTGCAGGACGGCGTGGCGACGGCCAAGCCGCTCACCCTGATCCTGCTGGGCGATGGCCAGAGCGCCGGCGCAGGCAAGATCGCGGGCGAGCTCGTCGTCGATGCCAAGACCGACACGCCGCGCGTGCGCACCAGCCTGGTGTTGAGCGATATCGAGCTGCGCAATTTCTTCCGCAATTCGCAGTACTTCGATGCCACCTACGGCAAGGTGCAGGGCCGCGTCGCGTTGGCGGGCGTCGGCCGTTCGCTGGCCCAGGTGATGTCTACGGCCGACGGCCACATCGCCGCGGCCCTGGGCGGTGGTTCGGTGTCGAGCCTGATGGTGAGCCTTGCCGGGCTGCAGATCTTCGACGCTTTGATCCTCTATGTCACCGGCGACCATCGCATACCCATCAAGTGCGCCGTGGGCCGCCTCAACTTCAACCATGGGACCGTCGCGTTCGACCGCACGCTGCTCGACACCCAGAAGTCGGTGCTCTACGTGCAGGGCCAGGCCTCGCTGGTCACCCAGGCGGTGAAAGCGGAGGTCGATGCCGATGCCAAGCAGTTCGACCTGCTCGATCTGCATGGTGCGGTGATCGTGCAGGGCAAGCTGCGCCAACCGCAGATTTCCCTTGGCCGTATCTTCCCGATCCCCACTCCGGTGATCGGTACGGCCAAGGACGTCGCCTGCGCGGCGACCACCCAGCAGCTCTTCTCCGGCCAGTAAGCAGCCAGTAATACGCTGCGCATGGGCACGCTTGGCTGATGCGATGACGTCGGCGTAGTGTTCGCGCGGGGACGGAAGCTCTTGGGGGCGAAATGACCATGACCAGACATTTCTGGGCGCGCGTGGCGGCAGGCATGGCGTTGGCGATGGCGTTCGTGGCGTCGGCCGCGGCGCAGGGCACCGGGCTGATCTACATGCACGGCAAGCAGGGGCGGGCCAACACCTCGGGCTCGGGCGACATTGCTTCCAAGGCACAGTCAGCAGGCATGAAGGTCATGGTGCCGTCGATGCCCTGGGGCAGCGGCGACTGGGAGAAGATCAGCGTCACGCCCGAGCAGGTGTTCGCCATCATCGACGGCTATGCCAATCAGTTGCGCGCCCAGGGAGCGCAGCGCATCGTGATCGCCGGCCAGAGCCTCGGCGCCAACATGGCGCTTTCCTACGCGGTGGCGCGCCAGAACGTGGCCGGCGTGGTCATGGCGGCGCCCGGCCACAGCCCTTTCGGCTCCTACAGCCGCAACCCCTCGATCAAGAGCAGCATCGAGCAGGCTTGCCAGCTTGCCAAAGCCGGTCAGGGCAATCAGTCCTTCACGGGGCTCGACGAGAACCAGGGCAACAGCGTCCGTATCTCGACCACGGCCGCCGTTTATTGCGCCTGGATGAATCCGCGCGGCCTCGCCAGCATGCCGGTGCAGGCGAAAGAGCTGCCGGCCAATATTCCGGTGATGGTGGTGATCGGCACCGGGGATCCGAGCTTCGGCTTCACCGAGAACAACATCTACAAGCCGGCCGCGAAGAATCCGTACAGCAAGTATGTCGTCGTCGACGCCGATCACCGCAACACCGACCACGCTGCCTCCCAGCGCATCGTCGAATGGATCAAGGGCCTGCCCTGAGCTTGTCGAAGGACCTGCTCTGAGTGCTGCGGCGTTTGCGACAAACCATCTCGAAGCCGGACCGCCGTCCACGGTATAAGGGGGTGGGGGTCGGATAGGGGAGTAAGGCTGGTCGAGGTGTCAGGGCGGCAGACGGCAAGGCGTAAGACAAAGACAGGTTCTCAGGCCGCTCCACGGTCCGGGCGCTCGCGCCAGGCCGCCGCCATGCCGCCGCCCACCAGTTTCTGGCCTGGCCGGCGCGCGCCCTTTCAATGGAATCCGCTGCGCTGGAACTGGCGGCGGGGCCTCGTACGGCTGTGGCTTCTGGCGTCGCTCGTGTGGGCGGGCTACTGGCTCTACAAGCTCCAGCTCGCCTGCGCCTTCTGGTACGCACCGTGGTGCACCGCCCCCGCTCATGTCGACTGGCCCAACCAGAACATGGCGCTGGGCCTTGCCCTCGTTCTGCTGAGTGGCCCGCTGCTGCTGTTGTTCCTGGGGCTTTTTACAGCGTGGGCGATCCGCGGCTTCCGGGCACGACGCGCCGGCTGAGCCCTTCAGACCTGCAGAGGCTCGAAGGCCGAGCTTGCGGCAGGCGCTCTCGCGCGTCGGCACGACCTCCGTGTCGTCGCCATCGCGGCCGCGGTGAGTGCCATGCAGGCGCAGGATCGAAAAGGTCTCGGTCGGCGGAGCGACCAGCAGGCGCGGTTTGCCGCGGATCGCCCGCCGCTCGTTGCCGAGCTCCGGCCAGTCGCGTAGCTGGATGGAAAAACTAGTGACTTGTGTGAAATCCAGGATCACGGGGACATCCACGACGGCTCGGGCCGCCCGATTGAGCGAGAGCGCAGTCTCTCTTGTGAACACGCCGGAGAAGGTTGCCAAAAGCACGCTCCGGGTGCGCTCGAAGAAAAAACCGATCGACGAGTCACTCGGCATGGTCAGTCCTCATACGACGACCACCGCCGCGGGGATCAAGTGCAGGCGCGCGAATTATCCTACCTGTAGGAGGAGATCTCGATCAGACTGCCGTCGGGATCGCGGCAATAGACCGAAACAATCGTGCCCAGGGCGCCGCGCTTGTCGGTCGGTCCCTCGATGATGGCGACGCCGCAGGCCGTCAGATGATCGGCCACCTGCCGCGGCGTCGCCCTGGTGAGGAAGCAGAGATCGTCGCTGCCCGCTGCTTCATGGTCGGCTGTGAACCAGTCCTGCTTGGAAGCATCGATCGGGCGAAGATTGATCTTCTGCCGGCCGAACTTCATCGATGTCCGACGCGTCTTGCCAGGCCCGGGGTCGAAAACCTCGCGCACCATGCCCAGCACACGCTGGTACCAGGCCGCGGCGACGTCGACATCGCGCACGTTGATGACCAGATGATCGACGGAATCAACGGCGAGCGGCATGGAGTCCCCCCATGGTTGTGTGGCAGGCGGCCATCATAGGCCACGAACCGCTTGCCGGGCGAATGATGGCGGCATGATGGCGGGTCGAACGAAACAAAGTGAACTTTGTCGCGTTTGAAACCGCCAGTTGCCATCCCCATCTCTCAGGCGGCGCGGGGAGCTAATGTGTGTGGAACCGAACATGAATAATCTCGAGCACCTGCGAGCCGTCGCAGCCCGGCTCTCGCTGCAGGACGTTGCCCGTCCCGTCTGCCCCCGTTGTGGCACCGGCCGCCTCGACCTCATCGAGGAGCGGCCGCATGCGATCTATGGCGCCCTCGGCGTCACCTGGAAGACGCTGAAGTGCGACGCCGCCGATTGCGGCGCCGTCACCGTGGAGTGACGGCGCGCTTCCTCAGAAGATGTTGAGGAACAGGATATAGAGGCTGGCCGAGAGCGCGATGGCGGCGGGCAGCGTGAGCACCCATGCCATCAGCAGGTTGCGCACGGTTGCCATCTGCAGCCCCGAGCCGTTGGCCGCCATGGTGCCGGCGACGCCCGAGGATAGGACGTGCGTCGTCGAAACGGGCAGGCCGTACACGTCTGCGAGGCCGATCGTGCCGGCGGCAACCAGCTCGGCCGAGGCGCCCTGCGCATAGGTCAGGTGGCTCTTGCCGATCTTCTCGCCCACCGTCACGACGATGCGCTTCCAGCCGATCATCGTGCCGAGACCCAGCGCGATGGCGACGGCGACCTTGACCCAGAGCGGGATGAAGCGCGTCGCCTGATCGAGCTCCCTCTTGTAGGTGTTGAGGATCGCGACCTCTTCCTTGGTCAGGGAGTTCTCCTTGTCCTTCATCAGGAAGCGAAGCGCCTCGGAGGCGAGGTACATGTCGTTTCGGATGTTGGTGACCGCGGCAGCCGGCACCTTCGCCAGCGAGCCGAACTCGCTCACCTGGGTGGAGATCTCCTTCACCAGCGCAGCGAGAGCTACGTAGGTACCTTCGTTGATCTTGCGCTGCGACACGAAGGCGGTGACGGCCGGGCGCGGGTTGCCGAGCATGTTGTAACCCGCCGCCTGCTTCTCGATCACCGTGGCCGCGGCGGCCGAGGCCGCCTGGAAGCTCGGCACCTGCTGAGGCGAGGGCGAGCGGTTCAGCGCATAGGCCGTCGGCACCGTGCCGATCAGGATCAGCATGATCAGGCCCATGCCCTTCTGGCCGTCGTTCGAGCCGTGCGCGAAGCTGACGCCGGTGCAGGTCAGGATCAGGATGCCGCGGATCCACCACGGCGGCGCCTGCTGGCCCTTGGGCTCGGCATAGAGTGCCGGGTTGCGCACCAGGAACTTCAGCGCCAGCAGCAGCAGGGCGGCGGCGGCGAAGCCGACCAGGGGCGACAGCAGCAGCGCATAGCCGATCTCGGTGGCCTTGCTCCAGTCGACGCCCGACGTGCCGTCCATGCCGCGCGCCAGGGCGTTGGCGATGCCGACGCCGATGATCGAGCCGATCAGCGTGTGCGAGCTCGAGGCCGGCAGGCCGAGCCACCAGGTGCCGAGGTTCCACACGATGGCCGCGATCAGCAGAGCGAACACCATGGCGAAGCCCGCGCTGCTGCCGACCTGCAGGATCAGCTCGACCGGCAGGAGCGAGACGATGCCGAAGGCGACGGCGCCGGTCGAGGTCAGCACGCCCAGGAAGTTGAAGAAGCCGGACCAGATGACGGCGAACTCGGCCGGCAGCGAATGGGTATAGATCACCGTGGCCACGGCATTGGCCGTGTCGTGGAAGCCGTTCACGAACTCGAAGCCCAAGGCGATCAGCAGGGCCACGAACAGCAGGATGAAGGGCGCGAGCGTCGTGATCTTCGTGCCGCTCTCGCTCATGTCGGACTGGACGCTCCAGACCACGTACAGGAAGCCTGCCGCCAGGATGCCGAAGAAGACGATCAGCGTGAGCGGATTGAAGCCCTTGTCGAGGTTCGGTCGGCCGCTGTGCGCTGCAGGTTCGATCGGTGGCGCTTGTAACGCTGTATCGGTCATGGTGGCCCCTTCATCCCATGCCGGCACTCTCCCGCCTCTTGTTTACGTCGCTGTGACGGATGTCACCTTGTGTGGTCCTGCCAGTCGAACGCGAGCGGCGCCTCGCGAAAGGCGAAGCGATCGAGATGACGCGCGACGGCGCCCTTGAGCACCTCGAGCTGGCCCTCGGCACTCGCTTCCAGGCGGCACTCGAGGCTGCCAGCGTGTGCCCTCAGCGCCAGCGTGGCATCGCCTGGCCAATCGGCGCCGCGTGCATTGCGCGGAAAGGTCACCGTGCCTTCGGTTTCGCCGAAGGCGACGGTGAGGTTGTGGCTCCAGTGCTTGCAGAGCTGCTGGAGGTAGCGACTGGCATGCGCCGTCTGCACATGGACTGTACTGGTAGTCGACATCGGTCCTACAGCCGCTCGATCTTCTGTGCCGCCTCGTCGAGGATCGCGGCCATGTCGTGCAGCGTCTCGGACTTGGCCTCGCCACGCTCCAGGCGATTGATCAGGACCATGCGCAGGTTCTGCATGGCGCGCCGCACCGGGCCGCCGTCGGTCCGTTGCTGAACACTCGCCAGCTCGGCCAGCCGGGCGAACAGCGCGTCGACCTCCTGCTTGCGGGCCGCCAGGTGCTCGCTACCTTCGGGCGTCACGCCGAACGCCTTGCGCGCGCCGGTGGACGAGGGAGCCTCCTCGATCTGCCCCATCTCCTGCAGCATGGTGAGAGTCGGATAGACGACGCCGGGGCTCGGCACATAGAAGCCGCCGGTGAGATCCTCGATGGCCCGGATCAGCTCGTAGCCATGCCGCGGCTGGTCCGCGATCAGCTTCAGCAGGACAAGCCTCAGCTCGTTGGAATCGAAGATCCGCCGGCGCCGGCCGCGGCCCTCGTCAGAATCGCCCCAGCCCCGCCGGCCGAAGCCATGACGGCCGCCGCGCGGTCCACAGCGATGGCCGTGATCGCGACTGGGTTCGTGGGAATGATGGGAAAAGCGCATTGAGTGCCTCAGTTTGTCTTTAGATATTATTATGATATATCTTGATCCTTCAAAAATCAAGACCCGTGGCGACCTGTAACAGTCGTTTGTTTTTCGCGAGGCCGCTGCGCCTCATTCAACACAGTGTGTCGAGACCGTGGCGTAAGGGTAATCGCGGCAACGAAGCGGCGCTCGTTACGTTCCTCACCTGCCAAACGGCTTCCTCGAACGGCAGAGCGTGTTTCGATGACTCCGCTCGACGACAACACGGTCTGGCGCTTCCGCTATCAGCCGGCGTACGGCTTCATCGCGTCGGCCGCCCTGCACGCGGCTGTTGCCGCGGCCATGCTGCCGCAGGTCTTCGCTGCCGAGACCCGGCTGACCGACCGTATGTTCGAGGTCACCCTGGAGTTGCCGTCGGCGCCTACCGAGGAACAGGCAGCGTCGGCGGCGCCGGTAGCTGCGCTGCGCCAGGCGTCGGGATCGGTGTCGGAGAGCGACGCGCAGGCGGCACCCGAGGCTGACCAACGCGTAGCCGCGGTGGCTGCTTCGCCGGTGCCGCGCGATCCCGGCCTCATGCTGGTGGTCCCCTCGGCCGAGCCGCCGCCCATCGTCACCCAGGGCGAGATCGGTGCCGGGCGCTCCGTGGCAGTGACTCCGCCTGATCTCGAGAAGATGCTCCCCGCGGTCAGCGCACCGCCTTTGGTCACCGGCCGCGACTTTGCGTTGGCCACGCCGCCTGCCCAACCACGGGCGCCGACCCTGCAGGCGCGACCGCAGGCGACCGCGCCGCCGCAGCCGATCCGTCAGGCGGTGCCCAACCGTGCCTCCCAACAACAGGCGGCCGACGGCCACGGAGCCTTGGATGATCGCCAGCGACAGGCGCGCCAGGATTACTTGATGCAGGTGATCCGCAAGCTCTCCCAGTACCGCTTCTATGAGCAGGCGCGCGAGGCGAGCACCCAGGGCACGGTCGTTGCCCGCCTCACCGTCGCCCGCGATGGCCAGCTGCTCGATCTGTCGCTCGCCCGCTCCAGCGGCTTCCCGGGCCGCGACCGCAGCGTCACCGACACCATCCGGCGGGCGGCGCCCTTTGCGCCGCTACCCGCCGACATCGGCCAGGAGCCTTACACGTTCGTCGTGCCGGTCGGCTACGCGCTCGAGCAGTAGTCCGCCATCTAGGCTAGGGCTTGCCGACCAGCGGGCAGCCGCCTTCGCTCAACGGCCGGAAGGCTTGTTCGCCCGGCACGGTGGCCACCATCTTCACGAGGTCCCAGTCGCCCTTGGACTCCTCCGGCGTCTTGACCTGCATCAGGTACATGTCGCGGATGACGCGACCGTCTTCGCGCACCTTGCCGTTCTTGGTCATGAAGTCGTTGATCGGCAATTCCTTCATCTTGGCCATGACCGCCTTGGCCTCATCGGTGCCAGCCGCCTTCACCGCCTTCAGGTAGTGTAACACCGCACCATAGGTGCCGGCCTGGATGAAGGAGGGCGGCCGGCCCATCTCCTTGGTGAAGCGATCGGTGAACGACCGCGCCTCCGGCGTCATGTCGTAATAGAACGGGCTCGCAATCAGCAGGCCCTGCGCCGTCTTCAGGCCCAGCCCCTTCACGTCGGGAAACTGTGCCAGCGGTGCACTGATCTTCATCTGCTTGGCTAGGCCGAACTCCGACGCCTGCTTGACCGAGGTGATGATGTCGTTACCGCCATTGGCCATCATCAGCCCCTTGGCCTTTGAAGACTGCGCCTGCACGACGTAGGAGGAGAAGTCCGCGGTGTTGAGCGGATGGCGGGCCGAGCCCAGCACCTGGCCGCCGGCCGCCTTGATGAAACGCGTGGCATCCGCTTCGACGGCAAGGCCGAAGGCGTAGTCGACGGTGATGAAGAACCAGCTGTCGCCGCCCTGCTTGCTGAGCGCCTCGACGATGGTCTTGGTCTGGCCGTAGGTGTCGTAGATCGGATGGATCGAGTGCGTAGAGCAGCCCTTGCCGGTGAGTTCCGACGTCGCCGCCGCGGTCGGCATGACCAGCCGGTTTTTCTCCGCCGCCACCTTAACCAGGGCGAGCGCGATCGCCGAGTTGGGGATGCCCACCACCAAGTCGACATTCTCGTCGTCGTACCAGCGCCGGGCGATGCCGACACCGACATCGACCTTGTTCTGGAAATCGGCCGTCACCAGCTCGATCGGCTTGCCGAGCACCGAGCCGCCGAAATCAGCGATGGCGAACTTCACCGCGGCGACATCGCCCGGGCCGGTATTCTCGGCATAGGGCCCGGCCATGTCGTCGAGCACGCCAATCTTCACCGCGTTGTTCTGGGCCAACGCAGGAACGCCAAGCACGCAACAGGACAACATCACCGCAATTGCGGTCTTCATGCCTCGCATCGTGTCCTCCCGGACGTTTTTATTGGTCCGATCCTAGCACGATGCGGGGCGCTGGCGCGCCTGGAATGGCGACGAGAATGGGAGGAGCGACAGCGGTCCACGATCCGGGGGCGACATCTACCCGTAGAACTTGTCGCTGCGCTGGTCGGTGACCTGGTCGGCCATGCTTTTCAGCCAATTGCGGGCCTGCGCCTCGTTCCTGAACACCCGCGCCGGCCGGCGCGACGGCGAGAGGTTGACGAAGCGACGGAAGTTGGACTGGACCGTCTCGCCTTCGCCGACGACGGCGAGCGGCCCGCTTTTCATCGTGGCCGTGTAGGCGCTGAGCCTGGCGCCCAACGCCATGACTTCTTCGTCGGTGAAGACGGGGTGGCCCTTGCTGGCGTTGAAGAGCTTGGCGTATTCGAGCGCGTTGGCCACGACCAGCGCATCGAAATGCTCTTCCATCTCCTTCAGCGTCACGGGTCCTTCGGCGATGACGTGCACGAACTTCTCATCGTGCAGGATATCCCAGCGCAGCGGCATGGCTTCCCCCACCAGTGTCTCCCGACCGCGCGCACCTCCTGCGCGCCCTCCAAGCCCCGTAGCGCGACCGGGTGCCCAGCGTCCAATGACGATTATCATTGTGACTCGCATCGTCAATGCAGGTGATTTGACGTAGCCCTGCGGCCGCAAAAACCGCTAACCTGCCGGCAGCCGCCTCGAAATTAGCCAGCGCGGGGCGGTCGGGGAACGACGACGATGGCTGTCGGTGAGAAATCGAGCGGCGTGCTCGACGATGGTGGTGCGCGTCTGATTGAAGACCTCGTGTATCGCTTCGTGCCGCCGCGAAGCGCCCAGGAATCCGTGGGTCCGGCGACGGTCGAGACCGCTGACCGGACCGCGCGCCATTGGACCAGCGGCGAGGATGGACCGTGGCGCCCGGGCTCGGACGCCCACAAACGCGCCATGTGTGGGCTGTTCCGCGAGACCTTCAATCCCTATCGCCCCTCCGTCATCGCCTGGCCGGTGCTCAGTCCGGAGGCGCTGCAGCGTCTGCAGTCGCTGCCGATCTGGGACATCGCCGTGCAGACCGAGGGCCGGGCACGCCTCAGCTTCGCCGCCTTTGCCGATTCGCTCGACGATCCGGAGATGCGCTCGGCGATCATGCTGAATGCCTGGGAGGAGAACCGCCACAAGGAGGTCCTGTCGCACCTGGTGAAGAGCTACGGCATCGCGACCGCGCCGGAGCCGCCTTACCTGCCGCCACGCGACCGCGAGTTCGCCTTCCTCGTGACGGGCTATTCCGAATCGATCGACAGCTTCTTCGCCTTCGGACTGTTCGAGCTCGCCAAACGATCGGGCTTCTTTCCCATGGCGCTGGTCGACACGTTCGAGCCGGTGATCCAGGAGGAGTGCCGCCATATCCTGCTGTTCGCCAACTGGGTGGCCTGGCATCGCGCCAACCTCGGCTGGTGGGGCCGTCTGCGGTTCGAGCTGCGTGTCGCGGCGGCCTGGGTCTACATCGGCGGGCTGCGCGTCGGGATGGCCCACAGTGTGGGCACCAACAAGACGGCGACGCAGCAGCAGAACAACTTCACCGTCAACGGCGCCAAGGCCGTCGCGCCGGTCGAGATCGGCTTCCTCGAGCTCATGCAGATCTGTCTCGAGGAGAACGCGCGCCGGCTCGCGGGCTACGATCCGCGCCTCAGCCGGCCGAACACCGTTCCGCGGCTCGCGCGGTTTGTGCTCGCTGTCGGCAAGCTCTGGCCGCGAAAAAAGCGCTCCTGAGAGCGACCGCGCCGCGAATTGCGAAACCGCCGGATATCGGCATACTCCCGACGACTTCGCGGCGCCGAAGGTATCGGACAAAATGAGTGCAACCTTGCGGCCGGGCGATTTGACCCTCGTTACCGGCGGATCGGGCTTTCTGGGATCGGCCGTCGTGCGCGCGTTGATTGCGCGCGGCGTGCGGGTTCGCGCGCTCGTCCGTCCGAGCAGCCCGCGCGGCAATTTCCAGGGGCTCGACTGCGAGGTCGTGCTGGGCGACCTCACCGATCGCTCCTCGCTGAAAGCCGCGCTGAAGGACGTGCGCTACCTGTTCCATGTCGCGGCCGACTATCGCCTGTGGGCGCGCGATCCGTCGGAGATCATCCGCGCCAATGTCGAGGGCACGCTGAACCTGAATCGCGAGGCGCTGGCCGCCGGTGTCGAGCGCATCGTCTACACCAGCAGCGTCGCAGCGCTGCGCGTCGCCGGCGCCACCATGCCGGTCGACGAGACGGCGGCACTCACGCCCGAGGAGGCGATCGGCGCCTACAAGCGCAGCAAGACCATGGCCGAACGCGCCGTCGAGGAGATGATCCTGCGCGAGGGCCTGCCCGCGATCATCGTCAGCCCGACGACGCCGATCGGACCGCGCGACATTCGGCCCACGCCCACCGGTCGCATCCTGCTCGATGCCGCGCGGGGAAAGATCCCGGCCTTCGTCGACACCGGTTTGAACTTCGTCCATGTCGATGACGTCGCCGAGGGCCACCTGCTCGCCTTTGAGAAGGGCCGCATCGGCGAACGCTACATCCTGGGCGGCGAGAACCTCACCCTGCAGCAGCTGCTTGTCGCCGTCGCCGAGCTCGCCGGCCGCAAGGCGCCGCGCATCAAGCTGCCGCGCGCACCGCTGATGCCGCTTGCCTTCGCCGCCGAGCGCATGGCCCGCTTCACCGGCAAGGAGCCGCTGCTCACCCTCGATGGCCTGCGCATGTCGCGCTATCATATGTTCTTCACCTCGGCCAAGGCCGAGCGCGAGCTCGGCTATCGCAGCCGACCCAGCCGCGAAGGTGTCGCCGACGCGCTCACCTGGTTCCGCACCGCCGGCTATCTGACATGATCTGGTCGACCGCTATCGGGCTGCTGTCTCTCGCGGTGTGGCTCTACATGCTCCTCGCGCGCGGCGGCTTCTGGCTGGCGCGCGAGCGCGACGACGATGTGATCGCATCTCCCGACCGCTGGCCTTCCGTGGTCGCCGTCGTTCCGGCGCGCAACGAGGCCGACGTGATCGCGCGATCGATCGGCAGCCTGCTCGCCCAGGACTATCCGGGTGCGTTCCGCGTCGTGCTGGTCGACGACGGCAGCAGCGATGGCACGGCCGCCGTTGCCAAGACGATTGCAAGCGCGCGACGCCTCGACGTTCTCGCCGGGACCGAGCTGCCGGCGGGCTGGACGGGCAAGCTGTGGGCGCTGGAGCAGGGCGTCCGCCATGCCCAGAGCCAGGCCGGGACCGGCGGCGACCCGGTCGATTACTTCCTGCTGACCGACGCCGATATCGGCCACGCCAGTGACAATCTCCGCCAGCTGGTCGCCCGCGCCGAGCGCGAGGGCCGCGTGCAGGTCTCGCTGATGGCCGAGCTGTCGTGTGCCGGTTGGGCCGAGCGGTTCCTGATTCCCGCCTTCGTGTATTTCTTCCAGATGCTCTATCCCTTCGGCTGGGTGGGGCGCAGCGATCGCCGCACCGCCGCGGCGGCGGGCGGCTGCACGCTGGTGCAACGGCAGGCGCTGGAGCGTGCCGGCGGCATCGCCGCCATCCGCTCCGAGATCATCGACGATTGTGCGCTGGCCCGGCGCCTGAAGCAGCAGGGGCCGGTCTGGCTCGGCCTGACGCGGCGCGCCACCAGCTTGCGTCCCTATGGCGGTTTCCTGAAGATCGGCCGCATGATCTCGCGCTCGGCCTACGCCCAGCTCGGCTACTCGCCCTTGGCGCTCGCGGGCACCATCGTCGGCATGGCCCTGGTCTACGTCGCGCCGCCGCTGCTCGCTCTGTTCGCCGAAGGGCCCGCGCGCTGGCTGGGGCTGGCGGCCTGGCTCATCATGGCGGTCACCTTCCAGCCGATGCTGCGCTTCTATCGCCGCTCGCCCTTGTGGGGCCTGGCGCTTCCCGCCATCGGCGCGGCCTATGCCGGCTTCACCCTGCAGTCGGGGCTCGATTTCTGGCGCGGACGCGGCGGGCTGTGGAAGGGCCGGGCGCAGGCCATGGCGGGTGACGCGTGACCGCCGGCGAACTCTCATCCGGCAAGGGCCATCGCGACGAGAACTTCCCGGTGGCCTCGCGGCTGGTGCGCGCCGAGCTGCGCCCGACCATCCTCGCCTTCTACCGTTTCGCGCGCGCCGCCGACGACGTCGCCGACCATCCGACGGCAGCGGCCGAGCACAAGCTCGGCGAGCTCGATCGCCTGGAGGCGGGCTTGCGCGGCGAAGCCGGTGCGAGCAGCGAGGGCGAGGCTCTGCACGCCGCCCTGCAGGCGCGCGGCCTGACGGACCGCCATGCGCTCGATCTGCTGGAGGCGTTCCGGCGCGACGTCACCAAGCGGCGCTACGCCGACTGGGCCGACCTGATGGATTACTGTCGCTATTCGGCATCGCCCGTCGGCCGGTTCGTGCTCGATCTGCATGGTGAGGCGGCGGCACTGTGGCCGCTGAACGACGCGCTCTGCAATGCGCTGCAGGTGATCAACCATCTGCAGGATTGCGCCAAGGACTATCGCGATCTCGACCGCGTCTACATTCCGCTCGATGTGCTGGATGCCCAAGGTCTGACGGTCGAAGCGCTGGCCGAGCGACACGCTACCCCGAAGTTGCGCGACGTCATCACAGGCCTTGCACGCCGCACGGCAACCCTCCTCGACCAATCGCGGCCCTTCGCCGATCGCATCGCCGATCGCAGGCTCGCCCTCGAAGTCGGCGTCATCCAGGCGCTGGCCGACAGTTTGGTGCATCGCCTCGAGCGGCGCGATCCGCTGTCTGAGCGCGTCCATCATCATGCCCTGGAAGCCGCGGGCCTCGCGCTGCGCGGCAGCCTCGGTGTCGCGCTCCGTCGCCTGGGGCGGATGTTCGGCTCCCAACCCGGTTTGCACGGCAGCCAGGGATGACCGCGGCCTCATCCACGCCCGAGCAATCCGATGTTGCCGCGCTGCAGGCGCGCATCGCCGGCAGTTCGTTCTACACCGCCATGCGCCTCATGCCGAAGGTCGAGCGCGAGGCGATGTTCGCGATCTACATGTTCTGCCGCCTGGTCGACGACATCGCCGACGACGGCACGCGACCGCGCCCCGCGCGCGCCGAGGCGCTGGCCGCGTGGCGCCGCGATCTCGATGCGCTCTATGCCGGGCGCCCCGCCGGACAGGCGAGTTTCCTGCAGGAGCCGGTGAAAGCCTTCGGCCTGAAGCAGTCCGATTTCCTCGACGTGATCCACGGCATGGAGATGGATGTCGCCGAGGATATCCGCGCGCCCGATCTCGCCACCTTGGGCCTCTATTGCGATCGCGTCGCCGTCGCCGTCGGCCGCCTCTCGGTCTGCGTCTTTGGCATGGACGAGGCGCCCGGCAACGAGCTGGCCCATCACCTCGGACGCGCCTTGCAGCTCACCAACATCCTGCGCGACCTCGACGAGGATGCCGAGATCGGCCGCCTCTACCTGCCGCGCGAGCTGCTGAGCGAGGCCGGCATCGAGTCGACGGACCCGCGCACCGTCATCGGCGATCCACGAGTCGATCGCGCCTGCCGCGCGCTCGTCTCGCAGGCAATCGAGCACTTCACGGCGGCGGATCGCGTGATGCGGCCGAGGCCGCGCGGCCGCCTGCTGGCGCCGCGGCTGATGGGGGCGGTCTATCGCGCCCTGCTGCAGCAGATGCTGGCCGATGGCTGGGCGCCGCCGCGCCGTCGCGCCCGTCTCAGCAAGCCGCATCTGCTCTACCTGATCATCCGCTGCAGCGTGTTCGGATGACCGTTCACGTCATCGGCGCCGGGCTGGCCGGGCTATCGGCCGCCGTGGCCCTGGTTGGCCGCGGCCAGCGCGTCGTCGTCTCCGAAGCGGCAAAGCAGGCGGGCGGCCGTTGCCGCTCCTATCACGACAGCCAGCTCGACATGACGATCGACAACGGCAATCACCTGGTGCTCTCGGGCAACGGCGCGGTGACCCGTTACCTGAGCGACATCGGCGCCAGCGACCGGCTCGCGGGGCCCGACCACGCGGAATTCACCTTCCTGGATTTGCAGCTGGGTCGGCGCTGGACGATCAGTCCCAACGACGGGCCCGTCCCGTGGTGGATCCTGCGGGCGAGCCGCCGGGTGCCGGGCACATACGTGCGCGATTACCTAGCCCTGCTGACCTTGTTGCGGCGCCATCCCGGCCGGCGCATCGACGAGATCGTTCGCCGCGACACGGTGCTGTGGGAGAAGTTCCTGCGGCCTGTCTTGGTGTCGGCCCTGAACACCGCGCCCGAGGAGGCCTCGGCCGACCTCGCCGGCGCCATCGTGCGCGAGACCCTGGCCAAGGGCGGGCGCCACATGCGACCGCTGGTCGCCTCGCCCAGCCTCGCCGCAGCCTTCATCGATCCCGCCCTCGATCGGCTGCGGCGCGCCGGCGCGGAGATTCGGTTCGGCCGCTCGCTGCGCGCCATCACGTTTGCGGAGGGCAGGGTGGCCGGCTTGGCCTTCGATGAGGAACAGGAGGCGCTGCAGCCTGACGATCGCGTGATCCTGGCGGTGCCGCCATGGGCTGCCCAGAAGATGCTGCCCGGCCTCGACGCGCCCGACTCGTTCCGCGCCATCCTCAACGCCCATTTCCGTGTCATGCCGCCGGCCAATGCCAAGCCCATGGTCGGCCTGATCGGCGGCACGGCGGAATGGGTGTTTGCCTTCCACGATCGCCTCTCCGTCACCGTCAGCGCCGCCGATCATCTCATGGACCGTGAAGCCGACGACCTCGCCCGGTTGCTGTGGCGCGACGTCTCGGTGGTCCACGATCTCACCGGTCCGGTGCCGCCCTGCCGCACCGTCAAGGAAAAGCGCGCCACCTTTGCAGCGACCCCGGCGCAGGCGGCGCGCCGGCCGGTTGCGCGCACGGCGTGGTCCAACCTGTTCCTCGCCGGCGACTGGACCGATACCGGTCTGCCCGCGACCATCGAGGGCGCCATCCGGTCGGGCAACACCGCCGCCAACCTTGCGTATCCCCATGCCCGATAGCACCTCGACCCTTCCCGACGGCCTCGACGCCGACATCGACCGCGCCACCCAGGCGCTGCTCGATCGTCAGCGCGCCGACGGCCACTGGGTGTTCGAGCTGGAGGCCGACGCCACCATCCCCTCGGAATACATCCTGCTGCGCCACTATCTCGGCGAGCCGGAGGATCTCGAGCTCGAGCGCAAGATCGGCGTCTACCTGCGCCGCATCCAGGGCGCGCATGGCGGCTGGCCGTTGTTCCATGACGGCGCCTTCGACATCAGCGCGTCGGTGAAGGCCTATTTCTGCCTGAAGATGATCGGCGACAGTCCCGATGCGCCGCACATGGCCAAGGCGCGGGCCGCCATCCTGGCGCATGGCGGCGCCGAGCAGGCCAACGTCTTCACCCGCATCATGCTGGCCCAGTTCGGCCAGCTCTCGTGGGCGCATGTGCCGACCATGCCGGTCGAGATCATCCTGCTGCCGCGCTGGTTCCCCATCCATCTGTCGCGCATGTCCTACTGGGCGCGCACCGTCATCGTGCCGTTGCTGGTGCTGGCGGCCCTGCGCAAGCGCGCGCGCAATCCGCGCGGCATCGAGATCCAGGAGCTCTTCGCCACGGCAAGCCGCGCCGAGCGTCGGGTGGCGGCGCACGCCCATCGCGGCTGGGCGCTGTTCTTCAACAGCCTCGATCGCGTGCTGAAGCTGGTCGAACCGCTGTGGCCCAGGAGGATGCGCCAGCGCGCCATCGATCGCTGCGTCGCCTTCACCACCGAACGATTGAACGGCGAGGATGGGCTCGGCGCCATCTATCCCGCCATGGCGAACTCGGTGATGATGTTCGATGCGCTGGGCTATCCCAATGATCATCCCGACTACGCAATCGCCCGCCGCTCGCTCGACAAGCTTCTGGTGATCCGTGAGGACGAGGCCTATTGCCAGCCCTGCGTGTCGCCGGTGTGGGACACCGCGCTCGCCGCTCAGGCCATGCTCGAGGTGCAGGAGGACAAGACCGACGCCGCAGCCCTGCGCGGGCTTGCCTGGCTGAAGCCGCTGCAGGAGCTGGAGGCGAAGGGCGACTGGAGCGAGCGCCGGCCCGACGTGCGGCCCGGGGGCTGGGCCTTCCAGTACCGCAATGCCCACTATCCCGATCTCGACGACACCGCCGTCGTCGTCATGGCGATGGATCGCGCGCAGCGCCAGAGCAAGGCAGCCAAGGGCTACGACCAGCCGATCGCGCGCGGCACCGAATGGATCGTGGGCCTGCAGAGCGGCAACGGCGGCTGGGCCGCCTTCGACGCCGACAATGTCGACCACTACCTGAACAACATCCCATTCGCCGATCACGGCGCGCTGCTCGATCCGCCGACCGCCGATGTCAGCGCGCGCTGCCTCAGCATGCTGGCCCAGCTCGGCAAGGGCCCGGCCGATCCCGTGTTCCGCGCCGGCCTCGACTATCTCGAGCGCGATCAGATGGCCGACGGCAGCTGGTTCGGCCGCTGGGGCGTCAACTACATCTACGGCACCTGGTCGGCGCTGTGTGCGCTCGGCGCCGCCGGCTTCGATCGCACGCGGCCCAGCGTCGCCAAGGCCGCCGACTGGCTGGTCGCGATCCAGAACGCCGACGGCGGCTGGGGCGAGGACTGCACCAGCTACAAGCTCGACTATCGCGGCTACGAGCCCGCACCCTCGACCGCCTCGCAGACCGCGTGGGCGCTGCTTGGCCTCATGATGGCGGGCGAGGTCGATCATCCCGCGGTCGAGCGCGGCATCGCCTGGTTGCGCCAGAACCAGGGCGCCGACGGGCTGTGGCGCCAGGATCACTACACCGGCGGCGGCTTCCCTCGCGTTTTCTACCTGCGCTACCACGGCTATCCCGCCTACTTCCCGCTATGGGCGCTGGCCCGCTACCGCAACCTGCGCCGCACCAACAGCCGGCGCGTCGGCTGGGGCATGTGACGATCCTCGCGGTCTGCGGCTTGCAACGCGAGCGGCGCATCCTCAGCGGGCCCGGCGTCGAGGTCGCGGTCGGCGCAGGCGATCTCGATCGTCTCACCGTCGGCAAGCGCGGCGTGATCAGCATCGGCATTGCCGGTGCGTTGGCGCCGGGACTGCAGCCCGGCACCTGGGTGGTGGCGGCGGCCGTCCGGGATGGCAATGACCTGCTGCCGACCGATTCCGACTGGACCGCCCGGCTGATCGCGCGCTTGCCGGCAGCCGAACGCGGCACGCTGCTGGGATTGGATGCTGTTGCCGCGACGGCGGCGCAGAAAGCAGAGCTGCATCGAAAGAGCGGCGCCATCGCCGTCGACATGGAGACCCACCTCGCGGCCCGTGTGGCCCGTCGGCATGGCCTGCCATTCGCCGCCGCGCGCGTGATCTCCGACGCCGCTCAGCGCACCCTGCCGCCGGCCGCGCGAGTCGGCATGCGGCTGGACGGCGGCGTGGATCTCCTCGCTGTCTTCGGTTCGCTGCTGGCCCAACCCTGGCAGCTACCGGCGCTGATGCGCACGGCTTGGGAGGCCGAGCGGGCCTTCCGCGCGCTACTCCGCGGCCACCGGATGCTGGGTCCCGGACTCGCCGCTCCCTGACTTGCCAGCGCGTATCTCGTCAAGCTTGCGCTCGACATGGCCGGAGAACATGTACTCGGCCCGGCGCTGGCCCTCGAGCGGGATGTCCTTGGCCATCGCACCCTCGGTGCGCACGCCGCCCAGCGCGACTGCCGCGGCTTTCCAGGGCCGGCGCACCATGTCCTTCACCGCCGAGGCCTCGAAGCCGCAATGGACCATGCAGTCGGCGCACTTCTCGTACTTGCCGACGCCGTATTTGTCCCACTCGGTGGTTTCCATCAGCTCGCGGAAGGTCTTGGCGTAGCCTTCGCCCAACAGGTAGCAGGGCTTCTGCCAGCCGAAGACCGTGCGTGTGGGATTGCCCCACGGCGTGCACTGATAGCTCTCGTTGCCGGCCAGGAAGTTCAGGAAGTTGATCGACTGGCTGAACGGCCAGGCGCGCCCGCCGCGGCCGCGCGCCAGGATGCCGCGGAACAGCTCCTTGGTCTTGGTGCGATTGAGGAAGTGCTGCTGGTCGGGCGCGCGCTCGTAGGCGTAGCCCGGCGAGACGGTGATGCCATCGAGCCCCAGCGCCTTCATGTCGTCGAGGAAGGAAGCGACCTCGGCCGGATCGGCGTCGTTGAACAGCGTGCAGTTGATGCTGACGCGGAAGCCCTTGGCCTTGGCGAGCTTGATCGCCTCGACCGCCTTGTCGTAGGTGCCCTGCTGGCACACCGACTTGTCGTGCATCGCCTTGTTGCCGTCGAGATGGATCGACCAGGTGAACGAGGGATGCGGCTTGTAGTCGTCGATCTTCTTGGCGAGCAGCAACGCGTTGGTGCACAGGATCACGAACTTCTTGCGCTCGAGGAAACCAGTCACGATCTTGGGCATCTCGCGATGCAGCAACGGCTCGCCGCCCGCGATCGACACCACCGGCGCGCCGCACTCGTCGATCGCCGTCATGCAGTCGTCGTAGGAGAGGCGCTGGTCTAGGATCTCGGCCGGATAATCGATCTTGCCGCAGCCGGCGCAGGCGAGATTGCAGCGGAACAGCGGCTCCAGCATCAGCACCAGCGGATAACGCTCGCGCCCGCTGAGATGCTGGCGGAGAAGATAGCCGCCGATGCGCGCGGCCTGATGGAGTGGAATACCCATGACTTTACCTAAGAAACCGTTTCCTTCGTTCTGAGCTCGGCCGGCAGCCGGAACTCGATGTTCTCCTGCACGCCGTCCATCTGCTCGACCTCGACCTTGCCGTGCCGGCGCAGCGCCTCGATGACGTCGAGCACCAGCTCCTCAGGCGCCGACGCGCCGGCGGTCAGGCCGACGGCCTTCACGCCCTCGAGCCACTTGGGATCGAGCTCGCTGCCGTCCGAGATCAGGTAGCTCGGCAGTCCCTGCTCGATGCCGATCTCGCGCAGGCGGTTGGAGTTGGAGCTGTTGCGGCTGCCGACCACCAGCAGCAGGTCGACCACCGCGCAGAGCTCGCGCACGGCAGACTGGCGATGCTGGGTCGCATAGCAGATGTCGGCGACGTCAGGGCCTTCGAGATCGGTGAACCGCGCCTGCAGGGCGGCGATCACGCCGCGTGTGTCGTCGACGCTGAGCGTGGTTTGCGTCACGTAGGCGACCGGGGCGTCGTTGGGCAGCTGCAGCCGCGCCACGTCCTCGACGGTCGACACGAGATGGATCGGCGCGCTCACCTGGCCGATGGTGCCCTCGACCTCGGGATGGCCGGCATGGCCGATCAGGATCAGGGTGCGGCCGCGCGAGGCGTAGCGCTTGCCCTGCAGGTGCACCTTGGAGACCAGCGGACAGGTCGCATCGAGCACGGGCAGGCCGCGCGACTTGGCTTCGTCGATGATCGACTGGGCCACACCGTGGGCGCTGAAGATCGTCACCGCGCCGTCGGGAATCTCGTCCAGCTCCTCGACGAACACCGCGCCCATGCGCTCGAGCCGCTCGACGACATGGCGATTGTGTACGATTTCGTGCCGAACGTAGACCGGGGCGCCGAACTTCTCGAGCGAGCGCTCGACGATCTCGATTGCGCGCACCACGCCCGCACAAAAACCTCGGGGCTGCGCCATGATTACCCGCATCCAGATCTACTCCTCAGTGGGGCACGCCAGGGGTGGGATATCGGCATTGATCGGCTGGCTTGCCATCGAGGCAACGCAACCTATTTCTGGATTGGAGATTTGCAGACGTCATTAATTGTCCGCTACTGTGATCGCAGGCGCAAGCCTTGGTGGTATGCGCCAGTCGCCACTGTCTGCCCCGGTCCGGCGGCGGCAAGATGTCGCGCGCTCGGAACGATGAATGCGTTGTTTACGAACATGAGAGCGCGCTGAAGGATTGTCCATGTCAGCTTCGTCTAAGACCCCACTGCTCGACCGGGTAAGGCAGCCGGCCGATCTGCGCAATCTTTCCACCGAGCAGCTGAGGCAACTCGCTGCGGAGTTGCGGGCCGAGACCATTGGTGCGGTGTCCGTCACGGGCGGCCACCTCGGCGCGTCGCTGGGCGTGGTCGAGCTGACGGTGGCCCTGCATGCCGTGTTCGACACGCCGCACGATCGCCTGATCTGGGATGTCGGTCACCAGGCCTATCCCCACAAGATCCTGACCGGCCGGCGCGATCGCATGCGCACCCTGCGGCAAGGCGGTGGCCTTTCCGGCTTCACCCGCCGTGCGGAGAGCGAGTACGACCCCTTCGGCGCCGCCCACTCCTCGACCTCGATCTCGGCCGGTCTCGGCATGGCGGTGGCGCGCGAGCTGAAGGGCGAGCAGCGCCAGGTGATCGCCGTCATCGGCGATGGCGCGATGAGTGCCGGCATGGCCTACGAGGCCATGAACAATGCCGGCGCCAGCAAGGCCAACATGATCGTGGTGCTGAACGACAACGACATGTCGATCGCCCCGCCGGTCGGCGCCATGAGCGCCTATCTCTCGCGCCTGATCTCCTCGCGCCCGTTCCTGTCGCTGCGTGAATTGATGGCGAAGATGGCGCGCCGTTTCCCGCGGCCGCTCGAGATGGCGGCGCGCCGCGCCGACGAGTTCACCCGCGGCCTGCTCACCGGGGGCACGCTGTTCGAGGAGCTGGGCTTCTACTATGTCGGCCCGATCGACGGTCATGATCTCGACCATCTGATGCCGGTGCTGCGCAATCTCAGGGACACCGACCACCAGGGACCGATCCTGCTGCACGTCGTGACCCAGAAGGGCAAGGGCTACGCTCCCGCCGAGAAGAGCGCCGACAAGTACCACGGCGTCGTGAAGTTCAACGTCGTGACCGGCGAGCAGTCCAAGGGCCCGCCCGGCCCGCCGTCCTACACCAAGGTCTTTGCCGAGGCCCTGATCGCCGAGGCGGTGGCCGACAAGCGCATCGTCGCCATCACCGCGGCCATGCCGTCAGGTACCGGCCTCGACGCCTTCGCCAAGCGCTTTCCCGAGCGCACCTTCGATGTCGGCATCGCCGAGCAGCATGCCGTCACCTTCGCCGCCGGCATGGCGACCGAGGGCATGAAGCCGTTCTGCGCCATCTACTCGACCTTCCTGCAGCGCGCCTACGACCAGGTGGTGCATGACGTGGCGCTGCAGAGCCTGCCGGTGCGCTTCGCCCTCGATCGCGCGGGCCTGGTCGGCGCCGACGGCGCCACCCATGCCGGCGCCTACGACATCGCCTATCTCGGCTGCCTGCCCAGCATGGTGCTGATGGCGGCGGCCGACGAGCTCGAGCTGATGCACATGGTGGCGACGGCGGCGGCGATCGACGACAGGCCTTCCGCCTTCCGCTATCCGCGCGGCGAAGGCCAGGGGCTGGCGCTGCCGGCGCGCGGCACGCCGCTCGAGATCGGGCGCGGCCGTGTCGTGCGCGAGGGTACGGGCGTGGCGATCCTGTCCTACGGCACGCGCCTCAAGGAATGCCTGCTGGCCGCCGACGATCTTGCCACCCGCGGCCTCTCCTGCACGGTGGCCGACGCGCGCTTCGCCAAGCCGCTCGACGCCGCGCTCATCGAGCGCCTGGCGCGCGAGCACGCGGTGCTGCTCACGGTCGAGGAGGGGGCGGCCGGCGGCTTCGGCTCGATGGTGATGCAGCACCTTGCCTGGCTCGGCTTGCTCGATGGCGGGCTGAAGTTCCGGCCGCTGGCGCTGCCGGACCGCCTGATCGATCACAACACGCAGCCCAAGCAGTACGACGAGGCCGGCCTCAACGCTCCGCAGATCGTCGCCGCCATGCTGGAAGCCCTGGGCCGGGAGCACGACAGGCTGCGCAAGCCGTCGCTGGCGCACACGAGCTGAGGGGATGGCGTCGGGAATTGGCCGCATCGTCGCGGCCTTCGTTGCGGCAAGTGCGCGCCATCCACTGATCGTCCTGCTTCTCGCCATCGCGCTCACCGCGATGGCGCTGGTCTATGCGGCCGGTCACTTCGCCATGACCACCGACACGACCCAGCTGATCTCGAGTCGCGACGACTGGCGCAAGCGCGAGCTCGCCTTCGAGGACGCGTTCCCGTCGCTGCGCGGGCTCACCGTCGTGGTGATCGACGGCGCGACGCCCGAGCTCACCGAGGACGCGGCCACCAGGCTGTCGGCCGCGCTCGCGCGCAAGCCCGAGCTCTTCCGCAGCGTGCGGCGTCCCGACGGCGGTCCGTTCTTCGACCGCAACGGGCTCCTGTTCCTGCCCCTGCCCGAGGTGCAGGCGAGCGTCGATGGCCTGATGCGCTCGCAGTTCCTGCTGACCTCGCTCGCCGCCGATCCCTCGCTGCGCGGCGTGCTCACCACCGTCGCGACCACCTTGCAGGGCGTCCAGTACGGCCAGGCCAAGCTCGCCGACATCCAGCCGCTGATGACGGCGCTTGCCGACACCTTCGAGAAGGTGGCGGCGGGCGAGCCTGCGTACTTCTCGTGGCAGGACCTTATGGCGGGGGCATCGGCCAAGCCCAAGACGCGCAGCGTCCTCGTCGTCCAGCCGGTGATGGACTACGCCGCCCTGCAGCCCGGCGAGATGGCGAGCAATGCCATCCGCTCTATCGCTCGCTCGCTCGACCTCGATCCGCTGCATGGCGTGCGCGTCCGTCTTACCGGTCCGGTGCCGCTCAGCGACGAGGAGTTCGCCTCGTTGGCCGAGGACTGGGAGCTGGTGGCCGCCGCGATGGTGGCGGCGCTGCTCGGCATCCTGTGGTGGGCGGTCCATTCGGGTCGCGTCGTGACCGCGATCCTGCTGACGGCGTTCCTTGGCCTGATCATGACGACGGGATTGGGCCTGTGGGTGACCGGCCGCTTCAACCTGATCTCGGTTGCCTTCATCCCGCTGTTCGTCGGGCTCGGCATCGATTTCAGCATCCAGTTCAGCGTGCGCTTCCTCGCCGAGCGCCGCTTCCAGCCCGGTCTCGAGGAAGCCCTGGTCGCGGCCGGCGGCGGCGTCGGGCGGCCGCTGCTGCTCGCGGCCACCGCCATCGGCGTCGGCTTCCTCGCCTTCCTGCCGACCGAGTATGTCGGCGTCGCCGAACTCGGCCTGATCGCAGGCCTCGGCATGGCCGTCGCCTTCCTGCTCAGCGTCACCCTGCTGCCAGCCCTGCTGCGCCTCGTCCGGGCGCCGGCGGGTCGGTTCGAGGAGGTGGGCTTTGCCGCCCTGGCGCCGGTCGAGGCCTTCCTCGCGCGCCATCGCACGGCCGTGCTGGCGGCCGGGCTGGTCGTGGCCATCGCCTCGATCGTGGCGCTGCACTGGGCACGCTTCGATTTCAATCCGCTGCACCTCAAGAGCCCGCGCGTCGAATCGATGGCGACGCTGCGCGACCTGGCGTCCGATCCCGACTGGACGCCCAACACGCTGAACGTGCTCGCACCCTCGCTCGCCGCGGCCCAGCCCATCGCTACGAAGCTCGCCGCCCTGCCCGAAGTCTCGCGCACCGTCACGCTGCAGAGCTTCGTTCCCACCGGACAGCCGGAGAAGCTCGCGGTCATAAAGACCGCCGCCGAGCGCCTGGGACCCGCCCTCGCCGCTCAGCCCGCGCCGGCGCCGTCGGACGAGGAATTGCGCCAGACCATGGCCTCGACGGCCAGCGCGCTCACCCAGGCCGGCGAAGGGTCCGACCCCGCCGCGCAGGCGGCGCTGCGCCTGGCCAAGGCTCTCGATCGCCTGCAGCAGGCGATGCCGCTCGTCCGCGCCACGGCCGCGAGCGCGGTCGTGCTGCCGCTCGGCGTCATGCTCGACCGCGTTCGCGCGCTTCTGCAGGCGGTCCCGGTCACCCTCGACTCGCTGCCCGCCGACATCACCGGCGACTGGATCGGCAAGGACGGCCGTGCGCGCATCCAGGTCTTCCCCAAGCCGCAGTTCGATACCGATGACGGCATGTGGCTGTTCGCCCAGGCCATCCAGAAGGTGACGCCCGACGCGACTGGCGTGCCGATCTCGATCCGCGCGGCGGGCGACGCCATCGTGAGATCCTTCCTGCAGGCCGGCGTCTATTCCTTCCTCGCCATCACCGTGATCCTGGCGGTGGCGCTGCGCCGTGTGGCCGACGTCGTGCTCACCATGCTGCCGGTGCTGCTGAGCGGACTTTTGACCTTCGCCAGCACCGCCGTGCTCGACCTGCCGCTCAACTTCGCCAACATCATCGCGCTGCCGCTGCTGTTCGGCGTCGGCGTCGCCTTCAACATCTACTTCGTCATGGCCTGGCGCGCCGGCGAGACGGCGCCCCTGCAGTCGAGCCTGATGCGCGCCGTGCTGTTCAGTGCGCTCACCACGGCGACGGCGTTCGGCGCCCTTTGGCTCTCGAACCATCCGGGTACCGCGAGCATGGGCCGCCTGCTGATGATCTCGCTGGGCTGGGAGATCCTGGTCACCCTGCTGTTCCGGCCGGCGTTGCTGGCGCAGCCGCCGAAGGTGGCGCGGTGAGGTCGGTCGCCGCACTTCTCGTGGTCGCGGCGCTCCTGGTTCCGGCTGTCGCCCGCGCCGAGATGCAGCCCCATCACGCCGAGTATTCCCTGCGGCTCGGCACCGCGCTCAACGCGACGCGCATCGGCACCGCGGTGCAGGACGTCACCCTCGATTGCGCCGGCTGGCACATCCGCCGCGACATCACCGTCGAGTTCTCGCTCACCCCCACGCTCAAGGTCGCCATCGCCTCGCGCATGGAAGGTGACGAGCGCCGCGACGGCGCGGCCTTCACCTGGCGCGCCGTCCAGGCCATCAACGGCAGCGAAAGCGAGGTGCGCGGCACGGCCCATCGGGATAATGGTGCATGGAAGGTCGAGGTGGTGACGCCGAACGGCATCGACCGGTCGACCTTGCCGCCGCTCACCCTGATGCCCGTCGCCGCGGTGAACTACGCGATCAAGCGGCTCGCCAAAGGCAGCGAGTCGTTTCCGGTACTGCTGTTCGGCGCCGAGGCGGCGGGTGCTGCCTTCCTGATCGACGTCAAGCGCGCGGCCAACGGCGCGCGTGAGCCCGCGCCGCCGTCGCAGCAGCCCGTTGACCTGCCCGCCGGCCAGTCCTGGCCGCTCGCGCTCGGCGTCTCCCGTGCCGGCCAGCCCGACGGCAAGCCCATCCTCTCGCTGCGCCTTCGCCTCTTCGATACCGGCATCCTCGACCGCGTCGTCGTCGATGCCGGCCCCATCACCGTGGCAGCGCACCTGCAAGCGCTGCAGATGCGCGAGCCGCCGAACTGCCCGCGCTGACGTCGGCAAGCCTGTTGCCCCGGCAGAGGCGGTGATAGGCTGGCGCCGGGGACGATGTTGGGGACGGTGTTGGGGGCGGATGAACAAGGCGGTATCGCGCCGTGGGTTCGTGCGGGCGGGCGTTGCATCGGGCATAGCCTTCAGGATCGGCCTGGTCGCGGATGGCGCGCGGGCAGCGATCCTCGACGACCCGCGTTCGCAGCTCGCCTCGTGGATCGCGCCCGACGGCAAGGCCCGCTTCCGCACCGATGCCGTGGCCAAGGTCACCGGCGCCAAGACCTTCGCCCGCGATTACCGCGCGCGTGACCTGCCGGGCTGGCCCAAGGAGCAGAGCCACGCCTTCCTGCTGCACGCCACCCGGGCAGACGCGGCGTTCGCCGGCCTCGATCTTGCGCTGCTGGGCGAGGACCTCAAGCCCGACCGCCTCGTCCTCGGCGACGAGCTGCTGAAGGACGGTCTCAGGCCACCGTCGGGTGGCGTGATCGGCCCGCCGGGCTTCTACGGCGACGTCTTCCTGGTGCCGCCGGGCGAGACCCCGCGCCTGCTCGGCCAGCCGCTGGCCCTGCTGATCTACCGCGACTTCGCCCGCTTCGATGCGGCCCGCCGCAAGCTGCGCTTCGCCGACGGCGTCGTGCGCTGGGGCGCGGCGTCGGGCTATGCGACGCCGGCGAACTACGGCGCGGTCCGCTTCGTGCGTATCGCCGGTGCGACGCCCGACGCGCCGGACGTCTATGCGCCGATGACCGGGACCACCGTCTATGCCGGCTTCAAGGGCGACCAGGTCGCCTGGCCGGCGGCCGACAAGTCCGGTGATGCGGCCCAGCAGGCGATGTGGGCGGCCGGCGAGATCGACCGCATGATTGCCGCCGCCGATTCCTCCGCCGCCGAATCGCTGGTGGTGCGCCGCTCCTACTTCTCGCAGTCGATCGACGCCTCGGCGATGGAGGCCGACAATGGCCTCGCCTGGTTCGATCCGTCGAGCGGGGCGCTGCGGCTGATGATGGCGACCCAGTCGCCCTACGAGGTCGCGGTCGGCACGGCCACGATGGCCAAGCCGTCGCGCATCGCCGTGACGTCGATCGACCTGTCGATCGGCTACACGGTGGGCTACGGCACCAAGGACCATTCGATCTTCCCCTACTTCGTCGTCATGGCGGGCCTGTACGGCGACGGTCGCCCGGTGCGCCTGGCCAACGATCGCTACCAGCAGTTCCAGCTCGGCATGAAGCGGCATGCCTTCTGGAGCGACCTGACGTTTGTCGTCGATCGCGCCACCCAGCGCTTTCGCGTCATGAAGGGCGCCTACCGGGTCGACGGCGGCGGCCGGCGGAACTTCTCGCCCGAGGTCGGCGGAGTCGGCGCCGCCGCCGGCCAGAGCGTCTACTACCTGCCCAACAGCGATTTCTCCGTCGAAGCGCGCGCCTCACGCGCCGTCGATGCCGGCTCGACCCGCGGCTATGGCACGCTGCAGACCATGACCGCGACCGAGATGCTGGTCGACGAGATCGCCGGTCTGCTGTCGGTCGACGCCATCGAGCTCAGACGGAAAAACGCCCTGCTCTCGGGCATGCGCAACTCCCAGGGCGCGGTGCCCGCCGGTGCCCTGCGCACCGACGACCTGCTGCAGCGCGCCGCCCGGCATCCGCTGTGGCGCGAACGCGATAAGGCCAAGCGCGCCTACGAGACCGCCAATCCCGGCAAGCGCTACGGCGTGGGCTTCGCCTGCGTCCAGAAGGACTACGGCTCGGGCGGCGAGGCGGCCATCGCCACGCTCGATATGTCACCGTCGGGCAAGCTCTCGTTGCGCCAGGGCGGCAACGAGATGGGCACCGGCCTGACCACCAGCCATGCCGTCATGGTGCGCGACATCCTGGGCACCGCGCCCGACATCATGAGCTTCGGCGTGACTGAGTGGCCGGAGATGCCGCTCAGCTCCACCGACGATGCTTTCACCACCACCCAGCAGCGCGAGGACGAGCTCGCCCGCGATCCGCACTGGACGCCGCTCCGGCAGACCGCGATGAGCGCATCGAACAGCGTCTATTTCGTCGGCCACGCCACACGCACCGCGGCCAGCGCCCTGCTGCGGTTGGCCTTGTGGCCGGCGGCGCTCGCGATCTGGTCGGAGGGACCGGCCGGCGGCCAGCTCGCCTCGCTGTCGGTCGACCTCGCCCAGGCCCGCTTCGCCGACGGCAGGTTGAGCGCCGGCGGACTGGAGCCGCTCGCCCTCGAGCGGCTGGCCGCGCTGGCGCACGAGCGCGGCCTCATCACCGCCGTCAGTGTCCACACCTTCAACCGCTGGCAATGGGCCGAGGCGACGTTCGACGTTCCCGGCGCCGGCACGCACCGCCTGCCGGCGGACGCGCTGTCGGTCCGCCGCGGCGGCGGAAACTTCGAGTTCATCGCGCGCCGCGACGTCTTCTTCCCGCCAGTCGCGCGGCTCAACGCCGCCGTGACCTATTACTCGGGCAAGGCGGCCCTCGCCGAGATCGCGGTCGACACCGCAACCGGTAAGGTCGAGCTGCTGTCGCATCACTCGATCCTGGAATGCGGCCACCAGGTGGTGCCGCAGCTGGTCTCCGGCCAGATCCAGGGCGGCCTCGCCATGGGCATCGGCCACGCCCTGCTGGAGGAGCTGCCGCTCTACGAGGACGGGCCGGGCGACGGCACCTGGAACTGGAACCGCTATCGCCTGCCGCATGCCGCCGATGTCGCGGTGTGGAAGCAGACAGCCGAGGTGCTGCCGCCGCTCACCAGCAGCGACGCGCCCAAAGGCATCGCCGAGGTCGTCATGATCCCCATCGTGCCGGCGATCGCCAACGCCGTGGCGCATGCCATCGGCAAGCGCTTCTACGCCACGCCGATCACCGCCGGGCAGATCCTGGAGGCGCTGGGATGACCATCCGCTCGACGCCCCTGTCGCTCACCGTGAACGGCAAGAAGGTCGGGCCGATCGACGTGCCCGACGACATGATGCTGGTCGACGTCCTGCACGAGTATCTCGGGCTCACGGGATCGCGCCTCGCCTGCGGCCAGGGCATCTGCCATGCCTGCGCCGTCATCCTCGACGGTGCTGATGGTCCGCGCGAGATCAGGAGCTGCATCACCGGTGCGCACTTCTTCGCCGGCAAGTCGATCCGCACGGTCGAGGGCCATGCCGAGCGCGACGCCGCGGGCAACGTCGTGCGCCTGTCGCCGGTGCAGCAGGCCCTGATCGAGCATTTCTCGTTCCAGTGTGGCTACTGCACGCCGGGCTTCGTCACGGCGGCGACCGTGCTGGTCGAGCGCCTGAAGGCCGCGCCGGTGGCCCGTCGCGATCTCGAGGCCATGATCGACAAGGCGCTTGGCCAGCACATCTGCCGCTGTACTGGATACGTGCGCTATTTCGAGGCCGTGCGCGACCTGATCCTGGCGACCCCTGGACTGGTCCGCGCATGAGGCTCTGGAACAACCCGAGCTGGCGTCGCGTCGTCCTCGCTCTGGCTGCCCTCATGGTCGTCGGTGCGGCTGGCGCGCTGGCGGTGATGGCCGGGCTGTTCTCGACCAGCGTGGTCGACGCCTCCACCCGGACGCCGCTCTCGGCCGAACAGATGAAGGACCTGGTTGCGCGCGGCCAATATCTCGCCCGCGCCGCCGACTGCGCCGCCTGCCACACCGCGCCGGATGGCGCGCCGCTGGCCGGCGGCCGCGCGTTTCCGATGCCGTTCGGCACACTCTACGCCACCAACATCACGCCCGATCCCGAGACCGGCATCGGCCGCTGGAGCCGCGCCGAGTTCCAGCGCGCGCTGCGCGACGGCGTGGCGCCGCGCGGCCATCTCTATCCGGCGATGCCCTATGTCTCCTATCGTCAGCTCACCGCTGCCGACACCGATGCGATTTACGCCTGGCTGATGAGCCGGCCGCCGATCCGCCAGGCCAATCGCGCCAACTCCTTCCCGTTCGACTATGTGCGGGCGACCCTGGCCTTCTGGAACCTGCTTAACCTGCCGGCGCACGGCTTCCAGCCGGACGCCGCCAAGCCCGCCGCCTGGAATCGCGGCAGGTATCTCACCGACGCCCTCGGCCATTGCGGCGAGTGCCACACGCCGCGCGACGTGACGCTGGGGATGATCCCGCAGCGCTACCTGCAGGGCACACGGATCGAAAATGTCGACGCACCCGACGTGACGCCCGCCGGCCTCGCCCGCATGGGCTTCGACGCGGCGTCGCTGGCGCGCTACATGCCGGCCGGCGTGGGGCCGCAGGGCGTCATGAACTTCTCGATGTACGACGTCGTGCACAATTCGACGCGCTGGCTCAGCACCGACGATGCCGCTGCCATGGCGGCTTATCTCGTGAGCTCGCGGCGCATGGTCGTGGCGTCGATCGCATCAGTCGCCCCCGCCGCCATGCCGCCGGCCGGCCGGCCGGCCTACCTGCAGCTCTGCTCGGCCTGCCACGGCGCCGAGGGCGAGGGTATCCCGCATGTCGCGCCGCCGATGAAGACCAACGCCAGCCTGCGTGTCGCCTCGCCGCGCAACCTGCTGGTCGCCGTCACCGGCGGCCTGCCTGACCGGTCGTTGCCCGGCGGCGAGCGCTACCAGGCCATGCCGGCCTTCGGCCCTCTGCTCGACGACCGCCAGATCGCCGATCTCGCCAACTGGCTGCGCGGCACGTGGGGTGGAAGCGCCTCCGCGCCCGTCACTGCCGACGAGGTGCGTGCAGTGCGCCCGACCTTGCCGTGAGGGCGCGCGAAGGGCACTCGGGGGACGACCGCCTGAAGCGCCGCGCGGCGCTCGCCTTCGGCTCGGGGCTGGTGCTTTCGGGGCTTGGCGCGCCGACCGGGGCCGCGCCGACCGGTGTTCGGATGCTGGCCTCCAGCGCCGAGCTTCGGCCGGCCTACGACTTCGTCATCGTCGGCGCGGGATCGGCGGGCTGTGTGTTGGCGCATCGCCTGGGCCGGGCCGGACGACGCGTGCTGTTGATCGAAGCTGGCGGCCGCACGCACCTGCCGGCGGTCGCCGATCCGCCGAGTTGGCCGACGCTGTCAGGCGGTCCGCTCGACTGGCGCTACACGATCCAGCCGCAGTCGGGGCTGGGCGGCCGCACGATGCCCTATCCGCGCGGCAAGGCGGTGGGCGGGTCGAGCATCATCAACGCGCTCGCCTACCAGGCCGGCCATCCGGCGGCCTACGATCGCTGGCCGGCCGGCTGGCGCCACGCCGATCTGATGCCCTACTTCAAGCGGGCCGAGACTTTTTCCTGCGGCGGCAATGACTGGCGCGGCGACCGCGGCCCGCTGCACGTCCTGTCGCTGGCCGACGTCACCGACCGCACGCCGGTGGCCCAGGCCTTCATCGCCGCGGCCGAGGAGCGCGGCTTCGCCATGACGCCCGATCTCGGCGGGGCCATCACGACGGGCGTCGCCTGGAACCAGCTCAGCATCCGGGGGCCGGCCCTCAATCACGTGAGCGGAGGTCATGTGCGCGACGATGCGGCCAGCGCCTTCCTAGACAGTCTCGACGACGCGGCGACTGTCGATTTGCTGGCCGACACGACAGTGCTTGGCCTGGTGATCGAGCGCGGCCGCTGTCTCGGGGTGCGTCTGGCGGATCGCGTCGTGAAGCCCGAAAGCGAGGTGCTGCTCTCGGCTGGCGCCGTCGATTCGCCGCGCCTGCTGATGCTGTCGGGTGTCGGGCCGGCCGACGCGCTCTCTGCTCTCGGCATCGCGGTCGCCGCGGACGTGCCCGACGTCGGCCGCCATCTCGAGGATCACCTGCTGCTGGCGGGCGTCGCCTACCGGGCGCGCCGCGAGGTGCCGCGCTCGCACTACAATCATGCCGACGCGCTGCTCTACGTGCCGCGCACCAACCCGGCTGAAAGCCCGGAGCATCTCGTGATGTGCCTGTCGCTGCCCTTCGTGCAGCCGGCGGTGGGCACCTTGGCGCCGCCGGCCTACACCCTGGTGCCCTGCCTGATGCGGCCGCAGAGCCGCGGCACAATCCGTCTGGCTTCGGCCGATCCACGGATGCCGGCCCTGATCGATCCGAACTATCTCAGCGAACCCGCCGACCTCGAGAGCCTGGTGGCGGCGGTGACCTTGGCGCGCGAGTTGGGCGCGGCGCGCGCCTTCGACGACTGGCGCAGCGCGGAGGTCTATCCCGGTCCCGCTTGGTCGGACGGCGCGGCCGCGCGCCGCGAGTTCGTGCGTCGAGCGGCGCAGTCCTTCCACCATCCCGTCGGCACCTGCCGCATCGGCGCCGTCGTCGACGCTGCCTTGCGCGTGAAGGGCGTGGCCGGCCTGCGGGTGATCGACGCCTCGGTGCTGCCCGGCCTTCCGGCCGCCATGATCAACGCCGCCGTGACGGCGGTGGCGGAGCGGGCCAGCGACCTGGTATTGGCCGCTTAGCGTCGCCTTATTCCTTCTCCTTCGGCTTCAACCCCCAGCGCTTGGCGATTTCGCGCGCCATGCGCTCGGCGACCAGGGTGTAGCCCACGCTTTCGCCCTTGGGGCCACGGGCGAAGTGGATGTCGTCGACATAGATCGTGCCGGTCTGGCCGGCGAAGACGTCGAGCAGGTTGACGACAGGTATGCCTTGGTCGTTGAGGCTCTCGAGCGAGCTCACGAGCTTGCGGTAGCGATCGGCGTAGCCGAGGTTGGGGTTAACCTGCCGCTCGGCTTCGCTCAGCGTCTTGCCGATGGCGGGCACCGGCTGGATGAAGAACAGCTCCTTCACCCCCTCACGCCGGGCGATGGCGTCCATCAGCGTGATGTAGCGGCGATATTGCGCCAGCTGGAAGTCGATCACCGCGGTGGCGTCGCCGCGCATCGCCACGGGCAGGGCGAACATGCGGCCGAACTGCTCGGGGTTCTGGGCGCGGAAAGTCCCGTCGGCCTTGGTCATTTGCTTCACCGCCAGCAGGGCGAGGTAGGCGGCATGCGATCGGCTGAGGACGCTGCTCCGCATCATCGTGCCGGCGACGCGTCCCGCCATCCAGCTCATCACGACGTTGTCGAAGCCGTCCTGGGCGGCGACCGGATTGACCTCGAGGAAGTTGATCGCCGGCGTCTCGAGCCGCCCGCTCGCGTGGGGCGTCATCATCAGAACCTCGTTGTAGCCGTCGAGGGTGACGACGGCGTCGACGACGTTGGAATGGAGCGAAAAGAGAATCAGCTGCTGCGGCTGCTTCCACGCGCCATCGCCGCCGTTCAGCACCAGGAAGGGCAGGCCGTTGGGGCTGACATAGTGCTCGTTGAGCGCGACCTCGAGATAGCGCGGCGCCGGCGGCGGCGCGGTCTGTCCGAGCTGGCCCGCGACCGACCCGCCGGTCAGCAGGATCACATAGCGGTCGTCGCGCTTGACGGTCGGGAAATCCTCGCCGTTCAACCCGACATTGTTGACGTGCCAGTGCCCGCACGGCGGCTGGTCGTGATGGACGAAGCCAACGTAAGGGTGGGGGAACAGGGTGTCGGCGTAGGTACAGCCCGTGCCCTCGGTGGCGCTGCGCACGTAGGTGTTCTGCAGACGCTCGAACAGGAGGGGCGCCGGCGTGTAGTGGCCGTCCTTCAGGACCACCCATCCGATGGCCAGCATTTCCAGGCAGGCCAGGCCGACGAACAGCCCGGCCGCGACCGATATCGCTGCAAAGACAAAGCGCTTCAAGAAGGGATCTCCCCGACGCGGTCTGCTCTCCCCAGACCCGACATTAGAAATCGGAACCGGCGGGCAATTCAAGCGCCCTCCCCAGGCTTCGCTTGGGAAGGAAGGCGCACGCCGTGCTAGCGTCGCGCATGATCGACTTGCTCCTGACCAGCGCCGCGGTCGCCACCATGGCCGACGATCGTCCCTTCGGGCTGGTGCGCGAGGGCGCCATTGGCATCGACAAAGGCAGGATCGCCTGGATCGGCGCGGCTGCAGCGGCGCCGCCGGCCGCCGCCATCCGTGACCTCGCGGGCAAGGTCGCCACGCCCGGGCTGGTCGATCCCCACACCCATATCGTCTACGGCGAGGAGGGGCTGGTCGACTTCGAGGTGCTGAGCCAGGGCGGTCAGCGCTGGGATCTCGAGCCTGCGGGCGGCGGCGTCGGCAACCTGGTGAAGCGCACGCGGCTCCTGTCGGAGGAGGCGCTCTATGCCGCGAGCCGCGCCCGCATGAGCCGCCTGATCGCCAACGGCGTCACCACGGTCGAGAGCAAGTCGGGCGCGGGCCTCGACCGCGAGACCGAGCTGCGTTCGATGCGCGTGTCGCGCCGGCTCGGCCGCGAGCTCCCCGTTACCGTGGTCTCGACCTATCTCGGCGCCCATGGCCTCGCGCCTGAGTTCGCCGGCCGGCGCGACGACTACGTCACCTTCATGTGCGACGAGGTGCTGCCCGAGGCCGTGCGCCAGGGCCTGGTCGACCAGGTCGACGGGTTCTGCGACAAGGTAGGCTTCACCCATGCCCAGATGGACCGCCTGTTCGACAAGGCGAAGTCCTACGGTCTCGGCGTCAAGCTGCATGCCGACCAGTACACCGACTTCGGCGCCGGCGCCGTGGTCGCCCGCCATCGCGGCCTGTCGGCCGATCACCTGGAGTACGCCTCGGAGGCGACGCTGCGCTCCATGGCCGAGGCCGGCACCGTGGCGACCCTGCTGCCCGGCGCGCACTTCTCCCTGAACGAGACGCAGAAGCCGCCGGTGAAGCTCTTGCGCGAGCTCGGCGTGCCGATGGCGCTCGCGACCAACTCCAATCCGGTGAGCTCGCCCACCGTCTCGCCGGCGGCGCAGATGCATCTCGCCTGCTTTCTCTTCCGGCTGACGCCCGAGGAGGCGCTGCGCGGATTCACGGTGAACGGCGCCCGCGCGCTCGGCCTGCAGGCGAGTGCCGGCCTGATTGCCGTCGGCCGCGCCGCCGACCTCGCGGTGTGGGACACCGACGATCCGCGCGGCATCGCCTACCCTATCGGCGGCGCGCCCTGCCTGGCCGTGATCAAGGACGGGCGGTTCGTGCACGAAGCGCCGGCACCGGCTCTGGCCCACGCATGACCACCGACGCCAGGCTGCTGGGCTTCCTCGAGTCCGAGCGCGGCCGGCAGGTCGATTTCCTGCAGCGCTTCGCGCGCATCGACACTGCGAACCCGCCGGGCGACACGCGCCAGGCCGCCGATCTCTTCCGCGCTTTCCTCGACAAAGAGGGGATTGCCCATCGCACCGAGGCGCCCAAGTCGGACAACCCCAACATCATCGCGACCTTCGAAGGCAATGGCCCAGGCCGCCACCTCGTGATGAACGGCCATCTCGACGTCTTCCCGGTCGGCGACCGTGCTGCCTGGCAGCGCGACCCGTGGTCAGGCGACATCGTGGAGGGCCGCCTGCACGGTCGCGGCACCGTGGACATGAAATGTGGCACCACGGCACTGCTGTTCGCCTTCGCCTACCTCCATCGCCTGCGCAGGGCGTTCGCCGGCCGCGTCACGCTCACCGTGGTGTCGGACGAGGAGACCGGCGGCAAGTGGGGCACCGGCTGGCTGCTCGAGCACTGCGCCCGGGAAGTGACCGGTGACTGCGTGCTGAACAGCGAGCCCAGCGGCATTGCCACCGTGCGCTTCGGCGAGAAGTGCATGCTGTGGCTGCGCTTCACCATCGCGGTGAAGGGCGGCCACAGCGCCTATCCCCACACCGGCGGCAGCGCCAACAAGGTGGCGGCGGCGCTGATCCAGGACCTGCTCGAGATCGAGCAGATGACGCCCGACGAGCCGGCCACGGTGCGCGCCACGCTCGATCGGCCCGAGGTGCGCGCCGCGGCCGACCTGTCGCTGGGCAAGGGCGCCGCCGAGGTGATGCGCCGCGTCTCGGTCAATATCGGCACCATCCAGGGCGGCGTGAAGATCAACATGCTGCCGCCCGAGTGCGTGCTGGAAGTCGACTTCCGCCTGCCCGTCGGCATCAGCCGCGCCGCGGTGCTGGCCCGGGTCGCCGAGATCGCCGCACGCCATCCCGGCACGCGCTTCGAGGAGCTGCTGCCCGGCGGGCCGGAAGCCAACGTCTCCGATCCGACGCACGAGATGATGGGCCATCTGCTGCGCCGCGCCGGCGCGCCACCGGGAACGCTGCTCGACAGGCCGCCGCAGCCCATCGTCAGCCTGGGCGGTACCGACACGCGCTTCTGGCGGGCCCGGGGCGTGCCCGCCTTCGTCTACGGCTGCGCGCCCGCCGGCATGGGCGGCGTCGACGAGAGCGTCAGCCTGGCGGAGTTCCATCACGTGATGAAGGTCCACACGCTCGCAGCGTGGGATTATCTCACGGGCTGAAGACTCTTTGCCGGGAGCGCGCCACTAGCGACGGAGTAAACTCCGTCGTAAGTGGCGCTCATGTCTGTCGTCCTGAGCGCAGCGAAGGACCTCATTGCCGCTGCCAATGGCATGAGATCCTTCGCTGCGCTCAGGATGACATGAGCGGCACTGGAGTGCCGCGCTCCCGGCCATGAGCGGATGCGTCGCGGTTTACCGCGACGTCGGAGGTCCGCGCTCCGATCAAACCACCGGCACCCGCTTGGCCGCCAGCATCGCCGGCGATATCACGTCCATGTCGAGTGGCACGTGCCAGCGCTTGGTCAGCCGGACCTCGGGCGGTGCGGCATTGCCGGGCTTTGCCCCCGCGAGCACGAAGCCGTCATAGCCGGCGTCCATGACCTCGTTGCACTTCTGCACATAGACCGGGAAGCCGCCGATATAGGGCATGAACACCCGCGGCCGGCCGGGCACGTTGGCGCCGACGTACCACGAGCTGCAGGTCGAGCGCAGCGACACCTGGCTCACCTCGTTGACATGGTCGACCCAGCGGTCCTCGTCCTCGACGCGCGGCTCGAACGTCTTCGCACCGACGTCGCGCAGATGGGCCATCAGGTCGACCATCCAGTCGACGTGCTGCTCGATCGCCTGGATCATGCTGGCCAGCACTGAGGGGCTGCCCGGCCCGGTGATCATGAAGAGGTTGGGGAAGCCCGCCGAGGCCAGGCCGAGATAGGTGCGCGGCCCCGCCCGCCATTTCTCGCCAAGCGTCAGCCCGTCGCGGCCGGTGACGCGGATCTTGTCGTAGGCGCCGGTCATGGCGGCGAAGCCGGTGGCGCAGACCACGGCGTCGAGCGGATAGAGCGTGCCCGCCACCACGACGCCTTCGCTCGTGAAGCGCTCGATCGGCGTCTTCGACACGTCGACCAGCTTCACATGCGGCTTGTTGTAGGTCGCGAAGTAGCCGGTATCGACGCAGAGCCGCTTGCAGCCGAACACGTTGTCGGGGCAGAGCAGCTCGGCCGTCGCTGGATCCTTGACGATGCCGCGGATCTTCTCCCGCGCGAACTCGGCGATGGTGTCGTTCGCTTGCTTGTTGAACAGCAGGTCGCCGTAGGCGCCGAGGAACGGCAGGCCGCCGGCTGCCCAGGCCGCCTCGTACTGGCGATGCCGTTCCTCGGGCGACGCCTCGAGCGCGGGCTGGGCGTTGAACGGGAAGTAGAAGCCGGTCGGCCGCATGCGCGCCTTGGCGCGCAGCGCCGGATAGTCGGCCTTCACCGTCGCGACATGCTGCGGGTCGAGCGGCGCGTTCCAGGCCGGTACCGAATAGTTCGGCGTGCGCTGGAACACCGTCAGCGCCTTCGCCTGCTCGGCGATCAGCGGGATCGACTGGATGGCCGACGAGCCCGTGCCGATCACGCCGACGCGAAGCCCGGAGAAGTCGACGCCCTCATGCGGCCATTCGCCGGTGTGATAGATCCGGCCCTGGAAGTCGGCCATGCCCGCGAACGGCGGCTTGTTCGCCGAGGAGAGGCAGCCCACCGCCATCAGCAGGAAGCGCGCCTCGACGCGATCACCGCGATCGGTTTCGACAACCCAAAGGGCGCGCGGCTGGTCCCAGGTCGCGGCCACCACGCGGGTCTCGAAGCGGATGTCGCGGCGGAGATCGAAGCGATCGGCGACATGGTTGGCGTAGGCCAGGATCTCGGGCTGCGGCGCGTATTTCTCCGTCCAGGTCCATTCCTGGTCGAGCTCGGGCGAGAAGGAATAGGAGTACTGCAGGCTCTCGACGTCGCAGCGTGCGCCGGGATAGCGGTTCCAGTACCAGGTGCCGCCGACGCCATCGCCGGCCTCGAAGCAGAGGGCGGTGAAGCCCATCTGGCGCAGGCAGTGGAGGGCATAGAGGCCGCCGAAGCCGGCGCCGACGACGACAGCGTCGCGGGTGGTGGGGGAGGGCGATACGGGCGAATTCGTCATGGGTGAATTCTTTGTCGGTTGCGTGTCTGGAGCAAGACGTACGAACTCTGGCTTTCCGCTTGGCGCTCGATGGGAGCGGCGGCCTTTTGCCCGGCGGACGCAACCCCTTCGCCGATCCCCTCTTTGTCCGGTCATGAGACAAAACGTTCCGAGAGTGCATCTCGATCGCGTCGCCCGCTCGATGCTCTTGTGGGAGGTCGTGCAGGGCTTCGCCCTGACCCTGAGGTACATGTTCCGCCCCAAGGTCACGGTGAAATATCCCTATGAGCGCACGCCGCTCAGCCCGCGCTTCCGTGGCGAGCACGCGCTGCGCCGCTATCCCAACGGGGAGGAGCGCTGCATCGCCTGCAAGCTCTGCGAGGCGATCTGCCCGGCGCAGGCCATCACCATCGAGGCCGAGCCGCGCGAGGACGGCAGCCGGCGGGCGACGCGCTACGACCTCGACATGGTGAAGTGCATCTATTGCAGCTTTTGCCAGGAAGCCTGCCCGGTCGACGCCATCGTCGAGGGCCCCAACATCGAGTTCTCCACCGAGACCCGCGAGGAGCTCTACTACGACAAGGAGAAGCTGCTCGCGAACGGCGATCGGTGGGAACCCATCCTGGCGGCCAACCTGCGGGCCGACGCGCCTTATCGTTAGCGGTGCCATAGCGTACGCAACCGCGCCGCCGGCGGGACGTTGCCTCGGCGTTGGGTCACAGGCGCCAACGCGGAGGATTTCATGGCGGCCATCGACATCCTGAAAAAGGAGCTCGAGGACATCGAGCTCAAGCTCAGCAGTGCGCGCAAGGCGGTCGAAGCGCCCGATGCCGGCGAGCGCGAGAAGTCCGATCTCAAGCTGATCGAGCAGGAATGCATGGCGATGCAGCAGAAGCTCCGCCGCGCCGAGGAGACGGGGGCCAGGCACGAGGACAAGCCGGCCGATCCCAAGAAGCATCTCGACAAGCAGCTCGACGATGCGCTGAAGGGCACGTTCCCGGGCAGCGATCCCGTCGCGGTCGCGCAACCCACGGCCATCCGGGAGGAGGACCGCGAGCTGCCCGCGGTCAAGCAGGCCGAGCGGCAGGCCCCGGAGCAGACCAAGGCAGCGCGCAAGAAGAAGTGATTCATTGCTGGGAGCGCGCCACTCCGTGGCGCTCATCTCATGCTCTTTTGGACCGCCGGCCTCTGGCCGGCATCATGATCGTGAGCCGGCCGGAGGCCGGCGGTCCGGAAGACCCCGAGCGCCACGGAGTGGCGCGCTCCCAGCGATGACCATGAGAGGCGCAATAATCATCCTAGGTTGGACTACCAGCGGCTCTGTTGGCGCGCGTTGGCTACCAAAGCTTGTGACAGCACTGACTGCATCTGCGGATTTTGGCGTCCACTGGTACGCAATAATTCTCGCGGGTTTTTAGCTCGACTTGAGTTATTTGTTATTGACGTTGGTTATGTCCCCGGGTTATTATTCGCGTCATGACCCACCCCGGACGCCCCACCCTCTACAAACCCGAATACGCTCGCCAGGCGCACGATCACTGCCTGCTGGGCGCCACCAATGCCGAGCTCGCCGCCGCCTTCGAGGTGGCGCCGCGCACCATCGACAACTGGATCGCCAACAACGCCGAGTTCGCCCAGGCCGTGCGTGAGGGCCGGCTGGAGGCGGACGCCCGCGTGGCGCGCTCCCTCTACGAGCGCGCGCTGGGCTACGACCGCACGATCGAGCGCGTCGTGTGGCACCAGGGCCAGGAGCGGGTGGTGGCCAACACGGTCCACTATCCGCCGAGCACCGGCGCCTGCATATTCTGGCTGCGCAACCGGCGGCCCGACCTGTGGGCCAACCGGCGGCCGGCCAACGATGCCGTGGACGACGGCTACGACCCGATCGCTGAGCTCGATGCCGCAGGCGAACGCGCCCGTGCCGCGCTCGACAGCGATGAGATGTCATCGGGCTGAAACGGCGCCATCACGAATCGGCAATGGCCGCGATTCAAAAGACTCAGGCTTGCCGGGACTTCGCCCCCCTCTCCGTCGACCGGCCGGACCCCGATCACGGCAGCTGCATCAGGCGGCTGCCCATGCGGATCACCGTTCCGTCGCGGATACCCTCGCAAAGCCGAAATCCCTTCGGCGCGAACACGATGATGGTCGAGCCGTGCTCGAACCAGCCCAGCTCCTCGCCCTTGGCGCAGGCCGTTGCGCAGTCGATCGTGGCGGCGCCGCGATAGTTCATGTTCATCACGACATCGAGGAAGTGCAGCCGGATGCTGGCCACCAGGATCGCCGCCACCGGCACCATCGTGACCAGAGGACCGCTCGCCAACCGCATGCGGATGACCGCGCGCTCGTTCTTGGCAAACAACTTCTCGACGCGGCGCAGCGCGATCGGATTGACGTTCCAGGTGTCGCCCGAGATGTAGGTCACGCGCTCGATCGTGCCGTCATGGGGCGCATGGAAGCGGTGGTACATGCTCGAGGTGAGCCGCAGGGTCACGTAGGTGCCGTCGCGGTAGATCTCGACCAGGGCCGGGTCGGCCAGCAGGTCATGCAGGGTGTAGGGAAAGCCCTTGGCCTGCACCAGCTCGACACCGTTCACCGCGCCGCACGCGCCGACGATGGCGTCGCACGGGCTGGTCAGCACCCGCGGATCGGCATCGACGGTGCGCGCCTCGGGCTTCAGCGCCCGGGTGAAGCAGGCATGCAGGCTCGCAAAAGACTGTTCCCGGGCATCGCTGAGATCGAGGTCGGCGAACAGGCGCCAGACCGCGATCGAGGCGCGCGCGAGCAGTGGATTCTCGATCTTGCTGAACCAGCCGATCCAGCGCGTCAGCAGGCGGCGCGGGATGCGGTTGGTCAGCAGGAAGTTGATGTCCTCCTGGTGGAGGATGTTCAGCAGGCTCATGGAGAATGGCGATGATTGAGTGGCCAATGGAGTGGTTCTGGGCGTTGTTGGCAGCAGGCCTTCTCGCCCTCTGGATCGTCCCCAAGGCGTTGGCGCGGCTCAGGCTGTCGCGCGCCAAGCATCGCTCGCTGGCGGGCCACGCCCGGATGTCGCGGCGCCTCGCCGCGTTGATGCCGCGCACCGTCTACGGCGATGACACGTTCTTCCGCGCCGACGATGCCACCGAGGAGATTGCCGCGCGCCGCCGCGCCGGCTTCGAGCGGCTGTCGCGGGCGCTGCGTTCGAATGGCGCCCGCACGCTCGAGCGCACCGCCGAGGCCCAGCCGCACATCTCGGACCTGCAGTTCACCGAGGGCTATCGCGTGCCCTTCCAGTTCAGCCCGCGCGTCAGGGCCGAGTTGCCGTCGGGCTCCTTCGTCGCGGCGTCGGCGGGCGTGCAGGTCACTGATCTCGACGGCAACGCCCGCTACGACCTCACCGGCTCCTACGGCGTCAACCTGCTGGGCTACGACTTCTACAAGGGCTGCATGGAGCGCGGCGCTCAGCGCGTCGCCCAGCTCGGCCCGGTGCTGGGCTACTACCCCTCGCTGGTCGCCGACAATGCGGCGCGGCTCGCCCGCATCTCCGGCAAGGCCGAGGTCTCGTTCCATATGTCGGGGACGGAGGCAGTCATGCAGGCGGTGCGGCTCGCGCGCTACCATACCGGGCGTTCCCATGCCGTGGTGTTCTGCGGCGCGTATCACGGCTGGTGGGGCGACGTGCAGCCGGGCGTCGGCAACCCGGTGCCGGCGCACGAGACCTATACGCTGGCCGACATGTCCGAGCGCACGCTCTCCGTCCTGCGCACGCGGCGAGACATTGCCTGCGTGCTGGTGAACCCGGTGCAGGCGACGTACCCCAACTCGGGCGCGCCGGCCGATTCGACCCTGGTCGCCAGCCGGCCGGACCGCAGCGTCGATCGCGCGGCCTACGCCGCGTGGCTGAAGGCGCTGCGCGCCGTCTGCTCCGAGCGCGGCATCGTGCTGATCTTCGACGAGGTCTTCCTGGGCTTCCGTCTGGCCAAGGGCGGCGCCCAGGAATATTTCGGGGTTTCCGCCGACATCGTGACCTACGGCAAGACGGTGGGCGGCGGCTTCCCGATCGGCGTGGTGTGCGGCGACCATCGCTTCATGAAGCGCTTCCGCCAGGATCGCCCGGCCGACGTCTGCTTCGCCCGCGGCACCTTCAACTCGCATCCGTATGTCATGGCGGCGATGGCCGAGTTCCTGGACCATCTCGAGACGCCGGAGATGCAGGCGATCTACCGCGATCTCGACGCGACCTGGGACCGCCGGGTGGCATCGCTCAACCAGCGGCTCAGCGAGCGCGGCCTGCCCATCACCATCGCCCATCTCTCGTCGGTCTGGACGGTCTGCTACACCGCTTCGTCGCGCTACAACTGGATGTTCCAGTACTACCTGAGGGAAGCCGGCCTGGCGCTGAGCTGGATCGGCACCGGGCGCCTGATCTTCAGCCTCAATTTCACCGACGCCGATTTCGAGGCAGTCGCCGAGCGGTTCGCCGCCGCCGCCGAGGCGATGCGCCGCGACGGCTGGTGGGAGCCCGGTGCCCTCGCCACCGACAAGGCCATCAAGCGGCGCATCCTGCGCGAGATGCTGGGCGAGGTCCTCGCTTCGCGGTGGCCGAGTTGGGGAGGCGTGGACGCTTCTCCGACTCAGGCTCCTCTCCCCCGCTAGGGGGAGAGGTTGGGTGAGGGGGCTACGCACGTCGCTCCCCCCTCTCCTAGCCTCTCCCCCTAACGGGGGAGAGGAACATGAGGAGTAGCCGGAACCGCGACTTCCTCGACGATCTCCTCGCCGAGGTCGGGGAGGATCTCCTCGACGATCTCGTCGGGGATGATCGGGGCGGCGACGGCGGCCGCGGTGTGTCGCGTGTAGCGGCCGGTCACCAGCTCCCACGGGGCGCGATGGTAGAGCTTGATGTCATGGAACGGATCGGTGGCGATCTTGGTGGCCCATACCAGGCCGGTCTGCAGGTCCTTCTTCACGAAGAGCTGCAGGACGCGGAAGGCGATGCCGCCCAAGCCCACCGTCAGCCAGAGCTCGCCCACATGGGTCATGAACTCGGCCCAGTCGGTGTGCGGGGTGAAGATGCCGAAGAGCGTCGGGTCGGCCACCAGCAAGAGCGGCGAGGCGGCCCACACGGCCAGCAGCACCAGCTTGCGCTTGATGTTGTAGCCGACCTTGATCTCTTCCTTGTACTCGTCGGTCGCCTGATTCATCTCGTCGTAGCCGCGCGGCTCGAAGAACA
>Ga0209909_100270_pt1 | contig 54175 bp, 51 predicted proteins | sample FECB22metaG_FD_188302 | JGI IMG/M metagenome (GOLD analysis project Ga0209909, IMG submission 188302) | Cyanobacterial communities from the Joint Genome Institute, California, USA - FECB-22 (SPAdes) (version 3) | ecosystem: Environmental > Aquatic > Thermal springs > Hot (42-90C) > Microbial mats... | reverse complement strand
GGGTGTGGGTCTGGATCTGCGGCGCGTCGGCCCGCACGCGGGAGGTCTCCCAGCGCGAGACCAGCCGCCCGACCGCGTCGCGCACGTCGTGCGAGCGCCAGTCCACCCCCGGACGCACCACGGTGTCCGAGTTCGTGTCCCACTCGTCCAGGGTGCGGCCGACGCGGGCCAGATGGCCGTCGGCGGTGTGGTCATAGTGTTCGATCGCCTGGCCGGGGCGGGTTTCATAGGTGGGGTGGTATTCCCAGTGGCCGGGGCCCTCGCCGGGCAGGGTCTCGGGGGTGACGCCGGTCTCAGGGTCGGGATCGGGCGCCCAGACGGCGGTGTGGCCGCTGACGATGTCGGTCTGGACCGACGTGTCGGTGATCATGCGCACGCGCTGGCCCCGGGCGTCGTACTCCAGCCGGCGGCCGAGCGTGATCTGGCCGTCGGTCAGCACCCCCTCGACGTGGACCATGCGGTCCAGCGCGTCATAGCGGTTCCAGGCGGTCGCGCCGGCCGCGGTGGCCGAGCCCGGCGCGGCGTCGACGCGACGCCAGTTGGACTGGGTCGAGCGGACGTTGCCGTTCAGGTCGTGGGCCCAGACCGTGCGCACGGGATCGGTCACGCTCTCGGAGACGTCCTTGAACTCGATCAGGCGGCCCAGCGCGTCATAGGTCGCCTGACCGTCCTGATGCACGACCGAGCCCACCGCCTGCCGCTCGCGCACCCGGCGGCCCAGGGCGTCATGGGCATAGTCGGCCACAACCCCGCCAGAGGCCAGGTCGGCGTGGCGGGCCATCAGCCCTGTGTTCAGCCAGGCGAAGGACAGGGACTGATCGACGGCCAGCGCGCCCCCGGTCGCGGTCTGGGTCACCAGCCGCCCGCCCAGGTCGAAGCCGATCGAGGTGACCCGCCCGCCCAGATCGGTCTTGCCGATCAGCCGGCCGAAGGAGTCCAGACGCTCGACCCCCGTCTTGCCCGAGGCGTGCAGCGTGGTCTTGACCCAGCCGCCGAAGGCCCCGAGGCCCGTGGTGGTCAGGCCGGTCTGCCACTCCCAGGAATAGGTGGTCGCCCGGCCCTCGAAATCGGTCTGGGAGACGACGCGGCCCTCGCGGTCGTAGTTGGTGCGCTCCTTGTGGGCCGCGCCGAACTGGCTGTTCCAGTGCTGGATGCGCCGGCCCAGGCCGTCGTGGGCGTAGAAGTCGGTCAGCTGGACCGTGGAGCCGCCGTCGTTGCCGGGCGTCCAGGCCGCGCGGCCCGGATGCTGGATCGAGATCACGCGGCCGGCCTCGTCATAGTCCTTGAGCGTGACGTGGCCCAGCTGATCGACGGTCCGGCGCACGTCGCCGAAGACGTCGACCCCGTGCGAGATCGAGGCCCCGTCGGCGAACAGCTCGCCGGTGACGATCGCCTCGCCGCCATCGTGGCCCGAGCCGGCCTTGAGGGTGCGGCTGGTCCAGAAGCCGTTGGCGGTGCGCGTGGCGACCAGCCGGCCGGAGACGTCGTAGCGGCGCTGTTCCGTCGGGCGGGCGTGCAGGGTCTGGCCCTGTTCGTTCACATAGGCGACCTGGGGGCTGCGCTGCTCGATCAGCCGGCCGAGCGCATTGTAGGTGAACTCGGTGACGGCGCCGGCGGCGTCGGTCTCGGAGATCACCTGGCCGAAGGCGTCATAGGCCCGACCCTGGACGATGGTGGTCGTGGCGTAGGTTCCCGCGACCGCGTCCCAGCTGAGCTGGGCGAAGGGCTGGCGCGTCGAGACGGCCAGGCCGCGGGCGTCGTACTGGGTGTAGGTCGTGGACGTTCCGGTGAAGTCGTAGGCGCCCACCGTCGCGACCCCGCCGGCCGTCAGGCCCTGCATGACGTCGTAGGCCGTATAGGCGGTGACGTCCCGCGTCGTCGCCGTCATGGTCACGGTGGCGCGGCCGGCGGCGTCGTGCAGATGCAGCCGGGTCACGCCGTCGCCGGCGGTGGAGCGGTACAGGCGACCGCCGTGGTCGTACTCGAACCGCTCCTGCCACAGGCCGTTGACGCCCTTGGCGACGACCTCTCCGTGGGTGTTGTAGGCGAGGGTTCGCGTGTCTCCGAAAGACCCCGCCTCCTGGTGGCCGACCGAGCCTTCGCCGGTCATTCGGCCCAGCAGGTCGTGAACCTGGCGCCGCCCCTCGGTCACGGCGACTCCGTCGCCCCTCACCAAGGTGTAGGTTTCAAGCACAGTGCGGCCCACGGCGTCGTGGCCGAAGTTTCGGGTGAAGCCGGCGGCGTCCGTCGTCGAGGTCAGTCGGCCCCCGACCCCATAGGTGAAGCTGGTGACCCGCTGGTCGCCGGTGAAGCCCCCCTCGCGGTCCTGGGCGACGCGGGCGACCTGGCCCAGCCCGGTGTAGGCCGTGTCGCTCTGCAAGCGGACCGTCTGGCCCAGATGATCGACGAAGGCCGCGCCCCGCTCGCGCGTCAGGCGGCCCAGGACGTCATGGGTGAAGTCCGAGACGTCGCCGTTGGCCTCGGTCTTGCGGGTGACGTTGCCGAGCGCGTCGTAGCTGTAGGCGACCACGGCGTCGACGCGGGTCGAGCGCTCCGGCGCGCCGGCGGCGTAGACCTCGACGGAGTATCGCGTTTCCGTCAGGCGGCGGCCGTTCCGATCGTAGGTGAAGTCGGTGATCCGGTCCTTGGACGAGTCGAAGCTGCGCGGGGGCAGGGCGGCGGGATCCCGGGCCGACGTGACCGCGCCGACGACGCGATCGCCCCAGCGGATCTCGCGCAGGACATTGCCCTCGGCGTCGCGGGTCCAGGTGGTCAGATAGGCCTCGCCGTCCACCGCGGCGATCTGGCGGCCCAGCTTGTCATGGAAGGCGTAGGTCGAGACGCCCCGGCCGTCGATCGTCTGCACCACATTGCCGGCCGCGTCGTATCGTGTCTGGACATCGACGTCGACGACGCTGCCGGCGTAGGACGAGCCGTATTCCGCCACCCAAAGCTGCTGGACCGTCGTCTTGGTCAGGCGATTGTTGCGGTCGTACTCCATGAGCGTCTGGCGATGGGCGCCCGAGCCCACCGGAGCGGGCCCGCCGGGCAGGGCGGGCAGGGTCACCGGCGTGTCGTAGGCGCGCTGGACCGTCGCATTGTCGTTGTCGTCGTAGCCCCACGTCTTGAGCCCGCCCAAGGCGTCGATCTCGGCCACCTTGCGGTCGGCGCCGTCGTAGAAGAACAGGGTCCGAGCGCCGACGGCGTCGCGCGTCTCGATGACGTTGCCGCGCCGGTCATAGGCGATCGTCTCGGTCGGCGTGACCGTGGAGATCGACAGATCGATCGCCGACTGCACCGTGACCGCGTCGCCGGACTTTTGCACCAGGCGATCCATCTTGTCGTAGACGTAGGTGGTGGTGCGGCGCTCGGCGACGACGTTGGAGGCTTCGATGGTCGTGGTCAGATTGCCGCGTGCGTCGTATTCGTAGCTGTTCACCACCGAGGTCGCCAGGACGGTGCCGTCGCCCCGCATGGCGCTGACGGGCAGGGTCTCCGACAGCGTCAGGCCACGCCGGTCATGGGTGTAGGTCGTCGTCGCGCCCAGCTTGTTGGTGAAGGCCGTGCGGTCTCCGAAGGCGTTCAGCGCATAGGTCTCGCCCTTGCCCTCGGCGTCGATGACCTGGGTCACCCGGTCCAGCTTGTCGCGGACGAAGGTCGTGACGGCGTCCGCAGCGGAGACGCCGACGGTCGGCGGAGCGCCGACGGCGGGCGTTCCCGAAACCTTCAAAGCATGGCGCGTCACCGTCTCGACTTCTCCGCCGCGGTTGTAGGTGGTCCGGGTGGCGTGGCCTTCCGGATCGACCTGCAGGACCAGACGATCGAGGACGTCGTAGTAGAAGAAGCCGGCGGCGCCGCGCGGATCGACCACCTTCACCAGATTGCCGAAGGCGTCATAGGTGTTGACCGTCGTCGCCGTCACGCCTGCGGAGAGCGGCACGGTCTTGGTCAGCACCCTTCCCACGGCATCATAGGTGTAGGTCGTGACGAACTGTTCCTGGCCGTTCAACCACGAATCATAACCTGCGCCCGACAGTTCGATGACGACCCGCCCTAAGCCGTCATAATCCCATTTGCGAACTTTCTGCTCCGCTTGACCAGGGGCCATGATCTCGGTCGATAGGCGTCCCGCGTCGTCGTAGTGGCGATGGGTGATCCGTTCGTCGGCCGTTCCGTATGCCTCGAAGATTTGCGTCGCGCGTCCGAGTCCGTCCATCAGAACCTGGGTTTCGAAACCCTCAGGATGGACCGTCCGATACCTGCGCCCAGCTCCATCGTAGGTGAAGGACGTCGTCGAGGCGGTGGAGACGTGCGCGGTGAGCAGAGACGTCAGCGCGTCATGGGTGACGCCGTCCGGCGGCGAAAGCTGAACGGCGAACCGGCTGACGCTCGCGATGCGACCCGCGCCGTCGAACGCGGTCCTTGAGGCATAGCCTTCGGCGTCGACGACGAACGACGCACGGCCGGCCGCGTCGTAGGCGGTGAGGGTTTTTCTGTCGCCGGCCTGGGGAGTCGCGCTCCAGGACGCCAACGCCGCCTCTGAGATTTCGCCGGCGTAGGCCGAGGCATGCTGGGTCTCGACCGTCACTCGTCCGGCGGCGTCGTGGGAAAAGCTGGTGACGAAGCCCATCGCGTCGACCGCGAACCGTCGGCGGCCGGCGGCGTCGTGGACGGCGGAGATCGACCGGTTGTGCGGATCGTTCTTGAAGACGCTCTGGCTCGTGATGCCGTCCAGGCCCGCGACCGTATAGGGCCAGCCAAGGGCATAGTTCGGGTCGAACGGCTGCCACAGCTTGCCGTAAGTCTTCTGCCCCGTGACGTTGCCCGATCCGTCATAGCCGTATCGAGTCAGGCGTCCGTCGCTCTGGACGAGGTAGGTCAGGCGTCCGTCGCCGTCATAAACATAGTCGGTGGTGCGCCCTCCGGATGCCCCCAACGCCGACAAGACCTCGGCGGAGGTCAAGGCGACGCCCGTCGGCGAAATCAGGGTCGAATAGGTGGTGACGAGAATGATCCGCCCTTCGGCGTCATATTCATTCTTGGTCACGGAGCCGACCGGATCGATCGTGAAGGTCAATCGACCCTCTGCGTCGTAGACATAGCGGGTGGTCACGTCGACGCCCATCGAGACGCCGTCGCGACGGCGCACGACGTTGCCGTCGGCGTCGTAGTCGAATGCCGCCCGTACATGGAGGCCGCCGTCGCCGGTCTGTTGGTAAGTCAATCGGCCGAGCTTGTCGTAGATGTAGCTCGTGTCGCGCTCAGCCGAGGTCCCGGCCGCTTCGCGAAGATTGATGACGTTTCCAGCGCGATCGTAGGTGAACTGGGTGCGGAACGCGTTCGCCACGACCACTTCGGTGGTTCGGCCTGCGACGTCGAAAACATAGTCGGTGTAGACGCCCGACGGATCCGTCGTCCGGATTTTCTGGCCCTTGCCGTCATAGACGTAGGCGGTGACCAGGTTCAGTCCGCCCGGATCGACCGTTTCGGTCAGCACGCGACCCGCGCCGTCGTAACCATAGCGGATCTTGCGGCCCGTCGCGTCGGTCGTTTCGTGCAGTCGACCCGCGGAGTCGTAGGCATTCGTCGACGACTGGCCGAGCCCATCGGTTTCGGCCGTCAGCCGTCCGTCCAGATCGTAGGCATGGGTCGTCGTCAGACCGCCGCCGTCGGTGACCGTCAGCGTATGTCCCCGGTCGTCGAAAGTGGTGGTGGTGACCAAGCCTTCGGGCGTGGTCACGGTCAGGGACCGATCGTGCGACGAATGGGAGAACGAGGTCGTCTTGCCCATGCGGTCGGTGACCGACACCACATTCCCACGGGCGTCGTAGGCATAGGTGGCGTCTTGGTCGAGGGAGTCGCGGACCACCTTCACCCGGCCGGCGCGGTCGTACTGGGTCGAGCGGACGCCGCCGCGGGAATCGACGGTCTGAATGGCGCGTCCGAACGCGTCATGGGCGACTTGGGTGATCCGGCTGAGCCCATCCCAGTCTTCGGTGATCCGTTTCACCCGGCCGCGGCGGTCATGCTCGAACACGGTCGCGGATGTGATCGTGCCGTCGAACGGATTCTGGCGCTTTCGGATTTCGCCGAAGGCGTTGTAGGTGTACGCCGTCTCGGCGCCCAGGGCGTCGGTGGTCGCCCTGACCGTGTCGTCGGCGTTGTAGGCCACGATCGTGCGGCTGTCCGAGCTCGACAGACTGGTGCGTGAGGGCAGGCCGGCCACGACCACGCCGCCCTTCAACCCGACGGTCGAGATGCGCGCATTGAAGATGACGGTCTGGGTCAGACGATTCTGAGCGTCGTGGACGTAGCCTTTCACCTCACCCAAGGCGTTGACTTCATAGGCCAAGCTGCCGTCCGCGTCGTAGAAGGTGAAAGAAGTCAGTCCGGGCCCGTTCACCCCGTCCGGGTCGGTGCGGGAGATCAGTCGGTCTGCGTCGTCATAGGCGAACGTCACGCCCCACTGACGATAGACGGAATTGATCTGGGCTTTCGTCGGGTTTGATCCCAAGGCCGCGAGTTCCGCCGCGCCGCGCCCGGAAAGCTGCCCGATCAGTCTCCCGCGTGCGTCGTGGCGGTTGCGGGTGGAATGGTCGGAGCCTGTGACCCTGTCGGTGCTGACGCCGACCAATCGCCACATCGAGTCGTAGGCATAGGTGACGTCTTCCCGCCCCGCGGCGGTGTAGCGATATTCCTTCAGCACCTGTCCAAGATGGTTGCGGTCGTAGGCGGTCGTTTCCTCCACCGGCGCGGCCGGAGCGTTGACCAGCTGAGCCAGGGTCGGTTGGCTGGTGGGGGCCGGAGAGAGACGCTTGCCGGTGACCATCAGGACGGTGTGGCCGAGGGCGCTGCGAGTGTAGAGGACGACGTCGCCTTCGCCGTTGACGGTTCCGACCAGGAAGCCCCGTCCATCGAAAACGGACCATTCATGAACGTCACCGGCGCTTGAGCCGACGCTGCCCAGAAGTTGGCCGAACGTCCCGGACGCGCGCAACGGCTCGGACGTGACGGTGGCGAAGGCTGTGGTTTGGATCACCTGGCCGGCGCGGTCATGGACGATGCGGGTGAGGAATCCCTCTGCGTCCAGGCTGCCGATGCGTCGACCGGCGGCGTCATGGAAATGTCGAGTCGTCCGGTCCTCGCCCGCGGCGGCGCTCGGCAGGATCGGGGCGGAGGGCAGGGAGGCCTTGATGCCGGCCAGTTCGCCGGCGGACAGCTTGGTGGCGTATCGGGTTTCAGCGATCAGGCGCGAGGCGCCGTCGTGGACGTAGCTGGTCGTGGACCCGTCGCCGTCGATCGTCTGCACCACCCGGCCGGCCTGATCATGGATCGTCCATGACCAGACGTCGTCGACCGAAGCGGCGGGCCGAATCCAGGCGATCTCGGTCGGGGCCGGGTTGCCGGCGCCGTCGGTCAGGCTGCGAAGGTCCGCCGAGGTGAGACGGCCGGCATAGCGCACCGTCGCAGTCAGACGGTCGGCGCCGTCATACTTGTATTCGACCAGCGACCCGTCGCCGTCGACCTGGCCGACCTTGCGTCCCAGATCGTCGTAAAGGTGATGCGTCGATCGACCGGTGGGATCGGTCGTCATCCGCAGGCGGCCCAACTTGTCGTATCGGTGCTGGGTCGAGGCGGCGGGCAGAAGCCCGGTCAGCTTCGACACATCCACCTTGTGAATCTCAGGCTGGCCGAAGAAGGTGGAATAGCCGGACTGGGCTTCATCGTAGAAGGTGAAGAAGCGGCCGGCGATCTCGGGCGTGGGCAGGGCCGCCTTCCATCTGAAGGCTTGTACGTCGGCGATCTTCTGGCCGGTCTCGACGTCGAAAACGCCGCCCGGTTGTTGGTGCGAAGCCACCAAAGGCGATCCCGCCGGCAGGACGTAGCCTTCGACCCGGTACCATTTGTCGGCGCTCAGCAGCGCCTGCTGCGTCCCCGTGCCCCAGGACAGGAAATAGGGATTGGACTCGGCGCCGCCGGTCGTCGCGTATTCGACGTAGGCAGGGTCGTGATAGTCGCTCAAGCCGAAGTACAGATTGTGCTTCGACGTGTCGTTTTTTCTGAAGTGGTAGACGAACTTATAGGCGCTGGTGACGTCCACGTTGAACTTGTTGGTGGACCCGCCTCCACCTTCGACGTTCGTCGCCGTCTGCCCGGCTTGGATCGCGACTATGCGGCGGCCGTGGGGACCGATCGTGTCGGTCCATCGGGTCTCCTGGGCGAAGATGGAGCCCTCGGGATTGTTCCAGGCCGGCGGCACCGCGGGGCCGGCCGGAACGCCGCTCGGAGCGGGCCAGCCGGAATTGTCGACCAGGTTCGGCGTCGCCGCCAGATCGACCTCACGCATTTCCGGCCTGTAGAACGAGGTCGACCAGCCCACACGGGTGTTCTCGTAATAGTCGAAGAAGCGCGCGTGAACATGATCGTCCGGCCGGTCAGTCCGCCAGCGGAAGGGGTTGGTTTGGGCGACCTTCTCGCCCGTGACCGTGTCGTAGACCCCGCCGGGCGCCTGGTCCCAGTTCAGGCTGGCCGAGCCCTGGGGCAGAACATAGCCGACCACCTTGTACCAACGATCCTCCACCAGGGTCGATTGCTGGGTCGAAGTGGTGGCCCAGTAGAAATAGGGGTTGCTCTCCGCGCTGCCGTACACCGCGTGATCGACGTATGCTGAGGTGGAATACGTCAGGCCCCAATAGACATGGTGTCGCGTCAGATCCTCCTTCTTCAAATAGATCGTGAACTCATAGGCCTTGTTTCCGTCGATCTTGACGTTCGGCGAGAAATTGCCGCCGCCGCTTTCCCATTGATCGATTTGCCCCGCCTGCATGGCCACGACGGGACGGCCCTCGGGCCCATGTGTGACGTGCCAGCGGGTTTCGGCGGTCTGGTAGTTGTTCAGCCAGCCCGGCATCGCGCCGATCTGATCCGGCTCGACCGGCTGAGGCCACCCGGAAGAGTCGACCAGATTGATCGACGGCTGATCCGTGCGGCGCACTTCCGGCGTATGGAAATACGTCGAGAACCCCGTCTTCTCGGCCTCGTAGTAGGTGAAAAACCGCGAGTGGACTTGGTTGTCCGGTCGACCCGAACGCCACCGGAAGGCGTAGGTCGACATGACCTTCTGGCCGGTCTCCATGTCGTAAACGCCGCCCAGACTGCCGCTTGCGACATTGGCCGAGCCCTCGGCCAGAACATGTCCCACGACCTTGTACCAGCGATCTTCTTGAAGACTGGAAGCATAGTTGCTCGGAAGCGATCCGAAGAAATATGGATTGGTTTCGGCCATGCCGCCGTGCGCGCCGTCGGCATATTCGACGTAGGCTTCCGAGCCGGTGGACAGGCCGAAGAACAGGGCGTGGTCGTTGAGCTTGTCCTTCCTCACATAGTAGACGAACTCATAGTTCTTCGAGCCGTCGATCGTGAACTCATTGGTGTAGTTTCCTCCGCCGTCCTGGTCCGGGTCGTATTGCCCCGCCTGCATGGCCACGACCTTGCGGCCGTAGGGCCCGTCGATCAGTTTCCAGGCGGTCTCATTGGTGGCCCAGCCGTTGGTCCAGCCGGGCACGGTCGCCTGGCCGTTGGGTGCGCCCGCGGGCCCCGGCCAGCCCGTAAGATCGACGAGGTTGGTCCCCGGCGCGTCGATCCGACGGATCTCCGGCTTGTAGAAGTGGGTCGAGAAGCCAGGTTCGTTCTCCTGGTAGTAGTCGAAGAATCGGCTGTGGACCTCGTTGAACGGCCGGTCCGGGTTCCATCGATAGTTCTGGACCTCGGCCATCTTCTGACCGGTTTCGACGTCGAAGACCCCGGTCGCCGAGGACCCGGTCTGGGCGGACCCCTGGGCGTAGACATGGCCAACGACCTTGTACCAGCGCTCTTGCTGGAGCGGCTGATGGGTCGTGGTGTTGTACGAGTGTCCCGTGTCGGAGAAGTAGACGAAATAGGGATTGGGCTCCGCCGTCGAGCCGCCGGCTAGCTGCACATAGGCGGGAGACGAAGCCGACAGGCCGAAGTAGACGTGATGCTGACTGAGGTCGTCCTTCTTGAAATAGTAGACGAACTCGTAATCCTCGGTCCCATCGATCGGGACGGTGTTGGTCACCCCGCCGCCGCCGCCGCTGGGGAACGACGGAAGCTGCCCCGCCTGCATGGCGGCGACCATGGTTCCGTCCGGGCCCCGCACGGTCTGCCAGCGCGTTCCCGGGGCGTAGTCTCCCGTGTTCCAACCGCTGGGCGCCGCGTGTCCGCTCGGAAGGTCGGGATCGTACTCGGGCCAAGCCGAGAGATCGACCAGGTTCGCGCCGCGTTCGCTCTCCGAATAGGAGACCAGATCGCCCGCCCGATTGTGGACCGAGACCTTGTTCAGCCCGTCGGGCGTCGTCTCCACCGTGACGGCGGCCCGGTCGTGATAGGTCGTGCGGGTGGTCGCACCGTTGAAGTCGACCGTGCTGATCAGTCGGCCCAGCCCATCATAGACGAACGTTTGCGAGTTCGAGGCGGCGTTCGTGCTGCGGGATACGACGCGGCCGACATGGTCGTGCACATAGTGCGTGCTTGACGCTTGCGCGGCCAGGTCGGGTTGGCCGTTCGCCTGCGCACTTCCGTAGGCGTGGCTCGCCAGCAGGGCGCCGCGGAAGTCATGAACGTAGTCAGTGATTTGAGCCTGGCTCTTGTCGGCCAAGCCCGCGGCCCAGGCGTCCATGGCGGCTTCGGACAAGGACTGGTTCCAGGCGAGGCCCGAAAGGTCGTGGCCGGCCCCGGTGAAGACGGTCGTTCGCGTCAGGCTGCCGCTGGACGCATAGTCGTGGCGCGTGACGTCGCCGGTCGCGGTCACCACGAAGCGGAGGTGGTTCTCCGCGTCGTAGACATAACGCGTCGTCAAGGGATTTCCGGCCTGAACCGCCCCGGGGCCGTCGGGATCGAGCGTCTGGAAGCGTGTCTCGGTCAACAAGGCGTTGCGGGCGTCGTAGGTGCGCCGTGCGGCGATGTAGCCGCCGTCGCCGGTACGCTCGTACTGATGGGTCCATAGCCCGTTGTGGTCGCCGCCGGTTCCGTCGCCGTTGGCGTCGTCGTAGACGAAGTCGGTCCAGGTGTTGGCGGACGTCTTGACGCGCGTGACGTTGCCGTGGGCGTCATAGGTGAACTCACGCACCGGTCGCGTTCCGCCCCCGATCGGCGCCGGTTCGGTGACGCGCGTCAGCTGGCCGACCGAATCGTACTCCAGGCTGGTGATCAGACCGTCGGGCGCAGTGACGTCCGTCCGCGTGGCGGAGACATAGGCGTAGCGTGTCGTCCGGCTGACGTCCTCGGCCACGGACTGGGTGATCGAGGTGACGCGGTGGGCGCCGCCGCTCTCATAAGTCACGTCGATCCGCGAGCCGTCCGTCTGGCTGATCGACGCGACCCGTTTGCTGGAGCCGTCATAGGTGTAGGTCGTTATGTAGGACTTGCCGTCGGCGATCGAGTTGTCGGGCGTCATGTCGACGTTGACGGAACTGAGACGGTTCTGTCCGTCATAGGTGTAGCGAACGCGAGCCAAGGTCCGGTACGAAGAGATCGCCGGATCATAGAAGCCGTTCGTCAGCGCATAGACGTTGTCGCCGGACCAGATGATCTCGGTGTAGCCGCCGTCTGCGGTCGTGGCCTGCTTCAGGCGCCACGCGCCGTTGTGCCATTCGTAGGAGAAGTTGCTCGCATTGCCGTCCGCGTCGGTGACCGTGATCAGGTTTCCGCCGTTGTCATAGAGCTCGGTCGTCTGGGCGTCGCCGTCGACCCAGCTCCAGGAGCCGTCGGGGTTGGCGACGATGCGGTCGTATGCGCTGGCGCCCTCCTTGGAGACGTAGGCGCCCTGCGCGGCGTCCCAGGCATAGGTGACCGTCGATCCGTCCTCGCCGATCCGGCTGATGGTCGAACCTACGGCGCCGGGCGAGGCAGGAAAGCCGATCAACCGCCGCTGGATGCTGAAACGCCAGTTGTCGCCGTTGTCGTCGTTCAGCGCGCCTTGGCTGTTGTACGATCGCAGCGTCCTGACGTCCGCACCCCGACCGACCAGGAACTCGTCGCGATTGGTGACGACCAGATTTCCAGTGGCCGCATTGACCGAGACGTCGTCGCCCCCGCGACCAAGGGCGGCTGAACCGAGCTGACCTCGCGAGCCAAGGACCCAGGCTGAGGTCTGCTCCAGGCCAAGACGGAATCCGACGACCGTAGCCACCATGCGCCCACACTCCAGCAGACGAGACGCCTGCGGATGCAGCGTTCCCCGATAACCCTTCATCGGGAGCGTGCGGCGGAAGTTTAGGGAATTTCGCTCGCTTCCCGCGCCGCTACAGCCACTTCGTTGTAATGATGAGAAAAAAAGATCATGGCTGTCCGCGATTGCCTCACCGTGCGTCTCCGTTACTCTGCTCGAGAGTGGGAAGCGGGCGGCGAGCATGACTGAAATGGCTGAGCGGACGGCTCATTACAGTCGACTCAAGGATTATCTGTCCGCCGACCCTGAGAACCTGCGCCTTATGGCCGAAGCCGCCGACGCCGCCTATCAGGCGGGAAGGTCCGAAGAGGCGGTGTCCCTCATCGAGCGTCACGCCACGATCGCCCCCCTGCCGCCGTCGTTGGTCAATCTGATGGGTCTGTGCGCTCTGCTTCAGGGGCGTTGGGCCGACGCCGAGCGCATCTTCTCCAGCTTGCTGGCCGATGCGCCGGACGATCCCGATCTGCTCTTCAACCTGGCATGCGTATGCGCTCGGTCGGGTGATCACGCCCGCGCGATCGAGGCGCTGTCGACGGCGCCGGACCGACCCCAGGTTCTGACCATGCGGGCCCGGTCTCTTCATGAGCTGGGCCGCGTCGAGGAGGCGCTCGCGCTTGGCGACGCCTGGGAGGGCAGGTCCGAAGATCCAGATTTGTGGTCCTCGCTGACGACCACCGCATTGGACGCGGGAGATTTGGATCGGGCGACGAGCTGGGCGGCGCGGGGCGCGGACACGTGTGAGGGTCAGGCGGCCCTCGGGATGTTGGCCATGTCGGAGGGCCGCCTCGACCAAGCCTGGGCCTTCTTCGACCGATCGCTGGAACTGCGTCCTGATTTCGCGCGGGCCCGTCTTGGACGAGGCGCCCTGCTGCTGTCCCGGGATGAGCCGGCGGAGGCCGCCCGTGAGTTCGACCGCGCCGCTGAAATCTTTGAGGATCACTTGGGATCCTGGGTCGCCGCCGGCTGGGCATGGCTTATCGCCGACGACGCGGCGAATGCTCGGGAACGGTTTCAGACGGCTGTGAATCTGGATGCCGCGTTCGGCGAAGCCCATGGCGGCTTGGCCTTGCTGGACCTTCGAGACGGACGCGCCGAGGACGCCCGGAAAAAGGCCGATCTGGCGCTGAGACTGGATCCGTCGAGCCTGGGCGGAGCGCTTGTGCGCGCCTTGCTTCTTGAAAGAGCGGGGCGGGTCGATGCGGCGCATGAAGTCGTCAATCATGCCTTGAATTCACCGATCGGCCACGCTGGTCGATCGGTGATCCAACAGATGGCGTTGAACCTCGCAGGCGGCGGTCGATCCAACCAATAGGGGTTCCCCGGCCCCAAAGCGGGTCGGGCAGCGCCGAGTGATCGCACGACACCGAGCCCGGCAAACGGAGGGCGTGCGCGGGTTGGCGCCCGAAGTCAAAAAGTCGCTGTCAAGGCGCTCGGTGGCGGATTGCAAGGAGGACTCGACTCCCCGGCGGCAACGCCGTCAGCTCCCCAGTGATCGAGCCTATCAATGGCTTGGCTGAGCAGAATTTTGGCATTTTTTGACGCACCAACTCGCCAAGAACTGGGGTTTACTTAAAAATACAGCGACTTATTGGAAGTCTATTGGCGACTTAAAATCGCTCGACTTCGGTCATGCGGGTTCGACCCCCGCCGCTCGCACCAACGGACGATCGAGAACCCGCCTCGGACGTCGCCGACCCGCCGACGGGTCCGAGTCAGGCGCGGGTCACTGCGCGTCCTGTCCCGAAATCATGAAGTTGCCCTCCAGCCAGACGTCCTCGACGTCCGGGTGCCATGCGATCGACGCATAGGTGTCGACGGCGCGAGCTATGAGGATGACGGTGCTCGCGAGAGCCGAAATTTCGCATGCCCCAAGCGGGCGCACAACGTGGGTGAGCGGCGCAGAAATGCATATGAGTGCTGCCAGAATCGACATCTTTGCCCCGACTCTCACTTCCTGTTTCGCCTGAAGCGACGGTCTTATCCGTCGGGCGTTTCGTGGCATGAAGGGCGGACGCCTCCTCTCGCCGCCGGAAGACCGCATGAACAGAGCCCGCCGCGCCCGCATCGTCGCGACCCTGGGGCCCGCCAGCCGGGCTCCGGGCACGGTCAAGGCGCTGGCCCAGGCCGGGGCGGACGTGTTCCGCCTGAACTTCAGCCACGGCAGCCACGAGGACCACGCCGCCGCGCTGAAGGCCGTGCGCGGCGCCGAGATGGCGCTGAAGCGCCCGCTGGGCGTGCTGGCCGACCTGCAGGGGCCCAAGCTGCGGCTGGGCCGGTTCGCGGACGGCGAGATCACGATCAAACCGGGCCATCACATGCGCTTCGACCTGGACCCCGCGCCCGGCGACGCCTCGCGGGTGCGGATGCCGCATCCGGAGATCTTCAAGGCCCTGCGCACCGGCATGCTGCTGTTGCTCGACGATGGCCGTGTGCGCCTGCGCGTCGGTGAGCGGGCCGACGAATGGGCCGACGTCACGGTCGAGAGCGGCACGAAACTGTCGGACCGCAAGGGCGTGGCCGTGCCCGAGGCGATCATCCCCGTGTCGGCCCTGACGCCCAAGGACCGTGAGGACCTGGCCTTCGCCCTGCGCATCGGGGTGGACTGGGTCGCGCTCAGCTTCGTCCAGAAGGCCGAGGACATGGCCGAGCTGAAGCGGCTGGTGAACGGCCAGGCCGCCTGCCTCGCCAAGATCGAGAAACCCCAGGCCCTGGCCCAGCTGGAGTCCATCCTGGACTACTGCGACGGCGTCATGGTCGCGCGCGGCGACCTGGGCGTGGAGCTGGAGCCGGAAGAGGTGCCGGTCGCCCAGAAGCAGATCATCCGCGCCGCCCGCCAGCGCGGCGTGCCGGTGATCGTGGCGACCCAGATGCTGGAGTCGATGACGTCCGCGCCCGCGCCGACCCGCGCCGAGGCCTCGGACGTCGCCAACGCCGCCTATGAGGGCGCCGACGCCCTGATGCTGTCGGCCGAGACGGCGTCGGGCGACTGGCCGCTGGAATCCGTGGGCGTGATGAGCCGCATCATCGAGCGCGTCGAGGCCGATCCGATGTGGCCCAGCCTGATGGACGCCGAACACGCCGGCATGGACGACATCGACGCCGACGCCCTGGTCGCCGCGGCCCGCAAGGCCGGCGAGGCCCAATCGACCGCCTGCGTCGTCGTCTTCACCACCCTGGGCGGCACGGCGCGACGCATGGCGCGGGAGCGGCCTTTGCAGCCGGTGCTGGCCCTGACGCCCAACGCGTCCACCGCCCGCCGGCTGGCGCTGGTCTGGGGGCTGGAATCCCGTCTGGGCCGCGAGCCGTCCTCGCTGGAGGAGGTCACCGACGACGCCGTCGCCGCCGCCATGGAGTATGGCCTGGCCCAGCCCGGCCAGCGCATCCTGATCCTGGCCGGCACCCCCTTCGGCGCCCCGGGGGCTGCGAATCTGCTCCGCCTGGCCCATGCTCCGGCGAAGAAGGGCAAGCGGTGACCGCGAGCCCTGAGGGCTTCGTGTGATCAAATACCTCGGCTCCAAGCGCGCGCTGCTGGACCGCATCGTTCAGGCGGTGGGCGGCCGACTGCCGGACGGGGGGCGGGTCTGCGACCTGTTCAGCGGGTCGGCGCGGGTGGGGCATGCCTTGAAGCGCGAAGGGTTCGAGGTGCATTCGAACGACCACAACGCCTATGCCCACGTGCTGGCCGGCGCCTATGTCCAGGCCGATCGCGACCGGTGGCTGGGTCCGGCCCAGCGCGTGCTCGCCGAGCTGGCGGAAGTCAGGCCCGAGCCCGGCTGGTTCACCCGCACCTTCTGCGAGGACGCCCGCTTCTTCCACCCGGACAACGGCGCCCGCATCGACGCCATGAGGGAGCGGATCGCGGAAATGGCTCTGGAGCCCGAGCTGGAGGCGATCGCGCTCGTCTCGCTGATGGAAGCCGCCGACCGCGTCGATTCCACCGCCGGCGTCCACATGGCCTACATGAAGCGCTGGGCCCCGCGCGCGCTGAAGCCGCTGGAGCTGCGAATGCCCGACCTGCTGCCTGGCGTCGGCCACGCGACCTGTCTGGACGCGGTCCAGGCGGCGGCGCAGGTGGAGGCGGACCTCGTCTACCTCGATCCGCCCTATAACCAGCACAGCTATCTGGCGAACTACCACTGCTGGGAAAGCCTGGTCCGGTGGGACAAGCCGGAGGTCTATGGCGTCGCCAACAAGCGCATCGACGTGAAGGCCCGCAAAAGCGCCTTCAACAGCAAGCCCGGCATCGGCCCGGCTCTGGCGACGGTGGTCGATCGGCTGCGCGCGCCGAACCTGATCGTCAGCTTCAACGATGAGGGCTATCTCAGCCGCGCGGACCTGACCGAGATGCTGTCCGCCCGAGGGCATGTGCAGGTCGTGGAGATCGAGCGCCCGCGCTACGTGGGGGCGCGCATCGGCATCCATGATCCCAGCGGGCGCAAGGTCGGCACAGTAGGCCGCCTGCGCAATGTCGAGCACCTGTTCGTCGTCACCCAACGCCGGATCGATCTGGCCGACGCGGCTTGACCGTTCGGAACCCGACATAGGAAGCTGTCGTTTCCGCCGTCATGGACGAGCTGACGATGACCCCCGACCGCCGCCTGCACGCCACCCGGACGTACGGGCGCGCCGCACACGCCTTCGACGCCGTGGCGTGGAAGGCGCCCGAGGCGCGCCGCTTCACCGCCTCGAACGCCGCCAACGACGTCGCCTCCGGGCCGTCCGTGATGGACGGGCTGCGCGCCCTGCCGCGCTGGGTCGTGATCGTCTCCGGCGGCGCCTTCTCGGCCCTGCTGGGCCTGATGATGGGCGCGGCCTTCCGGCTGTAGCCTTTGGAAGGAAGCGCGGACCTCCAGGTCCGCGATTTCTGACCGCTGAGCAGGGCTACGTCGTCAAGCCTCGCGAACCTGGAGGTCCGCGCTCCCCTCGATCAGCGCCCGGATCGGCGACCAGCCGCGCCGGTGCGCGGGGCAGGGGCCCAACTCCCTCAGCGCGGCCTGATGGATCGGCGCGTTGTATCCCTTGTGACTGGCGAAGCCGTAGCCGGGGTACGCCGCATCCAGTTCGATCATCAGCCGGTCCCGCGCCGTCTTGGCCAGGATGGAGGCGGCCGCGATCGACAGCGATAGCCCGTCGCCTCCCACCGCCGTCTTCACCTCGCAGGGCAGGTTGAAGCGATGGTTCCCATCCACCAGCGCCGCGGCGGGCGTCACCGCCAGCGCCTCGATGGCCCGGCACATGGCCAGTCCGGTGGCGTGCAGGATGTTCAGCTCGGCGATCTCCTCCACCGAGGCGAAGCCGACGCCCCAGGCGACGGAGCGAGCCTTGATCTCGATCTCCAGCGCCTCGCGCCGCGTGGCGGTCAGAGCCTTGGAGTCGTCGATGCCCGCAGGAACGCTCGCCGGATCCAGGATCACCGCCGCCGCCGACACCGGCCCCGCCCAGGGCCCGCGCCCCGCCTCGTCCACGCCGCACACCGGCCCGCCGACGGTCTGGGCCAGGGCGGTCTCCAGCGTCAGGGTGGGAATCGTCTTCGGGCGGCGGGCATTCATGCCCCGGACATGCCACGGACCTCTGCCTGCCGGAAGCACGCATCGACGTGGTCGTTGACCATGCCGGTGGCCTGCATGAAGGCGTAGACGATCACCGGGCCGCAGAATTTGAAGCCGCGCGCCTTCAGCGCCTTGGCCATGGCGACCGATTCCGGCGTCTGGGCCACAAAGCCATCGACGCCGGGCGGGCGCTGGATCGGGGTTTCGCCGACGAAATCCCACAGCCAGCCGGAGAAGTCCTCGCCCCTGTCGCGCATCTCCAGCCACAGGCGTGCGCCCCGGATCGTGGCGTCGATCTTTGCGCGCGAGCGGATGATGCCCGGGTCGGCCAACAGGCGTTCGCGGTCGGCGTCGCCATAGCGGGCGACGGTCTCCGGATCGAAGCCGTCGAAGGCGGCGCGGATGGTCTCGCGCTTCCTCAGGATGGTGATCCAGGCCAGGCCGGCCTGCATGCCGTCCAGCGCCAGCTTCTCCCACAGGGCGCGGGGGTCGCGCTCGGGCACGCCCCACTCCATGTCGTGGTAGGCGACGTACAGCGGGTCGGTCCCGCACCAGGAACACCGACCCGCCGTCATCGTCAGCGCCCGCCCGAGCGGATGGCGCCGCCGAAGGTCTTCCAGCTCAGCTTCACGTCCGACAGGGCGCCGGCGCGGAAGGCGCGGCCCGCGATCCAGACCATGACCAGGGCCATGGCGAACATGCCGGCCATGGTGCCGAACACCTCATATGCGGGCGGCTCGGCCGGGGCGCGGGCGGGCATGAGGAAGGGAGTGAAGAACGGAATCCACGACATGATCTTCACCAGCGGCGCGTCGGGCGTGCGCAGGGCCATCTGAACCACGATGATGGGGATCACCAGCACCATCATGATCGGGCCCATCAGCGTCTGGGCGTCGCGCGGAGTCTCGCAAAAGGCGCCGATCGCCGCGAACAGCACCGCATACATCAGATAGCCGCCGACGGCATAGGCGACGAAATACCAGATCATCCCGCCCTGAAGCATGATATCGCCGATGTCGCGCGCCGTGCCGGGGAAGCTGGCCAAGAGGCCCGCCGCGCCGATCCCGGCCCACACCAGCAGCACCGTCAGCGTCAGCAGCGCCACGCCCAGCACCTTGCCGGTCAGGATCTCGGTCGCCGAGGCGGAGGACAGCAGCACCTCCAGAATCTTGTTCGACTTCTCCTCCATCACGCTGTTCAGCAGGATCGACGCGCCGGTGATGATCAGCGACCACAGGATGAAGGCCGAGGCCAGACCGATCACCGACGGCAGGCGGTCGCGGAACGACACCTCGCCGCCGCTGGCCGACTGGGGCGAGAAGGCCCGCACGTCCGGGCGGAAGCGCTCGGTGTCGGCCACCACGGCGCCGTCGATGCCGGCGGCCTCGAAGACCTGACGGCGGTTGGCCGATTGCAGGGCCTCGCGGATGAAGTCCTCGACCGCGTCGTCGGTGGCGCGGCGGGTCCAGACGCGGGCGGCGGGGCGGCCCTCGGCGTCGCGGGTCAGGAAGACGACGGAATCGATCTGCTGGTCCCGCTCGACGTCGGCGGTCAGCAGCTCGCGCACGGCGGTCTCCTGCGCCTCACCCGGCGCTGCCGAGGCGACGGCGGCGGGCGCGTTGACGATGCGCAGCCGCTGGCGATTCAGCGACTCGCGGAGGCCGCCGCCCTGGCTCTTCTCTGCCTGTTCGACGGCTTCCTTGGGGATCCCGGTCGCCTTGACGGCGGCGTCCTGGGCCTGGGCGGCGCGTTCGGCGCGGCGTTCTGCGTCGCGACGCAGGGCGTCCTGCACCGATCCGGCCAGACCCTGGGCCGCCGGGCCCTCCTCGATCAGGACCACGGACCGCACCGGTTCGGACGTCCGCATCAGGATGGGGATGGCCCCGCCCAGCACGGCGAACAGGGGGAAGGCCAGCAGCGACAGCCAGAAGCCGACCGTCTTGGCATAGGCGGCGTATTCGCGCCGGGCGATCAAAAGGGTGCGGTTCATCGGGCGGCCTCCGAAGCCTGGTCGCGGCGGACGGTCTGGTCCTGGTTCGGGTCGTCGCCCGTCAGGCCGATGAAGGCGTCGTGCAGGGTGGGCTCGCGCAGTTCGAAACGACGCACGTCCAGCCCGCCCAGGAAGGCCGCCTTCAGCGCTTCCTGACCGCGCCCGCCGGGCGCCAGCTCGGCCTTCAGCACCCGCACGGGGCCGTCGGCGCGCACGGTCTCGACGGCGACCACGCCCGGCAGGCCGCGTGCGGCCTCCTCGGCGATCTCGCCCTCCAGCTCCAGGAAGCGCCGGGTGGTGGCCTTGGCCTCGTCCACCGTCCCTTCGAACGCCTTGCGGCCCCGGGCCAGCAGCACGACCTTGTCGCACAGCCGCTCGGCGTGTTGCATGACGTGGGTCGAGAACAGGACCGTCGCGCCGTTGGCGGCCAGCCTGCGGATCATGGCCTCCAGCCCCTGCTGATTGACCGGGTCCAGGCCCGAGAAGGGCTCATCCAGGATCACGAACTCCGGCTGGTGCACGACCGAGGCGATCAGCTGCACCTTCTGGGCCATGCCCTTGGACAGCTCCTTCATCTTCTTGGTCTGGGCGTGCTCCAGCCCCTGATCCTTCAGCAGGGTCCGTGCGCGCCGCTTGCCCTCGCCGATGGGCAGGCCCTTCAGGGCGCCGAAGAAGGCGATGGCGTCGATCGGGGTCATCTTCTTGTAGAGACCGCGCTCTTCCGGAAGGAAGCCGATGCGGTCGCGCACGCGGCGTCCATCGGGCTGGCCCAGGATTTCTAGCTGGCCGGTGGTCTGCGGCTGCAGGCCCAGGATCATGCGAAGGGTCGAGGTCTTGCCCGCGCCGTTGGGCCCCAGAAAGCCGCAGATCGTGCCCTTCTGAACTGAAAAGCTCAGGTCGCGGACCGCTTCGAACTCGCCGTAGCGCTTGCCGATGCCGTCCAGCTTCAATGCCGCGGACATGCGTCCTCCCCGTCGTGGCTCATTGCGGGTCAGGCTAGGGATGTAAAGGACGTTTGACAACCGCGTGGGCGCGGATGTTCATGAATTCCCCGTCATGTTCGGCGCATTGACCGCCGTGGTCATCCGCACGACAACGGATCGAACGGGAGGGCAGGAGATGCTTCAGAAGATTCTCGGCGCGGTCGTCGGCGTCGTCGTGTCGGTCGTGGTCGTCATGGTTTGGCAAGCGATCACGCACATGATCGACCCTCCGCCTTCCGATCTCAAGATGAGCGATCCGGCGGCCATGCGCGCCTATATGGAAAGCCTGCCGGCGTGGAAGCTGGGCGCGGTGATCCCCGGATATGGCCTCGGCGCCTTCATAGGCGGCTGGATCGCCGCGCTGGTCGCCCGCGGGCATGGATGGCACGCTTGGGTCCCGACGGGCCTGCTGCTGATCGGCACTTTCGCCAATGTCTACAGCCTGCCCCATCCGATCTGGTTCCCGGCCGTGGCGATCCTGACGATCCTGGCGGGCGGCTGGTTGAGCGGACGCGTGGGCCGCAAAACGGCCTGATCAGCCCTCGACGACGACGTCGAACGTCCGGCCCATGACCCGGTCGGGGTTCACGTGGGCCCCGTTGCGCCGCACCTCGAAATGCAGATGCGGACCCGTCGAATAGCCGGTCGATCCGACCAGGCCGACACGCTCGCCCGAATACAGCTCCTGGCCCGACCGCACGTCGATGCGGCTGAGGTGGGCGTACAGCGTCGTCATGCCGTTGGGGTGGCGGATCTCCACGAAATTGCCGAAGCCGTGGCGCTGATGGCCGGTGCGCAGGACCGTGCCCTCGGCGGCGGCGAACACGCTCGTTCCGGTCGGGGCGGCGAAGTCCACGCCCTTGTGAGCCCGAGGCGCGCGCTCGCCCGGAAGATGGCGCGTTCCGTAGCGGGAGTTGACGGCGAAGCCCTTCACCGGCTCGTGGAACATGATCTCGCGCAGGATCGGCCCGGCCGGCTCGGCGACGGCGACCAGGGGCGCAGAGGCGGGGGCCGCGGCGGCGTCGATCACGGCGGGGTCCGGATCGGCGTTCGGGGCGGCGGCCATGGCGAGCACGGCGGTGACGGAGAGGGCGGCGGCCTGACCCGTGTGGGTCAGAATGCGGCGGACGGTCGGCATAAGGCGTCGCATGCGTGCGGCGTCTCCTTGTCGGTCTCGTTCGACGGATGAGGCGCGGGAGAGATTTTCCCTGCGCGGCGAGGTCGTCGTTATAGGGCGCGGTGAGACGGCAATGAGGCGCCGGGCGCGGCGGACGGTCGCACCCCGGGAACCAAACGAAAGGGCGCGGCCAGCGGACCGCGCCCATCGCCGGATGATCTTGGAACCTAGGGCAGAGGGATGGTGAACTGAATCCCGCCCTGGTGGCTGTCGGCATGATCCCCGAACCGGCCGCGATAGCCGAAGGAGACCTTCATCCCGGCCCAGTCGCCCTCGATGCCCGCCGAGGCCAGCATGTGGCCGCCGAACGGCCCTTCCACGTCGCGGTACAGAACCTGCGAGGGGCTGCCGGCGATCGAGGTGCCGACCGCGTCGGACCCGTCGTCCAGATCGTCTCGGTATCCGCCTTCGACGAAGATCGTCGTGCCCCCCTTGCGGGTTTCGGCGCGGACCGTCGCCTCGGCCGTCGTCGTCTGCACGGTGCGGTCTTCATAACGGTACTGAGCGGCGACGCCCTGCTCGAAATAGCCCTCGACCTCGCTGGAGGTCCACGTCAGGGCGACGCGCGGCGAAATGCGGATGTCGTCGCCGCCGAACCAGAGGCCGGCCTGTGCGCGGACGCCCGTGCTGTTGCCCTGGGTTTCGCCGGTATGGACCACCGGGCCCAGCGTCGTCTGGCGCGTGATGTTCTCATAGTCGTCGATCGAAGCGCCGGCGCTCAGGTTGGCGAAAACCGAACCCGACCGCCAGCCGACGGCCGCGTCGAAGCCATAGGATTCCACGTCGAACGTCTGACCCGGAGACGTCACTTCCGCATTGCGGAACGACGCCGCCAGCGACCAGCGCCAGGTCTCCGACGGACTGAACGCCAGTCCGCCCCGGAAGCCATGGCCCTGGGACTCCGCGCGGGGCACGAAGCCGCGCGCGTCGAATTCCGTGGAGTCGTACAGGGCGCCGAACGTCAGGCCGGTCCCGGCCTCCCAGCCATAGGCGCCCGACATGCTCTCGGAAGAGAGATCCAGCATGTCCTCGCGGAACCTCTGGGCGGTTTCGCCTTGCAGCGCTGTCTTCGCGCCCGCGTCGCCGTAGTAGAGGTAGTCTTCGGCCAGGGTGGCCAGCAGGGCGTGGCCGGCCGCGGTGGGGTGAACGCCGTCCCAGTAGAAATAGGTGCCGGGCGTCGAACAGATCGTGAGGGCGGTCTGGTTGAAGCAGGCGTCGGTCGCATTGGTCAGGCCGAAGCTGGACGGACTGCCGGCGATGACGTCGCCGATCTTGAAGATGTCCATCAGGATGATGTTCGTGCCCGGCCGCGCGGCGGCGGTGGCGAACAGCCCGGTGGACAGGGCGCCGTTGAAGGTCGTGACGGCGAAGTCGGCCAGCGGCGCCGCCGCCAGGTTCGGGCCGGAGCGGAACTGCGGCGTCAGGCTGAGCTTGGGCAGGTTGGTGACAAGGATGGTCCCGGCCCCGGCCGTCGCCACGCTGTTGACGATGAAGTTGACGTCCGTCGCGGCCGAGGTGGCGACGTTCTGCATGAAGGCCTGGGGCCCGGTGGTCAGGACGGCCGCCGGAATGCCCTGAAAGATGTTGTTGGCGCCGCCCAGCACGCTGACCAGGTCGTTGGCGCCGAAGGTGCCGCCCGCCATCGTGTACTGGGTCAGTTGGGTCAGCATGCCGGGCGGCAGGCCGACCGAGGCGTCGGTGCGCGCGCCGCCGTAGGCGTAGTTGATGCTGCCCGTCACCGGCGCTCCGGCGGCGGCGCGACCGGCGCTGAAGCCCAGCCGCTCGGTGAACACCGGCCCATTCGAGAATCGGCCGTTGAAATAGAAGGCGGCCGGCGGTTGGGTGTTGAAGCTGGCGGCGTACAGGTTGCCGTTGTCGCTCAGGCTGTCGCCGAAGACGACCAGACGGGAATAGCTCTGGGCCGAGGCGGCCGAAGCCAGGCCGCATACGGCGGCCACGGCCAACGCCGCGGGCGCGGCGGTGCGCAAAAGACGAGACATCGATGATCCTCCCTCGGCCGTCGAACGTCGCGGCCGTTGAAGATCAGTGTGCGCCGGATTTTCTTGGGCGCAAGATGCCGCTGGGGAAGCTTATCCGGCCTGTTGCAGCGGGCGCACGCGGTTGACGTGCCCCATCTTGCGTCCTGGGCGGGCGGGCGCCTTGCCGTAGAGGTGCAGCCGTATGTCGCCCTTGGTCGAAAGGGCGGCCCATTTTTCGACCTCGTCGCCCAGAAGATTGGTCATTTCGACCTCTGCATGCGCCGTGGTGGGGCCGAGCGGCCAGCCCATGACGGCACGGACGTGCTGCTCGAACTGGTCGCAGACGCAGCCGTCCTGGGTCCAGTGACCGGTGTTGTGGACCCGCGGCGCGATCTCGTTGACCAATAGCTGGCCCTCTCCGAGATCGAACAGCTCAATGCCGATCACGCCGAGGTAGTCCAGCCCGTCCAGCACGGCGCGGGCGATGCGCCTGGCCGTCTTTTCCGTCTTCGCATCGACGCCGGCCGGGGCGACGGTGGTCCGCAGGACGCCGCCCGCGTGGCGGTTCTCGCCCAGCGGATAGACCGCCGTCGCCCCGTTCCAGCCGCGCGCCGCGATTATCGACAGCTCGCGCACGAAGGGGGCTCGGGCTTCCAGGATGCTGGGGCGTCCGCCGACCGCGCCCCAGGCCGCCGCTGCGCCGCGCGCGGACTTCACCCACACCTGACCCTTGCCGTCATAGCCCTCGCGCCGGGTCTTCAGCAGGGCGGGCGCGCCCAGCCGCTCAAGGCCGGCGATCAGGTCATCGACGCCGTCGACGACATGGAAATCCACCGTCGTGGCGCCGACGCCGTTCAGGAAGGTCTTCTCCTCGACGCGGTCTTGCGACGCGGCCAGCGCCTTGGGGCCCGGCGCCACGCGGGCCCCGCCGGCCCTCAGCCGATCCACCGAAGCCGCCGGCACGTTCTCGAACTCGAAGGTCACCGCGTCGCAGACCTTGCCCATGACGTCCAGCGCGGTCGGGTCTGCGTAATCCGCCACGATCTGGCCGCGCGACACGCGTCCGGCCGGGCTGTTGTCTTCGGGATCCAGGATCACGACGTCGAAGCCGAGCCGCGACGCCGCCTGCGACAGCATGCGGCCCAGCTGGCCGCCGCCCAGGATGCCCAGGGTCGAACCGGGGGGCAGGGCGCCCACTCAGTCCTCGACCGTCTCGTGGACCGATTCGGTCTGGGCCTCGCGGAAGGCCCGCAGCCTTCCGGCCAGTTCGGCGTCGCTCACGGCCAGAATCTGGCCCGCCAGAATGCCCGCGTTCGTCGCCCCCGCCTCGCCGATCGCCACCGTCGCCACCGGTACGCCGCCGGGCATCTGGACGATCGACAGCAGGGAATCCAGCCCGCTGAGGGTCTTGGACTGCACCGGCACGCCGATCACCGGCAGCTCCGTCATGGAGGCGACCATGCCGGGCAGGTGCGCCGCGCCGCCGGCCCCCGCGATCACGACCTTGAAGCCCTCGGCCGCCGCGCCCCGCGCGAAGGACACCAGCCGGTCGGGGGTGCGATGGGCGCTGACGACGCGGGCGATCCAGGTCACGCCCAGCCTGTCCAGGCTGTCGGCCGCGCGCTTCATCGTGGGCCAGTCCGACCGGCTGCCCATGACGATGGCCACCTGAGCCGCTGCGGTCATGCGGAGCCCCTCGCGCGGAAAGCGCGGGGTTTACGGCCTTCGCGTTGCGCCCGCAACCGGGGTGGATAGGATCAGCCGGACGCCGCCGGCTGAGTCGCGTCCTTCCCGAGTGCGCCGTGTCCCTGTCCGCCGCCCAAGTCCGGTCCGACGCCGACCTGCTGGCCGAGGTCGAACGCCTGCGCGCCGAGGTGGCCGCCCTGAAAGCCCGGGCCGAGGCGGCCGAGGCCGCCGCCGACCACGACGTGCTGACGCCCACCCTGAACCGCCGCGGCTTCGTCGAGGCGATGAACCGCGCCATGGCCTATTGCCGCCGCCACGTGACGCCGGCCTGTCTGCTGTATCTCGACCTCGATGGGTTCAAGTCGGTCAACGACGGGCTGGGTCACGCCGCGGGCGACGCGGCCCTGGTCCGGGTCGCGGAACTCCTGATCGCCAACCTGCGGGAATCCGACGCCGTCGGCCGTCTGGGCGGCGACGAGTTCGGCCTGCTGATGCTGAACGCCGGGCTCGACGAGGGGCGGGAGAAGGCCCGCCGCCTGGCCGAGGCCCTGGCGGCCGAGGACTTCCGCTGGGAGGGCGCGCGCGCGACCCTCGGCGGCTCCTTCGGCGTCCGCGCCTTCGCCGGCCATGAGGATCCGGAGGTCTGGCTGGCCGAGGCCGACGCGGCGATGTGGGTGCGGAAGAAAGGCGGTAGGTCTTAGGCAGTAGGCAGTAGGGTGCGGCCGTCCCCGCAGGCGCCCTGGCCAGCCGACATCCTCCGAGCGCGCCCGGCCCTCGCCGCCTACTGCCTGCTTCCTATGACCTACTGCCTCGTCCTAGGCGATGATGTCCGGCAGGATTCGCGCCTCGATCTTCACGATCTCGTCGCGCAGGGTCAGCTTCTTGCGCTTCAGACGGGCGATCATCAGCTGATCCGGAATGGGCATGTGGCCCAGCGCGTCGATCGAAGCCTCCAGGTCGGCGTGCTCCTGCTGCAAGGTCTTCAGCCGGGCGCGAAGCGCCAGCTCGACTTCGTCGGGAACCTGTTCGTCGTTCATCGTCTCATCCGCGGGCGGCGGCTTATCTCACGACGCGAGGCGTTCGGCCAGCCGCGCCAGCGCTGGGCGGGGCAGGGCCTCGCCCCAGGCCCGCGACAGGCGCACCATGTCGGGCAGGAGATCGCGCGGTGCGCCCGGCGTGCCTGCCAGGCCGGCCAGCCCCTCCAAGAGGCGCTTCTCCGCCTCCAACTCGACCGCCTTGACCTGCCGCCGCACCTCTTCGCGGGCCGCCGTCTCCATGTCGATCAGGGGTGGCTTCAGCGCCCGACGCACCGCGCGCAACGGCGCGATCGCCTGCTCCTGCCAGACGCGGGCCAAGTCGCCAGCGGCCTCCGCCGCCTCGTCGTCCAGCTCCCTCCCCGTCGCCGCCGCCCAGGCTCCGAACAGCAGCAGAGGCACGCACTGGCCGTCGTGGTCCTGCAGCGACAGACAGGTCTCGGCGACGCCGTCGCGGCCATAGGCGGCCACGGCCCAGGCCCAAAGCTCATCGGCCGCCGTCATTCGGGCTTCAGTCCCTCCCAGCGCCGCACCGCCGACCAGTTCAGCCCCAAGGCGTCCAGCGCGCGCCCCACGGACTGATCGACCACGTCCGACAGCGTCCCGGGGCGGGCATAGAAGGCCGGCACGGGCGGCGCGATCACGGCGCCCATCTCGGCCAGCGAGACCAGCGTCCGCAGATGACCCAGATGCAGCGGCGTCTCGCGCACCATCAGCACGAGCGGGCGGCGTTCCTTCAAGGTCACGTCGGCGGCGCGGGTCAGCAGGGACGAGGTCACGCCGGTGGCGATCTCGCTCATGGTGCGGACCGAACACGGCGCCACGATCATGCCCAGGGTGCGGAAGGATCCAGACGCGATGGTGGCGCCCACGTCGGCCAGACGGTACGCCACGTCGGCGCGCTCCATCAGGTCGTCGGCCGACAGGTCCGTCTCCTGCGACAGGGTCATCAACGCCGCGCGCGTGACGACCAGATGGCTCTCGACCCCAAGGTCGCGCAGGGCGTCCAGCGTCCGGACGCCATAGATCACGCCGGACGCGCCGGAAATCCCCACCGCCACCCGCGGGCGCTGCGATACGCCTCCGTTAACATCATCGGCCATTTTCGCGTCCAGGCTGGATTCGGGCGTCGCGCCTGACGCGCGTCACCGGAATGTGATTCCACAGCGCGTCAATAGCGAGGCTCACTGCTCTTGTCCCTAAGACATGGAGGCGCAAGCCATGACCATCGAGGCTCGTATTCGCGAACTGGGAAACCGTCACCGCTCGCTGGAAAACGCGATCCAGCAGGAGATGGGCCATCCTTCCGCGGACTCGCTGCACTTGAAGGCCCTCAAGCTGCGAAAGCTCAGGCTCAAGGAACAGATCAGCGCCTTGCAGGAGGCGCGAACCGGCTAGGCGGCCCGAAAATCGAATGAGACCAGGCGGCCCCGGGATTGCCCGGGGCCGTTCTCGTTTCGGATCAGTCGCGCGATCCGAACACCGATTCCGCCGTCGGCTCGGCGCCGCGACGCTCGGCCGCTTCCGGCACGAATTCGGGCTCGGCCGGAACCTCTTCCACCTCTGCGGCGGACTTGAGCGTCGCGCCGCCCGACTTGGCGTCGTCGCGGGCCTTCTTCTCGGCAGCCTTCTTCACCAGGTCGTCCAGCGCCAGCTGGCCGACCAGGCCCAGCGTCACCGGATCGACCGGCTTGATGTTGGCGCTGTTCCAATGGGTGCGGTTGCGGACGCTCTCGATGGTCGCCTTGGTGGTGCCCAGCAGCTTGGCGATCTGGGCGTCGGTGACCTCCGGGTGGTTCTTGACGAACCACAGGATGGCGTCGGGCCGATCCTGGCGACGCGACACCGGCGTGTACTTAGGCGCCGGCTTGGTCGATTTCAGCAATTCGGCGTGGCGGCTGACCACGGCCTTCATGCGATAGGTTTCGTCAGTTTGCGCCTTGTCCAGTTCCTCGCGGGTCAGCTGGCCGTTGACCAGCGGGTCGGCGCCGCGGATGTCGCGCGCCACGTCGCCGTCGGCGATGCCGCGCACCTCCAGCGGATGCAGGCCGCAGAAGTCGGCGATCTGCTCGAACGTCAGCGAGGTGTTGTCGACCAGCCAGACCGCGGTGGCCTTGGGCATGAGGATGTCGGACATGGCGGTTCCCGTACGGGGCGGCCGCGATCGTGGCGGCGCGCCGGAAATGACGGCGCCCGACCTTTCGGCCGGGCGCGGAATGCTGTCGATATAGGCCGGTTCGTTCCAAAAGGGAACGGCGAAGCGACGTCCTGTCGCCACTCTGCGGAGACCATACAGCCAAGGTTCATCTAGACTGATGAACAACGGTCGCCAGAAGGCGTTTCCGATGCGGATGCGCCCCGTGAAGGAGGGAACCATGTCCATCGTCAGATTGGCGGCCGTCGCCGCGATCGCGCTGTCGGCGCCTCAGCTCGCCCAGGCTCAGGAATACGCCACACAGGATCCCGGCGCCCAGCGCGTCGCCCCGCGAGGCAACTATCGCGACAGCTGTCAGGAAGAGTACGTCAACCGCGGCCGGCTGTATGCCGACTGTCGCGATCGGAGCGGCCGCCTGCGCGGCACCTCCATCGAACTGGTCCAGTGCGGGCCCTACAACATCGCCAACGACGACGGCCGTCTGGTCTGCGGTCCGCATCGCGGAACCTATGAGGACCGTCCCGGCAACGGCGGCGGGGGCGGCTGGGGCGGCGGCAACGGCGGCGGTTGGGGCGGCGGCGGCCGCGGCTCGGCGATCGTCTACACCGACGCCAATTGGCGCGGCGCGTCCACCCGCTTCGACGGCGAAGTGCCGAATCTGGCGAGCAGCGGCTTCAACGACCGCATCTCCTCGATGCAGCTCAGAGGCCGGTGGGAGATCTGCACCGACGCCTACTTCCGCGGCAGCTGCCGGGTCGTCGATGGCGACGTCCGCAATCTGGGGAACAGCGGCTTCAACGACCGCATCTCCTCCATGCGTCCGGTGCGCGGCGGCGGCGGCTGGTAAGCGTTCAGGCCGTCGTCAGCACGATCTTGCCGACATGGACGCCCGCCTCGAGCCTGAGGTGGGCGTCTTTGGCGTTCGCCAGCGGAAACGTCGCGTCGATCGTCGGGCGCACCCGGCCCTCGGCGACCCAGGGCCAGACGTGGCGTTCGACCTCCGCCACCAGCCGCGCCTTCTCATCCGCCGAACGGGACCTCAGGGTCGATCCGGTCAGCACCTGCCGCTTCAGCATCAGCCGCGTCAGATCGATCTCGGCCAGCGGCCCGGACTGGGTTCCGATCACCACCCACCGGCCGCCTGAGTTGAGCGCGCCCTGGTTCATCCGCGCATAGGCCGCGCCCACCATGTCCAGGATGACGTCCGTTCCGCCGGCGTCGCGGATCGCCGTCGCAAGATCGCCCACGGCGGCGTCCAAACTGACGTCTGCGCCCAACGCCCTCGCCGCCTCGGCCTTGGCGGCGCCCCGAGATGTGGTGATCACCCGCGCACCTTGGGCCTTGGCCATCTGGATGGCGGTCACGCCGATGCCGCTTGTGGCCCCGTGGATCAGCAGGGTCTCTCCGGCCTTCAGGCCGCCGGCCTCGAAGACGTTGGCGAAGACCGTCAGGACCGTCTCGGGCAGGCCCGCGGCCTGGATCAGGTCCAGTTCGTCCGGCGCCGGCAGGGCGTGCCGCGCATCGACCGCGGCCAGTTCGGCATAGCCGCCGCCGCCCAGCAGGGCGCAGACCCGGTCCCCGACCCGCCACCGCGCGACCCCGTCCCCCAGCGCAGTCACCGTACCCGCTGCCTCCAGACCCAGGATCGGGCTCGTCCCCGGCGGCGGTGGATACAGGCCGGCACGCTGCAACAGGTCCGGCCGGTTCACGCCCGCCGCCGCGACCCGGATCAGGATTTCCCCCGGTCCGGGCACGGGGTCCGCGACCGCGATCAGACGCAGCGCCTCCGCCGGTCCCGTCCCGTCTTCGATCCCGACCGCCTGCATCCGAGCCCCACTTCTTGCCAAGCGCCGCGCGCGGGCGCTTCATAGAGGGCTATGTCACGCGCCGCCAAGGAGGCCGTCATGTCGTTCGAGGATCTGGAGCCCCAGCGCGTCCGGGGCCCCCTGGCCGAATTGGGACGCGAGGACCTGGATCTGCACTCGGTCGAGGACTGCCAGGAACGCATCGCCGCGCTGGAGGCCGAGATCGCCCGCACCCGCGCCGCCATGCAGCGCAAGGCCGAGCGCAAGTCGGCGGCCGACGCCCTGTTCAACTTCGGGCAATGATGCGCGGCTTAACGTCTGGCATGACCGTTGCACGCAGCGTCTTGGCGGACACTACGCGTCCGTGCGTCAGGAAAGCGTCGCCCTCTCATGCTGTTGATGGATTCCATGATTGACGACGCCGCCTTGCCGGCCCCCGGCCGCCCCCGCGCCGCGGTCGTGCGCGACTTCGCTGCGTCCGAACTGTTCGAGCGCACCTTCCGCGAAGGGATGGAAGTGGTCGAGGAGGTCGCGGCCTATCTGGACGGCGACGGTCGGCGCGAATCCAAGCTGCTGTCGCGGGCCACGGCCCTGGCCTATGCGTCGGAGAGCATGGCCCTGACCACGCGCCTGATGCAGATGGCGTCGTGGCTGCTGGTTCAGCGCGCGGTGCGCGAGGGCGGCATGACCGCCGAGGCCGCCTGCGCTCCCCGCTATCGCCTGTCGCCGCTGAAGCCGCGCGAAGAGCCCAGCCACCCCGACCTGCCGATCGCCCTGATCGAACACGTGGTCCGCGCCGAGCGCCTGTATGAACGCGCCCTGCACCTGGATGGCCGCATGTACGTCGACGCCGAGGCCGAGGAGCCCGTCAACCCGGTGCTCAGCCAGATGGACCGCCTGACGGCCGCTTTCAGGGCGTGATCTGCTTCTCCCTCCCCTTCATGGAGAGGGACGATCGCGAAGCGGTCAGGGTGGGGCAGTGTGATCGCTGGCCGGACTGCCCCACCCGGGCTCGCCGTCCCCCCCTATGAAGGGGAGGGAGACGCGTTCTACGGCCCGACGTCGTTCTCGTCGGCGCGGCCGTCGATGACCGGGGCGGGCAGGTTCACCGCGATGCCCAGGGCGTCGGCCAGTTTGTCGTCGCGCTTGTAGACGTCCTCGCGGAAGGCCACGCGGCCCTGCCCATCGACGAAGGCGGTCCAGTAAAGCAGGCGCACGCCGATCTCGCGGCCGGTGGTCACGCGGGTGGTGCGGCGGTTGTCCTGGGCCGTGTCGAACTGGCCCAGCTTCTCCGGATCGGGCGACAGCAGCAGGCGGGCGAACTCCACCGCGCCCTGCACCCGCACGCAGCCATGCGATCGGTGCCGATAGGCGTTGTTGAACGCGGCCTTGGACGGGGTGTCGTGCAGGAAGATGGCGTAGCTGTCCTGCAGCTCGAACTTGACATAGCCCAGCGCCGACCGCGGCCCCGCGCGCTGGATGACCGTCCCGTTCTGAACGTACATGTCGTTGGCGGCCAGATAGCCCGGCCCCTTGGGCAGGATCTCGTTGCGGGCGATGCCGGCCGGCACGTACCACGGCGGATTGGCCACCACCGAAGCGAACGGACGCTCCAGACTCGGCGTCTGGTTGTCCGGCGTGCCGACCACGACGCGGTTCGAATGCGTCGGGCGGCCGTCCTTCCAGTAGACCATGATGGCGGCGGCGGTGTTGACCTCGATGCGCTCGTCCGGCACGTCGCGCGCCAGCCAGCGGCGACGTTCCAGGTTCAGGGCGATCTGACGGGCGCGGTTCTCGGCGGTGGCCGACAACGAGCGCTGCGTGCCCGAGCCGATGCGGGCGTCGGCCAGCAGGCCGTGACGCACCTGGAAGCCGCGCACGGCCTCCTGCAGCTCCGGACCATAGACGATGCCTTCCGCCAGCAGGCGTGCGCCGACCGGCGCCGAGACGTCGCCCTCGGCCATCAGGCGCTCGATCAGGACGGGGATGCGCGCGTCGCTCTGGCCCGGTTCGATGTTGGCGCCCGGGCGGAACGTCGGCCAGCCGCCGCCGTCGCGGATCAGGCGGCGATAGCGGACGTATCCGGCCGACAGGTTGGCATAGCCGATGTCCGTGGGCGCCAGGCCTTCAGCCCAATCCAGCAACTGATCCGAGGCCAGGGCCGCGTTCAGGCCGGTCGGCAGGTCGACGCGGTTCTTGCGCATCTCCCACAAATCCTCGACCGTTTCGGGCCGAATGCGCCCCTCGGCCAGGATGCGGCAATAGGACAGCAGGGCCGCGGTGGTCAGCATCTCCGACCGGGCGCGGTCGGCGGCCAGGCCTTCGAAGTCGAAATGGTCGGCCTGGGCCAGGCCGTGCCGCTCGGCGCGCGAGGCCACGGCGCGCAGCGCCTGCACCCGCGGCGCGGTCCAGACCGGGGTCCAGCCGTTCATCTCATAGAAGGCGCGCACGTCCGGCTGGATCGTGGCCGGCAGACGGGCCAGCTGGTCGTTGAAGGTGTTGTAGAACTGGACCGCGTCCGGATCCCTGGCCTGGGCCCGGGCCTGAGAGGCCACGCCCGCCAGAGCCGCCATCGCGGCCCCCATGCCCAGTTCACGACGATTCATCGGTCGGTCCGTCTCACGCTGTCGGGCGGACTGACGCGCCGCCCACGCCCCATATGGGAAACGATGGTCAGCTTATCGACGTTCCGGCGGAATCGAAAGCGCCGCTCCTTCCGGAACGGCGCTTCGGCGACATGGGGCCGCATTCTGTGGCTCCCCGCACACGCGGGGTGCGCCTCACTTCTTGATGAAGCCGGCGAACTTGTTGTTGAACTTCGACACGCGGCCCGCGCGGTCCATCAGGTGGGCGTTGCCGCCGGTCCACGCCGGGTGCGTCAGCGGATCGATGTCCAGGTTCAGCACGGCGCCTTCCTTCTGGTAGGTCGAGCGCGTCTTGTAGGTGCTGCCGTCCGTCATCGTCACGGTGATGAAGTGGTAGTCGGGGTGGGTGTCGGCCTTCATGGCGATGATCCGGTCCAGAAACGCGCGGTGACGATGCCGACCGTCTGTGCGCAAGAATGACGTAAGCCGCAGGCGGGGCCTGCGGCGAGCGCGGGCGTTTACACCGGAGACGGTTCCGGGGCAAGAGGCGCGGCCATGACCGACGCCTCCGCCGCTTCCTCCGCCCCCAACGCCGACGGCCGCCCGGGAGCGGGCGCCCAGTTGTCGGAGCGGCTGGCCGAGGCGGGCGAGCGGCGCGAGCGCAGCAAGAACGTCCGCCCGCTGGCCCGGCTGATCCCCTATGCCGTGGCGCACCGGGGCCAGGCGGCCATGGCGGCGCTGTGGCTGCTGGCGTCCACGGCGGCCTCGCTGGGCCTGACCGTCACGGCGCGCGGCGCGATCGACAACGGCTTCCTGGACGGCGGCGCCGGCCTGAACTTCTGGTTCGGCCTTCTGGGCCTGAACGCCCTGTTCCTCGGCCTGGCCACCGCTTTCCGCTATTACTTCGTAACCCGCACGGGCGAGCGCATCGTCGCCGACCTGCGCGAGGGCCTGTTCCGCCGCGTCCTGACGCTGGACCCCGGCTTCTATGTGAAGATGCGGACGGGCGAGGTGCTGTCGCGCCTGACCACCGACATCGCCCTGGTCGAGACCTTGCTGACCACCTCGGTGTCCTATGCCCTGCGCAACCTGCTGACGCTGATCGGCGCGATCATCCTGCTGTTCTTCGTCTCGCCGAAGCTGACGGGCCTGGTCGTGCTGATCGTGCCGCTGCTGATCGTGCCGCTGTTCCTGTTCGGCCGGATCGTGCGCCGCCTGACGGTCAAGACCCAGGACGCCTTCGCCGAGGCCGTCGCCTCGGCCGGCGAGAACGTCGACGCGGTGGAGACGGTGCAGGCTTTCGGACGCGAGGCGACGGCCATCGGCCGGTTCGATGCGGCGGTCGAGGCGTCCTTCGCCACTTCCATCCAGCGGATGAAGGCCCGCGCCGTCATGACCGCCCTGATCATCACCGTCATGTTCGGCGGCGTGACCCTGGTCCTGTGGCTGGGCGCCCAGGACGTGATCGCCGGCCGCATGAGCCCCGGCGCCCTGCTGCAGTTCGTGCTGCTCTCCACCTTCGCCGGCGGGGCCGTGGGCGCGCTGGGCGAAAGCTGGGGCGACGTGCAGAAGGCCGCCGGCGCAATGGAGCGGATCGACGAGCTGATGCGGTCCGAACCGCTGATCGCCGCGCCCGCCGCCCCGCGCGCCCTGCCCATGCCGCCGCGCGGAGAGGTGTCGATGTCCGGCGTCGATTTCGCCTATCCGGGCCGTCCCGATCTGCCGGCTCTGAACGGCTTCTCCCTGACCGTGCGTCCCGGCGAGACGGTCGCTCTGGTCGGACCGTCGGGGGCGGGCAAGTCCACCGTGTTCCGCCTGCTGCTGCGCTTCTACGACCCTCAGAGCGGCGTCGTCGCCGTCGACGGCATCGACGTGCGCGAGGCCGATCCTGCCGAGGTGCGCGCCCGCTTCGCCTGGGTGTCGCAGGAGGCGCCGCTGTTCTCCGGTTCGGCGGCCGAGAACGTTCGCTTCGGCCGCGAGACGGCCACCGACCACGAACTGCGCGACGCCGCCGACCGGGCCCAGGCCCGCGCTTTCGTCGAGGCCCTGCCGCAGGGGTTCGACACCCCTCTGGGCGAGCGCGGCAAGACGCTGTCCGGCGGCCAGCGCCAGCGCCTGGCCATCGCCCGCGCCCTGATCCGCCACGCCCCGATCCTGCTGCTGGACGAGGCGACCAGCGCCCTGGATGCCGAGAACGAACGCCTGGTGCAGGCCGCGCTCGATCAGGCGATGGAGGAACGCACGACCCTGGTCATCGCCCACCGCCTGGCCACCGTGCTGCGCGCCGACCGCATCGTCGTCATGGACGGTGGCCGGGTGGTGGAGGAGGGCACGCACCACGATCTGGTGGCGCGCGGTGGACTCTATGCTCGCCTGGCGGAGCTGCAGTTCCGGGGGGAATGAGCCGCACCCACAAAGGAGCGCGGACCTCCAGGTCCGCGACTTCGGCCGGCGTGCGGACCTGGAGGTCCGCGCTCCTCTCGATTCAGCGCACGTCGCCCGGATTGTCGGTGAAAACGGCGTCCACACCGGCGGCCTCAAACCGCCGAAACCACCCGGTCAGGTCACCCTTGAACTCCGACGGCAGAAAGCGATCCTCGGCCCGCAGTGTCCAGACGCCGATCTTGAGGCCCGCGGCACGGGCGCGCGCCGGCAGGTCGGTCGGGACGCCGGCCGATCCGCCGGCGCCGCGCGGGATCACCAGTCCCGCCTCGACCCCGATCCAATCGGCATAGGTCGCCACCTCGGCCAGCCCGGCGTCGGTCAGCATGGCGCCATAGGTCAGGTCCGGCCGATCGACCGGCGCGCCGGCGGGCGAGATCAGCTGCATGAGGGGCACTTCGATCGACTGGGCCAGCGCGCGCAGCACGCCGACCTCGAAGCTCTGGATGATGATCGGGGCGTCCGCCCCAGTCAGGCTGCGCGGGATCAGGACGTCGATCAGGGCCGCCTCCATCGGCAGGCCGGTCGCGGCGAAGTGGGAGGGGTGCTTGAGTTCGGGGATCACCCCGACGCGCCGCCCGGCCCGGGCCGAGGCTGCGTCGGCGAGGTCCAGCACCTCCTCGAACGTCATCAGGCCTTCCTGCCCGTCGAACGCCGTGCCGCGCAGGTCCGGCAGGCGCTCGCGGGTTCGCAGCGCCCGCAGCTCGGCCAGGGTGAAGTCCTCGCTGAACCAGTCGGTCACCTCGCGGCCGTCGATGACCTGCGTCCGGCGGCGGTCCGCGAACTCCGGCCGGTCGGCCACGTCGGTGGTGTCGGACAGGGCGTTCTCATGCCGAACGACCAGCACGCCGTCTTTCGACATCACCAGATCGGGCTCGATGAAGTCCGCGCCCTGATCGATCGCCAGCTCATAGGCCGTGCGCGTGTGCTCCGGCCGTTCGCCGGAGGCGCCGCGGTGGGCGATGACCAGAGTCTGGGCTGAAGCGGGCAGGGCCATGAGGCTGACCGTCAGGGCGAGCAGGATGCGGACCATCCGCTGCGACTATCGCTCCGACGCGACGCCCGCGTGAAGCCTCAGGCCGCCTGAAGCACCTTGCGCAGATTCGCCTGCATGTCCGGGCCGCCGGCGACGATCTGCCTGCCGTTCAGCGGGTCGCCGTCCGCATCGACGGTCGTGACAGTTCCGCCGGCTTCGGTGACCAGCAGCACGCCCGCCGCCACGTCCCAGACGTTCAGCCCGCGCTCGTAGAAGGCGTCGTAGCGGCCGCAGGCGGTCCAGGCCAGGTCCAGCGAGGCCGCGCCCAGGCGACGGATCCCGGCCACGCGCTGGCCCACGCCGTGCAGATCCTTGATCGCCTGCGCGTGCCCCGGACGGCCCAGGAACGGCAGGCCGGTCGAGATCAGCCCGTCGGCCAGATCCTTGCGCCCCGACACCCGGATGCGGGTGTCGTTCAGGTGCGCGCCCTTGCCCTTCTCGGCCCAGAACATCTCGTTCTGGACGGGGTTGTAGGTGACCCCCGCCACGATCTCGGCGCGGCCGTCGTGGTCGGTGCGCTGCAGGGCCACGGTGATGGCGAACTGCGGCATGGCGTGCATGAAGTTGGTCGTGCCGTCGATCGGATCGACGATCCAGGTGTGGGTCTTGTCGGTCCCCTCCACCATGCCTCGCTCCTCGCCCAGGAAGCCGTAGCCCGGCCGCGCCTTGCTCAGCAGTTCGAACAGCGACTGCTCGGCCTTGACGTCGGCGGCGGTGACGAAGTCGGCGGGGCCTTTGCGGGACACCTGCAGCTGCGCGACCTCGCCGAAGTCGCGCAGCATCGGCCGGGCGGTCTTGCGGACCGCGTCCATCATCACTTGCAGGAGCGCCGAAGCCAGAGCCACGGGAGACCTCTCGGTTTTTCCCTCCCCCTTCAGGGGAGGGTGGTCGCGCAGCGACCGGGTGGGAGGGGCAAGGCAATCGGCCCTCAGTCTGAGCGTGTGTCGCCGGGTCCCTCCCACCCGGCTTCGGCTTCGCCTCAGCCACCCTCCCCTGAAGGGGAGGGAAAACGCAACGTCAGTCAGCGCGACGAACGTACTCGCCCGTCGTCGTGTCGACGACGATGCGCTCGCCGGCCGACATGTAGGGCGGGATCATGATGCGCACGCCGTTGTCGGCGATGGCGGGCTTGTAGGAAGACGAGGCCGTCTGGCCCTTCACGGTGGGCTCGGTCTCGGCCACGGTCAGGGTGACCTGTTCCGGCAACTCCAGGCCGATCGGACGCTCCTCGTGCATCTCGATGACGACCTTCATGCCCTCCTGCAGATAGGGGATGCGCTCCTCGCCGACCCAGTCCTTCTGCAGCTCGATCTGCTCGTAGGTGGCGTCGTCCATGAACACCAGGGCGTCGCCGCCGTCGTACAGATAGGAGAAATCCTTCTGTTCCAGGGTGACGCGCTCGACCTTGTCCTCGGACCGGAAGCGCTCGTTCAGCTTGTTGCCCGTCTCCAGGTTCTTGGCCTCGACGTTGGCGAAGGCGCCGCCCTTGCCCGGCTTGACGTGGCTGGCCTTGGTCACGACCCACAGGCCGCCGTTGTGCTGAAGCACCATGCCCGGCTTGATGGTGTTGCCGTTGATCTTGGCCATCTGGGATTCGCTGTCTGAAGGCGCGGCCGACGCGGCGCGCGGAACGGGCGCAGTCCCTAGAGGATCGGCTGGGTCCGGGCAAGGACGGTCAGTGGACCGTCGCCCGCTCCTCCACCCGATTGGCGATCCGCGTGGTGGCGCCGAACGGCGCGGCCAGCTTGCCGGCGCTCACGTCCACTCGCCGCGCCTCGTGGGCGAAGGCGGCGGCCAGTCCGGCCGACGTCATGGCCGCGACGATCTGGCCGACGCGGCTGGACGGACGAAAGGCCAGGAACGCCGCGTTCGCCGCTTGAGCGATCGCCCAAAGGGACAGGGCCGTGGTCCGCTCCTTCTTCGACGGCGCGTTCCACACCCGCAGGGCGGACAGCGTGGTGGCCGAGAAGACGGCCGGGATCAGCAGGCCCAGCGAACCGCGAGGGCGCTCGGTGATCGGCCCCACTCTCTTCAGCGCCTGCGCGCGGCTGCGCCGCCGCGGTTCGACCACGCCCTTGGCCAGGGCGGTGGAGGCCAGGGCGAACCCGACCGTGACGGCCAGCCCCAGCGCGACGTGGTGCGCGGGCCGCTCGCCGGCGTTCAGGAACTCCGCGGCGCCGTCCAGCGCCTGATCCAGGGTGTCTTCGACGCTCATGCGGGCCTCCTTCGGGGAACGGAGGGAAAAGCCCGCGAGCCGCCGCCCGGTTCCGTCAGCCCACGCCCAGGAAGGGCAGGGCGCGAAGGGGCGTCGGCGGTTCACACATCCTCGTCCACACCTTCCAGATCGGCGGCGTTGAAGTCGTAGCCGAGCAGGTCGCCCGGCGTGCACTCCAGCGCCGCGCACAGCCGCGCCAGGGTGCGGAAGCGGATGCCCTTCACCTTGCCCGATCGGAACAGCGAGAGCTGGGTTTCGGACAGACCCACGGTGTGGGCCAGGTTCTTGGCCTTAAGCCCCTTGCGGACGATCAGGGCGTCCAGCGTCACACGAACGGGCATCAGATCATCTCGTCCAACTCGGCCTGCACCCGGCCGGCCTGATCCATGACCCGGCCCAGCAGGAACAGCGCGCCGCCGATCATGCCCAGGGTCATGCCGGCCACATCGAAATGCAGCCAGCCGCCGCGACCGCCCTCCAGCACGCGCGCGAGGTTGGTCACCAGGAAGACGCTGGTCACTCCGCCGATCCCCAGCGCCAGGCCGACGCGCCGCAGGGCGCTGGCCAGCGTCGCCTGGATGAGCCGGCCCTTCGCCAGCTGGCCCATCGCCCGGCCGATCGACCAGACGGCGAAAAGGTAGAAAGCGGTCGGCGAGGCGAACAGAGCGCCGCCGACCCAGCCCGGCGGCGGCGCGCCGTCGCGGACCGAGATCATGGCGGGAAAGATCAGGTGGATCAGGGCCAGCAGCAGCCCGACGCTGACCACCATGAACACCGCCAGCCAGCGGAACTGGCCGCACATGGCGCGGAATCGGGTCAGGTCGGTCTGGCTCACGGCGGGCTCCGAAACTGTCTGATCTTTAATCTTGACTTAAACGTCCGCGCTTTGCAACTTTAGCTCAGAGTTAAACGAGCGAGATGGTGATGGCGGCGATCGAGACTAGGGGGCTGACGCGCAGGTTCGGCCGGCAGCTTGCGGTCGATGGGGTGTCGATGACGGTGCCCGACCGGGCGGTCTACGGCTTCCTGGGCCGCAACGGCGCGGGCAAGACCACGACGCTGAAGATGGTACTGGGGCTGCTGAAGCCCACGGCCGGTTCGGCGCACGTTTGCGGCATCGATGTTGCGGCCAGCCGGATCGACGCGGCCCGAAAGGTGGGCGCTCTCCTGGAGGCCCACGGCTTCTACGCCAACCTGTCGGGCCGCGAGAACCTGGACCTGACGCGCACCCTGCTGGGCCTGCCGGCGATCGAAGTCGATCGGGTGCTGGAGGTCGTCGACATGACGGAGAACGGCCGTCGCCGCGTTTCCGATTATTCGCTGGGCATGCGCCAGCGGCTGGGGCTGGCCCGCGCCATGTTGGGCGCCCCGCCGGTGCTGATCCTGGACGAGCCCACCAACGGCCTGGATCCCGACGGCATCGCCGACATGCGCCGCTTTCTGAAGACCCTGCCGGATCGGACCGGCGCCACGGTCCTGCTGTCCAGCCATCTGCTCACCGAGATCGAACAGACCGCCACCCACGTCGGGATCGTCCACGAGGGCCGCCTCGTGCTCGAGGGCGACTTGGCGCGGCTGAAGGCCGATCAGGCGCCGGAGATCGCTCTGCGCATCGACGACCCGGCGCGGGCCACGCAGGTTCTCCGCAGCCACGACCTCACGGTCTCCGAGTCGTCCGACGGGCTGATCGCCCGCCTGCGTCCGGGCGACGACCACGACGTCGCCGTCGCAGCGCTGACCCGCTCGCTGGTCGCGGCCGACGTTGGCGTCTTCGCCATCGGCGCGCGGGCCCGCTCGCTGGAAGGCATCTATCGACAGGCCTCTGCGCCCGCGGGGGCGCCTGCACCCACCAAGGAGTTCGCCTGATGCTCGCCGCCCTGATCGTCGAAGCTCGCAAGCTGAACCGCTCGCTGGCCCTGCTGCTGGCCCTCGCGGCGCCGAGCCTGATCGGCATCTTCATCTTCTTCAACATGTTGCGCGGCAAGGCGCCGATGCCGTGGGACATGTGGATGGGCAGTTCGGCGGGGATCTGGGCCTTCTTCATGTTGCCCATGAGCGTCACCGCCCTGACCGCCCTGGTCGCGCACATGGAGCATGGCCCCAAGGCCTGGGACCACTTGCGCGCCCTGCCGCGTCCCCGGTGGACGATCTATGCGGCCAAGGCGGCCTGCGTTCTGACGATCGTCTGCGCCATGAGCCTGCTGAACCTGGCGGTGACCTATGCCGCGGTTCGCGGCGCCGTCGCGATCAAGCCCGTGCTGGAGCCGACCGGGGCTCTGGACCTGATCCAGCATCTGGCGACGGTCGGCCGGATCTGGCTCGCCGCGATCTTGCTGACCGCCATCCAGTTCTGGACGGCCATGCGGTTCTCCAGCTTCGTGCCGGCGCTGGCCATCGGCATCGGCGGCACCTTCTTCTCGGTGGTCGCCACCTCCGCCAAGCAGGGGGTTTTCTTCCCCTGGCAGATGCCGATCAATATGCTGGCGACCGAGGCCTGGCGCGTGAACGTCGCCCTGGCGCTGGGCGGTGGGTTGGGCGCGGCTGTGCTGGTTCTGGCCGTCGCCCACCTCAGCCTGCGCGAGGTGAAGTGACGGGGCTCAGTTCCCCGTCGCGGCCCCATCGGGCTCGATCTCGCCCAGGGCCGACTGGATGTAGTTCGGCTCGCCCATCATCTCGATCAGCTTGAACTGGTTCTCGATGAAGTCGATGTGCTCTTCGGTGTCGTTCAGGATGCGCTGCAGGATCTCGCGGCCCACGAAGTCCCGTGCCTCTTCGAACTGGGCGATGCCGGCGATCAGGGTCTCGCGCCCGCCGTATTCCAGCTGAAGGTCGGCGCCCAGGCATTCGACGACCGTCTCGCCGATCTTCAGCTTGTGCAGATCCTGAAGGTTGGGCAGCCCATCCAGGAACAGCACGCGCTTGATCAGCATGTCGGCGTGCTTCATCTCGCCGATGCTCTCGTCATAGACCACCTTGCCCAGGTGCTTCAGGCCCCAGCTTTCGAACATGCGGGCATGCAGGAAGTACTGGTTCACCGCCGTCAGCTCATTGGTCAGCACGGCGTTGAGCGTGCGGATGATCGCGGGATCGGCCTTCATGGTCTGCGTCCTTGGCTCGGCGGCCGGGGAGGGCCGTGACTCGCGCTCAGGATAACACGCGCGAAGCGGATGTGTTCACTTGCGAACACTTATCATCACATTGAAAATGCGAGTGAAAGTCGGACGCGACTATTCCGCGGCCATGGCGTAGGCCTGACGGGTCTCGTCGATCATCTGGCGCAGGTCGCAGACGCACTTCGCGCACTGCGCCCGGCACTGGTGCCGGGCGAAGACGTCGCGCGGGCGCGTCGCGCCGGCCTCGATGGCCTGGCGGACGTCACGCTGGCGAAGACCGTTGCAGTTGCAGACGTACACGTAGCCCTGACCCAAAAGATGCGACTGGTTCGCTTTAACAGGCGCGCCGGCGATTGCAAGTCGTTCTCACGCCCGCGGTTGACGATCGCCGCGGCGCGCGGGAGGAGGGCGGATGACCGCACAGCGCCAGGCCTGCCGCCTCTACCTGATCACTCCGCCCGTGGTGGACGATCTCGACGCCTTCGCCGAAGCGTTGGAGGCGGCGCTTGACGCGGGCGACGTGGCCGCCTTGCAGGTTCGCCTCAAGCCCGCGACGGACGCGCAGGTCGAGGCGGCGGTGCGACGTCTGGCCCCGATCGCGCAGTCGCGGGGCGTGGCGGTCATCCTGAACGATCGGCCCGATCTGGCCGCCCGGCTCGGCTGCGACGGCGTGCATGTGGGGCAGGACGACGTCCCGGTCGCCCAGGCGCGTCGCATCATGGGGCCCCACGCCATGATCGGCGTCACCTGCCACGACAGCCGGCACCTGGCGATGGAAGCCGCCGAGGCGGGCGCCGACTACGTGGCGTTCGGCGCATTCTTTCCGACGGGGACGAAGGAGACCGTGCACCGGCCGGATCCCGAGATCCTGACCATCTGGCAGGAGACGATGGAGGTTCCCTGCGTGGCGATCGGCGGGATCACGGCGGGCAACGCGGGTGAGCTGATGCGCGCCGGCGCCGACTTCGTCGCCGTCAGCGCGGGAGTGTGGTCGCATCCGGAAGGCCCGGCGGCGGCCGTGCGGGCTTTCGATCGGACGCTGGGGGCGATCGCAGGGGATCGTTAGGGAAGCTGTGGTTCATTCCGGGAGCCTCCCCGCCCGAGTGAGATCTGATGTCCCTGAGCCGCGCGCTCGACCCCATGGAAGCCACGAGCGCTCCGTCTCCTCCGGCGACGGAAGCCGCCGCGACGCCGGTCGCGCGCGGGGCTTCGACCTTCTTCTCCCAGCCGCTCGTGCCGATCCTGACGGCGCTGGGCGTGCTCGTCCTCATCGTGACGGCCATCAACTTCGCCCGGTCCGCGGGTCTGGTGGCGGCGCTCTGGGGGGCGGGCGGACTGGCCGTCGCGGTCTGGCTGCGCACGTCGCGCGACCGCGTCTACGACGTCTGCTTCGGGGGCCTGCTGACCGTCGGCATCATGGCCGGCGAGGTCATGGCCGGGAACCCGGTCGGCCTGTCGGTGATGTTCACCGTCGCCAACATGATCGAGATCGTGGGCGCCGTCCTTCTGGTCCGACGGTTCGCCCCGACCTTGAACCTGTCGACCGTCGATGGAGCCGTGCGCTTCCTGCTGTGCGGCGCGGTCCTGGCGCCGATACCGGCGGCCGCGTTCAGCACGGCCTGGCTGACGATCCTCGTGGGGGCGGACCCTGTGGCGTCGTTCCAGACCTGGTGGTTCGGCCATGCGCTGGGTCTGGCCGTGTTCGGCGCCTTCGGCGTCTCCCTGACGCGACCGCATCTCGCGGCGCTGGCCCGGCCGTGGAGAGCCGTCGAGGCCGTGGGCCTGATGGGCCTGGTGCTGGCGGTGACCGTCGCCGTCTTCGTGATGGTCCGGGCGCCGTTGGGTTTTGCCATCATCCCGGTGATGATCCTGGTGGCGGCGCGCCTGCGCATTCTGGGCACCGCCGCGGCGCTGGTGATCGTGACCCTCACGGCGGTCGGCGGCGCCATGGCCGGGCTGGGCCCGTTCAGCGGCGCCAATGCCGATCTGGCGGATCGGGCGGTTCTGGCCCAGACCATGGTCTTTCTGGGATGTCTGCCGATCTTCCTGATCGCCGCCCTGCTGGAAGAGCGCGACGCCCTCGCGGAGAGGGCGCGTCTCGGACGCGTGCGTGCCGAGGCGGCGTCGGAAGCCAAGTCCCGCCTGCTCGCCAACGTGGCGCATGAGATCAAGAGCCCCATCGGCGGCGTCATCGGCATCGGCGACCTGTGGAAGGCGGGCCAACTGGGCCCCGTCAGCCCGACCCAGGCCGAGATGGCCGAGATGCTGGTCAAGACGGCCCGACAGGTCGAGGCGCTGGCGCACGACCTGCTGGACGTCGCGCGCGCGGAGTCCGGGGCGGTCAAGGTCGACCTGAGACCCACCGACGTGCCCGGTCTGTTGGAGGACGTCCGCAGAACGGTCGCCCTGCGGCCCGAAGCGGCCGGTCTGAGGCTGGAGATGGACTGCGCCGGAGATGGCCTGGTCGCCCTGGCCGACTCCCAGCGCCTGGCCCAGGTCGTCGGCAATCTGGCCAGCAACGCGGTCAAGTACGGCGCATCGGGCGGCGTGGTCCGCTTCGTCGCGCGCCGGGCGCCGCGGGCGATCCGGATCGAGGTCGTCGATCAGGGGCCGGGCCTCACCGCCGAGAAGCAGGCGCAGCTGTTCGAGCCCTTCAACCGCCTGGGACTGGAGCGGTCGGCCATCGAGGGGCACGGCATCGGCCTGGCCCTTGCAAAGCGCCTGACCGAGCTGCAGGGCGGTTCGATCGGCGTGACGTCCCAGCCCGGCGCCGGCGCGACCTTCTGGATCGAATTGCCCGCCGCCTGAGGCGCAGCTTGTCCTTCGGACCGAGAGGGGCGAAGCTGCCTCCATGACCCGCACGCTTCTCCTCGCCGCAGGCGCAGTCCTCCTGTCCGCCGAGGCCGCCCTGGCCCAGAGCACGCCGGACTATACGGGCAGCCTGAACTCCATGCCCCCCGGCGCCGCTCGCCCGGTGGAGACGCCGCCGCCCCCACAGGCCGCGACGCCGACCTCAAGCCCGACCCCCACGCCGACGCCCGTGACCGCTCCGCCCCGGCCGCAGGCCGCGCCGCCCGAGCCCCGGCGGACCGAGCCGACGCCCGCGCCCGCGGTCGCCGCCGCGCCCCCGACCTCCGCGCCCGCGACGGTCCCGGCGGTCCCCGCCCCGGCGGCGACGCCCCGCGCCCTGACGCGGGCGGAGGTCGAGGTCCTGCCGTTCGCCGTCGCCCTGCCCGAGGGCTATGTCCTGACGGCCGGCCGCCCTGGACCCGACTTCCAGGTCTGGACCGTGCGCAAGGGCGGTCTGGCGCAGCTGATGATTTATGCCGGGCCGGCCTCGCAGTTCCCCATCCACACGGGCGAGACGGTCGTGGCGGGAGGACGCACCAGCATCGTCGTGGTCGAGGACGGCCGCAGACGGGCGTTGGAGCACCTGTTCCAGCAGTCGACGGCGCCGCATCACATCCATGTGTGGGTCGCCAGCCTGGACGGCGCGGACCGGGACCGGGCCGAGGCCCTGGCCCACGGGGTCAGCCCACGCTAGAGCGCATTCGGCTGAGTTGGACGCAGTCCGGCTCAGCACGGAATGCGCTCCAGCATCATGCTGGAGCCTGATTCACGGCATCGGCGGAACCGCGAAGCGGTTCCACCTCAGCCGATCAGGCTCTAGACGGCCGTGACGCGCCGCGTGGCGTCCAGCGCCGCGAAATACCGGGCGGCGACGTCGCCCGACAGACGGGGACGCGCCGAATGGGCGTCCTCGATCAGTTCCATCACGGTCTCGACGACCTCGTCGCGCGACAGGTGACCGCCGTTCGAGAGCAGGTCCAGACGCTCGGTCAGGGTGCGCGGGCGGGGCGGAAACGCGATCGTCGCCATCGGCTCCGGCTCCGGCGAAGGTGCGGCCCCGGCGGCGACGCCCGCGGTCTCGGCCAGCTTTCCACAGCGGCGGCAGCGGTCGGCGCCGTGGCGCTCCGACCAGTACCAGACGTGGCGGCACAACAGCGACGCAAGCGACATGACGACGGCCTCCCCCAAGGGTTACCTCAGAAACCGTCGTTACTGTCAATGAGCCTTATCGATTGATTAACCTCGCATTTTCTCCGCTGAAGTGTGTCGAGCGTGAAATTCGCGTCGGAAATCGGCCAGGCGACCGGCCGCGACCGCATCCCGCATCGCCTGCGTCAGAGCCTGATAGAAGGCGAGATTATGCCAGGTCAGGAGCACCTTTCCCAAGATCTCGTCGGTCCGGATCAGGTGGTGCAGATAGGCACGCGAATACTCCTGCGACGCCGGGCAGGAGACCGAGGCGTCCAGCGGGTTCCGATCTTCCGCGAAGCGGGCGTTCTTGAGGTTCAGCGGCCCGTCCCAGGTCCAGGCCTGGCCGTGGCGGCCCGCGCGGGTGGGCAGGACGCAGTCGAACATGTCGACGCCTCGCCAGACGGCCTCGACCAGATCGATCGGCTTGCCCACCCCCATCAGATAGCGGGGCCGGTCGGCGGGCAGCATGTCGGGGGCGTAGTCCAGCACGTCGCACATGGCCTGATGGCCTTCGCCCACGGCGAGGCCGCCTATGGCGTAGCCGTCGAATCCGATCTCCTGCAGACGGTCGGAACTCTCGCGCCGAAGGTGTTCGAAGGTCGAGCCCTGCTGAATGCCGAACAGGGCCTGGGTCTCGCGTGTGCCGAAGGCGGCCTTGGACCGGCTGGCCCAGCGCGCCGACAGCTCCATGCCTTCGCGGGCGCGCCGTTCCTCGGCCGGCCAGGCGACGCATTCGTCGAGCTGCATGGAAATGTCGGCGCCGATGCGGTCGGCTTGGATCTCGATCGAGCGCTCCGGCGTCAGGACGTGCTTGGACCCATCGACGTGGCTGGAGAAGGTCACCGCCTCCTCGGTCAGTTTGGAGATGCCGGACAGGGACATGACCTGAAAGCCACCGCTGTCGGTCAGGATCGGCCTGTCCCAGCGCATGAACCTGTGGAGCCCGCCCAGCCGCTCCATCCGCTCCGGCCCCGGGCGCAGCATCAGGTGATAGGTGTTGCCCAGCAGGATGTCGGCGCCGGTCTGCTTCACCTGTTCCACCGTCATGGCCTTGACGGTGGCGGCGGTCCCGACGGGCATGAAGGCGGGCGTCCGCACGTCGCCGCGCGGGGTCTTCAGCACGCCGGTGCGGGCGCGGCCGTCGGTGGCGATGATGTCGAAGGCGAAGGGCAAATGTTCACTCTGATTTTTGAGTGCACATCGTGCACATCGGGCGGGCGACGGTGAGAGTCCGAAAAAAAATTTCCATCATTTCCATCACGGCGCGGCGGGCGCGGGCGAGGAAACGGAGATCATAGCAGCACCCGGCGGGCTGCTTGGTTCAGGGGGTCAAGTCGTTGCGGAACAACAGGCTTCCGTCGCCGTAGGAATAGAAGCGGTAGTCGGAGGCGACGGCGTGCGCATAGGCCGCGCGCATGGTCTCCAGGCCCGCGAAGGCCGAGACCAGCATGAACAGGGTCGATTTCGGCAGGTGGAAATTGGTCATCAGCACGTCGACGGCGCGGAAGCGATAGCCCGGCGTGATGAAGATGGCGGTGTCGCCGTGGAAGGGGCGGGTCACGCCGTTTTGGCCCGTCGCGCTTTCGAGCAGGCGAAGCGACGTGGTGCCGACGCAGACGACGCGGCCGCCGGCGGCGCGGACGGCGTTCAGCGCATCGGCCGTCTCTTGCGACACCGTGCCCCATTCGGAGTGCATGCGGTGCTCAGCCAGATCATCGACCTTGACCGGCAGGAAGGTGCCGGCCCCGACGTGGAGGGTCACGGCGTGGGTCGAGACGCCCCTGGCGCGGATCGCGTTCAGAAGCTCCGGCGTGAAATGCAGGCCGGCGGTCGGGGCGGCGACCGAGCCGTCGTGGGCGGCATAGACGGTCTGGTAGTCTTTGCGGTCGCGGTCGTCCTCGGCGCGCTTGGCGGCGATGTAGGGCGGCAGGGGCATGACGCCGATCTCGCGGATCGCCGCGTCCAGATGCGGGCCGGCCAGGGCGAAGCGCAGGGTGACCAGACCGTCGTCGGACTTGGCCAGGACGGCGGCGGTCAAACCCTCCCCCTCGAGGGGGGAGGGTTGGGTGGGGGTGGAGGCCATCTGTTGGGGGGAGGGCGCCGGTGACGCCGGCGGAGTCGTCCCAGCGCGGTCGGCGCCTTCGGCGGCTCCACCCCATCCCCCAACCCCTTCCCCCTCGAGGGGAAGGGGAGTCGCGAAACGGACATGATCCCCCACCTTCAGCCGCTTGCCGGGCTTCATGAAGGCGGACCAGACGTCCGGGCCGTCGCGGTGGTGAAGGGTGGCCTCGACGTCGACCGACAGGGTCTCGCCGTCCGGGCCGGGCCGGCTGCGGACGCCGGACAGACGCGCCGGGATCACGCGCGTGTCGTTGAACACCAAGGCGTCGCCGGGGCGCAGGAAGTCGGGCAGATCGCGGACGAGGCGGTCCTGAAGCCCGCCGTCGCGCACGACCAGCAGGCGCGCGGAATCGCGAGGCTCGGCCGGACGCAGGGCGATGCGGTCCTCCGGCAGGTCAAAGTCGAAATCGGCGGTCTTCATCCGCCCGGCGTAAGGCCACGCCGGTCCGCGCGGGTCAAGGCGAGACGGCCGCCGGAGCCAGATCGGGCGCGTCACGAGCGGGAGGATCGCGCGACAGATCGGCGATCAGGGCTTCCATCTCGTCGATCTCGCGCACCTGGGCCCGCAGGATGTCGTCGGCCAGGGCGCGGACGCGTGGGTCACGGATGTGGGCTCGGGTGCTGGTCAGCACGGCGATCGAATGATGGGGAATCATCGCCTTCATATAGGCCACATCGCCAATCACGGCTTGGCTGCGCACCAGCCAGAGCGAGCCGGCGAAGACCAAGACGGCGCCGGCGATGATGGCCTGGTTCAGTCGGGTCTTGTCGTACATGGTCCACATGAAGCCCATCATGATGGCGGCCATGGCGGCGCCCATCACCAGCGCCATGTAGAGCCGCGTCTCGCTGAACCTGACGTGGCTGAACTGATAGGTGTTCAGATACATCAGCCCGTACATGACCACGGTGGAAACGAAGATCATGGCGCCGAAGCGTCGATAGCTCATGGACGGCTCCCTTTCTTTTGGGGTGTGAACGCCGTCACGGGCCCCGCGATCCGCAGCCGGTTGAACCCTGGGTCGCCTTTCGCTGTTTGAAGAGAATGAACGCCTCGCCGCTCCTGTTCTCTGCACTGATCGGACTGGTGGCCAGCGCCCGGTCCATGACGCCGATGGCGGCGCTGGCCGCGGCGCGGCTGGCGCATCGGCGGGCGCCGGGACGGTTGCTGCTGCTGGACCGTCCGGTGTTCCGTTGGGGCGCCCTGTTGATGGGGGTGGGTGAGCTGTTCGGGGACAAGATGAAGTCGGCGCCGGACCGCACGGTCGCGCCCGGCATGGCGGCGCGGGTGCTCAGCGCCGGGATCGCCGGGTCGGCCCTGGCGCCCCGGGAACGCGCGCGCTTGGGCGCGGTGCTGGCGGTGTTGGCCGCCGTGCCCGCGGCCCATCTGACGCTGGCCGTTCGCAAGCGGGCCATGGCCCGCATCGGCCAGACCCGCAGCGGGGTCATCGAGGACGCGCTGGTGCTGGTGGGGGCGGCGGCGGTGACGGCGCTGGGCCTAAGGCGGCGGATCAACTGACGGCTGCCCGAGGCGGCCCATCGGGGGAAAACGCAGCAAGACCGCGCCCGGATCAGTCGACCGACAGAGGTTCGTCGCGCCTTTCGACGATCCAGACCAGATTGGCGTCGCGATCGACGGCGCAGAAGGCGGGCCGACCCCAATGATGTTCGGTCACCTCACTGAGGCGCGGATAGAACATCTTCCAGCCCATGCGGGAGTGGGCGAAGGCGGCGCGCCAGGCGGGAAAGTCGTCGACCTCGATGACACAGGAGCGGCTGAAGGTCAGGAATTCGGCGCTGGTGAAGTCCCGGTCCGTGCGGTCGAAGTAAAGCTGAACCTCGCCGCGCCGCAGGATCAGGCTGTAGGCGTCGTCAAGCACCGGCTCTTGCGGGGAGACTAGCTGGAAGCCGAAATAGCGCCAGAATTTCCACGTTTTGCGCGGGTTTAGGCTGACGAGCATGGGGATGGCGCGATCGGTCATGCCGCCTGATAGAGCCTGGGCGCCACTTGCGAAAGGCGCCGACATCTGACGGGTGACGCCGTCGCGCGGTGCGCTATGAAACGTATTCCCGCCGGAGACCCCCATGACGGACCGCTATTTCGACGACCTGGCCGTGGGCGAGAGCTGGACGGGGCCGGCGTTCGAGATCACCGAGCAGGAGATCGTCGACTTCGCGCGGCAATTCGATCCGCAACCGATGCACATGGACCCCGACAGCGATCAGGCGAAGCGTTTCGGCGGGCTGATCGCCAGCGGCTGGCACGTGGCCAGCCGGGTGATGCGCGATTTCGTGGACGCGAACCTGTACGGCGACGTGCCGCTGCTGGGGCTGGGGGTCAACGACCTGTGCTGGCGCGTGCCGGTGCGGCCGGGCGACCGGCTGACGGTGCGGCGCGAGGTGCTGGAGATCGTGCCGTCGGAGAAGCAGCCCGACCGGGGGCGGGTGCGCACGATCACCGAAGTCGGCAACCAGGACGGCCGGATCGTCATGAGCTTCGAGAACTGGATGCAACTGCCGAAGCGGCCGAAGGGGTGACGCGCCGTTGACCGCACCGAGCGCAGGCGTCAAACCGCCCGCCATGCTGACGAACCTCGAAACCCTCGCGCGCGAAGCCAAGTCGTGGCCGTTCGAACAGGCCCGCAACCTTCTGGACCACGTCCTGAAGAAGCGGCTGTCGGACGCGGACCGGGTGGCGGCGAAGCTGCTGATCGACGCGGGCAAGGCCGACGAGGCGCTGGCGACGTTCGAGGCGCTGAGGAAGCCCGTGCTTCTGGAAACCGGCTATGGCCCGTCGGGCCTGCCGCACATGGGCACGTTCGGCGAGGTGGCGCGCACAACCATGGTGAGGAACGCGTTTCGCGCCCTGACCGGCGATCACTGGCCGACGCGGCTGGTGGCGTTTTCGGACGACATGGACGGGTTGAGGAAGGTTCCGGACGGGGTGCCCAACCCGGAGATGCTGCGCGAGGATCTGCACCTGCCGCTGACCAAGGTGCGCGATCCGTTCGCGACGCACGACAGTTTCGGGGCGCACAACAATGCGCGCCTGCGGGCGTTTCTGGACGGGTTCGGCTTCGACTATGAGTTCATGAGCTCGACCGAACAGTACCGCGCGGGCCGGTTCGACGCGGTGCTGCTGCGCGTGCTGGCGCGCTTCGACGAGGTCATGGCGGTGATGCTGCCGACCCTGGGCGAGGAGCGGCGCGCGACCTATTCGCCCTTCCTGCCGATCAGCCCGGTGACCGGCCATGTGCTTCAGGTTCCGACGCTGGAGCGGGACGTGGAGGCGGGGACCATCACCTTCGACGATCCGGCGGGCGGGCGCACCACGGTGCCGGTGACCGGCGGCCATGTGAAGCTGCAGTGGAAGCCCGACTGGGCCATGCGCTGGACCGCGCTGGACGTCGATTACGAGATGTCGGGCAAGGATCTGATCGAGAGCGTGCGCGAGTCGTCCAAGCTGTGCCGCGTCATGGGCGGAACGCCGCCGGAGGGGTTCAACTATGAGCTCTTCCTGGACGTGGAGGGCAAGAAGATCTCCAAGTCCAAGGGCAACGGCCTGACCATGGACGAGTGGCTGCGCTACGGCACGCCCGAGAGCCTGGCCTGGTACATGTTCCAGTCGCCGAAGTCGGCCAAGAGCCTGCACTTCAACGTGATCCCGCGCGCGATCGATGACTATCTGGGCGCGGTCGAGGCCTATCAGGGCCAAGAGCCGGCCAAGCGGATCGACAACGCGGTGTGGCACATCCACGCGGGCGATCCGCCCAAGGTCGCGTCCCCGGTGTCGTTCAGCCTGCTGCTGAACCTGGTCGGCGTGGCCAATGCGTCGTCGAAGGACCAGCTGTGGGCCTATATGGCCAGGTACATCCCGGACGCGACGCCGCAGTCCGAGCCGACGCTGGACCGGCTGATGGGTCATGCGCTGAACTATTTCGACGACTTCGTGCGGCCGGCCAAGGCGTTCCGGGCGCCGACGGCGCAGGAGACGGCGGCGTTCCGCGATCTGGCGGACCGGTTGCGGGCGTTGCCGGCGGACACCACCGACGGCGAGGCGATCCAGAACGAGGTCTATGCGGTCGGCAAGGCCCACGCCTTCGAGCCGCTGAGGGCGTGGTTCGGGGCGCTGTACGAAGTGCTTCTGGGCGAAAAGCAGGGGCCCAGATTCGGCTCCTTCGCCGCAATCTACGGCCTGCCGCAGACGGTCGATCTGCTTGAGCGGGGCGCGAACGGCGATCTGGCGGGCTGAAATCTGAACCGAAAACAACAAGCGGTTCAGGGGATACAAGGGGCGACCTTGGGCATTCTCTCCACATCGACCAACTCGAGAAGGAGACAAGAGCCATGTCGAACGGCATCAAGAACACCCTGATCGCGGGCGCCGCCCTGGCGGCCGCCGCGGCCATCCCCAGCGTCGCCGCCGCGCAGTCGAACGGCATCACGAACTGCGACGCCCCGGGCGGCCGCCAGCAGGCCGGCGCCCTGATCGGCGCCGTCGTCGGCGGCCTGGCCGGCAGCCAAATCTCGCGCAATGAGCGGACCCTGGGCGCCGTGGTCGGCGCAGGCGCCGGCGCCGCGGCGGGTTCATACATCGGCTGCAACCAGCAGCGCGCGCGGGCCGACGCCTCGGCCAACGCCTCGATCGTGCGGCCGACCACCAACGTCCGCGTCCGCTCGGGCCCCGGCACCAACTATCGCCAGGTCGGCAGCGTCAGCCGCGGCCAGGCGCTGCAGGCCGTGAGCTCCTCGGGCGAGTGGGTGCAGATCTCGAGCGGCGGCTGGGTCAACGCCAACTATCTGACCTACTGATCCGCGCGATCGGATGACGGAAAGGCCGCCCCTGGGGCGGCCTTTTTGTTTGGCGTATGGGTGGCGGCCTGGGCCTTATTGAGTGACCCAGAGAATGCGACTCATCCAGTCGATCTCACGGCGGGGAATTACGCGATCGGCGTGGTCGGAGTTGATGGAGCGCAGGATGACGGAGCGGGCAGACAGCGCCGCCAGCTCCTTGGCCAGGGTTTCGCCGGTGACGGTGCGCACGATGACCCGGTCGCCCCGACGCGGCGGCGGTCCGTCCCGGTCGACGATCACGGTGTCCCCCGGGCGGTAGAGGGGGGTCATGGACTCGCCCACGATCTCCAGCCCGAACAGGTTGCGCCCCGGCGTCGGCAGGTCGGCCCAGGCCCAGCCGTCGCCCGTGGGCAGGCCCGCGTCGTCGAAGAAGCCGTCCAGGCCCGCCTGCGCCAGACCGATCACCGGGGCCCGTGGCGCGGGGCCGCGGTCGTCGGCAAGGGCGGCGAACTCGGTCAGGGAGGCGCCGGTGACCTCAAGGATGAGATTCAGGCTTTCAGTCGAGGGCCAGCGCGGACGTGCCGCGGGCGGCGGGCCCAGCCGCTTGGAAGGATTGAAGGTCGTCGGATCCAGCCCCGCCTTGCGCGCCAGTCCGGACGGACTGAGGCCGTGGGTCTCCGCCAGTCGGTCGACGGCGCGCCAGATGCGGGCATGGGACAGGGGCATGGACGGCCGCTCGCTGATTCGGCCGCAGCATACCCAGGAATAGATGCCTATTCCAGCCCGGCCGCGCGACGCTCCTGCCAGGCCCAGAAGGCCCCCACGCCGATGGCGAGCAAGACGCCGTAGCCCGCCAGGTTGATCACGAAATAATAGGCGGAGATCGACGGCCGCATGTCGACGAGCATCAGCACGTGCGAGGCGAAGACCAGCAGCTGCATGGCCGTGGCCCAGACCGCCCAGGCCCGGCGGGCTTTCCAGACAAGCGCGCCGAGCACGCCGAGCATGACCAGATCGATGGCCATCATGCTCCACTGCGCGCCGTAGATGTTGCCGTCGTCCTGGACCAGCATGGAGGCTAGGCTCAGGACTCATTGATCATATCCACCATATGACGGTTGCGGCGAGGGCGATGGCGGACATGAAGGTGTGGGCGCATCGGTCGTAGCGGGTGTGGATGCGCCGCCAGTCTTTGAGCTTGCCGAACATGTTCTCGATCT
>Ga0209909_100267_pt1 | contig 55131 bp, 57 predicted proteins | sample FECB22metaG_FD_188302 | JGI IMG/M metagenome (GOLD analysis project Ga0209909, IMG submission 188302) | Cyanobacterial communities from the Joint Genome Institute, California, USA - FECB-22 (SPAdes) (version 3) | ecosystem: Environmental > Aquatic > Thermal springs > Hot (42-90C) > Microbial mats... | reverse complement strand
CGGCCCCCGCGCCGTCCCCCCACCTCCGATGGTCCGGGACCTCGCGGGTTCACGCCGACGCCGGGCTCTCCGGGCGCATGCGCCCGTCGAGCCCCCCGCTCGAACCGCTCCCGCCGCGACAAGCTCGCAAGGCCTTGCGCCCTTCCCCTGCGACGGAACCCCCAGATGCTGCCCCACCCCCCAACCGACGTCGGAAAGTCGGGGACGGAAAAACGCAGGGCGCTGAAAGGGCGGGGGAATGAGGAAGAAGTCGTGACGACTGCATGGATCAAGCCGACGCATCGGCCTGCTCCCCTTGTGGGTGGAGGCGATGCGCCTCCCCCACAAGAGGGGAAGGACGTCGCTACCGCCCACGCGTCAGGGCGCGGTATTCGACCAGGCGTTCCTTGTCGCGGCGGACCTGGTCGGCGACGGCGTTGTCGACGTCCAGCGAGGCGTAGCGGACCCAGCCTTCGACCCCCAGCTTGTCCTGGACGGCCGCCACCGGCGTGCGCCAGCGGAAATAGGACAGCCAGCTGACCGCGAGACCCAGCACGGCGGCCAGGATCTGCAGGCCGCGGAAACCCGCCCCGCCCGTTTCAGGCGCCGGCTCCAGCGCCAGGACGGCCAGGCCGACGATCAGCACCAGCGGCGTCATGATGCGCTGGGCCCAGCGCATCCAGTAGCGTTCGCGCCGCACGCGCCACAGCTCCATCTGGACGAACTTTTCCAGATATTCCATGCGCGCGCCGATCCACATGGTCAGGCGCGTCAGATACATGGCGCGGCGGCCCCAGCCCTTGCCGTCCATCTGGAACTGGGTCTCGGCCTGGTCGGCCATCGCCCTCGCCGACGTGAACAGGTTCTGGAGCTCGCGCGTGCGCTGAACCACCTCGCGCGACAGCTCATAGGAATCGTTCTCCAGCTGGAAGCGGTACTGAATGAACAGGATGGCCTGCAGCACCCAGAAGACGCCGAAGGCCGCCACCATGGCGCCGGCGGCCAGCGCCAGGCCCATCTGCTCGGTCCCCGTCCATTGCGCGAACCAGCCGGGCCCCAGGATGGCCAGGGCCGCGAAGGCCGCCATGGCGCCCGCCTGGCTGAGCCGCTTGACCGAGACGTGCACGATCAGGGCGCGGAAGACGCGGCGGCCATAGTCGTGGATGCGGCCCCGGATGTCCTTGTCGACGGGGAAGCGTTCCTCGATCTGGCGGCCGAACAGGACATGGAAGCGGTCGGGCTTGGACTCCGTCTCCCAGAAGGGAAAGATGTCCAGCGGCTGGTTGAAATATTCGTCGATGTGCGACGAGACGATGGCCTCGGCCTCGGGCGTCTGGGCGAAATACTCGCTGTCCGAAATGGGGCGCAGGATGCCGTCGCCGCCGCGCAGGGGCGCGCGCCCGCCGGTCGGCGTCGGCGGCACGGCGCGGTCGGGCGCGTCCTGGGCGCCGGGCGGCGGCGGATTCACCGCGGCCTCCAGGCGGCGGTCCTGCCCCTGTCCACCGTGGCCGCCGTCCCCGAGATCCGAGGAGGGGGGCGGGCTGTGCTGATCGTCGTTCGACATGGCGATCCGGGCGTCCTGACTGCGAGCCTGACGGCATTATGGCGGGTTCCGCCGTCCGCCGGACGACGTTCTCCCGTGACGGGAAGCCTTCGCCATTAACGCCGTTCCCGGCAAGTGAAGTTTCGGTCAGCCGAGCGGCCAGCGCGCCATGGCCGCGGCCGAGACGGCGAGGATCAGCAGGAGGCCGATCTCCAGCCGCACCCAGCGGATCGCGCCGGCCCTCTGGGTCGCGTCGGGCTGGAACGCCGGATCGGCCTTGGCCGCGCGCGCCCATTTCAGGAAGGCCAGGGTCGGCAGGATGGAGATCAGGCCGATCGCGGCGAACAGGCCCATCTTGGTCCAGAAGGCGGGGTTGTCGCGGTAAAACGCCCAGCCGCGCACGCCCCAGATCACCCGCGCCGCGCCGACCGCGACCACCAGAACGGCGGTCAGGCCGTAGCCGCCGTCCAAGCGCCCCAGGCGCCGCACGTCGATCCGCTCGCCTCTGAGAATCGCCAGTTCCATGGCCAGCATGACGGCCAGGCCGAACACCAGCGCATGGTGCAGCGCCGCCAATCCGAAATCGTGCATGGACATGCCCCTCCCTTCGCTTCCGCGCGCGAACCCTATATGCCCCCCACGATGAGCCGTGAGGTCAAGACCCTGTACGTGGCCGAGGCCGAGGACGGCATCCGGCTGGACCGGTGGTTCAAGCGGCGCTGGCCGCATCTGACGCACATCCAGATCGAGAAGCTGGCCCGCAGCGGCCAGATCCGCGTCGATGGGGGCCGGATCAAGCCGCAGGACCGGCTGACCGCCGGCGCCGCCGTGCGCGTGCCGCCCATTCCCGACCCGGTCGAAAAGACGCCGGGCGACCGGCCCAAAATCACCGACCGGGACGCGGCCTATGCGCGGTCGCTGGTGCTGTACGAGGACGAGTTGGTGATCGCCCTGAACAAGCCGCACGGCCTGGCGGTGCAGGGCGGCACCAAGACGACCAAGCACGTCGATCGCCTGCTGTCGGCGTGGGGCGAGGGGCTGGAGCGGCCGCGGCTGGTCCACCGTCTGGACCGCGACACCTCGGGCGTGCTGCTGCTGGGCAAGGGGCCTGAGGCGGCCAAGAGGCTGGCGGGGGCGTTCGCGCGGCGGCAGGCGAAGAAGACCTATTGGGCGATCGTCATCGGCGCCCCGAAGCCGACGGCGGGCCAGATCGATCTGGCGCTGAAGAAGTCGGGCATCAACGACTTCGAGATGATGCGGCCCGCCGATCCCAAGGAACACGGCGCCGAGCCGGCCGAGACGGCCTATGCCACGGTGTCGCGGGCGGCGCAGCGCGCGGCGTGGATGGCGCTGCGCCCCTTCACCGGCCGGACGCACCAGCTGCGGGCGCACATGAGCGCGATCGGCCATCCGATCCTGGGCGATCCCAAATACGGCACGCCGGCCTCGACCGAGCTGTCCGGCCCGCTGAAGCTGCAGCTGCACGCGCGCCGGATCGAGCTGGACCATCCCGGCGGGGGCAAGTTGGTGGTCGAGGCGCCGCTGAGCCCCGAGATGAAGGCGGGGTTCGCCCACTTCGGCTTCTCGGAGGACGAGGCGGACGAGGATCCGTTCCACGGCGTGAAGAGGATGCGGTGATCTCACAGCGTTCCGCTCATTCCTGCGAAAGCCGGGACCCCGTGCTTTCATTTAAACACTTCCGTCTGGGATTGACGTGCGCGCTCCCACGCTGCCGGACGTCGCCCAAAGAACTGGGTCCCGGCTTTCGCCGGGATGAGCGGAGATCCTGTCAGTGAGACCGCTGGCCGTGTTCGACGTGGACGGGACGCTGGTGGACAGCCGGGCGTCGATCTTTCAGGCGGCGACCGAGGCGTCGACGGCGCTGGGCCTGCCGACGCCAGAGTATGATCGCGTGCGCCGCATCGTTGGCCTGTCGCTGCCGGTCGCCCTGCGTCAGCTTGAGCCCGACCTGGACGACCGCGACCTTGATCGCTTCGTCGAGGCGTTCAAGGCCGTCTTCCTGCGCATGAACACCGATCCGGACTTCCATGAGCCGCTGTATCCGGGGGCGATGGACCACCTGCGGCGGCTGAAGCGCGACGGCTGGCGGCTGGCCCTGGCGACGGGGCAGTCACGGCGCGGCGTGGCCAGAAATCTGGCGCGCGAGGGATGGGCCGATCTGTTTCTGTCCAGCCACTGCGCCGAGGACGGGCCGGGGAAGCCCGACCCGGCCATGCTGATCGCCGCCATGCGCGCCTGCGACGCCCGACCCTCCACCACCGTCATGATCGGCGACACGGCCCACGACCATGCGATGGCGAAAAACGCCGGCGTGCCCGCCTACGGCGTCGGCTGGGGGTTCCACACGGCGGAGGAGCAGATGGCGGCCGGCGCGCTTCTGGTGGCCGAGACGTTCCCGCAGCTGGACGCCGCGCTGGACCGGTTCGCCGGCGCCTTTCGTCAGCCCCCGGCCTCTTGACCCCGGCTGGGGCGACCGCTCCCTTGCGCACGTTGGAGACGCCGCCATGTTCGCACCTCTGGTTTTCGCCGCCGTCCTCGGCTCCGCCCCGCCGCCCGCGCCCGACCCCATGCTGGTCGCCGCCCTGAGGGGCGTCGAGGCCTGTTTCGCTCGCCAGTTTCCCGTCTTCATGCCGGCCGGGTACGACGAGGTCGCGTTTCTGACGGATCATGGCTTCAGATCGGTGGAGGCCCAGTCCGGTTCGCGGTTCTGGTACTGGGGCGACGTCGCGCGCGGCGTCGGCTTCGAGACCTTCGACGGCTGCGCCGTCCTCGTCTCGCAGTCCGGGCCGACGGAGGATCAGCTGGTCGCCGCGCTGGACGATTGGGGCCGTCAGGTGGGCTTCGCCAAGGTCGAGCAGGCGCCCGGCTACGCCCTGTTCGAGCTCAAGACCGCGGGCCCGACGCCCGCTGAATGCAGCGCGAGCGGCAAGGCCCGCGGGGGACGTCGGCACGAGATCGAGATGATGGAGGCGGGCGGCGTCTGGGCCTTGGACTTCTACCGCGACACATGGTGCGCGTGAGGGGCCGGGCGCCGCGCTCGCGGCAAGGGCGGCGCCGGCCTATATCGCCATCCATGCACATCCCCCCGCTCGACCCCAACGTCGCCGCCCGCAAGGGCTTCCGCGAGTCCGAGGAGCGCCTGAAACGCTTCTGGGCGAACGTCGATGTGGCCGCGACCGAGGGCGGCTGGGCGGTGCGGCTGGACGGGCGGACGCCGAAGACGCCGGCCCATGCGCCGCTGATCGTGCCGAGCGTGGCCGCGGCCCGGTTGGTGGCGGACGAATGGGCGACGCAGGGGGAGTTCCTCGAGCCGGCCACCATGCCCGCCACCCGGCTGGCCTCGACCGCCATCGACCGGGTGTCGCGGGCGCGCGACGCCGTGGCTGACGAGATCGCGGCCTATGCCGGCTCGGACCTGCTCTGCTATCTGGCCGAGGATCCCGCGTCGCTGGTCGAGCGACAGGCGCGCGAGTGGGCGCCTTGGCGAGCCTGGGCCGCGACCGAGCTGGGCGTGCATCTTGAGCCTGCCGAGGGGATCGTGCACCGACCTCAGGATCCGGCCGCCGTGTCGCGCGTGCGCGAGCTGGCGCTGCGGCTTGACGACTTCGCCTTGACCGGGCTGGCAATGGCCGTGCCGGTTATGGGCAGTGCGGTCCTGGGGTTCGCCCTGCAGCGCGCGGCCGATCGGGCCGACGCCCTGTTCGACGCCTCGCGGCTGGACGAGGCCTTCCAGGAGGAGCGCTGGGGCGTCGACGCCGAGAACGCCGAGCGCACCTCCGCCCGCCGGGAGGAGGCGCGCCTGCTGGAGCGCTGGTTCGCCGCCCTCAGTCGATGAAGGCGTTGACGCGGGCGGCGAAGACGTCCGGCTGGTCCAGCATGATGAAGTGCGCGGCCTCGTCCACACGGGTGAAGGTGGCGCCGGCCAGGCCGGAATAGGCGCCGCGGTAGATCTGGTCGGTCAGTTCCGCCGTCATTCCGGGCCAGGCGAAGGCGACGTAGACCACTTCGGTCGGGGCCGTGATGTTCTGCAGCTCCGGGCGGAGATCGGTCACGATCAATTCGTGCATCGCATTGCCAGAGACCTTGGGGTCGGACGTGGCGCTGTGGCGAAGGGGCCCCTCGCGCAGGGATTCGGTGCGGATCATGCCGGCTATGCTGCCGGCGGACTGGGCGGCGAAGGCTTCCTGGGTCGAGTTGGCCATGCCGTCGCGGATCATGTTCGCCATCGGCATCAGGCCTTCCGGCGTGGCGTTCGGGTCGCCGAAGGCCTGGCCCATGAAGGGGATCTGATCGACGACCATCAGCTTGCCGACGAGGTCGGGGTGCCGCGCCGCCAGCATCAGGGCGATGCTGCCGCCCATCGAATGGCCGATGACCACCGGGTTCTCGATGCCCTGCTCGCGGATGTAGCGGGCGAGGTCCTCGGCCACCGGGGCGGAGACGAGGCCGGCCGCATTGTCCATCGGCGGGGCGCCGGCGAAGCCTTGGACGTGGACCAGGTGCAGGCGGTGCGGGCCGTCCAGCCGGTCGATCAGGGACTGCCAGATCTCGGGAGACGAGGTGAGGCCGGGAATCAGGATGACGTGCGGGCCCTCGGTCCCCTCGACGCGGACGTGGAAACGGCCCGACCGGAAGTCCGCGTGGCGATGGCCGCTATGGGCGCCGGCCTCGGCGCCGGCGGGGCGACCGGCGGGTTCCTGCGCCGCGGCGGCGACGGGAAGGGCGATCAGGGCGGCGGACAGAAGCAGGGCGCGCATGGCGGTCTCCGTGGGATGCGAGGCCTTCCTAAGGCAGATACTTTGTAATGTAAAGTTCTTTTTATTGGGCGCTGGCGAGGCGCCCCCTTCGGGCGCTAGAACCGCGCCATGACCGCCGCGATCACGACCGAGACCACCAAGTTCGGCAAGGGCTTCCTGCGCGACGCCTGGTATTTCGTCGATCTGTCGCGCGAGATCCGACCCGGCACGCAGGCGCGCCGCATGATCATGGGCGAGCCCGTTCTGGTCGGCCGCACGCGGGCCGGCCAGGTCTTCGCGATGCGCGACGTCTGCCCCCACCGCGCGGCGCCCCTGTCGGCGGGCCGCATCGTCGACAAGGGCGAGGACGGCGGGGAGACGATCGAGTGTCCCTATCACGGCTGGCGCTTCCGCATCGACGGCGTCTGCGCCGCCATCCCCAGCCTGGTCGAGGGCGATCCGATGGAGCCGAGCCGCGTTCGCGTCCGGTCCTATCCCGTGCGCGAGAGCCAAGGGATCGTCTTCGTCTGGATGTCGTCGGACCCGCGCGGCGGAGGCGAGCCGGATCACGAACCGCCCGTCTTTCCCGGCGCCGAGGGCGAGGCGAAGCTGGTCGAGGCCATGACCTTCGACAGCCACGTCGATCACGCCGTCGTCGGTCTGATGGACCCGGCCCACGGCCCCTATGTGCATCAGCAGTGGTGGTGGCGCTCCGAGCATTCCATCCACGAGAAGACGAAGGCCTTCGCCCCCGTCGAGCACGGCTGGGCCATGGTCCGCCACGCGCCGTCGTCGAACAGCCGGGCCTACAAGATCCTGGGGGGGACGCCTGCGACGGAAATCACCTTCCGCCTGCCCGGCTATCGGTGGGAGCACATTCAGGTGGGCGAGAAGCAGATTCTGGCCCTGACCTGCCTGACGCCGCTGGACGACGACCACACGCGCATCACCCAGATCTTCTGGTCCGACCACTGGGTGTTCGCGCTCGCCAGGCCCTTCCTGCGCAGGGGGGTGCGGGCCTTCCTGAAGCAGGACGGCGGCATGGTGAACCTGCAGAACATGGGGCTGGCCCACGACCCGACCCTGATCTGGATCGACGACGCCGACCGTCAAGCCAAATGGTACCAGCAGCTGAAGCGCGAATGGCAGAAGAGCCGCGCCGAGGGCCGCGTCTTCGCCAATCCGATCGAACCGACGACGTTGCGCTGGCGCAGCTGACCGGCGTCAGGCGGCGCTGAGCTGGGCCTGCCGCCCGGCGGCGCCGGCGAAGATCAGGTCGATCTGGCGTTCCAGCGTGGACGACAGGGCCTTCAGATCCTGGCCGTCGTAGGCGGCGCGGCGGAAACCGGAGACGAAGGCGGTCCAGATCATGCCCCCGATCAGGTCCAGGTCCGCGTCGCGGGCGATTTCGCCCCGCGCGGCGGCGCCCGACAACAGCTCCGCCATGAGACCGTTCAGCGGACGCATGGCCTCACGTGCGCGACGCTCGGCGTCGGCGGGGTGGAACCAACCGCGGGCGACGACCGCCTGCACCAGGGGCAGCTGGTCCAGAGTGGCGCGATATCCGGCCGTCAGGGCCGCGTTCAGCCGCTTGCGCGCCGGGCCGTCGGCCTTCGCGGCGGCCTGCATTTCGCCCGCGACGCGGGCCAGATCCTCGGCCAGCACGGCCTCGAACAGCTCGGCCTTGTCCTGGAAGTTGGCGAACACGGCCCCGGTCGACATGCCCGCCCCCTTGGCGATGTCGCGGATGGTGGCGGGGTCATAGCCGTGCCGGGCGAACAGGTCGCGGGCCGAGGCCATGACCTTGCCGCGGGTGCGGACCTTGGCGGCTTGGCGGCGGTTCATCACGGCGCCGGCGTCGGCGGTAGGGGAAGGGGCGTCACGCATGGAAGGGAGGGCTACTCGGAACTGTGTGAAGCGGAACCTGACGAACATGGTTTCCGCCGACGAAAACCGGCGTGATCGCCGGAAGTTGCGAAGGTCGGTCTGACCACGGAACGATGACCAAAATGCGCCCGGCAGGCGACTTCGGTGCAATCCTGTCACACAGGTTGTGGCCGCCGAGGACCGGCAGAACCGCAGGGTGAACGCTCAGTTCCCCGAGGGCGCCGGCGCCCTCAGGGCCCGCGCCGGCCGGGTCCGGCCCGCTTCCGGCCGCGCCTCCTGGAACGCCCGCCGGAAGACGTCGCGCCGCTCGTGAATGGAGGCCAGGACCAGACCCATGGGCACCCCCACGTCCACCAGGGTGTTCTCGGCCAGCTGCAGGCTGGCCTCGGTCGTCTCCGGCACGGCGTCGGTGACGCCCAGCTCGTACAGGCGCACGGCATGGCGCTCGTCGCGGGCACGCGCGATCAGGCACAGGTCCGGGTGCGCCGCGCGGACGCTGCGGACGACCTCATCGACCTTGCCGGGGGCGTCCATGGTCACGACGACGGCGCGGGCCTGGTCCAGGTCGCACTTCTCCAGAAACTCGCTGCGCGACGCGTCGCCCCAACTGACGTCGGCGCCCTCCGCCCTGGCCGCGGAGACGATCGCGGGGTCGCTGTCCACGGCCATGAAGGCCTGGCCGTGCTCGGTGAGCAGCTCGGCCACCAGCCGTCCGACCCGGCCATAGCCGACGATCAGCACCTTGCCCTCCGCCGCCCCCGGCCGGGTCGCCTCTTCCGGCAGATCGGGCGCGGCGCGCGCGACGCGGGCCACCAGACGGTCGGCGAACAGGGCCATCAAGGGGATGGTGAAGATGCTGATGGTCGCCGCGAGCATGACCGTTCCGGTGAAGGCCGGCGAGGCGACGCCCTCGACCATGCCCGCCCCCAGGATGACGAAGGCGAACTCTCCCGCCGGGCCCAGCACCAGCGCCGTCTCCAGCGCCGTGCGGTTCCGCACCTTCCACGCACGCGCCGACAGATAGATCAGCACGGCCTTCAGCGCCGTGATCGCCAGCGCCAGGCTGAACACCATGCCGGGGTTCGCGGCCACGGCGTCCAGGTCCAGTCCGATGCCCACGCCCACGAAGAAGACGCCCAGCAGCAGGCCCTTGAACGGCTCGATCGACACCTCGACCTCGCGCCGGAATTCGGTCTCGGCCAGCAACAGTCCGGCGATCAGGGCCCCGAGGCTCATGGACAGACCCACGGCCTGCGCCGCCAGACCCGAGGCCACGACGACCAGCAGGCTGGCGGCGACGAACATCTCCTGCCCCTGGCCCCGTGCGCGGGCCTTGGCCACCGAGCGGAACATGGGCCGCAGCACCAACCGGCCGACGATCACCAGGACGGCCAAGCCCAGCGCGGCCGGGATCAGCGTCAGCAGCGCGGGACGCAGCACGGCCGGGTCGAACTCGCCCGCCGGCGTCGCGCCTTCCAGCGCCGTGGCGGCCAGGACCGTGACCGTGATCAGGATCGGCGCGACGGCCAGGTCCTGCGCCAAAAGGATGGAGAAGGTCGTGCGTCCCGCCGGGCCGGTCAGCCGGCCGCGCTCGGCCATCACCGGCATGACCACCGCCGTCGACGACAGGGCCAGACCCATGCCCAGGACCGCGGCCGAGACCAAGGGCTGACCCATCAGCATGAACAGGGCGACCAGTCCGGCCGTGCACGCCGCCATCTGGGTCATGCCCAGGCCGAAGACCAGCCGCCGCATGGCGCGGAGCCGCTCCCAAGACAGCTCCAGCCCGATCATGAACAGCAGAAAGGCGACGCCCAGTTCGGACAGGGCGCGGATCTGGGCGGCGTCGTCGATGGTCAGCCAGGCCAGCCAGGGCGCGGTGGAGGCCAGCCGCGCCAGCCCGTCGGGGCCCAGCAGCACCCCGGCCGCCAGAAAGCCGAGGATCGGGCTGATCTTCAGCCGGTTGAACAGCGGCACGACCACGCCGGCCGCGGCCAGAAAGACCACCAGGTCCTTGTACTCGCCGCCGCCATGCCCCGCCGCCATCGCCCCTCCAGTCCGAACCGCGACATCATGCCCGGCCGCACGCCGCTTTGCGAGGCGCGCTCACGGCTTCATGACAATAATTTAAGGCGCGGAGCCGCGCACGGGGCGTAGGGTCCGCGCCGAACCGTCCAGAGCGACGGAACGGAGAGAGATGCCCCATGCGCAAGTCCCTGCTTCTGACGGTGGCCGCCTCGGCCGCCCTGATCGCCGGAACCCCGGCCCTGGCCCAGCAGCGCCACACGATCGACGACGGCCACGGCCACCAGTGCGTCGACGAGGCCTGCACCGTCTTCACCCTGTTCGACCCCGCCCTGTTCGAGGGCGGATCCTGGGAAGGAATTGAGGCGCCCAAGTACGGAACCTGGGGCTTCGCCGTCGATGGCCGCGACCTGTCGGTCGCCGCGGGCGACAACTTCTTCCTGCACGCCAACGGCGCGGCCCTGAAGGGGATGAACATCCCGTCGGACCGCACCTCCTACGGCTCCTTCGCCCTGCTGCGCGAACTGTCGGACAACCGCCTGCGCGCCCTGCTGGACGAACTGCTGGCCAATCCGAACCTGGCGGCCGGGTCCGACGAGCTGAAGATGGCCGATCTCTATCGGTCCTACATGGACGTGGAGGGCATCGAGGCGTTGGACGGCCGGCCGATGCAGCCCTACCTGGTCGCCATCCGCGCCGCCGACGACCATTCCAAGATGGCCGCCTACATGGGCACGCTGCAGGGCCGGTTCGGCTCCGGCTTCTTCGGCGTGGGCATCGGGGACGACCAGAAGGACCCCAGCCGCTACACCACCTACGTCAGCCAGGCCGGCATCGGCCTGCCCAGCCGCGACTATTATCTGGACGCGGCCCGCTTCGGCGAGAAGAAGAAGCTCTATGAGGCCTACGTCGCCGACATGCTGGGCATGATCGGCTGGGAGAACCCGGCCGAGGCCGCCGCCGCCGTCGTCGCGCTCGAGACCCGGATCGCCGAGGCCCACTGGACGGTCGAGGAGAACCGCAACCGCGACAAGACCTACAACTCCTTCACCCCGACCGACCTCGCGGCCTATGCCCCGGGCTTCGACTGGTCGGCCTGGCTGGAACAGGCGGACCTGGGCGGCGTGACCACCGTGGTGGTGCGTCAGAACACCGCCATGCCCAAGATCGCCGCCATCTATGGCGAGACGCCGATCGAGGTGATCCAGGCGTGGCAGGCCTTTCACACCATCGACGACATGGCCCCCTTCCTGTCGGCCCGCTTCTCGGACCGCCAGTGGCAGTTCCGCTCGCGCGACCTGGCCGGCCAGCCCGAGCAGCGCGCCCGCGACAAGCGCGCCGTCAGCTTCGCCGAGGGCACCATGGGCGAAGCCTTCGGCAAGCTGTACGTCGAGCGCTGGTTCCCGGCCCAGTCCAAGATGATGATGGAGGAGCTGGTCGCCAACCTGCGCGTGGCCCTGGCCGACCGCATCCGCCAGCTGGACTGGATGGGCGCCGAGACCAAGGAGCAGGCGCTCTACAAGCTCGACAATTTCACGGTGAAGGTCGGCTATCCCACCAAGTGGCGCGACTATTCCGCGCTTGAGGTGCGGGCCGACGACCTGGTCGGCAACGCCGAGCGCGCCGGCGAATTCCGCTGGAACTTCCAGGTCGGGCGCATGAACGGCCCGGTGGACCGCGACGAGTGGGGCATGACCCCGCAGACGGTCAACGCCTACTACAACTCGACCAAGAACGAGATCGTCTTCCCGGCCGGCATCCTGCAACCGCCCTTCTTCGATCCGACCGCCGACCCGGCCGTGAACTATGGCGGCATCGGCGGCGTCATCGGCCACGAGATCGGCCACGGCTTCGACGACCAGGGCCGCAAGTCCGACGGCGACGGCGTGCTGCGCGACTGGTGGACGCCGCAGGACGCGACCAACTTCACCGCCCGCGCCGACATGCTGGGGTCGCAGTACGCCACCTATGCCCCGCTGCCGGGTCACAACCTGAAGCCCAATCTGACCATGGGCGAGAACATCGGCGACCTGGCCGGCGTGACCCTGGGGATCGAGGGCTATCGCCGCTCGCTGGGCGGCCGCCCGGCCCCGGTGCTGGACGGCGTCACCGGCGATCAGCGCGTCTTCTACGGGTGGGCCCAGGTCTGGCAGTCGAAATACCGCGACGACGCCATCATCAACCAGGTGGCCACCGGCCCGCACTCGCTGCCGGAGTACCGCGTGATCGGCCCGCTGCGGAACCTCGACGCCTGGTACGACGCCTTCGACGTCCAGCCGAGCTCGCGCTACTACCTCGCCCCGGAGGACCGCGTCCGGCTCTGGTAGGGCCCGAGGCAGTTTCCCTCCCCTTCATGGGGAGGGATGTCGGCGCGAGGCGACGACAGGGTGGGGTTTGATCGAACTGCCCCACCCTGACCGCTTCGCGGTCTTCCGTCCCCATGAAGGGGAGGGAGAGCCGTGGAGCACGCACGAAAAAGCCCGCCGCGGGGATACGCGCGACGGGCCTTCTCGCTCTTGAGAGCGGACGTTTCCTCCCCGAAACGCCTCCGATGGCTGCAGGTCGCCCCGCGCCGTCGAGGGCTTCATGAAACCGCCACGATCAGGGCAAGTCAATCAATCGACGGGGGAAATCGGTCGTTTCCCTGACTGATCGTCGATAAGTCAGGAGCCGCCCGCAGAATTTCTCGACGTTTCTTCGATAATGCGACGAAGCGTCGCGGTCAGGTCGGCGCGCGGGACGGTGACCTGTCCTGGACGTTCGGCCTTCCAGGCGGCGTTGTCGATCAGAGCGGCGGCCATCGCCCGGCCCGCGTCCAGATCCTTGACCGTGGCCATACCGGTCTGGATTTCGTCGCCGCCCAGGATGACCGCCGCCGGCGCGCCCCGGCGGTCGGCATACTTCATCTGCGTCTTCAGCCCCGCCCGGCCCAGATAGACCTCCGCCGCGAGCCCCGCGCGACGGATTTCCGCGGCGCAGGCCAAGCCGTGCGGCATGTCCTCGTCGCCGAACACGATCACGACCACAGGGCCGCGCGGCTCCGCCGGGGCCCGACCCGCGGCCCGCAGCGCGGCCGACAGGCGCGAGACGCCGAAGCTGAAGCCCGTCGCCGGCACGCGCTCGCCGGTGAACCGCGCCACCAGGTCGTCATAGCGCCCGCCTCCGCCGATCGAGCCGAACCGCACCGGCCGCCCCTTCTCGTCGGTCGTCTCCAGCAGCAGCTCGGCCTCGAACACGGCGGCGGTGTAGTATTCCAGACCGCGCACGACGGTCGGGTCGAAGGTCACGGCGCCGACCGGTGCGCCCAGGGCCGTCACCGAGGCGCCGATCCGCGCCAGCGACTCCAGCGCCGCCTCGCCCGCCGCGCCCAGGCCGCCGCCCGAGGCCAGCCGATCGATCCGGTCGGTCCAGCCCCCGGCATGCTCCGCCTTCAGGAACCCTTCGATCCGCCCGATCACGCCCGAGTCCAGCTCGGCGCCCTTCGTATAGTCGCCCGACTCGTCCAGCCGACCGGCGCCCAGCAGGTCGCACACCCCGACCCAGCCCAGACGGTCGTATTTGTCGATCGCGCGCAGGGCCGTCAGGCGCTGGCCGGCGTCGGTCACCCCGCCTTCGTCGAACAGGCCGTCGAACAGGCGGCGGTCGGACACGCGCAGCACCGCCCGCCCCTCGCCCAGGCCGGCGGCCGTCAGGCCCTCGCACGCCATGGCCACGATCTCGGCGTCGCTCTCGGGCCGGTCCGAGCCGACGGTGTCGGCGTCGCACTGCATGAACTCCCGGAACCGGCCGGGCCCCGGCTTCTCGTTGCGCCATACCGGTCCGAAGGCATAGCGGCGGAACGGCTTGGGCAGGGTCTGCCAGTTCTCCGCCGCGAACCGGGCCAAGGGCGCGGTGTGGTCGTAGCGCAGCGCCATCCACTGGCCATCGCCTTCAGAATCCGGGTCGTCCTGCAGCGCGAACACGCCGGCGTTCGGGCGGTCGGCGTCGGGCAGGAACTTGCCCAGGGCGTCGGCGTACTCGAACGCCGGGGTTTCCAGCGGTTCGAAGCCCCAACGCTCATAGACCTCCGACACCCGCGCGATCAGGGCGCGCTCGGCCACCAGGTCGCGGGCGCGGCGGTCGGCGAAGCCGCGCGGCGCGCGCGCTTCGGGTCGGGGGGCGTCTGACGTCATGCGCGGCGCTTAAGCCAGGCGCCGCGCAAGAGCAATCAGGCGCCCCGCCGCAAGGGCACCATCCGCCCGTATGTCAGGCAGCGCCACAGCCACTCCAGCGGACCCATGCTGAAGACGCTCAGCCACAGCGGCGACCAGACGATCTGCGCCGCCCAGATCGCGCCCACGACCATCCACCACTCGGCCGGCCCGTGCTGGCCCATCAGCTTCAGCCCCCACGGCATGTAGTAGACCGTGGTCATGATCAGGGTCTGGGACAGGTAGTTGGTGAAGGCCATGCGCCCGACCGGCACGAAGATGCCCGTCACCGCCTTCAGCCCCCACTTCGACATCAGGATCAGGGCCGAGACGTAGAAAAGGGTGATCAGCGGGGCCGCGCCCGTCGCCGCGCCCGCCAGGCCGCCGGTCGGATCCTCGCCCTCCGGCGCGAAGGCCTTTTCCCAGCCCCAGAAGGCGGCGGCCGCCAGGTTCGCGCCGCCCAGGATCAGGATCGTCAGATAGACCCAGGTCGGCGACCGCCCCGTCAGGAAACCCGACTTGAACAGGCCCAGTCCCAGCATCATCAAGGGCACGGTGACGAAGATCAGGAAGGGGAAGAACAGGGCGGCCTGGAGCCACGCCTGGAGGTTCTGCGACAGGGCGCCGACGTATCCGCTGAGATAGGCGTCGACGATCGCCCCGACCGCCTCCGGGCTCGCCTCGGGACGACCCTGGGCCATCTTGGCCGCGAACTCCGCCGGCATGTTGGCCATGCCCCAATAGGCCCCGCTCGCGACCAGGGCCCAAAGGACGGTGATCGAGCCGCCCACCCACAACAGGCGGCGTGCGCTCCAGCTCCGGAAGAACAGGAATAGGAAGCCGCAGTAGGCGTAGTGCAGCAGGATGTCGCCGTACCAGAAGGCCAGGCCATGGATCAGGCCGAACAGGCCCAGCCACATCAGGCGGCGACGCAGAAGCGCGCCACGGTCCAGATCCGACCGCTCGCCGCCGATCAGGAAGACCGAGACCCCGAACAGCATGGTGAACAGGGTGCGCATCTTGTCGGCGAAGAAGACGTCGATGACCCACCAGCCGACCCGGTCGGCATAGGTCAGGTCGATGGGCGGCGGCTCCTCCGTCATCATGACCAGGAAGGGCCAGGCGAAGACGGCGGCGTTGACCGCCAGGATGCCCAGCACGGCCCAGCCGCGCAGCATGTCCAGGTTGCGGATGCGGTCCTTTTCGGCGATCGGGCCGAGGCGCGCGGCCTCGAGTGTCGTGTCGGTCATGGCTCCCCCCATGTCAGGTTGACAAGGACGCTTTACACTTGGCGCGCCGCGCCCGAAACTGAATTCGCCGTAATGCGATTCAGGGGGCCGGCCGAAGGCCGAAGAGGCCCATGCTGCCCTGCCCGAAATCCAGAACCACGGAACGGAAGCGTCGGAGCAGATCCGCCCCGATCAGAAGGGCGGGACCGTCCAGTCCCAGGACGTCGAAGGCGTGCAGGTCCGAGAACAACAGGTCGGTGCGGCCGAGGTCGCGGGTCGAGAGCACGAGGCGTCGGGCCGATCCGATCAAGGCCTGACGGCTCTGACCGGTTACGCCGAAAACCTCGATGCGGGCGAGGCCCGACGGCTCGACGCCGCCGCCCATGGCCCGCAGCAGGGCCATGTTGCCGATCGAGTACTGGGCTCCGGTGTCGACGAAGGCCTCGGTCGGCACCTCGTCGACCTCGGCGGCGGGCAGGATCAGCTGGCCGAACCGCCCGCGACGAGCCCGCGGGGTGCGCATCCGCGTGGCCGAGGAAAAGGTCGGACTGGACGGAAGGACGTCGCCGCCCGACGGCGTCAGCCGCACACGAAGCCCGCCGACGTCGAGGTCCAGCCGGAAACCTGACAGAACGTCCAGACCGATCAGACCGTCCGCGGCCAGAACCTCTCGGGGAAAGACGGGGCAGGTCAGGTCGGTGAAGCGCCGACCGCCGAAGGTCAGAAGCCGGATCCGGACCGTCGGCGCCAACTCGGCCGCGGTGATGCCATGCACCAGGACGGACGGCCCGGCGGGAAGGTCGAGCGCCTGCGCCAGTTCCGCCGACACGGCGGTGCGGCCCGCGCCCGTGTCCAGCACCATGTTCCACCCGCCGCGTCCTTCGACGTCCACGGGCACGGCCATGCGGGTCAGAACGTTCGTCAGGAGTCGACTTTCGACCGAGCCCGGCGCCGGCGGATCCTGAGCCCAGGCCGCGGTTGAAGCCGACGCCGCGACGGCGCCGATCAGCGTGCGGCGCGACATCTTCGCGATCACATGCAAGCCGCGCCCTCCCCGACGCCGTCGACGCTCACAGATTAGGCACGCGGGTGAGCGGACGCATAGGCCTCCAGAAGGCGGGCCGCGTCCACGGCCGTGTATTTCTGCGTCGTCGACAGGCCGGCGTGGCCCAAAAGCGTCTGGATGGAGCGCAGATCGGCGCCCGCGCCCAACAGGTGGGTGGCGAAGCTGTGCCGCAGAGCGTGCGGCGTGGTGGAGGCGGGCAGGCCCAGCCGTCCTCTCAAACGCTGGACCGTCGCCTGCACGTGTCGGGGCGTCAGCGCGCCGCCGCGCTTCGCCCGGAACAACGACTGACCCGCCATGGACGGAAACGGATTCACCGCCCGCCAGTCCTCGACGGCCTGACGCACGGCCGGCAGCACCGGAACCAGCCGCGTCTTGCCCCCCTTGCCGATGACCCGCAGCGACTCCGCCAACGGCGCGTCGCCCTCCGTCAGCGCCAGCGCCTCGGAAATCCGCAGACCGCAGCCGTACAGCAGCGTCAGGACGGCCCGGTCCCGCGCAGCCTCCCAAGGTTCCAGATCGACGTCCGCCTCCGGCTCTTCCAGCAGGGCCAGCGCCTGCGCCTCCGCCACCGGCCGCGGCAAGGTCGGCTTCGGTCGCGGCCCACGCACCAACGTCAACTGGGGACTGGTCACGCCCTGCCGCCGCTCCAGGAACCGGTGAAAGCCGCGGATCGCCGCCAAGGCCTGGGCCAGGCTGCGCGCCGACAAGGATCGGTCGCCGCTCCTTCGTTCCGCCAGATGCGCTCTCAGTTCCGCCGCCTCGACGCCCGCCAGGTCCGCCAGCGACTGCGGCCCGCCACGATGCCGCTCCAGGAACCCGATCCAGTGCCTCCCCGCATGGCCATACGCCTCCAACGTGCGCGGCGAGGCGCGGCGCTCGTGGGCCAGCCAGTCCAGCCAAGCCCTGAGCGCGTCCTCGGCCGAACTGGGCGCCGTCATGCGTCGATCGCGGGCCACCGCTCGGCCATGCGCTCCACCACCCGCGCCACGAAGGCCGCCAGTTCGCAGCCCATGGCCGGGTGGAATCCCTCCGGGTCGAGCGAGCCGAAGGCGACGATGCCGGCCCGCGGCGCCTGGCCCGGCGTGATCGCCGGCGCCATGCGGATCAGGGCGACCGAAGCCACCGCCTCGTCGGTCGTCCCGAACAGGTTCAGCCCGTCGAAATTCGGCCCCAGCCAGTGAAGACCGTCCTCGCCGACCAGGGCGTCCACCCGTCCCGGCTCCAGCGCCTTCCAGCCGAACGGCACGGCGCCCGGCTTTTCCAGACCCATCGCGGCGCCGGCCAGGCCGAACCGCCCTTGCACGGTCGCGTCCAGACGCCGCGCCAGGTCGGAGTTCGAGCGCGCCTCCATCAGGTCCAGCGCCGCCACGTGGGTCTGGGTCTGGGCGGCGAAATTGGCCCGTGCCACAGCCTCGATGCGCTTGCGGGCGTCGGTCTCGCGCTCGACCTCGGCCTCCAGCCGCGTCAGCGCCGCCGGCGTGAAGTCGATCACGTTCGGCCCGTGCGGCCGCAGTCCCAGTTCTTCCAGCAACGCTCTGTCGGCGGCCAGCAGCTCGCCATGACCCTGCAGCCAGCCGCGCACCTGCGGCCAGTGCAGGCCGGGCTCGTCGGCGAAGAGATCGAGGGATTCAGCCGTCACGCGCCGCGCTCCCGCCGGAAGCGCCGGCGTCGAAATCAGAGGATGGACTGACCGGTCTTGCCCCAGTCCGCCAGGAAGGCATCCAACCCCTTGTCGGTTAACGGGTGTTTGACCAGCGCCCTGAAGGTCTCGGGCGGCAGGGTCGCCGCGTCCGCGCCGGCCAGCGCGGCCGCCGACACATGGCCCGCATTGCGCAGGCTGGCGGCCAGGATTTCGGTCTCGAACCCGTGGATGTCGTACAGCGTCCGGATTTCCTCCAGCAGGCCGATCCCGTCGGCGCCGTGGTCCTCCAGCCGCCCCACGAACGGCGAGACGAACGTCGCTCCCGCCTTGGCCGCCAGCAGGGCCTGCGCCGCCGAGAAGCACAGGGTCACGTTGGTGCGGATCCCCTTGTCGGCGAAGGCGCGCGCCGCGCGCAGGCCGTCCATCGTCAGCGGCAGCTTCACCACCACGTTCGGGGCGATGGCGGCCAGCTTGTCGCCCTCGCGCACCATGGTCTCGAAATCGGTGGCCACGGCCTCGGCCGAGATCGGCCCCTCGACCAGGGCGCAGATTTCGGCGATGACCTCCGCGATGTTCCGGCCCGATTTGGCGATCAGCGACGGATTGGTGGTCACGCCGTCCACCATGCCGGTGGAGACCATGTCCCTGATGACGGCCACGTCTGCGGTGTCGAGGAAGAGTTTCATGGGCCGGGGGTTTAGCCGCTTTGGCCCGGCCGCGCCAGACGTCCTTCCCCGCTCGCCGGGGAAGGTGGGCCGCAGCGCGGCTCGGATGGGGTGGCTGCGTCCGCGAGTTCGGACGCCGACCGTCATCGACCGAGTTTCACCCCCCATCCGTCTCGCTCCGCGAGCCGCCTTCCTCCGCAAGGGGGGAAGGTGGCTGAGATGAAAGTCGCCTCCGTCCTCGTGCCCCTGCCGGTCGGCGAAGCCTTCGACTACGCGGTTCCCGACGGCGTGGTGCTCTCGCGCGGAGACCAGGTGGCCGTGCCGCTGGGTCCCCGTCTGTTGCGAGGCCTGGTGTCGGAGACGCATGAGGTCACCGGCTCGAACCGGAAACTGAAATCTGTCGAGACCCGGCTCGATGAACCGCCTCTGCCGCTCGGCACGATGGACTTCGTCGAGTGGGCGGCGCGCTGGACGTTGTCGCCGCCCGGCGAGATGGCGGCCATGGCCCTGAAGGGCCTGCGCGCGCCTGAGCCGAAGGCGACGGTGAAGCTGGTGCGCGATCCGGCCGTCGAGCCCGCCCGCTCGACGGCCGCGCGCACGGCCGTGCTGGCGGCGGCGGACCGGCCCCTGACGGCCGCCGATCTCGCTCGTGCCGCCGGGGTTTCCGGCGGCGTGGTCAAGGGCCTCGTCGATGAGGGCGTGCTGACCCGGGTCGAGGTTTCCGCGGCGACGCACTTCCCCGTCCCCAATCCTGCCCATGCGCCGTCCGATCTGAACGCGGACCAATCCGCCGCCGCGGACGCTCTGGGCGCCGCGGTCGCGGGCGGCGGCTTCCAGCCCTTCCTGCTCGACGGCGTGACCGGCTCGGGCAAGACCGAGGCTTATCTGGAGGCCGCCGCCCGCGCCCTGTCCGCCGAACCGCTGGCCCAGGTGCTGATCCTGTTGCCCGAGATCGCGCTGACTCAGGCGTTGATTCAGCGCGTCGCCGCCCGCTTCGGCGCCGCCCCGGCGGAGTGGCATTCCGGCGTGTCCGGCCCGCGCCGGCGTCAGGTGTGGCAGGGCGTGGTCTCCGGCCGCGTCCGCATCGTCGTCGGCGCACGTTCGGCCCTGTTCCTGCCGTTCCCCAACCTGCGCCTGATCGTCGTCGACGAGGAGCACGACGGCAGTTTCAAACAGGAGGACGGGCTCGTCTATCACGGCCGCGACCTGGCCGTGGCGCGCGCCATGATCGAGGGGGCGACGGTCGTCCTGGCCTCGGCGACGCCGTCGCTGGAGACTCTGTCGAATGCGCGCGCCGGCCGCTACGGCTGGCTGAGGCTGAAGGCGCGTCACGGGGCCGCCGTCTTGCCGACGCTGGAGCTGTTGGACCTACGCGCCGACCCGCCCGAGCGCGACCGCTGGTTGTCGCCGCGTCTGGTGGCGGAGATGGCCGAGGTGTTCGCGCGCGGCGAACAGACGCTGCTGTTTCTGAACCGGCGCGGCTATGCCCCCGTGGTCCTGTGCCGCGCCTGCGGTCATCGCCTGACCGCGCCCGACACCGACAGCTGGCTGGTCGAGCATCGCTATGCCGGCCGCCTGGTCTGCCACCTGACCGGCTTCTCCATGCCCAAGCCCGCGCGGTGCCCGGAATGCGGCGCGGCGGATTCACTGACCCCCGTCGGCCCCGGCGTCGAACGCGTGGAAGAGGAGGTCCGCGCCCTGTTTCCGCAGGCCCGCACCGCCGTGTTCAGTTCCGACACCGCGCCCGACGCCGCCTCCGCCCGCGCCCTGATCGAGCGGATGCGGGACGGCGGGATCGATGTTCTGGTCGCCACCCAGGCCGCCGCGAAGGGCCACAACTTCCCGCGTCTGACGCTGGTCGGCGTGATCGACGCCGACCTGGGCCTGCGCGGCGGCGACCTGAGGGCGGCCGAGCGCACCTTTCAACTGTTGATGCAGGCGACGGGCCGCGCCGGACGCGCCGACAAGCCGGGCCGCGCCCTGCTCCAGACCTGGACGCCGGAACATCCTGTGCTGCAGACCCTCGTCGCCGGCGACCGCGACGCCTTCGTCGAGGCCGAGCTGGCCGAGCGCGAAGCGGCCGGCCTGCCCCCCTTCGGCCGTCTGGCGGCGCTGATCCTGTCGGGGGAGAAGGCCGACGCCGTGGAGAAGGCCGCGGGCCTGCTGGCCGGCTCCATCCCCAATGCGGAACGGCTGGAGGTCTATGGCCCGGCCGACGCGCCCCTGGCCCTGGTGCGCGGCCGCCGGCGCAAGCGCCTGCTGGTCCGCGCCGACCGGGACGTGGACCTCCAGGGTTTCCTGCGCGCGTGGCTGGCGCGGGTGAAGCTGCCGTCCAGCGTGCGGCTGACGGTCGACGTCGATCCCTACAGCTTCCTCTAGCGGATGGTCTCGAGCACGCCCCGCGCGTCGTAGACGGCGGTGCGCTCGGGCGCCGGGCCGCGGCCGGTCACGATCTCCAGCGTGGTCGTGGTCGGCGCCGGCCCGCTGAAGTTCAGGCCCAGGCCCACGCCGACGCCGGACGTCGAATAGCCGCCATATCGGCCCGTGCCGGCGCCGATGGACACCGAGGGCCGAGCCCCGCCGGCCGAATCCGGCCGCCCGTCGGTGTGGCGTTGGACCACCTCGAACCAATCGTCGCCGTTGGCCGCCGTCAGCTCCGCCGCCCGGCGCAGGGCCAGATCGGCCACCGGTCCGGGCGCGCCGACGCCGGAATAGGTGACCCGCCAGCGGTTCGTCTCGATCCGCTGTTCGGCATAGCCCTGACCTCCCGATCCCGTCTGGGGGCCGTAGGGGGCGAGCGAGGCGCAGGCGGTCAGGGCCAGCGCGGCGGCGGACACGGTCAGAATGCGGATCATGGCGGGTCTCCTCTGCGAAACAGCGCTCAGGTCAGGTCTTGCGTTCCCAGACCGGCGGCCTGGGTCAGGCACAGGAAGTCCTCCGGCGGCGGGGCCGAGACCGTGCGCTCGCCGCCTTCCGGGTGGGGGAAGGTCAGTTTCCAGGCGTGCAGCATCAGGCGAGGGGCCGGTGCGCCGGACAGCGTCAGCGCCCCGCCATAGCGGGCGTCGCCGGCCAGGGCGCGCCCGATCGAGGCCATGTGGACGCGCAGCTGATGCATCCTGCCGGTGAGGGGGCTGAGCTCGACCAGGGCCGCGTCGTCGGTGGCCGACAGGGTGCGGTACAGACTGGTAGAGGCCTGGGCCCCGGCCTCGCCCACGCCGGCTATGCGCATGTGGCTTTCGCGGCCGATCTCCACGCGCAGAAGCGGCGTCTCGATGCGCCCGGAGCGCGGCTCCGGCGCGGCGGAGACGAGAGCGAGATAGGTCTTCTTCAGCTTGCGGGCCTGGATCGCCTTGCCGAGGAAGCCGGCGGCCGGCTTGGTCTTCGCCGCCAGGATGACGCCGGAGGTGTCGCGGTCCAGACGGTGCACGAGTTCGGGCCGCTTGCCGTTCGATCGGGCGAAGGCCCACAGAAGAGCGTCGAGCGTGTGCGCCCGCACCCGTCCACCCTGGCTGGACAGGCCGGACGGCTTGTTCAGAGCCAGGACGTGAGCGTCCTCATGGATCACCCACGAGCGGACGGCGGCGATCTCGTCCTGCGTGAGCGCGGCGGGCTGGCGGGGGGCTTTCACCCCTCGGCGCTTAGCGCAGCACGCCCTTCTTCGCCATCGACCAGGCGTACCACAGAAGAAAGGCGGCGATCCCGGCGATGACGAAGGGCATCCCCGCCATCATGGCCATCTCCGGCGGCAGCGGCGGCGGATTGACGATCTTGCCGTATATCAAGCTGACCACCGCGCCGAACAGCGAGGCGGCGAAGGCGCCCACGGCCAGTTTGTTGCGCACCAGCAGCAGGAGCGAGCCGAGCACCGCGCCCCACACCCCCATGATCCACGGCCCCCACATCCAGGCCGGCATGGCCAGGTAGTAGTCGATCATCGCCTGGTCGAAGCCCATGTCGCGCATGTAGGTCGCGCCCTGGGTCGAGGTCATGACGAAGTCGTAGGCGCCGAAGGCGTTCCACAGCAGGCTGACGCCCCCCACCACCCACAGGTGCCATGGCGTCTTCACGGTCATGTCGGTCATGTTTCCCTCCCCAGATCGACGGCTTGGAACCTGCGCCCGGAACCCGCTCATGGCAACGCTTTCGCATTTCCAGTCTCGGCGGCTATGACCCCACCCATGACCGCGCCCCGCCTGTTCATCGACGCCGACGCCTGTCCGGTGAAGGCCGAGGCCTTTCGCGTGGCCGAGCGGTGCGGCCTGCACGTCTTCGTTGTGTCCAACGGCTGGATCCAGTTGCCGAGAGCAAGTTTCATCGAGCAGGTGGTGGTCGATGCCGGGCCGGACCTGGCCGACGACTGGATCGCCGAGCGGGTCGGACCGGCCGACGTCGTCGTGACCAGCGACATCCCCCTGGCCGAACGCTGCCTGGCGGCGGGGGCTCAGGCCCTCCGGCCGAACGGCGACGTCTTCACCCCGGACTCCATCGGTTCGGCCCTGGCCGGACGCATGGTGGGCGAGCACCTGCGGTCGATGGGCGTCGTCACGTCAGGCCCGCCGCCGTTCGGCCCGAAGGACCGCTCGAACTTCCTTCAGGCGCTGGACCGGGCGGTGGTCACGGCCCGGCGCCGCGCCGCCGGATGAACGACCGCTCACGATTCCGTCATCGTTTGGACGCATCGGTGCGTTCACTGTCCGGGCGAACGACGGTGTCATCCGTCGCGTCGGGCGGCTAAGGTCCGGCGGGGCAAATCAGAGGGCGGCGATGGCGCGGTTCGGGATTCCGGGTGGACGCGGCGACGGGGCGGGAGCGGCCCGCACGCCGATGCAGAAGGTCCTGTACTGGGGCGGCGTCCTGGCCGTCTGGGGGGTGATCTTCCTGGTCGCCTTCTTCGCCGTCTTCGCGCGCGGCCTGCCCGACACCTCGACCCTGTACGAGGTCGATCGCCAGCCCTCCATCACCTATCTGGACCGAAACGGCGCGCTGATCGCGGTGCGCGGGACCCAGCAGGCGCCGCCGGCCGACCTGAACGCCCTGCCCGACTATGTTCCGGCGGCCTTCATCGCCATCGAGGACCAGCGCTTCCGCTGGCACCCCGGCTTCGACCCCGTCGGGATGGTGCGCGCCATGGTCGCCAACATGCGCGCCGGACGCGTGGTCCAGGGCGGGTCCACCATCACCCAACAGCTGGCCAAGAACCTGTTCCTGACGCCCGACCAGACCCTGCGCCGCAAGGTGCAGGAGCTGATGCTGGCCGTCTGGCTGGAGATGAAATTCTCCAAGGACGAGATCCTCGCCCTCTATCTGAACCGCGTCTATTTCGGCGCCGGCGCCTATGGCATCGAGGCGGCGTCGCAGCGCTATTTCGACAAGTCGGCCAAGGATCTGACGGTCGGAGAGGCGGCGCTTCTGGCGGGCCTGCTGAAGGCGCCGTCGCGCTATTCGCCGGTGTCCGAGAGCGAGCGGGCGGCGACCCGCGCCACCGTGGTGCTGGACGAGATGGAGGAGAGCGGCGTCATCACCGCCGATCAGCGCGCCGCCGCCGTGCTGGAGCCCGTGCGCGTGTCGCGGACGCTGGCGACCCAGCACGCCCAGTATTTCATCGACTGGCTGGACGCCGAGGTGCGGACCCTGGTCGGCGACGATCCGGGCGAGGACCTGATCGTCGAGACGACCCTGGACCTGACGCTGCAGACCTCGGCCGAGCGGGCGGTGCGCCGCATCCTGGAGCGCGACCGGTCCAAGGGCGTGCAGCAGGCGGCCCTGGTGGCGGTGGACGGCGACGGCCGGGTGCGCGCCATGATCGGCGGCGCCAGCTATGCCGACAGTCAGTTCAACCGGGCCGTCGACGCCCGGCGCCAGGCGGGCTCGGCCTTCAAGCCCTTCGTCTACCTGACCGCCCTGGAGGCCGGCTATACGCCCGAGACGCCGGTGGTGGACGAGCCGATCCGCATCGGCAGCTGGTCGCCGCGCAACTATTCGGGCGGTTTCGCCGGTCGGATGAACCTGTCCAATGCCGTGGCCCAGTCGACCAACACCGTCGCGGTGCGCCTGGCCGACACGCTGGGCCGCGACCAGGTGGCGCGCACGGCGCGGCGCCTGGGCATCGAGAGCCGAGTGGGGCTGGAGCCCGCCATGGCCCTGGGCGCCGTCGAGGTCAGCCCGCTGGAGATGGCCCAGGCCTATGCCCCCTTCGCCAACGGCGGCAAGCGGGTGGGGGCCTATGGCATCACCCGCATCCGCACCCAGAGGGGCCGCGTGATCTATCAGCGCGGGGCCCGCGACGTCGGGCCGGTGCAGGCCATTTCCAACCCGCCGCTCTATTACATGAACCAGATGTTGCGCGGCGTGATCACCGGCGGCACGGCGCGCTCGGTCGCCATCTCCGGCCGCGATCTGGCGGGCAAGACCGGCACGACGTCGGACTATAAGGACGCCTGGTTCGTCGGCTACACCGGCGGCTTCGTCACCGCCGTCTGGGTCGGCAAGGACGACAACACCGCCATGCGCGGCGTCACCGGCGGCGCGGCCCCGGCGGCGATCTGGAAGGGCTTCATGGAGGCCGCCCTGCCGCGCCTGAACGCCCCCCGCATCCCCGACGGCCCGCCCATGCCCGAGGGCTGGGTTCCTCCGGACCCCATGGGCGAGCTTATGGAGTCCATCGTCGACCCGTTCGCCGAGGGCGAGGAGCTGGTGACCGGCGCCGACGTCGAGCGCGACGCGCCCGAGCCGTCGGCCCCGCCCGTCGATCGCCCCGTGGTCCGCCCCACCGCGCCCCAGCCCGCCGAACCGCGCCGGCCGGAAACCACCCCGCCGCCGGAGAAGAAGAGCGAGCCGCTGTTCTTTTGATGATCTCCTTCTCCCCTTGCGGGAGAAGGTGGCCTCGCGGAGCGAGGTCGGATGAGGGGTCGCGCCGGCGACCGCCTCATCGATCGACGCGGCAGAAACCGAGAGACCCCTCATCCGTCAGGCTGCGCCTGCCACATTCTCCCGCAAGGGGAGAAGGACGCCTGGGGGCCTATCCCACCGCGTGCAGCGCCGCGCCATGTTCGCGCAGCCATTTGCGGAAGGGCCGGTGATCGCCGATCAGCCGCTGAACCACCGCCCAGTAGGCCGGGCTGTGGTCGGCGTGGACCAGGTGCGCCACCTCGTGCGCGGCCAGGTAGTCCAGCACCGCGTCGGGGGCCATGACCACGCGCCAGCTGTAGCGGATGGTCCGATTGTGCGGACTGCACGAGCCCCAGCGGGTGCGGGAATCGGTGATCGACAGCCGGACCGGCGGCTGACCCAGGGCCGCGCGATGCACCTCGGTCCGCTCGGTCAGGCGACGGCGCGCTTCCGCTTTCAGAAAGTTCAGCACGCGGCGGGAAAAAGCTTCGCCCTCTCCTCCCGCACGGATCATCGGGCCGACCTCGGTCTCGACCAGACGGGCTGCGGCTCCGGTCCCGGTCGCTTCCAGCCGCACGGGTCGGCCGGCCAGCGGGATCTCCTGGCCTGGAGCCAGGGGCGTGGCGTCCGGACGCGCCGACAGACGCTCGGCGATCCACAGGGCGCGGCTGCGGGCGAATTCCACGGCCTGGGGCAGGCTGCGCAGGGAGGGGGCGATCACCACCGCCTCGCCCGCCCGGCCGTCGATGCGCACCGACAGCCGGCGCGCCCGGCGGTTGACCGACAGGCGAAGGGTCAGCGGCGCGCCGCCGCCCGGCCGCTCAAGCCGCAGCCGCGCGCCGTCCTGGAACTGCGTCATGGAGCGCCTGATTGCGGGCGATGAAATCGCGCACGCGCGGATAGATGTCGTCGCGGAAGCGGCGGCCGTTGAAGACGCCGTAGTGGCCGACGTCGGGGTTCACGTAGAGCTCGCGCCGGTCTTCGGGGATGGATGTGCACAGCCCGTGCGCGGCCTGGGTCTGGCCGACGCCGGAAATGTCGTCCTTCTCGCCCTCGACCGTCATCAGGCCGACGTCGGCGATCGCGGTCAGGTCCACGCGACCCCCCCGGTGCTCCAGCAGGCCCCGCGCCAGCAGGTGCTGCTGGAAGACGATGTCGATGGTCTGGAGATAGAACTCCTCGGTCAGGTCCAGCACCGAGAGATATTCGTCATAGAACTCCGCGTGCTTCTCCGCGGCGTCGCCGTCGCCCCGGACCAGATTGGCGAAATAGTCCTGATGCGCGTCGCGGTGCCGGTCCTCGTTCATCGACATGAAGCTGTAGAGCTGGACGAAGCCCGGATAGACCCGCCGTCCCGCCCCCGGATAGGGCAGGGGCACGGTGTGGATCATGTTCGACCGGAACCAGGTGAAGGGCTTTTGCTCGGCCAGTTGGTTGGTGACGGTCGGCGACAGGCGCGCGTCGATCGGCGACCCCATGAAGGTCATCGAGGCGGGGCGGTTCGGGTCATCGTCCATGGCCATGACGGCCACCGCCGCCAGCACCGGCGGGCCGGGCTGGCAGACGCCGACGACGTGGGCGCCGGGACCGACTTGGCCCAGCATGGTCCGGACATGGTCGATGTAGTCGTGGAAGTCGAAGCGCCCTTCCAGCATCGGCGCCTGACGGGCGTTGATCCAGTCGGTGACGTAGACGTCGTGATCCTGGATGAAGGCCTCGACCGTGCCGCGCAGCAGGGTGGCGTAATGGCCCGACAGGGGCGCGACGATCAGGACCGCCGGGGCGTCCATCGGCTTGCCCGCGCGGCGAAGGTCGGCCGGATTGCGGGCGAAGCGAATCAGCCGGCACCAGGGCGAGGACCAGACCGTCTCTTCGACGGTGCGCACGTCCGCGCCGTTCACCGACACGACGTCCAGCCCCCAGGCCGGCTTGCCGTAGCGCCGCGTCAGGCCCTCGAACACCTCGGCGGCGGCCGCGGCCGAGCGCGCCATGAGCGTGTCGGCGGCCGGGTTGAACGGGTGGGTCCAGAAGGTCTTGGCGGCCTGGGCCCCCAGACGGAACGGCGTCGCCCCATAGTAGGCGAGCTCGTGAAGCGTATAGAGCATGCAAATCCTGAAGGCGGCCCCCGCCGATGCGGCAGGGCAGCATAGAACGCCCCGCACTGCAAAAGGATTATCGGTGCGGGACTGGACATGACGACGTCCTCGGAAAAGGCTGACCTCATGTCGGACGATCATGAGTTTCAGCCCGACCCCGCCTTCCTCGCCGGGTCGATCTCGGCGGCGGAGTGGCCGCTGTGCCATGTCCGGCTTCAGGCGGACGGGCGGTTTCCCTGGTTGATCCTGCTGCCCCGCCGCGCGGGGCTGGCCGAAATCGAGGATCTGACGGCGGCCCACCGCGCGCTGCTGATCGAGGAAACCGTGCGGGCCGGGCAGCTCGTGCGGGCGCTGGGCGAGGCCTGGGGGCGGCCCGTGGAAAAGCTGAACGTCGCGGCCCTGGGCAACGTCACGCCCCAGCTGCACCTGCACGTGGTCGGGCGACGGCGCGACGACGGCCTGTGGCCTGATCCGGTCTGGGGGCATGGCGACGCGACCCCTTTGGCCGATCCGGCGCGGGCGCTGGAGATCGTTCGGCGCGGTTAGCGGACCAGGCGCACGTCTTGGCGGCGCCCGTCCGAACCCGTCAGGACGCCGGACCACCCTTGGCCGGACCGCGCCAGATCCAGACCGCCGCCGTCTTCCAGAACCAGGGTGAGCCGATCGGGATCGCGCCCCACCGTCGAAATGCCCCCGCGACCGGCGCCCTCGACCGCGCGCCACGCGCCCTCGACCGGCAGGCCGGGCCCGGGATCGGACAGGACCAGCCGCATCAGGGGCCGTCCCCGCTCATCGACGACGGACCACCGGCCGTCCAGAGGCCCGGCCAGGGCGTCCATGCTCAGCTCGGCGGACGCCACGCCCTGGGCATAGGCGGCTTCGGCCACGGAAGGCTCGGCTTCATACTGGCCGCCGTAGGCGTCGATTGTCGCCGGGGCGGCGATCGGCGCGCGGCTCGGACGCGGCGTCGCGTCGCCCTGGGGCGTTTCGCGGCCGAAGTCGGCGGGCGGCTCGAACGGGCGCACCGGCGGCGGCGCATAGGCGGGGATCGGATCGGGCGCGGGCGGCGGATCCTGGGCGACGGAGCCCGACAAGCAGACGGCGGCGATCAGCGGGGCGATCATCGCGCGAAAGTGACCCGCATCGGCCGAATTCGACAAGTCCCCGCACGCGCCGCGCGCATTCTTGCCGCAGTGCGGGAGCCTTCGTTGACGCCCGCCGCGACCATGACCTAAAGCCAGTGCCGATCGGCGCGAAACCCTCGCGCCAACTGAGAATTGTTCGCATGTCGAAGCCCTATCCGAACGGCGCGGCGGCGGAGGACCAGACGGGTCGCTTCGTCGTCCAGCCGAACGGCCGCGTCCGCCCCCTGTCTCCCCACCTGCAGGTCTGGCGCTTTCACCTGACGATGCTGGGGTCGATCCTGAACCGCGGCGCCGCGATCGCCATGTCGGTGGGCGTCCTGTTCGTCGTCGCCTGGCTGGGCGCCCTGGCTTTCGGACCCGAGGCCCACGCGGCCTTCGCCGGTCTGATGGGGTCGTGGTTCGGACTGCTGATCTGGTTCGGTCTGACCCTGACCGGCGCCTATCACCTGACGGCCGGCATCCGGCACCTGATCTGGGACGCGGGCTCGGGGCTGACGCCCAAGGCCGCCACGACCCTGACCGCCGTCAGCCTGATCGCCGCCGTGGTCGTCGCCGTCGGCTTCTGGGCCGCCCTGTTCGCCGCCGGGAAGGTGACCCTGTGAGCCGGTTGGACAAGGCCTTCCGCAAGGGCGTGAAGGTGTCCGAGCGCCACGGCGCGGGCGAATGGACGGCCGAGCGCCTGTCCTCCCTGATCCTGATCCCCCTGACGCTGTGGGGCCTGTGGGGCGCCTGGACCGTGGCCGGCGCGGGCTATGACGGGGCCCTGGCGTGGCTGGCCCGGCCGCTCAACGCCGCCCTGCTGGCCGCCGTCCTGCTGATCGGCCTGTGGCACATGCGGATGGGTCTGAAGGTGGTGGTCGACGACTACATCCACCGTCCGGCCAGCCGCACGGCGCTGCTGGGCCTGATCGCGCTTCTCAGCCTGTCGCTGGCGACCGCCGGCGTGTTCTTCATCGTGCGTTTGGCGGTGGGCTCGGCGCCCCTGCCGGCCGGGTTCGGATTCTGATGGCCAGCTACTCCTTCGTCGATCACGCCTATGACGTCGTGGTGGTGGGCGCCGGCGGCTCGGGCCTGCGCGCGGCCCTGGGCGCGGCCCAGCAGGGGCTGAAGGTCGCCTGCGTCACCAAAGTGTTCCCGACCCGCAGCCACACCGTGGCGGCCCAGGGCGGAATCTCCGCCAGCCTCGGCAACATGGGCGAAGATTCCTGGCAGTGGCACATGTACGACACCGTCAAGGGGTCGGACTGGCTGGGCGACCAGGACGCCATCGAATACCTGGTCCGCGAGGCCCCCAAGGCCGTCTATGAGCTGGAGCACTGGGGCGTGCCCTTCTCGCGCACCGAGGACGGCAAGATCTATCAACGCGCCTTCGGCGGCATGACCCGCAATTTCGGCGAAGGCCCCGTACAGCGCACCTGCGCCGCGGCCGACCGCACCGGCCACGCCATGCTGCACACCCTGTACGGCCAGTCCGTGCGGCGCGAGGTGGAGTTCTTCATCGAATACTTCGCGCTGGACCTGATCATGCAGGCCCAGTCTGACGGAACCCAAGCCTGCACCGGCGTGACGGCGTGGAAGCTGGACGACGGGACGCTGCACCGCTTCCGCGCCAAGCTGGTGATCCTGGCCACCGGCGGCTACGGCCGCGCCTACTTCAGCGCCACGTCCGCTCACACCTGCACGGGCGACGGCAACGCCATGGTTTTGCGCGCGGGCCTGCCGTGCCAGGACATGGAGTTCGTCCAGTTCCACCCGACCGGCATCTACGGCGCCGGCTGCCTGATCACGGAGGGCGCGCGGGGCGAGGGCGGATACCTGACCAACTCCGAGGGCGAGCGGTTCATGGAACGCTATGCCCCCAACGCCAAGGATCTGGCCTCGCGCGACGTCGTCTCGCGCTCCATGACCATCGAGATCCGCGAGGGGCGCGGCGTGGGCCCGAACAAGGACCACATCTTCCTGCACCTGGATCACCTGGACCCGAAAATTCTGCACGAGCGCCTGCCCGGCATCTCGGAAAGCGCCAAGATCTTCGCCGGCGTCGACGTGACGAAGCAGCCGATCCCGGTGCTGCCGACCGTCCACTACAACATGGGCGGCATCCCCACGAACTATCACGGCGAGGTGCTGACCAAGCGCGACGGCAACCCCGACGCGGTCGTCCCCGGCCTGATGGCGGTGGGCGAGGCGGCCTGCGTGTCGGTGCACGGGGCCAACCGTCTCGGTTCCAACTCGCTGATCGACCTGGTCGTCTTCGGCCGCGCCGCCGGGCTGCGCGCCGGCGAGATCGTGGACAAGGCCTCGGCCGTGCCGGACGCGCCGGCCTCGGCGACCGACGGCCACCTGGCCCGCTTCGACCGCTTCCGGAACGCCTCGGGCTCGACGCCCACGGCCGAGCTGCGCATCCAGATGCAGCGCGCCATGCAGTCGGACGCGGCGGTGTTCCGCACCGGCAAGACGCTTCAGGAGGGCGTCGACAAGCTGCGCGCGATCGACGCCGCGGGCGCCGACATCCGGACGACTGACCGCGGCCTGATCTGGAACACCGACCTGGTCGAGACGCTGGAGTACGACAACCTGATCTCCCAGGCCCTGGTCACCATCGAGGGCGCGCTGAACCGCAAGGAAAGCCGCGGCGCCCATGCGCGGGAGGACTACCCCGACCGCGACGACCAGAATTGGATGAAGCACACCCTGGCCTGGAAGCGGCCGGGCGAGCAGGTGGTCCTGGATGACCGCCCGGTGCATGCCTACACCATGACGAACGAGATCGAGTACATCGCCCCAAAGGCGCGAGTTTACTGATGGTCCAGCTCACCCTCCCCAAGGGCTCCCAGCCCCGGTCCGGCAAGGTCCACAAGGCCCCCAAGGGCGCGAAGAACGTCAAGACCTACAAGGTCTATCGCTACGACCCCGAAGTCGATGCGAATCCTCGTTGGGACGTGTTCGAAGTGTCGGCCGACGATCACGGCCCGATGCTGCTGGACGCCCTGATCCACATCAAGAACACCATCGACCCCAGCCTGACCTTCCGCCGGTCGTGCCGCGAGGGCATCTGCGGCTCGTGCTCGATGAACATCGACGGGCGGAACGCCCTGGCCTGCACCAAGGGCTGGGACGAATGCCAGTCCTCGACCATCGCCGTCGCGCCGCTGCCGCACCAGCCGGTGGTCAAGGACCTGGTGACCGACCTGTCGCTGTTCTACGCCCAGTACGACTCCATCCAGCCGTACCTCCAGTCCGACGAGCCGGACCCGGAGAAGGAGCGGCTGCAGTCGCCCAAGGACCGCGAGAAGCTGGACGGGCTGTACGAGTGCATCCTGTGCGCCTGCTGCTCGACCAGCTGCCCCAGCTACTGGTGGAACCAGACCGAGTATCTGGGCCCGGCGGCGTTGCTGCAGGCCTATCGCTGGATCGCCGACAGCCGCGACGACGCCACGGACAGGCGCCTCGACGACCTGGAAGACCCCTTCAAGCTCTACCGCTGCCACACCATCATGAACTGCGCGCAGGTGTGCCCCAAGGGCCTGAACCCGGCCAAGGCGATCGCCGAGACCAAGAAGCTGATGGTGTCGCCGGCGCGCAAGAAGATGAAGACGCCGGCCTGATCAGGCCGCAAGCATCAGGCCGCAGTGATCGGCGAAGTGGCGAAAGTCGGCGTCGCGCGTGATGAGCGCGACGCCGGCGTCGATGCAGCATTGCGCGATCAGCGCATCGGCAAGTTTTGCTTTCAGGCCGCGCTCGAGCAGGGTTCGGCGCGAGGCCGCCGCGCGTTCCCAGTAGCCGATCTCAATGTCCAGCTGCTTATAGGCGCCTAGCTGACTTAGAGCCGGAGATGCCCGCGGGAAGGAAAGGATCTCCGTGACGACCGGCGGAGGCAGTCGCAAGGCGTCGGTCCGGATCGCGTCCAGCAGCCGACGAACCTGAGCCGTCTTAGCCCCCTGCATCGCATCGATGAGAACGCTGGAGTCCGCGGCGATCATGCGGCGTGGTGCGCCCGCCGGCCGTCGCCCTCATCACGAAGGTCGTCGAGCGTCAGGCCGTCGGCCTCGAGGTCCAACCTTCCCATCACGGCCATCAACTGGGCCCGGGCGTCGGCATGAAGCTGTTCCCGAAGCGCGATTCGGAGGGTTTCCGACACGCCCTTTCCGGTGATCCGCTGGCAGTTCTCCAGAAGATCGGCGGGCAGAAAGACGGTGATCTTTCGCATCTCGACCATGGCCCATGATGCCATATCCTGAACATGGCATCAAGATATGGGTTGCTCGTCCGTGCGCCGTTTGCCAAAGAGCGGCCGATGCCCAAGATCACCTATGTCGAGCACGACGGCCGCGAGCATGTGGCCGAGGTCAAGAACGGCCTGTCCGTGATGGAAGGCGCGATCCGCAACAACGTGCCGGGCATCGACGCGGACTGCGGCGGGGCCTGCGCCTGCGCCACCTGCCACGTCTACGTCGACGAGGCCTTTCTGGCGGAAACCGGCCGCGCCTCGCCGATGGAGGAGTCCATGCTCGATTTCGCCGAGAACGTTCAGCCCAACAGCCGCCTGTCATGCCAGATCCGCGTCTCCGACGACCTGGACGGCCTGATCGTGCGCCTGCCGGAAAGCCAGCACTGAGCGCGAACCCGGACATGGTCGCCCGCGTGGGGCGACTGATCGAGGCCGGTCCGTCCGATCGCCCGGCGCGCATCGCGGTCGTGGGCGCGCAGGGGTCCGGCAAGACGACGCTGGCGCGCGCCGCCGCCGCCCGTTTCGGAGCGATGCAGATCTCGATCGACGACGTCTATTTGACGCGCGCCGCGCGCGAGGCCATGGCGCGGGAAGTTCATCCGCTGTTCGTGACGCGGGGGCCGCCGGGAACCCACGACCTTTCCATGCTCGCGGCGTTGATGGAGCGTCTGTCCGAGGCGCGGCCAGGCGCCCTGACGCCTCTTCCGGACTTCGACAAGCGCGGCGACGACCGCGTGCCGCCGGAGCGCTGGCGCGCCTTTGCCGGCCGTCCCTCCGCGATCCTGATCGACGCCTGGTGCCTGGGCGCCCTGCCGCAGACGGAGGCCGATCTGGCCGAGCCGATCAACGCCCTGGAGCGGGACCGCGACGCAGACGGCGCCTGGCGGCGCGCGGTGAACGGCTTCGTCGGCGGAGCTTATGCCGATTTCGCGGCGGAGCTGGACGCCGTGCTGTTCCTGAAGGCGCCGGGTTTCGACGTCGTTCTGGACTGGCGCTGTCAACAGGAGGCCGACCTTCTCGGCGTGGCTTCGGAGCATCTCCCTGCCTCCGAGCGGACGCGCCTGGCCGGCTTCATCCAGTATTTCGAACGCGTGACGCGCCGCATGCTGACGGGGGGCGTGCGCACCGACGTGACGGTTTCACTGGATCGAAACCGGGTTCCGGCTCAGGTCAGGGCATGACGACCGAACGCCGCCTCGAAATCCGCCTGCCCGCCGACGGCCGCGGCCTGCTGGTCGGGCCGGGCGTGGAGCAGGCCTGCAAGCTGGTGGACCAGTCGGCGTCCGGGCTGCGGGTTCGGCTGGACCGGTCCGGCGCCCTGCCGCGCGACCTGACGATCGTCGACGTTCCGGGCGGTGTGGCCACGCCGGTCAACGTCGTCTGGCAGAAGGGACAGGAGGCCGGACTGAAACGGGCGGGCGACGGCGCCACCTTGCGCGGCCTGGTGCCGGGTCGGCTGGTTCCGGTCCGCGACGCCTGGCGACGCGCCGGCGGCCGGTAGGGCGCGATGCCGCCGCCCGTCGATCCCGAACGCTATGCGGCCTTCCTCGCCGTCATGGCGGTGATGGCGGTCACGCCCGGGCCCGCCAACCTCTTCTCCGTCGCCAACGGCATGGCGCGCGGCAAGCGCGCGGCGCTCTTGGGCGTGGTCGGCATGAGCGCGGCCACGCTCGTCTGGTTCGGGGCCGCGGCGCTGGGTCTGGGCGCCCTGGTGACGACGTTTCCGGAAGTCTTCCGCCTGATCGCCTGGGCCGGCGCGTTGTACGTGGCCTGGTTGGGTGCGAAGTCCCTTTGGACGGCCCGGCGACCTGCCGCAGAGGCGGCCGAGGCGCCGCCGATCCGCCTTGGTCGGGAGCCGCTCGTCGACGGCTTCCTGGTCCAGCTGTCCAACCCCAAGGCCGTGCTGTTCTTCACCGCCGTGCTGCCGCCCTTCATGGATCCGGCCAGGCCGGCGGCGCCCCAGCTGGCGCTGTTCGCCGCGGTCACCATCGGCATGGATTTCGTCACCATGAGCGCCTACGGCGTGGGCGGGGCCGCGTTGGCGCGGGTCATGACCCGGCCAAGCGTGCGTCGCGGGTTCGACGCGGTCGTCGGCGTCCTGCTTCTGACCGCCGCGGCCCTGATCGGCCTGCGGCATTGACGCCGGGAACCCGCGCGTTCAGCTTTCGTTCAGCCGGATTGAGGGTCAATTGCGCCGGATGGAGAACCTCATGAAACTCAACGAAAAATCACTTCGCGCGGCAGGTCTGGCGACGGCTGCGGCCCTTATGGTGTCGGCCTGCGCCACCGCCACGGCCTATGGTCCGGCCGACGTGGGCGGACGTTACGGCTACTCCGAGCAACGGCTGGAGGGCGATCGGTACCGCGTCACCTTCGCCGGAAATTCCGTCACGTCGCGCGAGCAGGTCGAGATGTCGCTGCTGCTGCGCGCGGCCGAACTGACGGTGCAGAGCGGCTACGATTGGTTCTCGACGGCCCAGCGCGCAACCGACCGCGACACCCGCTACGTGCCGACCGGAAGCGGCTATCTGGACCGCTACGGCCCCTACTGGAGCCCCTACTGGCGCTATTACAGCCGGGGCGCCTGGAGCCCGTTCGGCCCGCGCTGGGCCTCGGACTACGACGTGCGCCAGATCGACCGCTATGAGGCGACGGCCGAGATCGTGATGGGCCGCGGCGCCAAGCCCCAAGGCGACGCCGACGCCTTCGACGCCCGCGAAGTCATCGCCAACGTCGGCCCGCGCGTCCGGATGTGAGCGATGGGGGGCGGTCCGCGCGACCGCCCCTCAGAGCCCTACCCCAGGCGGGGATTTCTCAGCCGGCGCTTGTTGGTGTGGGTCTCCGGCGCCGTGCCCAGATCCTCAGGGATCTCGCCCTTGAAGTAGAAGCGCTGCCAGGCCTCCTTGGCGGCCGCCGGATCGCCGCCGGCGAGGCGCTTGTTGAAGTCGGTGCGCTGGCGGTTCCAGGCTTCGAACTGGCCCTGCATCACCGGGTTGCTGTCCAGCGCGCGGACCACAGGATCGACCTGCTCCATCTTGCGATGCTCCACCAGGGTGATGAAGCAGAAGGGCTCGCCCCGCTCGAAGCGGATGCGTCCGGGCCGCGTGAACAGCCAGTTCATGGTGAAGGGAAAAGGAAGCCAATCGGTCTCGATCAGACCGGTCAGCGCCTGGATGCCGTCCTTGATGTGGTTCGGCGCGCCCATGCACAGCATGCCCCAGCCCGGCGGCGTCCGGAACAGATACTGGGGGTGCATGGTCACCACGCCCTGGGTGAAGTGCGAGGTGACGAAATGCTCCAGCTCCGGCGTCGGCCGGTCGCCGGTGATCTTGATGTCCTCCTTCAGCGGCCCCCCGTTCCACTCGGCCGTGAAGCCATAGGGGCACAGCAGCTCCCACCCCGTGGTGTTGGCCATGTTCAGAGGCAGGCATTTGTAAGGGTGGCGCGAGGAAAAGGCGTCCATCCAGGCGCGGGCCTGGCGCCCCGGCACCAGATCCGGCGGGCGGGCGGACATGGGGAAGCATTCGAGTTCCAAGACGCGGCTCCGATGCGCTACTGAGGCGGACCCTTCCTCCTAACCGCCCGTCCCCGCCGCCGCCAAGAGCCGATGACGCCGCCGTTCGACCGCGACCGCCTGCTGGACTGGATGACGGCCCAGGGCCTGTCGCCCGTGACCCGCGACCATCCCCCCGTGTTCCGGGTCGAGGAAGGCGTGGAGCTTAGGGCGTCGATGCCGGGCGCCCACACCAAGAACCTCTTCCTGAAGGACAAGAAGGGCGCGGTCTGGCTGGTTTCGGCGCGCCAGGACACGGTCGTGGACCTAAAGCGTCTGCCGCGTGCGATCGGCGCGGACCGGTTGTCGTTCGGGCGCGAGGAACTGCTGGGGGAGTTGTTGGGCGTGCGCCCCGGCTCGGTGACCGCCCTGGCCCTGATCAACGACCCGGATCATCGCGTGACCTTCGTGCTGGACCGCGCCCTTTGGGAGGCGGAGACCGTCAACTTCCACCCCCTGACCAATGACGCGACCACGGCGCTGTCTCAGACGGATTTCCGGGCCTTTCTGGACCGGCTGAGACGGTCGCCGATCGTTGTGGACTTCGCGGACGTCGAGGCGGGCCCGCGACGTCTCGTCTGACCCTTTGCGTTTTTCCCGCTGTGTGACCATCTGCGGAGCCGACCGGCCGGACCGGAGTTGAAGAGAAGACCATGACCCTGACCGACACGCCCTCTGTCGACGACCTGATCAAGGACGGCTCCGACGCCGGCTTCATGGCCGACGTGGTCGAGGCGTCGAAGACCCAGCCGGTCATCGTCGATTTCTGGGCCACCTGGTGCGGCCCCTGCCGCCAGCTGACGCCCGCCCTGGAAAAGGCCGTTCGCGCGGCCAAGGGCGCGGTGAAGCTGGTCAAGATCGACGTCGACAAGAACCCCGCCTATGCGGGCCAGCTGCGGGTGCAGTCGATCCCCACCGTCTACGCCTTCAAGGACGGCCAGCCGATCGACGGCTTCCAGGGCGCCGTTCCGGAAAGCCAGATCAAGACGTTCATCGAGAAACTGGCCGGCGAGGGCGGCGTGTCCGACGTCGAGAACCTGCTGTCGCTGGGCGATGAATCCCTGGGCCTGGACGACGTCGGCGGCGCGGCCCAGGCTTTCGCGGAAGTGCTGTCCATCGACCCCGGCAACGTCAAGGCGGTCGCCGGCATGGCGCGCGTCTATCTGGCCACCGGCGACCGCGAGCAGGCGATCCAGACCCTGGCCATGGTTCCCGCGACCTCGACCGACCCGGTCGTTCAGGCGGTGCGGGCGCAGCTGACCCTGGGTTCGGCTCCCCCGCAGGACGACGGCGCGACGGCCGAGCTGCGGGCGAAGGTCGCGGCGAACCCCGACGATCATCAGGCGCGTCACGACCTGGCCCAGGCCCTGGCGGCCCAAGGCGATTTCGGCGGCGCCGTCGATGAGCTGATCGAGATCGTCCGCGCGGATCGCGACTGGAACGACCAGGCCGCCCGCAAGACCCTGCTGACCGTGTTCGACGCCGCCGGCGCCGGTTCCGACGTCGCCCGTGACGGGCGTCGCCGCCTGTCGTCGATCCTGTTCGCCTGATGCCCGCCCTCAAGCAGCGAGCGACCGCGTCGCGAGCAGGACAACCATAATGCCCCAGGGCTTCGTCCGCGCGGAGGATCTGCCGCTGGTCATCCCGGTGTTTCCGCTGCCGGGGGCCATCCTGCTGCCGCGTGGGCAGTTGCCGCTGAACATCTTCGAGCCGCGGTATCTGAACATGATCGACGACGCCATGGGCGGCGACCGGCTGATCGGCATGGTCCAGCCGTCCGGCGGCACGCCCAGCCTGCCGGCGCTGTCGGGCGTGGGCTGCGTCGGCAAGATCACCAGTTTCGCCGAGACCTCCGACGGCCGATACCTGATCACCCTGACCGGCGTCTGCCGCTGGCTGCTGACGGCGGAACTGCCGGTCCAGACCCCGTATCGCCAGGTCCGCGCCGACTTCGCCCCGTTCGAGGCGGACCTGACGCCGGCGGCCGAAGACCCGGACGACGACCGCTCCGATCTGATGGCCGCCCTGCACCGCTGGCTGGAGCGGCGGGGCATGGACGTGGACTGGGACGCCGCGCGCGAGGCGCCGGCCGAGGCTCTGGTCAACAGCCTGGCCATGGCCCTGCCGTTCGAGCCGGCCGAGAAGCAGGCGCTGCTGGAGGCCGTGACGGTCCAGGACCGGTTGACGGCCCTGACCGCCGTCCTCAGCATCGACGCCGCCGATCCCGACGACGACGCCGAAACCACGAGACAGTAGCCGCGATGACCAGCGACGCCTTCGTCACCCCGCCCTCCGTCGACCCGCGCCTGCTGGAGGTGCTGGTCTGCCCCGTCACGCGCGGGCGGCTGACCTATGACCGCGAGGCGCAGGAGCTGATCTCGGCCGGGGCGAAGAAGGCCTATCCCATCCGCGACGGCGTGCCGATCCTGCTGCCGGACGAGGCGCGGACGCTGGAGTGACGCCCCGTCTCCTCCCCGCGAGCGCAGCGAAGTGGGGGAGGAGACGCGATCGCTACAGCGCCACACCCCGCATCAGCTTGGGCAGATCTCCCGTGGCGCCGCCGGCCTCATGCATGAAGGCGCGGCGCAGGTCCGGCACGCGGTTGACCGCCGCCATGCCCAGGTCGCGCGCCAGCCGAACCGGCGGCAGGTCGTTGGAGAACAGACGCACGAAGGCGTCGAATCCGGCCGACAGCACCGCCGTGTCGAAGCGTCGCCAGCGGGCATGGCGCGCCAGAACCATCTCCGATCCTATATCCTCACCGATCGAAGCGGCCTCTGACAGCACCTCGGCCAGCACCGCCGCGCCGCGCAGGCCCATGTTGAAGCCCTGGCCGGCCACCGGGTGCACCGCATGCGCCGCGTCGCCGATCAAGGCGACGCGCGGCGCGTGCAGCCGCTCGGCCAGCTCCAGCGAGATCGGATGGACGAAGCGCGGGCCCTCGACCGTCGCCTGGCCCAGAAACGGTCCGAAGCGGCGCATCAGGTGGGCGTGAAACGCCTCGTCGGACGCCGCCCTCAGAGCCTCGGCCCGGCGCGTCGTCTCGGTCCAGACCAGGCTGGCGCGTCGATCGGTCAGGGGCAGGATGGCGAACGGGCCGCCCGGCAGGAAATGCTCGTGGGCGACGTTGCCGTGATCGCGCTCCATCCGTACGGTCGCCACCACGCCGGACTGGCCGTAGCGCCAGCCCAGGGCGTCGATGCCCACCGCCTTTCGCACCGTCGATCCGCGCCCTTCGGCTCCCACCACGACCGCGCCGGTCAGCGTGCGCCCGTCTGCCAGAACGACCTCGACGGCGCCGGGCCCGACCTTCACGTCGGCCACGGACGCGGGCGCCGGCACCGTCGCGCCGCAGCGGCTCAGCGCCTGCGTCAGCGCCGCGCGGATCCAGCGGTTCTCGACCATATAGCCCAGCGGCTCGCCGCCGACGCCGTCGGCGATCTCGTCGGCGTCGAAGCGCAGGAAGGCGGGCGAGGCCGGGCGCGACGCCGCGCCGGGACGCCGCCCGTCGGTCACCAGAATCCGATCCATGCGACAGGCGCGGGGCCGCAGCTCCTCGCCGACCCCCAGCGCGTCCAGCATGCGGAAGCTTGAAAAGGACAGGGCCGTGGCCCGCCCGTCGAAGGTCGGCGCGGCCTGATCCGACAGCGGCGCGGCGTCGATCACCGCCACGCTCAGACCGCCCTGCACGGCCGCCAAAGCGAAGGCGGCCCCGGCCATTCCTCCGCCGGAGACGACGACGTCGAACCTGTCCTTGCCCTTCATGTCCCGCTTGTCGCGCGGCAGGGGCGCGACGTCCAGCGCGCCCACAGGCTTGATCGTCGCGGCCGACGGCCGCGGCGCGAATCATGCCTGCAAGAATGACCCGCGGCGTCCACAGCCGAAGAGTCGCGGTAAATGAGCCCTTAACCCCCGCCGCGCGAGGGTGGTCCCCACGCCCGCCCCGGAGGATCGCCGCCCCATGTCCGCCGCCCACGCCGTCGGCCGCCAGGTCTGGACCGGAGCCCGCCTGATCTGGAGCGCGCCGGCCATGGTGCGCTTCCGCGGCGTGCTGCAGGCGTTGCTGGCCGCTCTGGTCGTCTTCGCCCTGGTGTCCTGGAACCGCGACGACCCAAGCCTGAACGTCGCCAGTCCGGCCGAACCGACCAACTGGCTGGGCGCCCAGGGCGCGGTCGTGGCCGACCTGTTCATGCAGTCGCTGGGGCTGGCGGCCTATGCCGCGGCCCTGCTGCTGGTCGCCTTCGGTCTGGCCACGGCTCTGGGAGATGCGGTGCGTCAACGGCTGAGACCGACGCCGGCCAATGCGCTTCTGGCCACGCTAGGCGTCCTGTTGTTCGCCGCCGCCCTGTCGGCGCCGGCGCCGCCGAGGGCCTGGCCTCTGGTCGCCGGTCTGGGCGGGCTGTGGGGCGACGCGGTGATCGGAACCCTGTCCGGCGCCCTTTCGGCGCTGGGAGTGCCGGGTGCGCGGATTCTCATGGGCGTCGCGGCCGTCGTCGGCGCCCTGGTCGCCATCGGCCGGTCGCTGGATCTTCAGCCGTCCGATCTGGGCACGACGCTGGAGTGGATGCAGGGTCGATCCCGCGCCCGGCCCGCGCTGCCGTCGACCGTTCGCCGGCCCCGGCCCCGGGCCCGTCCGGAGCCGGAGGTCGCCGCTCGCGCGGCCGCCGTCGAGGACGGCAACGAGGACGACGGTCCCCCGTGGCGCGAGACCTCCGGCGCCCGCCGCGCGCCGGCCCCCGCCGTCGTGCCCGAACCCCGCGTCGCCGCGCCGAAGGCCACGAAGACCTCCAAGCGCGTGGACGACGATCAGGGCAGCTTCGACTTCGTGCGCCCGGAAGGCGCCTTCGACCTGCCGCCGCTGGGCATGCTGGCCAAGCCCGCCAAGCGCGCCGCCGCCGTGGACGAGGAGGCGTTGAAGCAGAACGCCCGCATGCTGGAGGAGGTGCTGGCCGAATTCGGGGTCAAGGGCGTGATCGACCAGATCCGACCCGGCCCGGTGGTCACCCTGTACGAACTGGCGCCCGCGCCCGGCGTGAAGCACGGCCGCGTCGTCGCGCTTTCCGACGACATCGCGCGCAGCATGTCGGCCCGCGCGTGCCGGATCAGCGTGGTCCAGGGCCGCAACGCCATCGGCATCGAGCTGCCCAACGCGCGGCGCGAGACGGTCTATCTGCGCGACCTGCTGGCCTCGACCGAGTTCGACAAGCCGGCGCACCTGCTGCCGCTCGCCTTGGGCGAGACCATCGGCGGGGAGCCCTATGTCGCCGACCTGGCCCGCATGCCGCACCTGCTGATCGCCGGCACCACCGGCTCGGGCAAGTCGGTCGGGGTCAATGCCATGATCCTGTCGATCCTGTACCGGCATTCGCCCGCCGATTGTCGTTTCATCATGATCGACCCCAAGATGCTGGAGCTGTCGGTCTATGACGGCATCCCGCACCTTCTGGCCCCCGTCGTCACCGATCCGAAGAAGGCCGTCGTCGCGCTGAAGTGGACGGTGCGCGAGATGGAGGACCGCTATCGCCGCATGTCCAAGCTGGGGGTGCGCAACGTCGCCAGCTACAATGAGCGCGCCCGCGCCGCCCAGGCGTCGGGCGAGCATTTCGAGCGCACCGTCCAGACCGGCTTCGACGAGCAGGGCCGCCCGGTCTACGAGTCCGAGAAGATCCGCCCCGAGCCCATGCCCTATCTGGTCGTGGTCATGGACGAGATGGCCGACCTGATGCTGGTCGCCGGCAAGGACGTGGAAGGCGCGGTGCAGCGCCTGGCCCAGATGGCCCGCGCCGCCGGCATCCACCTGATCATGGCCACCCAGCGCCCGTCGGTGGACGTCATCACCGGCACCATCAAGGCCAACTTCCCGACCCGGATCAGCTTCCAGGTGACGTCGAAGATCGACAGCCGCACCATCCTGGGCGAACAGGGCGGCGAGCAGCTGCTGGGCCAGGGCGACATGCTCTACATGGCCGGCGGCGGGCGGATCACGCGCCTGCACGGTCCGTTCGTGACGGATCAGGAGGTCGAGGCCGTGTGCAAGCACCTGCGCGCCCAGGCCGAGCCGGAGTATCTGGACCTGATCACCGACGATCCCGACGGCGACGACGACGGGGGCGGCGACGACTTCGGCGGCGGCGGGGGCTCTTCCGGCGACGACCTTTACGACCAGGCCGTGGCCGTGGTGACCCGTGACCGCAAAGTCTCCACCAGCTACGTCCAGCGACGCCTGCAGATCGGCTACAACCGCGCCGCCACCTTGATCGAGCGGATGGAGAAGGAAGGCGTCATCACCCCCGCCAACCATGCCGGGAAGCGCGAGGTGCTGGCGGGGCCGCCTCCGGTGGTGTGAATCCTTTCCCTCCCCTTCAGGGGAGGGAGTATCGCGCAGCGATCCGGGTGGGGTTTGTTCGTTCGAACCCCACCCTGGCGGCTGCGCCGCCGTCCCTCCCCTGAAGGGGAGGGAAAGCCGTGAACCGCCCCGGCCGGTCGGCGTTTCTGAACGACCCTTCATTCCACCGCCGGAATATGGTCAGGCTTGCGCCCTTCGCGCGCCAAGCCCGGGCGGCATGAAGGCCGAACCAATCATCCCACAAGGGAGAAGACCATGACCGTTTCCCGTCGCGCCTTCGCGCTCGGAACCCTGGCGGCGCTGGCCGCCGCCCCCGCCTGGGCGCAGGCCGGCCTGTCGGCCGCCGACCGCGAGGCGCTGGGTCGGGCCCAGACCTATCTGCGGGGCCTGACGTCGGCCCAGGGAACCTTCACCGAGACCGGCGCGGGCGGCCAGCGCCGCACCGGCCGCTTCTGGCTGCAGCGTCCGGGCAAGATGCGGTTCGAATACACCAATCCGCAGGGCCTGCTGGTCGTGTCCGACGGCTCCAACGTCATGCGCTACGACCCTCGCCTGAACACCTTCCAGCAGGTTCCGCTGGGCCAGACGCCGCTGTCGACCTTCCTGTCGCGCAACGTCAGCTTCGACCAGGGCGTCCGAGTCGACGACGTGACGATCCGCAGCTCGGGCGCCTTCGCCGTCACCGTGCGCGACGCCCGTCGGCCCAACGAGGGCTACGCCATCCTGGCCTTCGCCGGCTCGCCGATGCGGCTGCAGGAGTGGACCGTCGTCGACGCCCAGGGCTCGCGCACGCGCACCCAGCTGACCGAGCTGCGCCCCGCCTCAAGCCTGGCCGCCAGCCTGTTCCAGCTGCGCGATCCGACGCGTCGCCCGGGCCGTCGCTGACGGCTCGCCCTCCAGGGGAAATGTGACGCCTCGATCACGCAGATCGTGATGCCGGCAGGAACTTGACGTTTTCTTAGGTATGTGGCATCCAAGTCACAGGGCTTCGGTCCTGCTGACTGTCGTGGAATCATCCCCCTCCCCGGCGGCGAAGAGAGAGACGAACTGAGACGCCCGGCCGATCCCCTGGCCGGGCGTTTTCTTTGTTGGGTCGCCACCGCTCGGCCCGCGGGGGCCTCGCTGCCTGAGCTCGAAAGGACGTGGGAGAACAGCTCGCGCGCCGGCGGGCCGCCTGCTAGTGCCGCGCCATGCTTCGCGTCGTCACCTGGAACATCAACTCCGTCCGCCTGCGCATCGACCAGGTCGCCCGCTTCGTCGCCGAGGCTCAGCCAGACGTGCTGATGCTGCAGGAGATCAAGTGCACGGAGGACCAGTTCCCCCGCGCCGCCTTCGAGGAGATGGGCCTGCCGCATCTGCGCCTGGCGGGTCAGAAGGGCTGGCACGGCGTGGCCATCGCCAGTCGCCTGCCCATCGACGACGCTCCGCGCATCGAGGCCTGCCGCGAGGGGCACGGCCGCTGCGTCGCCGGGCGGATCTCCGGCGTCGAGTTCCAGAATTTCTACATCCCGGCCGGCGGCGACGTGGCCGACCGCGCCCTGAACCCCAAGTTCGACCACAAGCTGGACTTCTATGAGCGGCTGACCGCCGACGTGGCGCGGCGCGACCGCCAGGCGCCCCTGGTCATGGCCGGCGACTTCAACATCGCGCCGGGCGAGAACGACGTCTGGAACCACAGGTACATGTCGAAGATCGTCAGCCACACGCCGGTCGAGGTGGACACCCTGCGCCGACTCCAGGACGCGGGCGGCTTCGCCGACGTCGTGCGCGATCAGACGCCCGAGCCGATCAAGCTGGCCAGCTGGTGGAGCTATCGCGCCGTCGATTTCCGCAAGTCGGCCCGCGGCCTGAGGCTGGACCATGTCTGGACCAGCCCCGGCCTGACGCCGGCCGTCTTGCCCGGCTCGGCGGTCATCCACGAGCCCGTCCGCGCCTGGGACCGCCCCAGCGACCATGCCCCCGTGGCCGTCGATCTGGACGTCTAGAACGGAAAGAAGACAGGGATGGCGATCATCGCCGCCACCCAGGTGATCAGGTTCAGCGGCAGGCCCACCCGCACGAAGTCCATGTAGCTGTAGCCGCCCATCTGGAAGACCAGGACGTTGGTCTGATAGCCGAACGGCGTGGCGAAGGCCGCCGAGGCCGCCATCATGACCCCGACCAGGAACGGCCGCGGGTCCACGCCCAGACTTTCGGCCAGGGCCACGGCCACCGGCGTGATCAGCACGGCCACCGTCGCATTGGACAGCAGTTCGGTCGCGAACAGGGTGACGCCATAGAGCACGATCAACGCCCCCAGCGGCCCCAGCGGCCGGATCACGTCGATCAGCGCCTCCGCGCCGGTGGCGGCCAGGCCGGTGACCTCGATCGCGATGCCGATCACCACCATGCCGGCGATCAGCAGCAGGATTTCCGGGCGCAGCCCGGCGTAGGCTTCCTCCGCCGTGATGACCTTGGCCAGGATGAGGGCCACGGCCCCCGCGAAGGCCGCCGCCGCGATCGGGGCCAGGCCCAGGCCCGCGGCCGCGACGACCAGCACGAACACGGCGGCCGCGATCAGCGCCCGACGCAGGTCGAAAGGCCGGTCCGCCGCGCCGAACAGCGCCACGTCGCCCAGATGCGCGTCGCCGGAGCCGTCGCGGTTCGTCCGCGCCTCCCCCAGGAACGGCAGGCCGAAGGGCAGCCGCAGCCGCCGCTTGCGCAGCCGCTCTTCTTCCTCTTCGCGGCGGGCGTCCTCGACGGCGGCCAGAAAGGCGGCCTCGCGCTCGTCCACGGCCACGGACTTCGCCAGCTGGCGCGCGCCCACGAAGTACAGCCACACAGCCCCCGCCACGGCGATGCACAGGCCGACGGGCGTGATCTCGAACAGGGTGAAGACCGGCTGGCCGGCATTGCGCGCCATGTCGTTGACCAGAAGGTTGGTCGAGGTGCCGATCAGGGTCAGCAGCCCGCCCAGCACCGAGATGTGGCTGAGCGGCATGAGGAACCGCTTGGGCGACAGCTTCAGCGACTTGGCCACGTCGCGCACAACCGGCGCGGCCAGCACCACCACCGGCGTGTTGTTCAGGAACCCGCCCAGGCCGCCGCACATCCCCAGCACGGCCCAGATGCCCAGCGAACCGAACCGCTTCGCCAGATTGATCGCCTTGCGGATCATCAGGCCCAGCAGGCCCGACAGCTCGATGGCGTAGGCGATGACGAACAGCCCGGCCAGGGCGATGACCGCCGGGCTGGCGAAGGCGGACTGCACCTCAGTGGGACGCACCACGCCCAGCAACAGCAGCGCCGCCGCGCCGGTCAAGGCCACGACGTCGGCGCGGACGCGACCGTGGATCAGGACGCCGACGACGGCGACCAGCACGGTCAGTGCGGCGATCTGATCGAAATTCATGCCCCCTCGGACGCTTTCGGCCGCGCGCGGTCAACCCGCGACACGGCCAAGGTCGCGTTCACAGCGCACGACTGCTAGGCTTCGTTGCATGGCTGACGCGAAGGTGAAGACGGGCTGCGCCGTCCTGCTGGCGCTGGGACTGGCCGCCTGCGGGCGCGACGAGGCCGTGGACGCCGTGCCGGCGCCGGGGCCCGTCGTCGAAACGCCGCCGGCCACCAACCCCGCCATGCCCCTGACTCGCGCCGACATGATCGCCGGCGCGGCGGCGGCGGCCGGGGCCTATGCGGTCGGAAGCATGGGGGGCGAGGGAGATCCGCTGGTCGGCCGCAGTTTCTCGGTCAGCCTCCCCTTCGGCTGCGGCGGGCCGCGGGCGACCGAGGGCGGCATCGACGGCCTGGCGCGCGCCGTTCGTCAGGGAGAGGCGAGCGAGGGCGTGGCCCTGTCGCTGACCCCGGCGGACTGGTCGAACTCGGCCGTGATCACCGGCGCGGGCGCCGACTGGGAGGCGGTGGAGGGGTTCTGGATCGACCGCATCTGGCTGCTCGAAGACCGCTGCCCCACCGTGCGCGCGAACCCGCTTCAGATCGGCGCCGCCTTCGCCGAGCCGCCCAGCGTGGGACTGGCGGCCGTTCATGCCGAGGGCGCCTCGCGCCTGACCCGCCGCGAAGGGCGCGCCTATCGCCACGTCGTGCGCGCGACCGACGGGGCGGCGCCCCCGGTTCCGGCGCAGGGCTGGCGGTTGCGTCTGGAAGGCCGGATCCTCAGCTTCCCCGACGGCCGCGCCTTCCGCTGCCGCGGCCCCGGACCCGACGCCCGCCCGACCTGCGTCGCCGCCGTCAGCATCGACCGCGTCGCCTTCGAGACGCCCGACGGCGCCGTGCTCAGTCAGTGGCGGCCGGGGTGAGCGCCTAGGGCTGCAGCCGATACCCGCCCTGGTCCGTCAGCAGCAGGCGGGCCTGGCCGGGTTCGGGTTCGATCTTCTGGCGCAGGCGGTAGATGTGGGTTTCCAGCGTGTGGGTGGTGACGCCGGCGTTGTAGCCCCAGACCTCCGTCAGCAGTTCCTCGCGCGACACGGCCTTGGCGCCGGCGCGATAGAGGTACTTCAGGATGTTGGTCTCCTTCTCCGTCAGGCGGACCTTCTTGCCCTTGTCTCCCATCAGCATCTTGGACGCGGGTCGGAAGTCGTAGGGGCCGATGCGGAAGACGGCGTCCTCGGACTGTTCATGGCTGCGCAGATGGGCGCGGATGCGGGCCAGAAGCACGGCGAAGCGGAAGGGCTTGGTGATGTAGTCGTTGGCCCCGGAATCCAGGCCAAGGATGGTGTCGCTGTCCGACGTCTGGCCGGTCAGCATGATGATCGGGGTGGAGACCCCGTCCTTGCGCAGCAGGCGGCACGCCTCGCGTCCGTCCATGTCGGGCAGATCGACGTCCAGCAGGATCAGGTCGGCGCGCGATTCGCGGCCCAGCTTTACGCCTTCGCCCGCCGTCGTGGCCTGGATCGGCGCGAACTCCTCATGCAGTGCCAGCTGTTCGGCCAAGGCCTCCCGCAGGTCGTCGTCGTCGTCGATGATCAGGATGGTCTTGGCGCTGGGCATGATCTTGACAATGGCGACGCTGGGCGGGAACGCCAACCCCGAACGCCCGAAAACCCGTTCGGCTTCATTGGGCGGGGCCGCGGGGGCCGAACAGGGCGGAGCCCAGGCGCACGTGCGTGGCCCCGAACCGGACGGCCGTCTCGAAGTCGTCGCTCATGCCCATCGACAGGACGCTCAGGCCGTTGCGCGCCGCGATCCGGGCCAGCAGCGCGAAGTGGGGGCCCGGCGCCTCTTCCGCCGGCGGGATGCACATCAACCCCTCGACCGGCAGGTCGGCGGCGCGGGCGCGGGCGATCAGGGCGTCGGCGTCTCGGGGGGCCACGCCCGCCTTCTGCGGCTCCTCGCCCGTGTTGACCTGCACCAGCAGCCGCGGACAGGCCCCGCGACGCTCGGCTTCGGACGCCAGGGCGGTCAGCAGGCCGTCGCGGTCAAGGGTCTCGATCACGTCGAACAGGGCGCAGGCGGCGCCGGCCTTGTTGGATTGCAGCGGCCCGATCAGGCGCAGCTCGGCCGGGCGCGGCCGGTCGGACCAGCGCCCCTGCGCCTCCCGCACCCGGTTCTCGCCGAACACCGACGCCCCGGCCGCGAGGGCCGCGCCGATCGCCTCGGGCGGCTGGGTCTTGGCGACCACGGTCAGGGCCACCGAGCCGGGCGCACGGCCGGCGGCCCGCTCGGCCGAGGCGATCCGGGCCCGCGCCTGGTCCAGGCGCGCGGCGATGGACGCGGGCGGCGGCATGGGCGAAGAGGCGGCCATGAACGGGTGGACTTCCTGTGACGAGCTGTGGTCGGCCGCGCTGGACCTAAACCGCGCGGCGGCGGCGGTCGACCCTCGCGCCGGGCGCCTGCCGCCGCTGATCTTCCTGACCGATCCCGAGCGCACGCCCGCGCCGTGGCGGATCGCGGCCCGCCTGCCCGCCGGGGCGGCGGTGATTCATCGGGGCTTCGGGCGGGCCGAGGCGCCGGAGGAGGCCCGTCGACTGAGAGAGGCGACGCAGGCGTCGGGGACCCGATTGCTGATCGCCGCGGACGCCGAGCTGGCGGAGGTCGTCGCGGCCGACGGGCTCCACCTGCCTCAGCGCGACGCGGCGCGGGCGGGCGACGCCCGGCGGCTCCACCCCCACTGGCTGATCACCGCGGCGCTTCATCCCCCCGGCGCCGGCCCTTCGGCGGTCGACGCGGTGCTGATTTCGCCGGCATTCTCGGCCGGCGGAGCCTCCGGCGCGCGCGTGGCGCTGGGCGTCGAGGCATTCGCCCGGGCGGTTTCCGCGGCAGGGGCGCCCGCCTATGCGCTGGGCGGCGTCACGGCGGCGCGGGCGCAGGGCCTCGTCGGATCGGGCGCGTGCGGAATCGCCGCGATCGACGCCGTCGTTCACGCTTTCGCGGATTAGAAGCGGAAGGTCGATTCCAGCCGCACGCGGGGGGCGGCGTTGCGATCCGACTGCGCCGGGCGGCCCGGATCGACCGGACCTTCGACCAGGCCCGCCGACGCGCCGACGCTGAGGCGCGGGTTGACCCGGTAATAGGCGCCCGCCCCCACGTCGCCGACGCGGTCGGGGCGGCTGGCCGAAGGATCCAGCGAGAAGTCCACGCTCCAGCGACCCGAGCGGTCAAGGCGCAGGGCGCGGCGGGAAGGGGCGATCTGGGCGGCGCGAGCGGCCTCTCCCGCGCTGACGACGGGGCGGCTCTGGGCCTGGACGTCCGCCGGAGCGGCCAGCAGGCACGCGGCGACGAGCGCCGCGGAAGCGACCCCCATGACCCCGATCTTCCGCACGCGCGCGTCCATGGTCGTCTTTCTGAAAACCCAGCCCGACACTTAGGCGCCGGGGGATCGGCCGGTCAATCGAACGCGCGCCGCATGACGTCGTTCCGGCCGCGCTTGTGTCGCCCGCGTCACGGGAACGCGGAACGCCGCCTCTCCCCTGACGCGGGAAAGTCCCGCTTCGGCCTCCGGATCGCCGTTCGGCCGCGACTTCGCCTTGTCATCGCCCCTTTTCGCCGTGCTATAGAGCGCCACCGCGCCTTGTAACGGGCGCCCGCGGCCCTTCCGGGCGCTGACGGAAACCAGACGGAGTGGCATCGATGCGGTTCAGGACGGCGAAGTTCGGCGCGACGGCTCTCATGGCGGTCACGGCGGGTCTGGCCCTTTCGGCCTGCTCGACCGAGCGTCCGTTCGGCCCGACGGTCGGCGACGTTCTGGGCGGCGGCGGCACGTCGCCCGTCGCGTCCGGCGCCCAGGTCGGCATCGGCGTGAACGCCTATCTGTGGCGCGCGACCCTGGACACCCTCAGCTTCATGCCGCTGACCAGCGCCGACCCCTGGGGCGGCGTGATCAATTACGACTGGTACAGCGACCCGGCGACGCCGAACGAGCGCTTCAAGGCGACCGTCTTCATCCTGGACACGCGCCTGCGCGCCGACGCCCTGAACGTTTCGCTGGTCAAGCAGGTGCGCGACGCCGCCGGAGAGTGGGTCGCCGCCGCCGTCGATCCCCAGACCGAGACGGATCTGGAGAACGCCATCCTGACCAAGGCGCGTCAGTTCAACCTGGCCGACGCGGCCTGATCCTCGCGCGCCCGGCTTGACGGGCGTCCAGCCCTCCCCGACTGATCCCGGGCCCCGAGGCCGAGCCTGAGGGGCCCCATGCCCCCAGGAACCGCCGCCCGTGGCCCGCTACGATACCAAGACCGCCGAACCCCGCCAGCAGGCGCGATGGGCGGCCGCCGACGCCTTCCGCGCGCCCGACGCGCCCACCGGACGGCCGAAATACTATGTGCTGGAGATGTTCCCCTATCCGTCCGGGAACATCCACATGGGCCACGCCCGCAACTACGTCATGGGCGACGTGGTGGCGCGGCTGAAGCGCATGCAGGGCTTCGACGTCCTGCATCCCATGGGCTGGGACGCCTTCGGCATGCCGGCCGAGAACGCGGCCATGGAGCGCGGCGTCCATCCCGGCGACTGGACCCGCGCCAACATCGCCGCCATGCGCGACCAACTCAAGCTTCTGGGCCTGTCGTTGGACTGGAGCCGCGAGTTCGCGACGTGCGAGCCGGAATACTACGGCAAGCAGCAGGCCTGGTTCCTGGAGCTGTTCCGCCGCGGCCTGGTCTACCGCCGCGAGGGCACGGTCAACTGGGATCCGGTGGACAACACGGTCTTGGCCAACGAGCAGGTGATCGACGGCCGGGGGTGGCGCTCCGGCGCGGTCGTGGAGAAGCGCAAGCTGAACCAGTGGTTCCTGCGCATCACGGACCATGCCGACGACCTGATCGAGGGCCTGAAGGCGCTGGAGGGCCGCTGGCCCGACAAGGTCCGGCTGATGCAGGAGAACTGGATCGGTCGCTCCAAGGGTCTGGAGATGACCTGGCGCTTCGCCGGCCAGGCGCCGGAAGGGTTCGAGGACGGGATCGCCGTCTACACCACCCGGCCGGACACCCTGTTCGGCGCCGGCTTCCTGGGCCTGGCCCCCGACCATCCGATTTCACAGAAGCTGGCCGCCGCCGATCCGGCCGTCGCCGCCTTCGTCGCCGAATGCCGCAAGGGCGGCGCCTCGACCGCCGACATCGAGCAGGCTGAGAAGATCGGCTGGAACACCGGACTGAAGGTCACGCATCCCTTCGACGGACGCGAGGTCTCGGTCTGGATCGCCAACTTCATCCTGTCGGACTACGGCACGGGGGCGATCTTCGGCTGCCCGGCGCACGACCAGCGCGACCTGGACTTCGCGCGCAAGTACGACCTGCCGGTCATCCCGGTGGTCCTCCCCCCTGAATACGATTGGGAAGGTGACGTCTCGGCCTATCTGGCCAACGTGGCGACGTCCGACGCCTACACCGGACCCGGGTTCCTCATCAATTCGGGCTTCCTCGACGGGTTGGGTGTGGAGGCGGCCAAGGCCGAAGCCATACGGCGCATCGAGGACCTGGGCCAGGGCCAGGGGACGACCGTCTATCGTTTGCGCGATTGGGGCGTCAGCCGGCAGCGCTACTGGGGCTGTCCGATCCCGGTCATCCACTGCGAGACCTGCGGCGCCGTGCCGGTTCCGGCCGACCAGCTGCCGCTCGTACTGCCCGAGGACGTGACCTTCGACGTCCCCGGCAATCCGTTGGCCCGCCACGCGACGTGGAAGCACGCGTCCTGCCCGTCCTGCGGCGCGGCGGCGACGCGCGAGACCGACACCCTGGACACCTTCGTGGACTCGAGCTGGTACTTCGCCCGTTTCGCCGACCCGCACGCGGCCGAGCCGATCAATGCGGAGGCGGCGAACCGCTGGCTGCCGGTGGACCAGTACATCGGCGGGGTCGAGCACGCGGTCCTGCACCTGCTCTATGCCCGCTTCATCAGCCGCGCCCTGTCGGACGCGGGGCTGATGAGCGTGAAGGAGCCGTTCGCCGGCCTGTTCACCCAGGGCATGGTGGTGCACGAGACCTATCGCACCGCCGACGGCGCCTGGGTCGAGCCGTCGGACGTGGAGTTGACGAACGAGGCCGGAAAACGGACGGCGCGCCGCTTTTCGACAGGCGAGCCGCTGGTCATCGGCGACGTCGAGAAGATGTCGAAGTCCAAGAAGAACGTGGTGGCGCCGCAGGAGATCGTCGATCTGCACGGCGTGGACGCCGGCCGCCTGTTCGTCCTTTCGGACAGCCCGCCGGAGCGCGACGTTCAGTGGACCACCGGAGGCGTCGAAGGCGCGGGCCGCTTCGTCCAGCGCGTCTGGGCCGAGTTCGACCAGGAAGTCGGGACCGGTCCGGCGGACGCCGACGCCGCCTTGCGACGCGAAACTCACAAGACGATCAAAGCCGTGACCGAAGGCGTGGAACAATTTCGTTTCAACTCCGCGATCGCGAAACTTTATGGCTTCCTCGGCGCACTGAAGACGCATGACTCGGCGGGGGGCGATGCTCGGCGGGAAGCCCTGTCGGCCTTCGCGCGTCTGATCTCGCCCTTCGTGCCGCATCTGGCCGAGGAATGCTGGACGCGGCTGGGCGAAACCGGGATGATCCTGGACGCGCCGTGGCCGATCTTCGACCCGGCCCTGGCGGCCGACGACGAGGTGATCCTGCCCATCCAGATCGGCGGCAAGCGTCGCACCGAAGTGGTCGTGCCCCGCGGCAGCGACGCCCGGATCGTCGAAGCCGCGGCCTTGGCCAATACGACCGTTCAGGCCTATCTGTCGTCCAACAACGTGGCCGTGACCAAGGTGATCGTGGTGCCTGACAGGATCGTCAATCTGGTGGTTTCGTGATCCGGCGCCTCGCCCTGATCGCGTCGGCGGGCCTGAGCCTGACCGCTTGCGGCTTCACGCCGATGTACGGCGAGGGCGCCGGTCTGGCCCTCTCCGGCGTGGCGGTGACGACGCCGGACGATCGTTTCGGCCATCGCCTGCGCCAAGCCCTGGAAGACGCGTTCGGAACGCGGATCGGCGCCGCGCCCGCCTGGCGGCTGGAGACGGCGGTCGAGCAGGACCGGCGCCCCGTCGGTCGGCGCATCGACGACACGGCCGCCCGTTATGAGCTGACCGTGCGGATGAGCTGGACGCTGACCCCGGCGGCCGGAGGCCCGGCCGCGACCGGCGTTGAGACCGCCGTGGTCACCTACGCCTCCGCCGACCAGCCGGTGGCCGCCATCGCCGCCCAGGAGGACGCGGAGGTCCGGGCCGCCGCCGAGCTGGCGCGCGAGGTGCGACTGGACGTTCTGGCCGCGATCGCGGGGCGCTGATCCCGTGATCCTGAGCAAGCGCCCCGAGGTCGAGCGCTTCCTGAAATCCCCGGATCCGGCGGTGCGCGCCGTGGTGATCCACGGCCGCGATCGCTCCGGCGTGGCCGAGCGGTCCGAAACCCTGTGCCGGACCGTCACCCCGGACCTGAACGACCCTTTCAACGTCAGCCTGCTGGCCGACGGCGACGTCGATGCCGGCGACGGACGGCTGGAGGACGCCCTGGCCGCCATGTCCCTGATGGGCGGGCGGCGTCTGGTGCGGGTGCGCCTGTCGGCCGACAAGGCCGCGACCGACAAGGCGCTGGCCGCCGCGCTGAAGACTCATGCCGAGGGAGGGTTCAATCCCGACGCCCTTCTGGTGGTGGAGGCCGGCGCCCTGGGCCGCGACTCCGCCCTGCGCAAGGCGGCGGAGGCCGGTGCGAACGCTGCGGCCATCGCCTGCTATGAGGACGAGGTCGGCGACGTGGCCCGCATGACGCGCGAGGCCCTGACCGCCGACAAGGTCGGCCTGACGGGCGACGCCCTGGACCGTTTCGTCGCCCGCCTGCCCCGCGAGCGCGGTCTGATGCGGCAGGAGATCGAGCGCCTGGCCCTGTTCATCGGCCCGGGCAGCGGGCGGACCCTGGACGTCGCCGAGCTGGAGCAGCATCTGGGCGTCGAGCCCGACGCCAGCCTTCAGGACGCGGCCCAGCAGGCGTTCGGGGGCAAGGCGGCGCCCGCCCAGTCCGGCCTGCGCCGCGCCTTTCTGGAGGGTGAGGGCGCCGTCGCCGCCCTGCGCGCCGTCGGCCGCCAGCTTCAGATGCTGATCCGCATCCAGACCCTGATGGGGGCCGGCGCCGGCGCCAAGGAGGCGGCGAAATCCGCCGGCGTGTTCTGGAAACAGGAGACGGAGGTGCTGCGCCAGGTGAAGTCCTGGACGCCGGACGCGCTGGACGCCGTCATGGATTCTCTGAACGCGGCCGAGCTGGCCTGCCGCTCCACCGGGTCGCCGGATCAGCTGATCGCCGAGCGCCTGATCCTGGAGATCGGCGCCCGCGCCCGGCGGATGGGGCTTTAGATGTGAGCTCTCAATAGGTTGTCCATCCGGTCCGGGCCGAGGAAGCTGGAGTTGCAGACTTCAGACCTTGCCTCGGAGGAGGACCGAATGAACGTGCATGAGAATGCCCGGCTGACGGCGCATAGTCG
>Ga0209909_100265_pt1 | contig 55314 bp, 57 predicted proteins | sample FECB22metaG_FD_188302 | JGI IMG/M metagenome (GOLD analysis project Ga0209909, IMG submission 188302) | Cyanobacterial communities from the Joint Genome Institute, California, USA - FECB-22 (SPAdes) (version 3) | ecosystem: Environmental > Aquatic > Thermal springs > Hot (42-90C) > Microbial mats... | reverse complement strand
TTGCGCGACAGCCGCAGATCCCGCGCAATCGCCTTGATCGCCTTCCCGCTCGCGTGCTCCCGCCGAACCCGAACAACCGTCTCCACAACCAACATCCCGATCTCACCACCTGGAAAACCAGGCAGCCCGATACACCATCAGAATGAGGGGTCCCTTTTAGACGCCGATCACCCCGCTAACGGGGTCCCTTTGCACGCCGGTCCACAGCGATCCGAGCCAGGGCGCAACGCGAGAGGCCGGCACCTGCCCCGGGGAGCGGCAGGTGCCGGCCTTCCGGGTTTCCGGACGCCGGGCGGGTGCAAGCGGGTAACGGGACATTCCGCCTGCATTCATCTTGTACTGGCTGCGCCAGGCCGCCGCGTCCGCTTGGGGATCACATGTCGAGGTCCGCGTCCGGACCGGACATCATCTCCCCGGCGACCTGATCGGTGCGGCTGCGGATCGCAGCTTCCAGACGGTCGCAAACTTCGGGATTTTCGCGCAAGTACGCCTTGGCATTTTCGCGCCCTTGGCCGATGCGGATGCTGTCGTAGGAGAACCAACTGCCCGACTTCTCCACCAGCCCGGCCTTGACCCCGAGATCGAGAATCTCGCCGATCTTGGAAATGCCCTCGCCATACATGATGTCGAACTCGACCTGCTTGAACGGCGGGGCGACCTTGTTCTTGACCACCTTCACCCGGGTGGTGTTGCCGATGATCTCATCCCGATCCTTGATCTGGCCGGTGCGGCGGATGTCGAGCCGCACCGAGGCATAGAACTTGAGCGCATTGCCGCCGGTGGTGGTCTCGGGATTGCCGTACATCACCCCGATCTTCATCCGCAGCTGGTTGATGAAGATCACCATGCAGCGCGAGCGGCTGATCGAGCCAGTGAGCTTGCGCAGGCTCTGGCTCATCAGCCGCGCCTGCAGGCCCACATGCGAATCGCCCATCTCGCCCTCGATCTCGGCGCGCGGCACCAGCGCGGCGACCGAATCGACCACCAGCACGTCGATGGCATTGGAGCGCACCAGCGTATCGACGATCTCGAGCGCCTGCTCGCCGGTATCGGGCTGCGAGACGATCAGCTCGTCGATATTGACGCCCAGCTTCTTGGCATAGACCGGATCGAGCGCATGTTCGGCATCGACGAAGGCCGCGGTCCCGCCGGCCTTCTGCGCCTCAGCAATCACATGCAGGGCGAGCGTGGTTTTGCCCGAACTTTCAGGCCCATAAACCTCGATCACGCGGCCGCGCGGCAGGCCGCCCACACCCAGCGCAATATCCAGCCCGAGCGATCCGGTCGAAATCGCCTCGACCTGCATCGTCTCCTTCTGGCCGAGCCGCATCGCCGAACCCTTGCCGAAGGCACGATCGATCTGCGCCAGCGCGGCCTCAAGCGCCTTTTGACGGTCCACGGCTTTCCTGTCCTCTTCCACCAATTTCAATTGCGTAGCCATCGCATGCGCTCCCTTGCTTGACCAGAGGGGGAAAGCGGTTTTCCGCTGCCCGCAAGGGCTATGTATCGCATTTGTTCTCATGGAACAAGTAGGGAACACGAAAATTTCCCACAGCCGCGACGAAGGCGCCCGGGCGCCTCCCCCCTGACGGCGGCTAGGGGCGCCTGATCTGCCAGGCGTAGCGCGCCTCGCTGCCCGCCGGCAGCACCAGCTCGACCGTCTGCCAGCCGTTGCGAATCGCGACCTTGCGCCCGGCAAAGCGCACATGGCCATCGCCCGCACGGCTGAGTTCAAGGCGCAGCCGCACCGGGTGGGGATTGGCATTGGCAAGGCGCGCCTCCATCCGCCTCCAGCCGCGCGCGGCGCCCACCTCCGGCACGCCGCAGCGGGCGAACACCTGCGCACTCTCCCCCAGTTCCAGCTCGATCTCCTGCCCCCTGCCATAGTCGCGCAGCCGCGCGCGGGCGGCGAGCGCAGGCCCGCGCGGCCCCGGCTCGAACAACGCCATCTGCCCCTGCGGCAAGGCGATGCCGAGGCCCTTCTGCTCCTCGTTCCTGGTCACCAGCAGCATCCCGGCGGGCCGGAACGGCGGTTCAGCGTCATCCGGCGCCCCTGCCCCGGCAGGCTCGGGCAGCAGCATCTCCGGCGCGCAGCGGGCCTGGTAGAGCAGCCGCGCCTTCACCCCCTGGCGGTCGAGAAAGGCGACCTGCTTCATGCCCTTCGCCGCAACATCGACCCGCCCCGGCACGCGAAAGAGCTTGAGATCGCCGAGATCCTCCTCGCTTGCGGTCACCACCGCGCTCGCCATCTCGCGCGATTGGAGGCGTGCCCCCGTCACCACCACCGCATCGGCCATCATCCCCGGCGCGGCCATCATCGGCGCCGGCGGTGGCGGCGGCACCGGCGCGTCCTCGGGCAGCGGCAGGCCCGCGGCGGTGCTGCCGAGCGGATAGCAGGTGAGGCTGAGCGGCGCGCCCACGGGCGGGCTCGCCAGCGCGGCATAATCGCTTTCGAGATTGAGCCTGCCGGCGACGATCTGCAGCCGCGCTGCGGGAAAGCTCTGGCCATTGTCGTTGACGAGCGTGAGCCAGCTCAAGAGCCCCAGATCGAACTCCTCGCCCGCCGCCTTTTCGGACAGGCTGGCGACATAATCGGCCTGCCAGTCAAAGCCCCAGGCAAGATAGGTGAGGGTCACCTCGAAGGTGCCGCCCGCGGGCGAGACCGTATCGACCGCAAACACCGGCTGGGCCGAGAGGCCCGCGGGCACGCCGGCAAAGCCGAGCCGCTCGGGAAGGCCAGCGCAGCGCAGTGCCTCGAAGCCCGCCGCAGTCTCGAGCACGAGCCCGCCATCGGCGCGGGTGCGCACGATCGCGCTTTCGCTCACCTCCGCGCCGGTGGCGGGATTGGTGCGGGTCACGGTCACCCGGTTGCCGAGCGTGCCATCGACCAGCGCCGCCGGGGAAAGCAGCGCGGCGCTGCGGTTCTTCTCGATGGTGCCGCCGGGAAGCCCGGTGACGATCGCCGAAACCCCGATCATCCCCTCGGCCACGCCATCAAAGCGCACCGTCGCCTCGCCCGGCGGCAGGGTGACGCGGCGGGTTTCGGAAATGAGCGCAAGCCCCCCAGGGGCCGCGCGGGTGAGGCGCTCATCGGGGCTGCGGTCGGGATCGCGGTAGATGGTGACCGACAGATCGACCGGCGCCGAGGCCTCGACCACCTCGCGCGCGGCAAGCGGAGCGGCGAGGATGGTGGCGAGCGTCGCGGCGAGGACTGCCCATTTTCTCCCCTCTCCCCGGGGAGGGGCTGGGGGTGGGGGCTCCACGCCAGCGGCAACGCGCGAGGCCTGCGGCCTCGCCTCACCCCCGCCCCCTCCCTGAAGGAAGGGGAGACCAAAGGCCATCCCCTGCTTGCGGCGCATCGCGGCGCTCGCCTCAAAAGCGCGCTGCATAGGTGACGCGGATCACCCGCTCACCATTGGCGGGCACGCTCACCTTGTAGCGCCGCCGATCGGCATTCACCTGTTCGCCCTTGATGTCCTCGGCCGGCACGCGCAGGTCGTCGGCCCACCAGGCACGGGCAAGCCCGGTCTGGTTGAGTTCGACCTCGACCGGCTCGCTGCGGCCATTGGTGAGGGTGTAGCGCATCACCGTGCGGTAATAGGTCTTGGGCCGCTCGATGGTGATGGTGCGGCTGGCGCTGCCATCATTGATGCGGAAGCGCGCGCTCCTTTCCCATTCGTCGCTGGTGATGGTCTGGCGGCTTTCGATCTCGGCCCTGACGGTGATGTCGAAGGCCTCGCCGGTGACGAGCGAAAGCTCGCTGCCCATCGGGGTGTGGCCGATCCCGCGCTCGCCGATGAATTGCGGCGTGCCTTGCGCGTCGCGCTGGTAGAAGCGCACCGTGCCGGCGGGCAGGGCATCGCCGAGGCCAGATCCGCGCGCGGTGGAAAAGGCGATGCGGCTTTCGGCATTGCGCGGCTGCTCGTCGTTCTGCTGCCAGGCGATATCGCGCGCATAGATGCGCCGCGCCGGCACGGCCTGCACGTCGAGGAAGCTCACCTGCTTGGTCTGGGCATTGGCGATGGTGGTGCGCCCGGCGATGGGGTAGAGATAAAGATCGCCGATGCGCTCGCGCGCCGCGGTCTGGGTGCCGGGGCGGACCATCGCGCTGCCCGCGCCCCCGCCAAAGCCGCGCGCGCCGCCGGCATAGGGATTGCCCGCCACCAGCACCGCATCGGCATTGTGGAAGGTGGTGCCGGAGGAGTTGGTGAGCGTCACCCAGCCCTGCATGTCGATGGTGCCGGCCGCGTCATTGAAGAGCGCGACATAATCGGCGCTCCAGCCGAGCCCGCCGGTGAGGTAGCGCAGCGACACCGGGCGGGTGCCGGCGCGGGCCGAATCGAGCGTCACCGACAAGGTCGGGCGGGCGCGCAGGCCGGGGGGCACGCGGTCGAAGATCACCCGCACCGGCAGGCCATCATCGCGCAGCACCTCGATGCGATCGCCGATCTGCACGACCACCCCGCCCACCACCGAAAGCACCCGCGCGCGCTCGCGGGTCTCGGCCCCGGTGGCAGGATTGGTGCGCAGCAGTGTGACGCTCTGGCCCACGGCCTTTTCCATCAGTTTGCCGGGGCTGAGCAGATCATAGTCGAAGTTCTGCTCGATGATGGTGGTGGCAGCGGCGGCAAAGCTCAGGGTTTCGGGCTGGATCCGGGCCGAGACATCGGGAAACTCGATCCGGCTCCGTCCCGCGGCGATGGCGAGCTGGCGCACGTCCTGCACCAGGGCAAGATCATTGTTGTAGATGGTGATGGCAAGATCGCCCTGGGCGCTCTCCTCGGACGCGGTCTGCGCCGCCGCCCCGGCTGCGAGCAACGCTGCTGCCGCCGCGGCAAGACCGGTGGCGGCGCCTTTTGCCTGGTTCATGAACTCCCTCCCCTGCTCTCCCGCTGCGCGGATGATGAACGCCTCTGTGCCTTTATCCAAGGTGAATGTGCCGGGCTTTCGGGAACGGCGCCGGCACAAGCCGCCGCTCAGCCCCCGGCGCGCTGTTCGGCGCGGGCCTCGCGCAGCACCGCGCCGACCTTCTCGGCGATCGCTGCGACGCTGAAGGGCTTGGCGATGAAGTGCACCTCGGGGATGTCGATGTCGCGGCGCAGCACGTCCTCGGCGAAGCCCGACATGAACAGCACCGGGATCGCCGGGTGGCGCGCGCGGATGGCGCGCACCATCGCCGGGCCGTCCATCCCCGGCATCATCACGTCGGTGACGATGATGTCGAACGGGGCCTTGGCCGCGGCGATCGCGGCAAGGCCCTCCTCGCCCCCGGGGCAAGCGGTGACCTCATAGCCGGCGCGGGCAAGCGCGCGTTCGGCCACGGCGCGGACCATCTCCTCGTCCTCGACCAGCAGCACCCTTCCGCCTGCCGCCCAATCGGAGGAGGCAGGCGGCGGGGCGGCGCGCTTCCTCGGCGCCGGGCCGTGGTGCACCGGCAGATAGACGGTAAAGCGCGCGCCGGTGGGCCGCCCGGCCTTGTCGAGCACGTTGTCGGCAAAGATGAACCCGCCCGATTGCTTGACGATCCCATAGGCGGTGGAAAGCCCGAGGCCGGTGCCCTTGCCCTGCTCCTTGGTGGTGAAGAACGGCTCGAACAGTTTGGGCAGCACATGCGGGGGGATGCCGCCACCGGTGTCCTGCATGATGAGCACGGTGTAATCGGCCGCGGGCAGCACTTCCGAGCCGAGCTGCATCACCTCCTTGGCCTTGAGCGCGCGGGTGTAGAGCGAGATCCGCCCGCTGCCATTGCCGCGCGCCTGGATCGCATCGCGGGCATTGACCGCGAGGTTCATGATCACCTGTTCCAATTGCTGCAGATCGGCGCGCACCGGGCCGAGGTTGCGGTCGTGCTGGACATAGAAGGTGATCTTGCCGCCGAGCAGGCGCTTGATCAGCGGGCTGACCTCGCTCACCACGTCGGGCAGCTGGATGATCTCGGGCCGCAGGGTCTGCTGGCGCGAGAAGGCGAGCAATTGCCGGGTGAGCGCGGCGGCGCGGTTGGAATTGGCGCGGATCTGCTGGATGTCGTCATAGTCGCTGTCGCCGGGGATGTGGCGCAGCAGCATCAGATCGCAGGTGCCGATGATGGCGGTGAGCACATTGTTGAAATCATGCGCCACCCCGCCGGCGAGCTGGCCCACGGCCTGCATCTTGGTGGCCTGGGCGACCTGGCGGCGCAGCTGGTTCTCCTGGCTCGAATCGGCAAGGCTGAGCAGCACCGCTGCCTCGCCCAGCCCGCGCACCCCGGCAAGGCCGAGGCTGACCGGCTCCTCGGGGCTGGCCACCAGGCGCACCGCGACATTGCTGCTGATCGCCGGGCCGCGCCCGTGGCGCCGCACCGCATCGGACAGCGCCGCCTTGTCCTCGCGCACCACCAGATCGGTGGGAAAAGCGGGCAGCCCGCGCCCCTCGCGCCCGACGCTGCGCAGGAAGGCCTCGTTGCCGAACAGGAAGCGCCCGTCGCGGTCGGTCATGGCAAGGCCCAGCGGCAATTGCGCCAGCAGCGCCTCGAGCTGCGCCACCCCGGCCTGCCCGGCCCCGTCCCAGCCCGCGCCGATCCCCACCCCGCTGTCGATCAGCAGCATCAGCGAGGTCGCCTCGTCCGGCCCCGCCGGGGCGGTGCGCGCCTCGGGATCGACCAGCGGCACATCCACCAGCGTCTGCGGGGTGCCGCTGCGCCCCTCGCGGGCATAGAAGATGCGGTCGCGCTCGTCGGTGCGCAGGAAGCTGACGAAATCCTGCCCCACCAGCGTCGCGCGCGCATCGCCCGCGGCGCGCTCGGCAAAGCCGGCGCTGACCGCGCGGATCACCCCGTCCTGCGTGGTGATCGCGGTCTCGATCCCGGCGCGGCTGAGCATCTTGCCGAAGGGGCCGGAAAGATCGACGAGATCAGGCTCGCCCCCGCGCCCGCCGGCATCGGGGCGCAGCCGCCAGATGAGGTGATCCTCGCCCCGCCCGGCGCGCCGAGCCGAGACGTGCCACAGCCCCCCGTCCTCATCAGCCACGCCCTCGATCGCGGCGGTGCCATCGCGCCAAGCGCTGCGGGCGAGCAGCGTCACCGCCTCGCGCGCCGCGCGCCCGAAGGGCAGGGCCGGGGGCGCCGCGCCCGCGCCGAAGGCCTCGAGAAAGCGGCTGTTGGCGCAGACCATCCGGTTGGCCCGGTCGGTGATGGCGATCGCCTCGCCATTGCGCTCGCCCACCTCCTCGATCGCCGCGCGGGTGACGCTCCAGTCAGGCACGCCCAGCGGCTCGGCGCGCGGGGCGCCCTTCATCTGGTCGAGCAGCACCACGCCGCCGAGCATCACCCCGGCGGCAAGCACGAAGGCGAGCGCCGCCACCAGGCTCGCGGTGGCAAGATAGAGCACCCCCGCGCTCGCCAGCAGCGCGCCGGCAAGGCTCAGCAGCAGCGCCGGACGTGGCGATGCCTCACGCAGCCCGGTTCCGGTGCTGACGCGCTTGCCGGTGCCGGCGCCGGAACGTGGGGGCGGATCAGGCAGGGCGGCGCGGGCCACGTGGGGCACTCCTCAAACCCATGGCCAGGCTGCTTACTGCGCGCCGAGCCGCTGGTCGAGCCGCGCTTCCATGATCTTCAACCGTTTCGCACGCTTGCGCGCCACCACCACCCGCCACACCCAGCTGGCCACGAGGTAGCCGATCGAGGGCGCCACCACCGCGAGCACGGCAAAGCCGAAGGCGGTGGCCCCGGCCATCTCGACAAAGGCAAGCGCGCTGCTCCACAGCCCGCTTTCGGCGGTGGCCTGGGCCAGCTGCGGCCCGGCGGCATCGAGCCTGAGGGTGAAATTGCCCACCTTGTTCGCCACCACCAGCCAGAACGGCAGGGTGAAAGGGTTGGTGATGAAGGTCGCCAGCGCCGACAGCGGCACATTGGCGCGCGCCGGCAAGGCGAGGAAGGCGGCCAGGAAAATTTGCCCCACCGGGATGATGAAGGCGGCAAACAGCCCCAGCGCCACCCCCCGCGGCACCGAGCGGCGGGTGAAGCGCCACAATTCGGGCGAGAGGAAGCGGTGCGCGATCGGCGCGAGATATTTGTTCGCCGCCATTTCCTCGCGCGTGGGCGTGTGGCGGCGGATGAGATCCATCGCCCAGGTCTTCGAGCGCAGCCCAAGCCCGCGCCGCGGGGGCGGCGGCGCGCTCATGCCCGCACCCCCGGAAGAAGTGGCAGGGCAGGATCAGCAGCAGAGGGCGCGGCGGCGGGCATGGCGTGTGCCCATATGGGTAGCACAGGGCATCTGACCAGTGGATGAATCGCCCTTGCGTGCATTTCCTGCGCCCTGCCCGCCTTTCCTGCCTTGAAGTCCCTGCGTGCTCAGCCGCGCTCGCGCATCAGCCGCGCCTTGTCGCGCTTCCAGTCGCGCTCCTTGATCGCGGCGCGCTTGTCGTGGGTCTGCTTGCCCTTGGCCAGCGCCAGTTCGACCTTGGCCCGCCCGGTGCGGTTGAAATAGATCGACAGCGGCACCAGCGTCATGCCCTTGCGCTCGACCGCGCCAAGCAGGCGGTTGACCTCGCGCGCGTGGAGCAAGAGCTTCCTCGGCCGGCGCGGCTCGTGGTTGAGGCGGTTACCGTGGCTGTATTCGGGGATATTGGCGTTGACCAGCCAGACCTCGCCATCGCGCACCTCGGCATAGCTTTCGGCGATGCTCGCCTCGCCCGCGCGCAGCGCCTTGACCTCGGTGCCCTGGAGCACGAGGCCCGCCTCGAACACGTCCTCGACATGATAGTCGAAGCGCGCCCGCCGGTTCTCGGCGACGATCTTCTGCTTGTCGAAGGTGAGCGGTTTGGGGCGTGCCATAAGGGGGCGCGACATAGGCAAGCCGCAGCCAAAAGGCGAGAGGGCAATGCACGGCGGCGCAGGCGGGCTGACCGTGCTTTGCGCTGGAGCGGCGCCAGGGCTATGCAAGGCCGAGGGGCGCGGGCGCGCGATGCAGCCAAGGGGGAGAGCGGGATGGACGAGCCACGGGCCTTTGCAATCGGCGGGCGCATGGTGGCGCCGGGCAGCTGTGCCGAGATCGACTTTCCGATCACCACCATGGCCACCGGCACCACCTCCTCGCTGGCGGTGCGGGTGCTCCACGGGGTGCGCCCCGGCCCGGCGGTGTTCGTCAGCGCGGCGATCCATGGCGATGAGATCGTCGGCACCGCGGTGGTTCAGCGGCTGGCGCAGGAACTCGATCCGCGCGCGCTCGGCGGCACGGTGTTGCTGGTGCCGGTCGCCAATATCTTCGGCTTCATCACCCATTCGCGCTATCTGCCCGACCGGCGCGATCTCAACCGCTCCTTTCCCGGCAGCGCGGGGGGATCGCTGGCCGGGCAGCTGGCCCATGTGTTCTTCCGCGAGGTGGTGGGGCGCTGCCAGCTCGGCATCGACATCCATTCGGCCGCGATCCACCGCTACAACCTGCCGCAGATCCGCATTGCCGCGGGCAACAAGCGGCTGGTGGAGCTGGCCATGGCCTTTGGCGCCCCGGTGATCATCGAAAGCCCGCTGCGCGATGGCAGCTTGCGCGAACTTGCCCACCGGCAGGGGGTGGACATGCTGCTGCTCGAGGCGGGCGAGGCGCTGCGCTTTGACCGGCTGTCGATCGAGACCGGGGTGGCGGGCGTGCACCGGGTGCTGGCGCATCTGGGCATGGTCGAGGAGGATGATGGCCTCACCACGGTGGGCATCCCGGCGCGGGCCAACCGCTCGGTGTGGGTGCGCAGCCCCCGCGGCGGGGTGGCGCTGATCGAGCGCGAATCGGGCGCGCCGGTGCGCCGCGGCGACGTGCTGGCGCGGGTCGGCGGGCTGTTCGGCGAGGAGGCGATGGAGGTCACCAGCCCGATCGACGGGATCATCATCGGCCATGCCACCCTGCCGGTGGTGCACCAGGGCGATGCCTTGTTCCACATCGCCGACATCCCCCACCCCGAGCGGGTGGGCGCGCGGATCGAGAGCATCACCGAGGCGATCCTGGCGAGCGAGCCGGAAGGCTCGGCCGAGGCGCTGCTCGACGAGGACGAGGTGGTGTGAGGCGGCAGGCGCTTGGCGGCGCGCCCTGCCCCCTACCGTGTGAGCAGCGGGGCGAGATAGCGCCCGGTGTGGCTGCGCGCGGCCTTGACGATCTCCTCGGGCGTTCCTTCCGCCACGATCTCGCCCCCGCGCACCCCGCCTTCGGGGCCGAGGTCGATGATCCAGTCGGCGGTCTTGATGACATCGAGATTGTGCTCGATCACCACCACGGTGTTGCCCTGATCGACCAGCCGGTGGAGCACCTCGAGGAGCTTTCTCACATCCTCGAAATGCAGCCCGGTGGTGGGTTCATCGAGGATATAGAGCGTCTGCCCGGTCGAGCGGCGGGCGAGTTCCTTCGCCAGCTTCACCCGCTGCGCCTCCCCCCCTGAGAGCGTGGTGGCCTGCTGGCCGACCTTGACATAGCCAAGCCCCACTTCGCACAGCATCCGCATCTTCTCGCGGATCGGCGGCACCGCCTTGAAGAACTCTTCCGCATCCTCGATCGTCATGTCGAGCACGTCGGCGATCGAGTGGCCCTTGAACTTCACCTCGAGCGTCTCGCGGTTGTAGCGCTTGCCGCCGCATTCCTCGCAGGTGACATAAACGTCGGGCAGGAAGTGCATCTCGATCTTGATCAGGCCATCGCCCTGGCAGGCCTCGCAGCGCCCGCCCTTGACGTTGAAGGAGAAGCGCCCGGGCTTGTAGCCGCGCGCCTGGGCTTCGGGCAGGCCGGCAAACCAGTCGCGGATCTGGGTGAAGGCGCCGGTGTAGGTGGCCGGATTGCTGCGCGGCGTGCGACCGATCGGCGACTGGTCGATCTCGATCACCTTGTCGCAATATTCGAGCCCCTCGATCGCATCATGCGCCCCGGCGATCACCCGCGCGCCGTTGAGCACGCGGGCGGCCGCAGCCTGGAGCGTGTCGAGCGTGAGGGTCGATTTGCCGCTGCCCGAGACCCCCGTCACGCAGGTGAAGGTGCCGAGCGGGAAGCGCGCGGTGACGCCCTTGAGGTTGTTGGCGCGCGCGTTGGTCAGCGTGATCGCATGGCCATTGCCCTTGCGCCGGGACGTGGGCACCTCGATCCTGCGCTTGCCGCTGAGGTAATCCGCGGTGAGGCTCCCCTTGGCCTTGAGGATATCCTTGAGGCTCCCCTGCGCCACCACCTCGCCGCCATGCACCCCGGCGCCGGGGCCGAGATCGACGATATGATCGGCGGCGCGGATCGCATCCTCGTCATGCTCGACCACGATCACCGTGTTGCCGAGGTCGCGCAGGCGCTTGAGCGTGGCGAGCAGGCGGTCATTGTCGCGCTGGTGCAGCCCGATCGAAGGCTCGTCGAGCACGTAGAGCACGCCCGACAGCCCGCTGCCGATCTGGCTGGCGAGGCGGATGCGCTGGCTCTCCCCGCCCGAGAGCGTGCCGCTGGTGCGATCGAGGTTGAGGTAATCGAGCCCGACATTGTCGAGAAAGCCGAGCCGCTCGTTGATCTCCTTGAGGATCGCGCGGGCGATCTGGCGCTGCTGCGGGCCAAGCTGGTCTTCGAGCGCGGCAAACCAGGCGCGCGCATCGGCGACGCTCATCGCCACCGGCGTTGCGATATCGACGCCCGCGACCTTCACGCTCAGCGCCTTCTCGTTGAGGCGCTTGCCGCCGCAGGTCTCGCAGGCTTGCGCAGTCTGATACCTGGCCAGCTCCTCCTGCATCCAGGCGCTTTCGGTCTGCATCAAGCGGCGGGAAAGATTGCCGATCACCCCCTCGAAGGGCTTCATCACGGTGTATTCGCGCCGCCCGTCGCGGAAGGTGAGCGGGACTGCCATGCCCCCCGTGCCGTGGAGGATGATCTCGCGCTGTTCGGGCGCAAGCGCCTTCCACGGCGTATCGAGATCAAAGCCATAGGCCTTGGCCAGGCTGGCGAGCACCTGCATGTAATAGGGGCTGGGCGGGTTGGACTTGGCCCAGGGCACCACCGCGCCCTGCTTGAGGCTCAAGGCCTCGTTGGGCACCACCAGCTGCGGATCGAACAGCATCTTCTCGCCGATCCCGTCGCAGGCCGGGCAGGCCCCCTGCGGCGCGTTGAAGGAGAACAGCCGCGGCTCGATCTCCTCGATGGTGAAGCCCGAGACCGGGCAGGCGAATTTCTCGGAAAAGACGATGCGATTGGGCGGGAGCCCTGCGCCCTTGAGATTGCCCGCGCCCTGTTCCTCGCCCTCGCGCCCGGGCACCACGCCGTCAACCAGATCGACATAGGCGAGGCCCTCGGCGAGCTTGAGCGCGGTCTCGAAGCTTTCGGCAAGGCGGGTCTCGATGCCCTCACGCACCGCCAGACGATCGATCACCACCTCGATATCGTGCTTGAACTTCTTGTCGAGCGCCGGGGCCTCCTCGATGGGATAGATCTCCCCGTCGATCCTCACCCGGGCAAAGCCCTGGCGCTGCCATTCGGCCAGCTCCTTCCTGTATTCGCCCTTGCGCCTGCGCACGACCGGCGCGAGCAGGTAGAGGCGCGTGCCCTCGGGCAGGGCCATGACCCGATCGACCATCTGGCTCACCGTCTGGGCAGTGATCGGCAGGCCCGTGACGGGCGAATGCGGCACCCCCACCCGCGCCCAGAGCAGGCGCATGTAATCATAGATCTCGGTGACGGTGGCAACCGTCGAGCGCGGGTTGCGGCTGGTGGTCTTCTGCTCGATCGAGATGGCCGGGGAGAGCCCGTCGATATGTTCGACATCGGGCTTGTGCATCATCTCGAGGAACTGGCGGGCATAGGCCGAGAGGCTCTCGACATAGCGGCGCTGGCCCTCGGCATAGATGGTGTCGAAGGCAAGGCTCGACTTGCCGCTGCCCGAAAGGCCGGTGATGACGATCAGCCGGTCGCGCGGCAGATCGATGTCGATGCCCTTGAGATTGTGCTCGCGCGCACCGCGAACCGAGATGGTGGTGAGGCTCATGAGAGGGGTTTGTTCCAGATTTGTTCGCGCATGGCAAGCGCCCCGGCCCCGGGGCGAGGCATGCCCTCGGTGACGGCTGCCTCTAGGGTGAGAGTGCTGCAACGCGCAAGCGCCGGGCTTGATCCGCGCGGGGGCGCTGCGCGGCGGACTGCGGCAAGCAGAGGCCCGGCTGACCGCCAGCATCACGGCCGGCCAGCGCCGCCACACCGGGCCTTTGCCATCATTTTTCTGCCTGTATTTCCCAGATTTGGGCCGATCCTGCGGCCCCCTACAGAAAATCTTAAGTCGCGCGCCGGTGCCAATTGGGCCATCGCTCGGGCCACTCTCCAGCCGATCGCCGCCAGGGCCTTTCAGGGTCGCAACCTGGCGCACTGCACCGATCGGCCGAGGGCCGGGACAAGGCAAGACCGGGCATCCCCCAAGCGCCCGGGCCTTGCGTCCCGGCCTGATTTGTCAGGGCAGGCCCGTGCTCACCAGTGCCCACGCCCCCGGCGCGCCCAGCCACTGGGCGCGCACGCCCCAGACGCGCGCGATCACCTCCTCGCCAAGCGCCTCGGAAGGCGGGCCTGCGGCAGCGAGGCGGCCCTCGCCAAGCACCACCACGTGATCGGCATGGTTCATCGCCAGAGCCAGATCGTGGAGCACCATCACCACCCCCTGCCCCGCATCGGCGCAGGCGCGCAGATGGGCCAGCAGCGCGAGCTGGTGGGACAGATCGAGCGCGGCGAGCGGCTCGTCGGCGAGGATCCAGCGCGGTTCCCCCGCCAACACCCGGGCGAGCAACGCCCGCGCGCGCTCCCCGCCCGAAAGCGCGCTCACCGGGCGCTGGCGCAGATGCAGGAGATCGAGCGCGCCGAGCGCCGCCTCGATCGCAGCGCTGCCGCGGTCGCCCCAGGGCAGGCGCCCGAGCGCCACCAGCGCCTCGACCGCGACGTCCCAGGCAAGAGCGCCCTCTTGCGGGAGATAGCCCAGGGCCCTCGCCCGCGCTTTCGGGGAAAGCGCGGCCAGCAGCTCCCCATCGAGGCTGACCGCGCCGCGCGCCGGCGCAATCAGCCCGGCAAGGCCCATCAGCAGCGAGGACTTGCCCGCCCCGTTGGGGCCGACCAGCGCGGTGATCCGGCCCGGCGCAAGCGCCAGTGACAGGCCGGAGATGACCTCGCGCCCGCCGCGCACCAGCGCCAGATCCTCGGCCGCCAGCATCACACCAGCCCCCTTCGCATCTTCACCAGCAGGTAGCCGAAGAACGGCGCGCCGATGAGCGAGAGGGCAATGCCGAGCCGCAGCTCGGTCACCAGCGGCAGGATGCGAACCAGGCTGTCCGCCGCCAGCACCAGGGCTGCGCCCGCAAGCGCGCTTGGCACCAGCAGGCTCGAGGGCAGGCGATCGGTGAGCGGGCGCACCAGGTGGGGGACGATGAGGCCGACGAAGCCGATGATCCCCGCCACCGCCACGCTCGCGCCCACCGTCAGCCCCACGCCCGCCACCAGCAGCAGCAGCAGGCGGCGCGCATCGACCCCGAGCGAACGCGCCGCCGCCTCGCCCAGCGTCAGCGCATCGAGCGCCGGGGCGGCGCGCAGCAGCACCGCGATCCCGGCAAGCACGAGCGGCGCGGCGAGCGCGACCTCGCGCCAGGATCGGTCGGTCAGCGCGCCGTTGAGCCAAAGCACGATCTCGGACAGGGCAAAGGCATTGGGCGCCAGCGTGATGGCAAGCGCAGTGAGCGCCCCGGCAAGGCTTGCCAGCATCAGCCCGGCAAGCGTGAACAGGGCGATACCGCTGCCCACCCCGCCCAGGCCATCATCGCGGGTGCGCCCGGCGATCAGCGCCAGGGCGGCCATGCCCAACCCCGCGCCCACGAGCGCCAGCACCGGCAGCGCCCAATCGCCGAGCGCCGTGGGGAGCAGCGGACGCGCCCAGAAGCTCGCCACCGCGCCCAGCGCGGCCATCGGGGCGATTCCAAACAGGCCCGGGTCGGCGAGCGGATTGCGCAGATAGCCCTGCATCGCCGCCCCGGCCGCCCCCAGCCCGGCGCCGATCACCAGCGCCAGCGCCGCGCGCGGGGCGCGCAGTTCGGCAAGGATCAGCGCGGCATTGGCCGGCCCCTCGGCCCAGGGGGCGATCCACACCCGCCCGGCGAGCAGCGAGAGCGGCACCAGGAGCGCCAGCAGCGCGGCAAAGGCAAGGCTGGCGCGGTTCATGGCTGGCGAAGCGCACCGGCACGGATCGCCGCCAGCCGGGCGCGGGCGCGGGGAATGGTCGGCCCGCCGCAATAGAGCAGCCGCGGATCGAAGCGGGCAATGTGGGTGGTGGGCAGGCCCGCGCGCAGCACCGGGTGGCGCTGGCCCGCCTCGTCCCCGGCGATGAGCAGCACCTCGGGCGGATCGGCGAGCACCTGTTCGAGGCTGACCCGATCGGCCTGCCCGAGACCCCGCGCCGCGGCGTGGCTCGCAAACCCGGCCTCGCGCAGCAATTGGGCGATCAGCGTGGCTTCGCCCGCGGTGATCGCGCCCGGCTGCCATACGAGCGCGCGCGGCGTCGGGCCGGGGGGCGGCGCCGGGCGGGTGGCGATGCGCGCGGCAAGCGCCGCCCCGGCGGCCTCGCGCCGCACCAGCCGGGCCACTTCGCGCACCTGCGCGGCGCTTGCGGCGATGCTGGTGGGGCTGCCGAAGGTCGCCACCTTCAGCCCCGCGGCCTCGAGCGCGCGGCGCGTGGGCGCGGGAAGGAAGATCGAGGCGAGCACCAGATCGGGCCTCAGCGCGATCACCTCCTCGGCGCTGCCACCGGTGAAGCGATGGCGCGCCGCCACCTCGGGCGCAATCGAGCTTGAGGCCGGATCGCGGCTGTAATGCGAGAGCGCCAGCACCTGCCCCGGCGCGGCGATCTCGACGAGGATGGCATCGAGGCAAGGGTTGAGGCTGACGATGCGGGGCCGGGGCCTTTCGTGCTGCACGGCGCCTGCTGCGGGCGCGGCGGGGGCGCAGCCCGTCATGGCGAGCGCGGCGAGCAGCAGCGCGAGCGTCGCGCCGCGGGCGCGCCCTGTGCCTCTCCGGTCGTGCCTGTGCGCCATGGTCGCGGCCTCGATAGGGCGGCGCGCGGCGCCGGGCAAGGTGCAGCCCCCGCGTGCCCGCTGAGCCGGCAATCAGGCGCCTTCGGGGTGTCCGATTTCGGGACGCGGGCAGCTGGCGTCCTCGCTGGCAGGCGCGGATCGGCCTAGAAGCGGTGGCGCAAGATGACCCGCCGCCCTGCCCTTGCCGCTCGCGCCCCCGCCGCCGCCGCGCGCCGCAGACAGCCCATGCCCCCGCGCGCGCGCATGGGCTGGCGCAAGCGCCTCGCGGTGCTGGGCGCGGCGATCGCGGTGCCGGCGATGGCGGCGCCGACGCTTTCGGGAACAGGGCTTGCCAGCCTGCCCGGCCCTGCGGTCGAAGGCCAAGCCTCGCTGACGCTGCGCGCCGCGGCCGAGGCCGCCCTGCCCTTCGAGCGGCCGGGGATGAGCTTTCCGGGCTCGGCCTATTTCTACATGGCCGATCCGCCCGGCAGCGCGCTTGTTGCCCTGCCGGCCGAGGACCCGCGCGCCAGCGGGGGCGAAGGCGGGCGCGATCTTGGCGCGCTCATCGACGTCGGCGATCCGGCGCGCCCCTTCTTCTCCCCCGGGGTCGGCATCACCCATGGCCGCGCGCTCGAATGCCTCGCTGAGGCGGTCTGGTACGAGGCGGCGAGCGAGAGCGAGGCGGGCCAGCGCGCGGTGGCGCAGGTGGTGCTCAACCGGGTGGCCCATCCGGCCTGGCCGTCGAGCGTGTGCGGGGTGGTCTATCAGGGTTCCGAGCGCGCCAGCGGGTGCCAGTTCACCTTCACCTGCGATGGCAGCCTCGCCCGGCGGCCGGGCGGCGCCAGCTGGGCGCAGGCCCGCCGGATCGCCGCCGAGGCGCTGGCGGGGAGCGTCTATGCCCCGATCGGGCTTGCCACCCATTACCACACCTTGTGGGTCAGCCCGCCCTGGGCCGCGGGGCTTGAACATATCGGCACGATCGGGGCGCACCGCTTCTACCGCAACCGCGGGGCGAGCGGGCAGGCCGCGGCGTTCCGCGCGGCCTATGCCGGGGTCGAGCCGCTGGTCTCGGGCCGCACCGCTCCGGTCGCGCTGCCCCCCGCAGCAGCGGCGGGGCTGGCGAGCGCCGTGCCTGTGGCGGCGCCCTTGGGGGATCGCCCGAGTCTTGCCTCCCAGCCCGCCGCGGCAAGCGCGCCCGCGCCCACCCTCGCTGCCAGCCCGGCGGCGCGGCTGGCCGAGCCAGCGAGCGGCGCCGGATCGGTGCGCCCCGAATATGCCCGCGCCGGCCAGTGGAAGGCCAATCCGGGGCCGCGCCCCGCACCGGGCGCCCCGGCAGGCGCCGCAGCGGGCGAATAGCCCTTCCCCTGGGCCCGCCCCCAAGCCTGCCCCCAGGACCGCCCCTTCCGCAGAACAGGGTTAAGCCCTGCGAAACCCTGATCTCACACCGCGCCTTAGTGCACCAGGGCCTAGAGGCGCAGCCGATCGCCGTGGCGCGCGTGCCCAAGGCGAGAGCCTTCTTGCCGGGAACCGCGCCATGTCCGTCCGCTTTGCCTCGACCAATCATCCGCTGCGCCGCCTCGGCTGGCGGGCCGCAGGGCGCGGGCTTCTGGCGCCGGCGCTGGCGCGCGCGGCCAATGACAATCCCGCGGACGTGCCAGGCGCCGCGCTCGCGCCGCAGGCAGGCGCGGCGTCCTTCGAGCCGATGCTGGTCGCGGCGCTGCGCCACTTTGCCGTGCACGGCCTTGCCGCGGCCGAGGCCGCGCTGGCCGAGGCGCACGAGGCCGGCCTTGCCGGCGATGCCGAAGCGCGCGCGCACTGGCTTGCGATCACCGCGCTGTTCGACCGCTGCCGTGCCGTAGCGGCAGGCGCCCCCACCCCGGCGGCATAGACGCGAAATACAGCGCCGAGGCAGCGCGGCAGGATGCTGCGCTTCCTGACTTATTGCAATTGCGAACTGTTTGCAAAGATAGTTGCCATTCCAGAGCTTTTGGCGGTTGCAATCGGGCTTGAGCCGGCTTACCGCCCGCCGGGTGACCGGCGTCTGCTGCTTGGGACGGGGGCGGGCGCCGCGGTTCTTCGTGTGCCTCTTCGTCCCGCTCGATCAGGGAAGGAAGCCTCAGGACATGGCCCGCAAGAAAATCGCCCTCGTTGGTGCCGGCAATATCGGCGGCACGCTCGCGCACCTCGCCGCGATGAAGGGCCTTGGCGATATCGTGCTGTTCGATGTGGTCGAAGGCGTGCCCCAGGGCAAGGCGCTCGACCTCAGCCAGTGTGGGCCCGTAGAAGGCTTCGATGCCCGCATCATCGGCTCGAATGATTATGCCGATATTGCCGGCGCCGACGTGGTGATCGTCACCGCGGGCGTGGCAAGGAAGCCCGGCATGAGCCGCGATGACCTGCTCGGCATCAATCTGAAGGTGATGAAGGCGGTGGGCGAAGGCATTCGCGACAATTGCCCCGATGCCTTCGTGATCTGCATCACCAATCCCCTGGACGCGATGGTCTGGGCGCTGCGCGAGTTTTCGGGCCTGCCGGCCAACAAGGTCGTGGGCATGGCCGGCGTGCTCGATTCGGCGCGTTTTGCCACCTTCCTCGCGTGGGAATTCGGCGTCAGCGTGAAGGACGTGAACGCCTTCGTCCTCGGCGGCCATGGCGACACCATGGTGCCGGTGCTCTCCTATTCGACGATCAACGGCATCCCGGTGAAGGACATGGCCAGGATCAAGGGCGTCTGCGAAGACCGCCTGGCCGAGATCGTCCAGCGCACCCGCTCGGGCGGGGGCGAGATCGTTGCCCTGCTCAAGACCGGCTCGGCCTATTACGCGCCTGCCACCAGCGCCATCGCCATGGCCGAGGCCTATCTCTACGACCAGAAGCGCATCCTGCCCTGTGCCGTGCATGTCGAGGGTAAGTATGGGCTTGATGGGCTCTATGTCGGCGTGCCGGCGGTGATCGGCGCGGGCGGCGCCGAGGACGTGATCGAGATCAGCCTTTCCGACGAAGAGAAGGCCAACCTCCAGATCAGCATCGATGCGGTCAAGGAACTGCTCGAAGCGTGCAAGGCGCTGGACAGCTCGCTCGCCTGATCCCCATTTCCGCCAGCATATTCTCCGCCAGCGACCAGCAAGGAACCCCATCCCATGTCCATCCTCGTCAACAAGGACACCAAGGTCATCACCCAGGGGATGACCGGCAACACCGGCACCTTCCACACCCAGGCCGCGCTCGATTACGGGACGCAGATGGTCGCAGGGGTCACTCCCGGCAAGGGCGGCACCACCCATATCGGCATCCCCCAGTTCGACACCGTGCGCGAGGCCAAGGCCGCAACCGGCGCAACCGCCTCGTGCATCTACGTGCCCCCGCCGTTTGCCGCCGACGCGATCTGCGAAGCCATCGATGCCGAGATCGAGCTCATCATCTGCATCACCGAAGGCATCCCGGTGCTCGACATGGTGCCGGTCAAGCGCGCGCTCCAGGGTTCCAAGTCGCGCCTCATCGGCCCCAACTGCCCCGGCGTGCTGACCCCGGATGAGTGCAAGATCGGGATCATGCCGGCCAATATCTTCAAGAAGGGCAGCGTCGGCATCGTCAGCCGTTCGGGCACGCTCACCTACGAAGCCGTGCACCAGACCACGATGGTGGGGCTGGGGCAATCGACGGCGGTGGGCATCGGCGGCGATCCGGTCAACGGCACCAATTTCATCGACGTGCTCGACCTGTTCCTCGACGATCCGGAAACGACAAGCATCATCATGATCGGCGAGATCGGCGGCAGCGCCGAAGAAGAAGCCGCCGCCTTCATCAAGGAGCAGCGTGCCAAGGGCCGCAGCAAGCCCATGGTCGGCTTCATCGCCGGGCGCACCGCCCCTCCGGGCCGCCGCATGGGCCATGCCGGCGCGATCGTCTCGGGCGGTCAGGGCGGCGCCGAAGACAAGATCGCGGCGATGGAAGATGCGGGCATCCGCGTCAGCCCCTCGCCCTCGCTCCTCGGCGAAACCCTTGCCGCGATGCTCAAGGAACACGCCTGAACCACTGAAGAACGGCCTCCCCCACCCCGGCGGGGGCCAATCCAACCTCCTTACATTTTCTCCTCCCCGGGAGCCCCGACATGGGTAACGAAGCGCACAACCTCATCCCCGCCCTCACCGATCAGGAAGGGCCCCAGCCCGGCCCCTCGTGGGCGCGGGCCGGCTGGCTCGACACGCTGGCCGGCAGCGGCGAAGACCTCACCGCCGCGCTCGATCCCACCGCGATGAAGCTCGCCATCGCCAAGGCGGCCAAGGATACGGGGCGCGCTGCCGATCCAGCGGCGATCGAAAAGGCCGCTGCGCTCTCGATCGCGGCGATGACCCTGGTGCGGCTTTACCGCGTGCGCGGGCACATGGCCGCCGATCTCGATCCGCTCGGCCTTGCCGACCGCACCGGCCCGGCCGACCTCACCCTCGAATGGCACGGCCTTGCGGGCAAGGAGCACGAGGAGGTCTATGTCGGCGGGGTGCTCGGCATGGAGTGGACCACGGTTGCCGCACTCCACCAGCGCCTGCGCGAGGTCTATTGCGGCAAGGTCGGCCTTGAATACATGCACATCGCCGACACCGAGGAGCGCCGCTTCCTCCAGGACAAGTTCGAAAAGCCGGGCGAGACGATCCAGTTCACCCCCGAAGGCAAGAAGGCGATCCTCGCCGCGGTGCTGCGCGGGGAGCAATACGAGGAGTTCCTCGCCAAGAAGTATGTCGGCACCAAGCGCTTCGGGCTCGATGGCGGGGAATCGATGATCCCCGCGCTCGAGGCGGTGATCAAGCATGGCGGCAGCGCGGGCGTGCGCGAGATCGTCTATGGCATGGCCCATCGCGGGCGTTTGAACGTGCTCGCCAATGTCATGGCCAAGCCCTACCGCGTGATCTTCCACGAGTTTTCGGGCGGCAGCGCCAACCCCGAGGATGTCGGCGGCTCGGGCGACGTCAAGTATCACCTCGGCACCTCGACCGACCGCGAGTTTGACGGCATCAGCGTGCACATGAGCCTGGTGCCCAACCCCTCGCACCTCGAGGCGGTCAATCCGGTGGTGCTCGGCAAGACCCGCGCGCAGCAGACCATCCGCGATGATCTCAAGACCAAGAGCCAGGTGCTCCCGGTGCTGATCCACGGCGATGCCGCCTTTGCCGGGCAGGGCGTGGTGTGGGAGAGCCTCTCGCTCTCGGGCGTGCCGGGCTATGACACTGGCGGGTGCATCCACTTCATCATCAACAACCAGATCGGCTTTACCACCTCGCCGAAATTCGCGCGCTCCTCGCCCTACCCTTCTGACGTCGCCAAGGGGGTGATGGCGCCGATCCTTCACGTCAATGGCGACGATCCTGAGGCGGTGACCTTCGCCTGCAAGCTCGCGGTCGAATATCGGCAGGCCTTCCACCGCGACGTGGTGATCGACATGTGGTGCTATCGCCGCTTCGGCCACAACGAGGGTGACGAGCCCAAGTTCACCCAGCCGCTGATGTATGACAAGATCCGCCAGCACCCCAAGGTCAGCGTGATCTATGAGCAGCGCCTGATCCGCGAGGGTGTGGTCGCGCCGGGCACGCGTGAGGCGATCGCAGCCGAGTTCGTCAAGCTGCTCGAGGCCGAGTTCGAGGCCGGCAAGACCTACAAGCCCAACGAGGCTGACTGGTTCGGCGGGCGCTGGGCCGGGCTCAACAAGCCCGCCGACCCCGAGACCGCGCGCCGCAGCGTCGAAACCGGGATCGAACCCAAGATGATCGATTCGCTCGGCCGGGTGCTCACCGAAGTCCCCGCCGATCTCGAGATCCACAAGACCCTGGAGCGCGTGCTTGCCGCCAAGCGCGAGATGTTTGCCACCGGCGAGGGCTTCGACTGGGCCACCGCCGAGGCGCTCGCCTTCGGCAGCCTGGTGATGCAGGGCTTCGGGGTGCGGCTGTCGGGCCAGGATTCGGGCCGCGGCACCTTCTCGCAGCGCCACGCGGTGTGGGTCGATCAGAAGACCGAGCGCAAATATGTGCCGCTCTCCACTCTGCCGCATGGCCGCTTCGAGGTGCACGACAGCCCGCTGTCCGAATATGGCGTGCTCGGCTTTGAATATGGCTTTGCCATGGCCGATCCCAAGTGCCTGGTGCTGTGGGAAGGCCAGTTCGGCGACTTCGCCAATGGCGCGCAGATCATGATCGACCAGTTCGTCGCCAGCGGCGAGAGCAAGTGGCTGCGCGCCAATGGCCTCGTCATGCTGCTGCCGCACGGCTACGAGGGCCAGGGACCCGAGCACTCCTCGGCGCGGCTCGAGCGCTTCCTCCAGCTGTGCGCCGATGACAACATGTGCGTGTGCAACATCACCACGCCGGCCAACTACTTCCACGTGCTGCGCCGGCAGATGCTGCGCAATTTCAGGAAGCCGCTGATCATCATGAGCCCCAAGTCGCTGCTGCGCCATCCCATGGCGCGCAGCAGCAAGGCCGATTTTGTCGGTGACAAGCAGTTCCGCCGCATCCTTTCCGACCCGCGCGCAATCCCCGACGAGAAGATCCGCCGCCTCGTGCTGTGCTCGGGCAAGGTCGCCTATGAGCTGATCGAGGCGCGCGACGCCGCCGGGATCGAGGACATCTCGATCGTGCGGATCGAGCAGCTCTTCCCCTTCCCCGGCGATCCGCTCGCCATCCGCCTCAAGCGCATGACCAATCTTCAGGAAGTGGTGTGGTGCCAGGAAGAGCCGCGCAACAACGGCGCCTGGTTCTATGTCAACGAGCGGATCGAAGCGGCGCTCGCCGCGGCGGGCCACGCGGGCATGCGCCCGATCTATGCCGGGCGCGAGGCGGCTGCTTCGCCCGCCACCGGCCTGGCCAGCCGCCACAAGGCCCAGCAGGAGGCGCTGGTCGCCGAGGCCCTGGGGCTGTGAGCTGCCGCAGCCTTTCTCACACCCGATAGCACGTCATTCCAGGAACCCCTTTCATGGCAACCGAAATCAAAGTCCCCGCCCTTGGCGAATCGGTCACCGAAGGCACCATTGCCGAATGGCTCAAGCAGCCCGGCGATGCGGTCGCCGCGGACGAGCCGATCGCCAGCCTCGAGACCGACAAGGTCGCGGTCGATGTGCCCTCGCCGGTCGCGGGCGTGCTGACCGAGCACCGCGCCGCGGTGGGCGATACGGTCGAGGTGGGCGCGGTGATCGCGCTGATCGCCGAAGGCGCCGCAGCCGGGGCCGGCGCGCCCAAGGCCGAGGCCGCGCCGGCACCCGCGGCTGCCGCCGCCCCCGCGGCACCCAAGGCCGATGTCGCCACCACCGCGGCGGCAAGCGCGGAACTGCTCACCCCGGCCCAGACCATGTCTCCGGCGGTGCGCCGCGCGGTGCTCGAATACGGGGTTGATCCCTCGACCATCAAGGGCACCGGCAAGGACGGGCGGCTGACCAAGGAAGACGTGATCGCCGCCGCCCAGGCCCGCGCCAAGAGCGCGCCTGCCCCGGCCGCCAGCCCGGCGCCCGTCCCCGCCGCCCCGCCCACCGGCCCCCACGCCGCGGCTGCGGGCCGCAACACCGAGCGTGTGCGCATGACGCGGATGCGCCAGACCATCGCCAAGCGCCTCAAGGCCGCGCAGGACAATGCGGCGATGCTCACCACCTTCAACGATTGCGACATGAGCGCGGTGATCGCGGCGCGCGAGAAATACAAGGATCTCTTCGCCAAGAAGCACGACATCCGCCTGGGCTTCATGGGCTTTTTCGCCAAGGCCGCGTGCCTTGCCTTGAAGGACGTGCCCGCGGTCAACGCCTATATCGAGGGCGATGAGATCGTCTATCACGACTATGTCGATATCTCGGTGGCGGTGAGTGCGCCCAATGGCCTCGTGGTCCCGGTGGTGCGCGATGCCGACAAGAAGGGCTTTGCCGAGATCGAGCGCGAGATTGCCGATTTCGGCGCCCGCGCCAAGGCCGGCACGCTCACCATGGAGGACATGGCCGGCGGCACCTTCACCATCTCCAACGGCGGGGTGTTCGGCTCGCTGATGAGTACCCCGATCATCAACCCGCCGCAATCGGCGGTGCTCGGGCTCCACCGCATCGAGGAGCGCCCGGTGGTGCGCGATGGCCAGATCGTGATCCGCCCGATGATGTATCTCGCCCTGTCCTATGACCATCGCCTGATCGACGGGCGCGAGGCGGTAACGGCGCTGAAGATCATCAAGGAAGCGATCGAGGACCCGACCCGGATCCTCATCGATCTGTGAGGCGCTGCGCATCGCCCCCGGACGCGGCCGGGATGACGAAAGAGGAACACGATGGCTGACCATTCCTACGATTACGACGTGCTCATCATCGGCGCCGGGCCGGGCGGCTATGTGGCGGCGATCCGCGCCGCGCAGCTGGGCCTCAAGACCGCCTGCGTCGAAAGCCGCGCCACGCTGGGCGGCACCTGCCTCAATGTCGGCTGCATTCCATCGAAGGCGCTGCTCCACGCCTCGGAGCTGTTCGAGGAAGCCGCCGGCGGGCACTTTGCCACCTGGGGCATCAGCGCAACGCCCAAGCTCGATCTGGCGCAGATGATGGCCGAGAAGGCCAAGGCGGTGAGCGAGCTGACCGGCGGGATCGAGTTCCTGTTCAAGAAGAACAAGGTCACCTGGATCAAGGGCCATGCCGCCTTTGAGGATGCCCACAGCGTGCGCGTGGGCGATGCTGTCCACACTGCCAGGGACATCGTGATCGCCACCGGCTCGAGCGTCACCCCGCTGCCCGGCGTCACCGTGGACAATGCGGGCAAGCGCATCGTCGATTCCACCGGCGCGCTCGAGCTTGGCGAGGTGCCCGAGCATCTGGTGGTGATCGGCGGCGGCGTCATCGGGCTTGAGCTTGGCAGCGTCTGGCGGCGGCTCGGGGCCAAGGTCACGGTGATCGAGTTCCTCGATCAGCTCCTGCCGGGCATGGATGGCGAGGTGCGCAAGGAGGCGGGGCGCATCTTCAAGAAGCAGGGCATGGAGCTGATGCTCGGCCACAAGGTCACCGGCGCCGAGGTCAAGGGCAAGCGCGTCAGCCTCGCCATCGAGAAGGCCGCCGGGGGCGAGCCGCAGAGCCTCGAGGCGAGCCACGTGCTGGTTGCGATCGGGCGGCGGCCCAACACCGAGGGCCTGGCGCTGGAGAAGGCGGGGCTGAGCGTCAACCAGCGCGGGCAGATCGAGGTTGATGCCGATTTCCGCACCGCGGTGCCGGGCATCTGGGCGATCGGTGATGTCATCGCCGGGCCGATGCTCGCGCACAAGGCGATGGACGAAGGCCACGCCGTGGCGGAAAACATCGCCGGGCATACCGGCATCGTCAACCGCGCGGTCATCCCCAGCGTCGTTTACACCATGCCCGAGATCGCCGGGGTGGGCCTCACCGAGGAACAGGCCAAGGAACAGGGCTTTGCCGTCAATGTCGGCAAGTTCCCGATGAGCGCCAACAGCCGCGCCAAGGCCAACCGTGACACCACCGGCTTCGTCAAGATCATCGCCGATGCCGAGACCGACCGGGTGCTCGGCGTGTGGATGATCGCGAGCCTGGCCGGCACGATGATCGCCCAGGCGGTGCAGGCGATGGAATTCGGCGCCACGGCTGAAGACATCGCGCTGACCTCGCACGCGCATCCCACCCATGCCGAGGCGGTCAAGGAAGCGGCGATCGCGGTGAGCGGCAAGCCCATTCACATGTGATCCGCCTTGCGGCATGATCGCCCCCGCCTGATCGGCATGAACGGGGCGAGTGGGGGATCGATGCGGATGCGACTGGGGCTGATCGCAGCGGGCGCGCTGGCATTGGCGGGGTGCCAGATCGAAAGTGCCGCGCCCAAGGCCCCGCCCCGGGCGAGCGATCCGGTGACGATCCCGGCGGCGGCCTCGCATGTTGCGGTTGATCTTGCGGTTGATCTGGGCGCGCTCGAACGCGCGCTCGAGCAGCGCCTCCCGCGCACCTTGTGGACGATCAACCGCAAGGACATGGACTGCGTGCCGTCCAGGCGGCTCGATCTTGAACTGGTGGCGGTCAAGACCCCGCGGGTCACCTGCGACATCACCGGCACGGCCACGCGCGGGCGGCTGCGCCTGACGGGCAAGGGACGCGCGCTCATCGTCACCCTGCCGGTGCGCGCCCGGGTGGCGGCGCGCGACATTGCCGGGGTGCTCAAGGGCGAGACCGCCACTGCCGCCGCCGATGTGGTGCTGCGCCTGACGCTCGACCTCGCACCCGACTGGCGCATCATCGCCCGGCCTGACCTTTCCTATCGCTGGGCGCGCGAGCCGGGGATCGACTTTCTCGGCCAGCGCATCCGCTTTGCCTCCGCCGCCGACAAGGAGCTGCGCCCGCTGACGCAGCAGATCGAGCGCGAGATCGCGCGCGAACTTGCGCGCCTGCCGCTGCGCGAGGCGGCAACGCGCGGCTGGCGCGCCGCGCATACAGTGCTCGAACTCAATGCCCGCAACCCCGCGGTCTGGGCGCGGCTCACCCCGCAGCGCTTCCTCTATGGCGGCTACCGCGCCAGCGGGCAGCAATTGACGCTGAGCCTCGGGCTTGACGGCATGGTCGAAACCATCCTCGGCGCGCGGCCCGAGCCGCCCGCCCCCACCCCCCTGCCCCCGCTCGCCAGGCTAGAAGGCGCGCGCAACAGGGCCAGCCTCGCCGTTCCCGTGGTGGCCGATTATGCCGTGCTCGAGCCGGTGATCGCCAGGGCCCTCGCCAAGCGCACCGCCCAGCCCATCCCGCTCAAGGATTATGGCAGCGTCACCGCCCGGATCGACAAGGTCGAGGCCTATGGCACCACCGGACAGCGCATCGCCGTGGGGGTGAGCTTTGCCGCAACTTCCGATCTGGCGCTGGTGGACAAGGCGCAAGGCACGGTGTGGCTGGTGGGCCGCCCGGTCAACCAGCCCGATTCGCGCGAAATCGACTTTGCCGATGTCGAAATCACCGGCGCCACCGGCTCGCTCGGCGGCGATCTGCTGCTTGCGCTTGCCAACACGCCCGAGTTCAACAGCGCCATCGCCGCGGCCCTGCGGCAGAACTTCGAGAACGACTTCACGAAGCTGCGCGCCAAGATCGACGCGGCGCTGGCGCAGCGGGTGGACGGGCCGGTGGCCTATTCGGTCACCATCGACAAGCTCGGCACCGGCACGATCGAAGCCCATGGACAGGGCCTGTTTCTCCCCGTCAGCCTCGAGGCGACGATCCGGGCGAGGCTCCTTGGTCTTGGCGGGGTGAAATAGGCGGCAAGCCCCCTTTGCCTTGCTGTCGCGCGGCGGCTAGCACAGGCGGCAAAGGGTGAGAGGACAGAGGATCACGCATGGCCTATCCGCAATTGACCAGCGAGCCGGGCGCGCTCGCCACCAGCGCGGCGATCCGCGTCGGCAGGCTGAGCGTGGCCGAAGCGGTCGATGCCGCGATCACCCGGATCGAGGAGCTTGACGGCGCGATCAACGCGCTTGCCGTGCCCGATTTCGAGGCCGCCCATGCCCGGGCCCGCGCGCTTGATGCTACCGGGCCGCGGGCGGATCAGCCGCTGTTCGGCGTGCCGATGACGATCAAGGAAAGCTTTGATGTCGCCGGCCTGCCCACCACCTGGGGCCATGCCCGCTACAAGGATCAGCCCGCGCCGCGCGATGCGCTGCTGGTTGAGCGGCTGAAGGCGGCAGGCGCGGTGATCATCGGCAAGACCAACGTGCCGGTGGATCTGACCGATTGGCAGAGCTTCAACCCGGTCTATGGCCGCACCGCAAACCCGCACCATCCCGAGCGCTCGCCCGGCGGCTCCTCGGGTGGCAGCGCCGCGGCGGTGGCGAGCGGCATGGTGGCCTGCGACTTTGGCACCGATATCGGCGGATCGGTGCGGGTGCCGGCGCATTTCTGCGGGGTGTGGGGGCACAAGACCACCTGGGGCCTGGTGCCCAAGCACGGCCACGATCACCCGGCGATGAGCCGCAAGCCGGGCTTCATCGCCGCGCATGACGGGGCGCTCAGCATCGCCGGGCCGCTGGCGCGCGATCCGGCTGATCTGGCTGTGCTGGTCGAAGTGGGCGCCGATGTGCCGCTGCGCCGGCGGGCAAAGCCGCTGGGCCAATGCCGCCTGCTGGCACTCACCGATCTGCCCGGCGCCCCGCTCGATGCCAGCGTGCGCGCGCCCACCGAGGCAGCCATTGAGGTGCTGATGCGCGCCGGGATCGCGATTGATCGGGACAGCGCGCTCCTCCCCGATCTCGCCGCGCAGCACCGCGCCTATCTCAAGATGATGAACGTGGTGATGGCGCGCGGCGCCCCGGCCCCCGATGGGAAGCGCGCCAGCGCGAGCGACTGGTTCGATCTGCTCGATGCCCAGGCCGTGGCCATGACGCGCTGGAGCGCCTTGTTCGAGGCCTATGACTTCGTGCTCGCCCCGCCCGCCCCGGTGCTGGCGCTGCCGCACCGCGAGCAAGCGGTGTTCCGCGGCACGCTCAGCATCAATGGCACCGAGGAGCCGGGCGGCAACACCCTCATCTGGGCCGGGCTTGCCACCTTCCCCGGCCTTCCTGCCACGGTGCTGCCGATCGGCACGGGGAGCTATCTCGGCGCCGATTTGCCCTGCGGGCTGCAGGTGATCGGCCCGCGCTGGGCCGATCTCGATTGCATCGCCGCGGCCGAGGCGATCGCCGCGATCTTGCACGGCTGAGCCGGCTCGGCCATGGGGCGCGGCATGGCCCGCTTCGCGTTCATGCCCCGCCTTGCCCGCTGGCACATCTGGCTTGGCTGGCTGGTGGGCGTGCCGATCGTCCTGTGGCTGGCAAGCGGCCTGTTCATGACCCTGCGCCCGATTGCCGAGGTGCGCGGCGAACATCTGCGCCGCGCGCTGCCCGAGGCGCCGCTGGTGATCGCGGGAAGCGGCCTTGCCGCGCCCGAGGCCAGGCTCAAGGAACTGCGCCTGGTGATGCAGCAGGGCCGCGCGGTGGCGATCCTCACCGGGCTTGATGGCAGCATCCGCAGGGTCGATGCCGTGAGCGGCGCGGCGCTCCCCCCGCTCGATGCCGCCGCCGCCCGGGCGCTGGTGGCCGAGCGGATCGTCGGTGGTGACAAGGTGGTGCGCGTCACCGCCTATGCCGCCGAGGCGGCGCCCTTCGATTTCCGCCGCCCGCTGGCGGTGTGGCAGGTGCGCCTTGCCGATGGCACCAATGTCTATGTCGGGCGCGAGACCGGCGAGATCGAGGCGGTGCGCACCCGCTGGTGGCGCGCCTTCGACTTTGCCTGGGGGCTGCACATCATGGACCTTTCCGGGCGTGAGGATACCAGCCACCCGGTGCTGATCGGCTTTGCCGCGCTGGCGCTCGGCTCGGCGCTGATCGGCTGCGTGCTGATGTTCCGCCGCCGCCGTACGCGTCCGGTGCCGGGGGCGCGATGACCCCGGCAGTGTTCACCCCCATTCTCGACGTGCTCGATCTGGCAGGGATCGCGCTCTTTGCGCTCACTGGCGCGGTGCTCGCCGCGCAGCTGCGCCAGACCTTTGTGACCATGGCCTTCTTCGCGCTGGTGACGGGCGTGGGCGGGGGCACCTTGCGCGATCTGCTGATCGGGGCGCCGGTGTTCTGGATTGCCGACCCGTGGGTGGCCCCGGTGTGCCTGGCCACCGCGCTCATCGCCTGGTTCACCCCGGTGAGCTGGTGGCAAGGACGCGGCCTTGCCTATGCCGATGGCGCGGGGCTTGCGGCCTATGCCGTGCTCGGCAGCGCCAAGGCGCTCGCCTATGGCGTGCCGCCGGTGCCCGCGGCGCTGATGGGGGTGATCACCGGCTGTGTCGGCGGGATCGTCCGCGACGTGGTGGCGGGCCGTCCCTCGATCATCATGCAGCCAGAACTCTATGTCACCGCCGCCGCGCTCAGCGCCGGGCTTACTGTGGCCGGGATGGCCGCGGCGCCGCTGCTGGGGCTGGGTGCGCCACTGGTGTGGGGCGCGGGTTTTGCCAGCGGCTTTGCCCTGCGCGCTGCGGCGATCCGCTGGCAATGGGGCCTTCCTGCCTATGGCCGGCCCGCCTAGCAGGCCGCGGCGCTAGAGATCGCCGTCGATGATCTCGGGGATTGCCTCGCCCGGGATCGGCCCGCCGGGATAGGCCGGCATCGGCTGAGGCGCTGCCGCGGCGCCCGCCGGCAGGCGCGCCTCGCGCACCGCAAGATCGGGGCGCACTGCCCCGCCAATCGCGGCGCGGGCATCGGCATAGCGCGCATCAGACCACTGCGCATCGCCGCGCGGGGGCGAGGCCGAACCGGCGCCAAGGGCAAAACCATCGCCATAATCGATCTCGTCGATCTGCCCGCCATTGCCGATCCGGCACTGGAACGGCGCGCCGTTGAACAGCCGCCCGCTCACCCGCCAGCCGCTGGCCGAACGTTCGACGCCATCGACGCTTTCCACCCGCACATCGCGCTCGATCCGGGCAAGGCACTGGTCCACCGCATTGTCGAGCCCGCGCGCACCGCTGCCGCGCAGCCGGGTGCGCGGCTCCTCGGCGCGGCGGTCACGCCAGTCATCGGGGACGGGGCGATAGCGCTCGCGCTCGACCACCACCACATCGCGCTCGCGCCGGCGGCTCTCGGCGCTGGCGATGGCAGCGATCCCGCCGATGATCGCCGCGCCGATCAGCACGTCGCCGGCATCGATGCGGTCGCGCCGCCAGCCGCGCCGACCCCAGCCGCCGCCCCAGTGTCGGCAGCGCCAACCCCAGCAGCGCCAATCGGCGCTGGTGCGCGCGGGATCAAAGCGGCTGTGATCGAAGGCGAAAGGCGGCGCGCCAAGCTCCGGAATTGTCACGCTCGTGGTGGCCGCTGATGCCGGAGCGGTGATGAAAGCGGCGCCGCCCAAGGCGGCGGTGAGCGCCAGAACGCGCAAGTTCAGAGCCATGTCTGCTCTCTCCTGTTGCTTGCCGAAGCGCGCCCACCACACGCTGCTGGGCCGCGGCTAACAGCGCCAGGCTTGCGCTGGGCTGAACCGAGCCGAGGCCCGCCTGAGGCGAGCAGGGCGCGCGCCGCCCGAGGGAGAGGCAGGCAGGCGGCGCGCGCCGGGTGCGGGCGGCTCAGCGCAGCCCGCGGATGCCATCGAAGTCGATCAGCGGCGCGCCGCGTCCATCGAGCCGGCAGGTAAAGCGCCCGCGATCGAATCCGCGGCCACCCCAGCGTCCGCCATCGCCGACCTCGATCCGGCCCTCGATGCGAAAGCCGAAGCGGCGCCGATCGACATCGCGCACGTCGATCACGTCGGCATAGCGGTAGCCGCCGAAGCGCCGGGCCTGGAACTCGGCCGCGCGCACGCAGCGCTCCACCGCCCCGCGGGCGCCGCCGCCATAGTCCCATCCGCCGCGGTCCCAGCGGCCGCCGCGGTCCCAGCGGTCGCGGTCGCCATCAAAGGCCCCGGCGAGCGCGGCGATGCCGCCGATCACCACCGCCCCGGCGATGATCTCGCCCGCGCTGATGCCGTCGCGGTCGCGCCCGTCGCGCGCCATGGCAGGGGTGGCGGAGGTGGCGGCGAGCGCGCTGGCAGCGACCGCGCCGAGCACGAGCCTGGCCGATTTGCCGGAGGCCAGCCGGTTGGTCGTGGTGGTCATCGATGCGTTCCTTGTGGTTTCACGCCAGGCCCGATTGCCCGGGGTGTGGGCCAAGGATTGCCCAATTCGCGGTGAGGCGAGGCTGAACTGGCGCGACAGGCGCCATTAATCCTCCGACCCCGTTTGATGAACGCCTATCGCGCAGCCAAGGCCGCCAGCACATCGCGGGTGAAGGCGGCGATATCGAAGCCGGAGCCGGGCGGATCCTCGCCCCGGCGCACGATCACCACCTGTCGGCTCGGCACGATCACCACATATTGCCCGCGATTGCCGAAAGCGGCGAAGGTGTCAGGCGGCACGCCCTCGGACCTGTTCATCAGCCAGAAGCCGGCGCCATAGCCAAAGGGGCCATCGGGCTGCGGCCCGGAAGGGGTGCTCACATATTTGACCCATCCTTCAGGCAGAATACGCTCGCCCGAGGGGAGCTTGCCGTCGTTGAGGTAAAGCTCGCCGAGCCTCGCCAGATCCTCGGCCGTCGCCCAGACCTGCGAGGACAAGACGTATTCGCCCCGCCAGTCCGTCTCAGCCACCGTGCCGCTCATGCCGAGCCTGGCGAAAAGCCGTGCGGGAGGGTGTTCGGCGAAGGTCGGCTTGATCGCGGCGATCACGGCCAGCGTGTCGTTGTTGGCGTAGCGATAGACGCTCCCCGGCGGGGCGATCAGCGGCCAATCGAGCGCCACCTCAGCGATGCTCGCCCCGCCCCAATAGAGCGGATCGGTGCGGTTGCCGGGCGTGTCGGAATAGCGCCCCGAGGCCATGCGCAAGAGGTGATCGATGGTGATGGCGCGGCGCGGGTCGCTCTCCGACAGGCCAAGGCCAGCCGAGGCTTTGACATCCGCCTCGCCGCGATGGACAGCCGCGCCGACCAGCGTTGCGGCGATGCTCTTGGCGACCGACCAGGTGCGCTGCGGGGTGCGCCGGCTGAAATCGGGGGCATAGGCTTCGAGCATGGTTGCCCCCTTTTTGCGGATCAGCAAGGCCGTGGTGCGCGCACCGGTTCCGTAGACCGTGTTGGCGAGCGCCCTTTGCCCGACCATGGCAAGCGCGCCGCCCGCCTCGCCTCCCGGCAGCATCGGCACAGCATCTGGCGCCGCACGCGGCCCGGCCTTGGGGCTTGCCGCGCCCGGAGCAAGCGCTGGTTCGGGCGTTCCAATCGGCAGCACCCGGCAGCCCTTCGGCGTGCCGCCATAAGTCGCCAGCCGCGGGGGCATATCTTCCGCCCAGCGCACCGCGACGTGGGCGATCTCACCCGAGGATTGGCGAACGACAGAGAAGGGAAGTGCGGCGATCACCTCTGCCTGCGGGGTCTGGATGCCGGCAAGCTCCCAGCGCAGCACGCTTTCGGGCGTGCGCGTGCCTCCGATGGCCTCGGCATTGGCGATCGCCCCGCACAGCATCAGCGCCTTGTAGCCCGCCGCAAGCGCGCGGGTGTAGCGCGCCTCGAGCGCTTGTTGCTCGGTCTGGGCGGCGGCGGGAGCGGCGGCGAGAAGGAGCGTGGCGGCAGCAAGGGTGGTGCGGATCATGGGGGCGCACCCTATCCCCCGCCACGCAAAAGGAAAGGGCCGGGATACCTTTCGGCCCCGGCCCCTTGCCCGTGTCGCGCAAAGGCGCGGTCTTACGCTTCTTCGTATTCGTCCGCCTGCACCGGGCCCGAATCCTGGCCCTTGGCGGCTTCATCACGGTCGACGAGTTCGATCACCGCCATCTGCACCGCATCTCCTGCGCGGATACCGGCGCGCAGCACCCGAGTGTAGCCGCCCTCGCGGGTGGCGTAGCGCGCGGCAAGCACGTCGAAGAGCTTCTTGAGCTGCGCCTCGTCACCCAGGCGGGCCATGGCGAGGCGCCGGTTGGAAAGGCCGCCGCGCTTGGCCAGCGTGATCAGCTTTTCGACATAGGGCCGCAGCTCCTTGGCCTTGGGCAGGGTGGTGGTGATCTGCTCGTGCTTGATCAGCGCGGCAGCCATGTTGCGCAGCAGCGCATTGCGGTGACCCGTGCGGCGGCCCAGCTTGCGGCCCGAAATTCCATGACGCATCGTCTTCTTCCTTCGTTCGTAGGGAGCCCGTGCGAGGTAGCTCCATCCCGGTCGGAAAGGGTCCGACCTGCCCTTTTTCGGCCCGGGCCGTCATGGGAGCAAATCCCATGACGTCGAACGGGCTTCGCTCGCCGGCCGGCAGGCCGCCGTCCACCGGCAACCTGCGGTTGCCTCAGGCGGGTGCTTCCCGGATGGTTATCCGAGAAGCTCCTGCTCGAGCTTCTTGGCCATTTCCTCGATGTTCTCGGGCGGCCAGCCGGGGATGTCCATGCCCAGGCGCAGGCCCATGCTCGAGAGCACTTCCTTTATCTCGTTCAAGGACTTGCGCCCGAAGTTCGGGGTTCGCAGCATCTCGGCCTCGGTCTTCTGCACCAGATCGCCGATGTAGATGATGTTGTCGTTCTTGAGGCAGTTGGCGCTGCGCACCGAAAGTTCGAGCTCATCCACCTTCTTGAGCAGGTAGCGGTTGAGCTGATTGGCGTCGCTCTCCTCGGGCTGCACCGCATGGCCGATCATGGTGCCGACCGGCTGCGGGATGCCATCGTCGAAATGCACGAACAGCGTGAGCTGGTCCTGGAGGATGCGCGCGGCATAGGCGACCGCGTCTTCCGGGGTGACGGTGCCATCGGTCTCGACCGTGAGCGAGAGCTTGTCATAGTCAAGCTCCTGGCCGACGCGCGCATTCTCGACCTTGTAGCTCACCTGGCGCACCGGCGAGTAGAGCGAATCGACCGGGATCAGCCCGATCGGCGCATCGGCCGGACGGTTCTGCACCGCCGGGGCATAGCCCTTGCCGGTGTCCGCGGTCAGCTCCATGTTGAGCGTGGCGCCCTCGTCGAGGTGGCAGATCACCAGATCCTTGTTCATGATCTCGATGTCGCCGGTCACCGCGATGTCACCCGCGGTCACCGCGCCCGGGCCGGTGGCCGAAAGCTGCAGGCGCTTGGGCCCCTCACCTTCCATCTTGAGCGCGATCTGCTTGACGTTGAGCACGATGTCGGTCACGTCCTCGCGCACCCCGGCAAGGCTCGAAAACTCGTGCAGCACGTTCTCGATCTTGATCGAGGTGATCGCCGCGCCCTGGAGGCTCGAGAGCAGCACCCGGCGCAGCGCGTTGCCGAGCGTCAGGCCGAAACCACGCTCGAGCGGTTCGGCCACGAAGGTCGCCTTGCGCTGACGATCGCCACTGTCCTTGATTTCGAGGGCGTTGGGTTTCTTGAGTTCCTGCCAGTTCTTGGTGTTGACGGACATGGATTTCCCCTAATTCGCCTTGTCGGCGGTTCAAACTGGGCGGGCCGGAATGCCGGGCGCGGTGCGACCGCATCAGACCCGATCGGGCGGCAGGGGCGCACAGCCCCCGCCTGCCCGGCGGATCAGACGCGGCGGCGTTTGGAGGGGCGCACCCCGTTGTGCGGGATCGGCGTGACGTCGCGGATCGAGGTGATGTTGAAGCCCACCGCGGCAAGGCCGCGCAGCGCGCTCTCGCGGCCCGAACCGGGGCCCTTGACCTCGACCTCGAGCGTGCGCACGCCGTGCTCGGCCGCCTTCTTGCCGGCATCATCGGCGGCCACCTGCGCGGCATAGGGCGTCGACTTGCGCGAGCCCTTGAAGCCCATCATCCCCGCGCTCGACCAGGCAATGGCATTGCCCTGGGCATCGGTGATGGTGATCATGGTGTTGTTGAAGCTGGCGTTGATATGGGCAACGCCGCTGGTGATGTTCTTCTTGTCACGGCGCCGGAGACGGCCTGGTTCGCGTGCCATTGTTGAAATTCCTCTAGCTCGTCAGAAGGAAAAAGCGGGAAAGCGCGGGGCGCTCGCCGGCTTACTTCTTCTTGCCCGCGATGGGCTTGGCCTTGCCCTTGCGGGTGCGGGCGTTGGTGTGGGTGCGCTGACCGCGGACCGGCAGGCCCGCACGGTGACGCAGCCCGCGATAGGCGCGCAGATCCATCAGCCGCTTGATGTTCATCGCCGTCTGGCGGCGCAGATCGCCCTCGACGGTGTAGCCGGCATCGATGGTTTCGCGGATGCGCAGGATGTCCTCGTCGGAAAGATCCTGCACCCGGGTGCTGTGGGCAATGCCCAGCTTGTCAGCGATCTGGATGGCGGTGGTGCGGCCGATCCCGTGAATATAGGTGAGCGCGATGATCACGCGCTTGTTGGTGGGGATATTGACCCCGGCAATACGAGCCACTTATTTCTCCATGCTCCACAGGGGTTGGGCCGCGGGGCGGCCTCCCCTATCTCAACGCTCATCGAACCTGCCGTCCGCTCGCCGCGCGGCCTGCCTCTGTGACAGGGACACAAACGGCAAAAAGTCCGGTCGGCACGCGCAGCGGCGATGCCTGCCGAACTTGCTTCGAACATGTCGAATGAGCGGCGCGCATAGGCCGATTCGCAGGCAAGGTCAACCGCCTGCGCCGCGCCCCGGATTCTTCCCGATTCTCAGGCCGTCCACAAGGCGAAGGACGGCTCGCCGCGCCGGAGCGATCAGCGCCGGGGGCCATCGAGATCGCCGAAGGCTTCCTCGCGCTTGGAGGGCTTCGCCTCGGGCTTGTCGGCAGGCTTGTCGGCAGGCTTGGCGGCGGGCCCAGCGGCCGGGGCGTTGGCCACCGACGCGGGCACCGCGGACCTGGCGGCAGGCGCGGGTGCCACGGGCTTGGCCGCAGGTGCAGGCGTCGCATCCTTCGCCGGCGCCGGGACAGGCGCAGGTCCAGCGGGCGCAGCGCCGCCACCGCCGGGCTTGGCGCCCTCGGCGGGAGCCGAGGCCGGCGCGGGGGCCGGCATCTCGACCACCTTCAGCGGCTTGGCCAGCGCGGCGAGCTGCGCAGCCATCACCCCGTCCACCGCCTTGGAGATCACCGGGATCTCGTAGCGCATCGGCCCGCCGACATTGTATTCCCACACGATCCGTGTGCCCTTCTCCACCGTGCTGATGGCGATGGTGAGCACGCCGGTCACCGGCTCGCTCTGGAGCGGGCCGAGGCTGCCGACCATCCGCAAGGCCCTTTCGGGATAGGCCTGGATCACCCGCATGTGCTCGACACTGCCTTGAAGCGTGATCCGCCCAGGCTCATCGACCTCGGGGATGGTCTCGCAGAAGCACCCGCCCGCTTGGGGCGTGAGCGAAAGATTGGCGGCATCGCCCGACCAGGTATGTTCCGAGCGCCACCATGCCGAAGGCGTGATCAGCGCCAGCCACACCGCCTTGGGATCGGCCTCCACCACCACCTCGTGGCGGGTGACAAAGCCATTGTCAGTGCTGCGGGTCACCTCGCCGGCTGCCGGAGCGGCGGCGATCACCGCGCCAAGCACGGTGGCGGTGATGCGGAGGACGGTCAGCATCGCAGCAATCTCCCTCTCGCAGCGCCCGGCAATCCAATCGCGGCCGGCGCGCCTATCCGCGCAGGATCGCGTCGATGGCCGCGGCCACCTCCTCGATCGCGCCCATGCCATCGACCCGCGCGACAATCCCGCGCGCCTCGTAGAATGGCAGGATCGGCGCGGTCTTGGCGCGGTATTCCTGCATCCGCATCCGCACCGTCTCTTCATTATCGTCCGGACGGCGCTTGAACTCGGTGCTGCCACAGGCATCGCACACGCCGGGCGTGGCCGGCGGATGGGCGGTGTCGTGATAGAGCGCCCCGCAATTGGCGCAGGAAAAGCGCCCGGTGATGCGCGCGACCAGCGCGTCCTCGTCCACCGCCAGTTCGATCACGTGGTCGAGCTTGCGCCCGTGCTTGGCGAGGATCGCATCGAGCGCCTCGGCCTGAGCGACGGTGCGCGGATAGCCATCGAAGATCGCCCCGGTTTCGGGCGCCATTGCCGCAAGTTCGGCATCGATGAGGTCGGAGACGATCTCGTCCGAGACCAGCTCGCCGCGCTCCATCACTTCCTTGGCGCGCAGCCCCACCGGGGTGCCGGCCTTGACCGCGGCGCGCAGCATGTCGCCGGTGGAAAGCTGGCGCATCCCATGCCGCTCGACCAGCCCGGCGCTCTGCGTGCCCTTGCCCGCTCCCGGAGGACCAAGAAGAATGATGTTCACGAACCGTCCCCCTTCAATGCCTCCGGTTCCGATCCGGACGGCTTCTTTGCAGAATGGCGGGTGCACCGCCGGACGCGGCTGCGTCAAGCGGGCTGAAGCGGAAAATCAGCGCATCCGACCCTTGAGCTTGGCCTTCTTGATGAGGTCGGCATATTGATGCGCCAGCAGATGCGACTGCACCTGGCTGATCGTATCGACCGTGACATTGACCACGATCAGCAGCGAGGTGCCGCCAAGGAACAGCGGAATCCCGGTCTGCGCGATCATCGCCTCGGGCACCACGCACACGATGGTGAGATAGACCGAGCCGAGCACGGTGATGCGGGTGAGCACATATTCGAGATAGTCGGCGGTGCGCTTGCCCGGGCGGATGCCGGGAATGAAGCCGCCGTTCTTCTTGAGATTGTCAGCCGTCTCTTCCGGGTTGAACACCACCGCGGTGTAGAAGAAGCAGAAGAAGATGATGCCGATGGCATAGAGCGCCATGTAGAGCGGCTGACCGTGGGCGAGATACTGGTTGAGCGTGACGATCACCTTGCCGAAGGTGCTCTCGGTATCGACCGAATTGCCAGCAAATTGCGAGATCGTCAGCGGCAGCAGCAAGAGCGAGCTGGCAAAGATCGGCGGGATCACCCCGGCGGTGTTGATCTTGAGCGGCAGGTGCGAGCGCTCGGCCTGCATCATCCCGCGCGCGGTGGCGCGCTTGGGATACTGGATCAGGAGGCGGCGCTGGGCGCGCTCGAAGAAGCTGATGCCGAGGATCAGCACCACCACCATCACCAGAAAGCCGATGATGATCCACGGCGCGATCGCGCCGGTGCGCCCGCCTTCAAACAGGTTGGCGGCAAAGCTGGGGAACTGCGCGACGATGCCCGCCATGATAATGAGCGAGATGCCATTGCCGATCCCGCGGCTGGTGATCTGTTCGCCCAGCCACAGGAGGAACATGGTGCCGCCGACGAGGTTGATGACGGCCACGATGCGGAACAGATAGCCCGGATCGACCACTGCCTGCAGCCCGCTCTGCGCCGCAAAGCTCTCCAGCCCCACGGCAAGGAAATAGCCCTGGATCGCGCACAGCAGCACCGCGCCGTAGCGGGTATATTGGTTGAGCTTCTGCCGCCCGCTTGCCCCTTCCTTCTTGAGCGCGGCGAGCGTGGGATGCAGCGCGCTGGCCATCTGCACCACGATCGAGGAGGTGATGTAGGGCATCACCCCGAGCGCGATCAGGCTCATGCGTTCCAGGCTGCCGCCCGAAAAGGCGTTGAACAGATCGAGGATGCCGCCGCGGGTCTGTTGGTAGAGCTCGCTCAGGATCAGCGGGTTGACCCCGGGCAGCGGCACGAAACTCAGGAAACGGAACACGATCAGCGCACCGATGGTGAACCAGATGCGCTGCCTCAGTTCGGTCGCCTTGGCGAAATTGCCAAGGTTGAGGTTGCTGGCGATGTTGTCGGCGCGTGATGCCATGTCGGTGTGTCGATCCTAGCTCCTGGCCCCGGCGCCGCCACTCATGCGGGCCATTGCGGGGCCATGTCCTGCGCGCCGATGCGGCAGCCGCCCGGCGCGCCCGAGCGTAAATAGGAAGCACGAGGGCGCTTGTCGAACCCCCGCGCTCACCATTTCGTCGATTACTTGGCGCGCGCGGCCTTGTTGGCCTCACGCCGGGCGAGCTTCTTCTCGTGCTCGGGCACGGGGGCGGGCGCCACTTCGACGCTGCCACCGGCCGCCTCGACCGCGGCGATCGCCCCCTTGGTGGCGCCGGTGACCGCAATCGTCACCTTGGCGCTGATCGCCCCCTTGCCGAGCAGGCGCACGCCGTGCTTGCCGCCGCGCACCAGGCCTGCTGCGCGCAGCGCGTCCTCGGTGATGGTGGCCTTGGTATCGAGCTTGCCGGCATCGATGAACTTCTGGATCATGCCGGTGTTGACCTCGGCATAGTCCTTGCGGAAGGGGTTGTTGAAGCCGCGCTTGGGCAGGCGCATGTGGAGCGGCATCTGGCCGCCCTCGAAGCCGTTGATCGAGACGCCCGAACGCGCCTTCTGGCCCTTCTGGCCGCGCGCGGCGGTCTTGCCCTTGCCCGAACCGATACCGCGGCCCACCCGGATGCGTCCCTTGCGGGCCCCGGCATTGTCGCGCAGGTCATTGAGTTTCATGGTCTTGCACTCGCTGTCATTGGCCCCGGCAAAGTCCGGGTGCGTGGGTTAGCTCTGCCGCAGAGCGGACGCGCGCGCCGCTCCCGATCCCGGCTGTCACCGGAATGACGGGGCAGGACGAACTCCTGCCCGCCACAGTCTCTCAGTCGATCACCTTCACAAGATGCGGGATCTTGGCGATCGCGCCGCGCACCTCGGGGGTGTCCTGGCGCTCGACCACCTTGTGCATCTTGTTGAGCCCCAGACCGATGAGGATCTTGCGCTGGCTCTCGGGCCGACGGATCGGCGAACCGATCTGCTTGATCTTGATGGTAGCCATTGTCGATTACTCCACGATCGCCGCAGCTTCGGCCTCGGCCTCGGCCGCGCTCGCCCCGCCGCGACCCAAGAGGTCGGCAACCTTCTTGCCGCGGCGCTGCGCCACCGACTTGGGCGAAGTCTGCTCGGAGAGCGCGGCAAAGGTGGCGCGGATCATGTTGTAGGGGTTGGAGGTGCCGACCGACTTGGTCACCACGTCCGCGACGCCCAGGCTCTCGAACACCGCGCGCATCGGACCGCCGGCGATGATGCCGGTGCCCGGAGGCGCGGTGCGCACCGTCACCTTGCCCGCACCGAAGCGGCCATTGCCATCATGGTGCAGGGTGCGGCCTTCCTTGAGCGGCACGCGGATCATCTTCTTGCGCGCCGCCGCGGTCGCCTTGGTGATCGCCTCGGGCACTTCGCGGGCCTTGCCGTGGCCGAAGCCGACCCGGCCCTGGCCATCGCCCACCACCACCAGCGCGGCAAAGCCGAAGCGCTTGCCGCCCTTGACGGTCTTGGAGACGCGGTTGATGTGCACCAGCTTCTCAATCAGGCCATCATCTTCCTCGGCCCTGCCGCCGCGACGGTCATCGCGGTTGCCGCGCCCGCGGCCCCGGCCCTCGCCGCCCTCGCGGCCCCGGCCCCGGCCACGCCGGCCCTGGGTCTCACCGGCGTCGCCGCCGAAATCGCCGCTTTCCGGCGCCTCGATGGTGTTTTCGTCAGCCATTCTCAGAACTCCAGCCCGCCTTCACGGGCGGCATCGGCCAGCGCCTTGACGCGGCCATGGAACAGGAAACCGCCGCGATCAAACACGACGGTGGTCACGCCCGCCTTCTTGGCAGCTTCGGCGATCGCCTTGCCAACCTCGGCCGCGGCGGCGACATTGGCCCCGCCGCTCTTGGCGCCAAGGGTCGATGCCGCCGCCAGCGTGCGGCCGGCGGCATCGTCGATGATCTGGGCGTAGATGTGACGACCGGTGCGGTGCACCGACAGGCGCGGCTTGCCACCGGCGCGCGCCCGAAGCGCGCTGCGAACCCGGCGCCGCCGCCGTTCGAACAGGGAGAGCTTGGCCATCTTACCTCTTCTTCCCTTCCTTGCGGAAGATATATTCGTCGCGATAGGCGATCCCCTTGCCCTTGTAGGGCTCAGGCTTGCGCCAGCGGCGGATCTCGGCGGCGAACTGGCCCACGGCCTGCTTGTCGGTGCCGCTGATCTCGATCGTGGTCTGGTCCGGGGTCTTGACCTCAAGCCCTTCGGGCACCGGCAGATCGACATCGTGGCTGTAGCCGAGCTGCAGCTTGAGCGTGCGCCCCTGGGCATTGGCGCGGTAGCCGACGCCCTTGATCACCAGCACCTTGGTGAAGCCCTGAGTGACACCTTCGACGAGGTTGGCAACCAGCGTGCGCTGCATCCCCCAGAAGGCCCGCGCCTGACGGCTGTCATTGGCGGGCTTCACCGAAATCTCGCCCTCGCCGAGATTGTATTCGACGAGATCCGACAGGCCCAAGGTGAGCGTGCCCTTGGGGCCCTTCACCGTGAGCGTGCCATTGTCGATGGTGGCCGTCACCCCGCCCGGGATCGCCACCGGCTTCTTGCCGATGCGGCTCATCAGAATACCTCCGCCAGCACTTCGCCGCCGACATTCCTGGCGCGCGCCTCGGCATCCGAAAGCACGCCCTTGGGGGTCGAGACGATGGTGATGCCAAGCCCGTTGCGCACCATCGGCAGGTCCTTGGCCCCCGAATAGATGCGCCGGCCCGGCCGCGAGACGCGCGCGACGTGCTTGATCGCCGGCTCGCCCTCGAAATACTTGAGCTCGATCCGCAGCGCCTTGTGCTTGCCCGAGGTGTCCTCGGAATAGCCGCGGATGTAGCCCTCGCGCTGGAGCACCTCCAGCACGCTGGCACGCAGCTTGCTCGCCGGCGTGAGGACCGAGTCCTTCTTCGCCTGCTGGCCGTTGCGGATGCGGGTGAGCATGTCACCCAGAGGATCGGTCAATGCCATGTGTCAGTCCTCACCAGCTCGACTTGGTCAGGCCGGGGATCATCCCGGCATTGCCCAGTTGGCGCAGTTCGATGCGGTTGATGCCGAACTTGCGATAGTAGCCGCGCGGGCGGCCGGTGGTGGCGCAGCGGTTGCGCACCCGGGTGGGGTTCGCATTGCGCGGAAGCTCGGCCAGCTTGAGCCGGGCCATCAGCCGCTCGGTCTCGTCGAGCGACTTGTCGGCAGCGATCGCCTTGAGCTTGGCATACTTGGCCGCATATTGCTTGACCAGCTTCTTGCGCCGCTCGTTCTTGTTGATCGAACTCAGTTTCGCCATGGACTTAAGCTCTCTTGTCTCGTGTCTCGGGGAGGATGCGGCTCACGCCGCTTCCTTGTGCTGGGCACCCTTGGCGCCGGGCGTCTCACCCTGGAAGGGGAAGCCGAACAGGCGCAGCAGCTCGCGCGCTTCCTCGTCGGTGCGGGCGGTGGTGGTGATGATGATGTCCATGCCCCGCACCTTCTCGATCTTGTCGTAGCTGATCTCGGGGAAGACGATCTGTTCCTTGAGCCCCATCGCATAGTTGCCGCGACCATCGAAGGAGCGCGGGTTGAGCCCGCGGAAGTCACGGATGCGCGGCATGGCGATGGTCACCAGGCGGTCGAGAAACTCGTACATGCGCTCGCGCCGCAGGGTGACCTTGCAGCCGATCGGCATGCCCTCGCGCAGCTTGAACTGCGCGATCGACTTCTTGGCGAGGGTGATCACCGGCTTCTGCCCAGCGATCAGCGCCATTTCTTCCGCCGCGGTCTGGACCTTCTTCTTGTCCTGGCTCGCCTCGCCCACGCCCATGTTGAGCGTGATCTTCTCGAGCTTGGGCACTTCCATCCGGTTCTTGTAACCGAACTTCTCGGTCATCGCCTTGACGATCTCGGCCTCGTACTTGGCCTTCAGCCGGGGGGTGTAATCAGCCATCGATGGTCTCCCCACTCTTGACGGCGACGCGCACCTTCTTGCCGTCCTTCACTTCAAAGCGGACGCGGGTGGGCTTGCCGGTCTTGGGATCGGCAATCGCGACCTTGCAGATCGGCATCGGCGCGGGGAAGCGCTCGATCCCGCCCTGCGGGCTCTGCTGGCTCGGCTTGCGGTGGCGGGCGACGATGTTGATCCCTTCGACCACCACCTTGCCATCCTTGGGCAGGACCTTGACGACCGTGCCGGTGCGACCCTTGTCCTTGCCCGACAGCACCACGACGCTGTCACCCTTCCTGATCTTGGCAGCCGACATCACAGCACCTCCGGAGCAAGGCTGATGATCTTCATGAACCCGCGCGAACGCAGCTCGCGCACCACCGGGCCGAAGATGCGGGTGCCGATCGGTTCCTCGTTCTTGTTCACCAGCACCGCGGCATTGGTGTCGAAGCGGATCACCGTGCCATCGGGACGGCGCACGTCCTTCTTGGTGCGCACGATCACCGCGCGGTGCACGTCGCCCTTCTTGACCTTGGCGCGCGGCTGCGCCTCCTTGATCGAGACGACGATCACGTCGCCGACGCCCGCGGTCCGGCGCTTCGAACCGCCCAGCACCTTGATGCACTGGACGCGCTTGGCGCCGCTGTTGTCCGCGACGTCGAGATTGGATTGCATCTGGATCATCGATCCGTTGTCCTTCTCATTGGCTTTCCGGGACGGCCCGATCCGACCGGGGCCCGGGAGTTCCGTTAAACGTCAGTTGCTCAATTGCCCGCTTCAGCAACGTCAAGGTCGGCTTCCACCGCCTGGACGCCGCCCGCCACGACCCGGTCGATCACGATCCAGGTCTTGGTCTTGGAAATCGGGCGGGTCTCCTCGATCCGCACCACGTCCCCGACCGAATATTCATTGTTCTCGTCGTGGGCGTGATACTTCTTCGAGCGGCGGATGATCTTGCCGTAGAGCGGGTGCTTGACCTTGCGCTCGACCAGCACGGTCACGGTCTTGTCGGTCTTGTCGGAGGTCACAGTCCCGACGAGGATACGCTTGGGCATTGTGGTTCTCCTCAGGCCTTGGCCGCCGCGGCCTTGGCCGCACGTTCGTTCTGCAGCGTCTTGATCCGCGCGATGGTGCGGCGCACCTCGCGGATGCGCGAAGGCGCCTCGAGCTGGTTGGTCGCCGCCTGGAAACGCAGGTTGAACTGCTCGCGCTTCAGCTCGAGGAGCTCGGCGGCAAGCTGGTCATCGGTCTTGGTGCGAAGATCGGCAATATCGGCCATCATTCACCTCCCAGGTGGCTGGTGTCGCCAAGCCGGGCGACAACCTTGGTCTTGATCGGCAGCTTCATCGCCGCACGGGCGAAGGCTTCGGCAGCCAGCGGGCCGGCAACGCCATCGAGCTCGAACAGGATCCGGCCCGGCTTGACCCGCGCCGCCCAGTATTCGACCGAACCCTTGCCCTTGCCCTGGCGCACCTCGGCCGGCTTCTTCGACACCGGCACATCGGGGAACACGCGGATCCACAGGCGCCCCTGGCGCTTGATGTGGCGGGTGATGGCACGGCGCGCAGCCTCGATCTGGCGCGCGGTGATCCGCTCGGGCTCGAGCGCCTTGAGGCCATAGGAGCCGAAGTTGAGGGTGGTGCCACCCTTGGCTTCGCCCTTGATCCGGCCCTTGAAGGCCTTGCGGAACTTGGTCTTCTTCGGTTGCAGCATGGTCTTTAACCTTTAGCGGGCCGGCCGGACGCCGGAAGTCTGGGCTTCCATCATCAGGCGGTCCTGGGCGGTGGGATCATGGGCGAGGATCTCGCCCTTGAAGATCCACACCTTGATCCCGATGACGCCATAGGCGGTGAGCGCTTCGGCCTCGGCATAGTCGATATTGGCGCGCAGCGTGTGCAGCGGCACTCGGCCTTCACGATACCATTCGACGCGGGCGATCTCCGCCCCGCCGAGCCGGCCGCCGCAGACGATCTTGACGCCCTCGGCGCCGAGCCGCAGCGCCGATTGCACCGCGCGCTTCATCGCCCGGCGGAAGGCGACGCGGCGCACCAGCTGATCGGCAATGCCCTGGGCGACGAGCTTGGCGTCGATCTCGGGCTTCCTGATCTCGACGATGTTGAGCTTGACATCGCTCTCGGTCATCGTGGCCAGCTTGGCGCGCAGCTTCTCGATGTCGGCACCCTTCTTGCCGATGATGACGCCGGGCCGCGCCGCATAGATCGACACCCGGCACAGCTTGGCCGGACGCTCGATCACCACCTTGGAGACCGCCGCCTGGGGCAGGTTCTTCATGATGTAGTTGCGGATCTCGACATCTTCCTTGAGCAGCTTGGCATAATCGCGCCCTTCGGCGTACCAGCGGCTGTCCCAGGTGCGGTTGATCTGCAGGCGCAGACCGATCGGATTGCTCTTCTGACCCATCTTACGCCTCCTCGACTTCGCGCACCACGATCCGCAAGCGGCTGAACGGCTTGAGGATCCGGGTCGACTTGCCGCGGCCGCGGGTGTGGAAGCGCTTCATCGTCACCGACTTGCCCACGCTCGCCTCGGCGACGATCAGCGCATCGACATCGAGATTGTGGTTGTTCTCGGCATTGGCGATCGCCGAGGCGAGCACCTTGCGCGCATCGCGCGCCATCGCCCGCTTCGAGAAGGCGAGAATGTTCATCGCCTCCTCGGCCTTCTTGCCGCGGATCATCGCCGCAACCAGGTTGAGCTTCTGCGCCGACCCACGAATGGTGGTGCCGACCGCCAGCGCCTCGTTGTCGCCCACGCGGCGGGGTGCCTTTGCCTTGCCCATTAGCGCTTGCCCTTCTTGTCGGCGGCATGACCGGGGAAGGTGCGCGTCGGCGCGAATTCCCCGAGCTTGTGACCGACCATTTCTTCCGTGACCGAAACGGGAATGAACTTGTGCCCGTTATAGACATTGAAGGTGAGCCCGACGAACTGCGGCAGGATCGTCGAACGCCGCGACCAGGTCTTGATCGGCTTGGCGTTGGTGGTTTCCTGCGCCGCCTCAGCCTTCTTGAGCAGGCTCAGCTCGACAAACGGACCTTTCCAGACGGAACGTGCCATCGTCTCTTACCTCTTCTTCTTCGCGTGACGCGAACGGATGATCATCTTGTCCGTCTGCTTGTTGTGGCGCGTGCGGGCCCCCTTGGTCGGCTTGCCCCACGGGGTCACCGGATGGCGACCGCCCGAGGTGCGGCCCTCACCACCACCATGGGGGTGATCGACCGGGTTCTTGGCCACGCCGCGGGTCAGCGGACGGCGACCCATCCAGCGGCTGCGCCCGGCCTTGGCGAAGTTCTGGTTGGCGTTGTCGGGGTTCGACACCGCCCCCACCGTGCCCATGCAGTCGGCGCGCAGATAGCGCTGCTCGCCCGAATTGAGGCGCACGATCACGAAAGCGCGGTCGCGCCCCACCACCTGCACATAGGTGCCGGCCGAGCGGGCGATCTGCCCGCCCTTGCCCGGCTTCATCTCGACATTGTGGCAGATCGTGCCGACCGGCATCTGGCCGAGCAGCATGGCATTGCCGGGCTTGGTGTCGACCTTCTCGCCGGCGATCACCTGATCGCCCACGGCCAGGCGCTGCGGCGCGAGGATATAGGCCTGCTCGCCATCCTCGTAGGTGATAAGCGCAATGAAGGCGGTGCGATTGGGATCATATTCCAGCCGCTCGACCTTGGCCGGCATGTCCCACTTGCGCCGCTTGAAATCGATGAAGCGGTACTTCTGCTTGTGGCCGCCGGCGATCCCGCGCGAGGTGACATGGCCCTTGTTGTTGCGCCCGCCGGTCTTGCGCTTGCCTTCGGTCAGCGCCTTGACCGGCTTGCCCTTGTAGAGCGCCGACTTGTCGACCAGGATCAGGCCGCGCCGGGCGGGACTGGTCGGCTTGTAGTTCTTGAGTGCCATCGTTCCTATCCTGTCCCCTGGCCTCAGATGCCGCTGGTGATGTCGATCATCTCACCCTCGGCCAGGGTGACGATGGCCTTCTTCACGTCGCTGCGCTGATAGGCCTTGCCCTTCCAGCGCTTGGTCTTGCCCTTCTGGATCAGGGTGTTCACGGCGACGACCTTCTTGTCGTAGATCGCCTCGACCGCTTCCTTGATCTGCGGCTTGGTGGCGCCCCGCGCGACCTTGAACACCACGGCGTTCTGCTCCGAGGCGAGGGTCGACTTTTCGGTGATGTGCGGGGCGATGATCACGTCATAGTGACGCGCATCGACAGTCTGCTTCTTAGCCATTGAAGCGCGCCTCCAGCTTCTCGACGGCAGCCTTGGTCAGCACCAGGGTGTCGTGGTTGAGGATGTCGTAGACATTGGCGCCGATCGCCGGGAGCACGTTGACGCCCGGCAGGTTGCGCGCCGCGATCTTGAAGCCGGCATCGACCTGTTCACCGTCGATCACCAGCACCTTGCCGGTCAGCCCGGCCTTGGCGAGGTGGCCCTTGAGAGCCTTGGTCTTGGCTTCCTTGAGCGCAAGGCTTTCCACCACCACGAGGCCCTCGCGCGCCTTGCTCGACAGCGCCATCTTGAGCCCGAGCGCGCGGATCTTCTTGTTGAGCGACTGCTCGAAGGTGCGCTTGCGCGCGCCGTGGGCCTTGCCGCCGCCGATGAACACCGGCGCCTTGCGGTCACCGTGACGCGCCGCGCCGCCGCCCTTCTGGCGACCGAACTTCTTGCCGGTGCGGGCCACGTCCGAACGCTCGCGCGTCGGACGCGCCGGCGCACGGCGGTTCTCGAGCTGCCAGGTCACCACGCGGTGAAGGATGTCGGCGCGCGGCTCGATGCCGAACACCGCGTCGGACAGCTCGATGTCGCCCGCGGCCCCGCCTTCGATGTTCTGAACCTTGATCTTCATGGCTCAGCCTTCCTTGTTCTCTTCGCTGGCCGGAGCTTCGGCCACAGCCGGCCCCGCCGCCACGGGGGTCTCGTCGGCCACGGGGGCCTTCTTCTCGATCACCGCACCCGGGAACGGCGCGCCGGCGGGCAGCGGCAGCTTGACCGCATCACGCACCAGCAGCCAGCCGTTCTTGGCCCCGGGCACCGAGCCCTTGACGAACAGCAGGCCGCGCTCGGCATCGGTGCGGACGATCTCGAGGTTCTGCTGGGTGCGCTGGCGATCACCCATGTGACCGGCCATCTTCTTGCCCTTGAACACCCGGCCCGGATCCTGGCGGTTGCCGGTCGAACCATGGGCGCGGTGCGAGATCGACACGCCGTGGGTGGCGCGCATCCCGCCGAAGCCCCAGCGCTTCATCGCCCCGGCAAAGCCCTTGCCCTGGGTGTGGCCGGTGATGTCCACCATCTGCCCGGCAACGAAATGATCGGCGCTGATCGTGGCGCCCACCGGCACCAGCGCCTCGGCGCTGTCCACCCGGAACTCGGCGACCTTCTTCTTGAGGCCGACATCGGCCTTGGCGAAGTGCTCGCGCTGCGGCTTGGCAACGTTCTTCTGCTTGGCCTCGCCCGCGCCGAGCTGGACGGCATAATAGCCGTCGCGCTCCACAGTGCGGTGCGAGACCACCTGGCAATTCTCCAGCGCCAGGACGGTGACCGGCACATGGCGGCCATCCTCCTGGAACAGGCGGGTCATCCCGACCTTCTTGGCGATAACGCCGGTGCGCATCGTCTGTTCACTCCTCGACAGAGGCACCCTTGCAGACCATCCGCAAGGGTGCGTGAGACCAGGGCACCAGGTGCCCCAGCCACTTCAGCCCGAAATGTCATGCATCGCCCCGCCCGGGCTGAGTGCACCGCGCCGCGATTGCGGCGGCTGGCGCGAGACGGGGGACGCAGCCCGGATCGACGATCCGGCGGTATCCGCCCTATCGTCTGGCGGGGCGCTTGCGCCCCGACGATAGAGGCCCCTGCCGCAGCGGCGGGGGCGTTTCTGCCGGCCTCAGGCCAGCTTGATCTCAACATTCACGCCGGCAGCCAGGTCGAGCTTCATCAGCGCGTCCACGGTCTGGGCGTTGGGCTGCACGATATCGAGCAGCCGCTTGTAGGTGCGCACCTCGAACTGCTCGCGCGACTTCTTGTCGACATGCGGGCCGCGGTTCACGGTGAACTTCTCGATCCGCGTCGGCAGCGGAATGGGGCCCCGAATGAGCGCGCCGGTGCGGCGGGCCGTATCGGCGATCTCGCCGGTCGCCTGGTCGAGAACGCGGTGGTCGAACGCCTTGAGGCGAATACGGATATTCTGAGCTTCCATGTCCTACTACCGATGCGAAAGAGCCAAGGTCCGACCGGGTGTCCGGCCATTCCCAAAAAGCAAAGCCGCCCCGCAATGCCCGGTTTCCCGAAAGCGGGCGGCCTGTCTCGAAACTCGTGCCGGCAGCGACGCGCATTCCCGATAGGAAACGAATCTCGCCAGCGGATGCGCGCCTATACGGGCGGCGCCCGGCAATGGCAAGGGGCGATCGCAAGGAAATTGCGTGACCGCGAAACGCCCCGGGGGCACCATCCCCCACGCCTTCCTGCCACGAAAAAGGCCCGGCAGCGCACTGGGCAGCTGCCGGGCCTGATCGGAAGCACTCTGGCCCTCAGGGGGCGCGGCGCAGGCTTACTTGGTGATCTTCGAGACCACGCCCGAGCCAACGGTGCGGCCACCTTCGCGGATCGCGAAGCGCAGGCCTTCATCCATGGCGATCGGGGCGATCAGCTTGACACCGATCGAGACGTTGTCGCCCGGCATCACCATCTCGGTGCCTTCGGGAAGGATCACTTCGCCGGTCACGTCGGTGGTGCGGAAGTAGAACTGCGGACGATAGTTGGCGAAGAACGGGGTGTGGCGGCCGCCTTCATCCTTCGAGAGCACGTAAACCTCGGCCTCGAACTCGGTGTGCGGCTTGACCGAACCGGGCTTGCACAGCACCTGGCCGCGCTCGACCTCGTCACGGGCAACGCCGCGGATCAGCGCCCCGATATTGTCGCCCGCCTCACCGCGATCGAGCAGCTTGCGGAACATCTCGACGCCGGTGACGGTGGTCTTGCGGGTGTCGCGCAGGCCGACGATCTCGACTTCGTCGCCCACCGCGACCACGCCGGTCTCGACACGGCCGGTCACCACGGTGCCGCGACCCGAGATCGAGAACACGTCTTCGATCGGCATCAGGAAGTCCTTGTCGATCGGACGGTCGGGCTGCGGGATATATTCGTCAACCGCCTTGATGAGCTCGAGGATCGAGTTCTTGCCGATCTCGTCATCGCGGCCTTCGAGCGCGGCCAGCGCCGAGCCCTTGATGATCGGGATATTGTCGCCGTCGAAGTCGTAGCTCGAAAGCAGCTCGCGCACTTCGAGTTCGACGAGTTCGAGGATTTCCGGATCGTCGACCTGATCGACCTTGTTCATGTACACGACCAGCGCCGGCACGCCGACCTGACGGGCGAGCAGGATGTGCTCCCGGGTCTGCGGCATCGGGCCGTCGGCCGCGTTCACCACCAGGATCGCGCCGTCCATCTGCGCCGCGCCGGTGATCATGTTCTTCACATAGTCAGCGTGGCCCGGGCAGTCGACGTGGGCATAGTGACGCTTCTCGCTCTCATACTCGACGTGGGCGGTCGAGATGGTGATGCCGCGCTCGCGCTCTTCGGGGGCCTTGTCGATGTTGGCGAAATCGACCGCCTCACCGCCATAGGTCTCGGCCATCACCTTGGTGATCGCCGCGGTGAGGGTGGTCTTGCCATGGTCGACGTGACCGATGGTGCCGATGTTGCAGTGCGGCTTGGTCCGCTGGAACTTTTCCTTGGCCATTTCTCTGGTGTACCTTCTTGAATGGAATGAGGTGGCTTGAATGAGGTGATGTCATCGCGGGAGAACGGCGGCGCCCGCAGAATCAGGCGCCGCCCCTAGACCGTCAGGCCGGCTTAGGCAAGTTTCTCCTTGACCTCGGCTGCGACGTTGGCCGGAACCTCGTCATAGTGCGAGAAGATCATCGTGTACTGCGCCCGCCCCTGGGTGAAAGAGCGCAGCTCGTTGACATAGCCGAACATGTTGGCGAGCGGCACGAAGGCCTCGACCGCCTGGGCATTGCCACGGGTGTCGGTGCCCTGGATCTGCCCGCGCCGCGAGTTGAGATCGCCGATCACGTCGCCGAGATAATCATCGGGGGTGACCACCTCGACCTTCATGATCGGCTCGAGCAGCTTGATCCCGGCCTTCTGCGCCACTTCACGCATCGCCCCGCGCGCGGCGATCTCGAAGGCGATCGCGCTCGAGTCGACGTCGTGATAGGCGCCGTCGATCAGGCGGATGGTGAAGTCGATGATCGGGAAGCCGACGAGATGGCCGCTCGCGGCCTGCTCGCGGAAGCCCTTCTCGATCGCCGGGATATATTCGCGCGGAATGTTCCCGCCCTTGATCTCGTCGTGGAAGATGATCCCCTGCCCGCGCTCGCCGGGGGTGCAGATCACCTTGACCCGGCCGAACTGGCCCGAGCCACCAGACTGCTTCTTGTGGGTGTAATCGACCTCGACCTCGCGGGCGAGATATTCGCGATAGGCCACCTGCGGCGCGCCGACATTGGCCTCGACCTTGAACTCGCGGCGCATGCGGTCAACGATGATGTCGAGGTGAAGCTCGCCCATCCCCTTGATGATCGTCTGGCCGCTTTCGTGATCGGTCGAGACCCGGAACGAAGGATCCTCCTGCGCCAGGCGATTGAGCGCGATGCCCATCTTTTCCTGGTCGGCCTTGGTCTTGGGTTCGACCGACAGCTCGATCACCGGCTCGGGGAACTCCATGCGCTCGAGGATGATCGGCTTGGCCGGATCGCACAGCGTGTCGCCGGTGGTGGTGTCCTTCATCCCGGCAAGCGCGACGATATCGCCGGCAAAGGCCTCGTCGATGTCCTCGCGGTTGTTCGAGTGCATGAGCAGCATGCGCCCGATCTTTTCCTTCTTGTCCTTCACCGAATTGAGCACCTGGCCCTTGGTGAGCTTGCCCGAATAGATGCGGGTGAAGGTGAGCGAGCCAACGAAGGGGTCGTTCATGATCTTGAACGCCAGCGCGGCAAAGGGCGCATCGTCGCTCGACGGGCGCTCGGCCTCCTCGTCGGTGCCGGGCAGCACGCCCTTGATCGGGGGGATGTCGAGCGGCGAGGGCATGTAATCGACCACCGCATCGAGCAGCGGCTGCACGCCCTTGTTCTTGAACGCCGAACCGCAGGTGATCGGCACGAAGTCACGTGCGATGGTGCCCTTGCGGATCAGCTTCTTGATGGTCGGCACATCGGGCTCGTTGCCCTCGAGATAGGCCTCCATCACCTCGTCGTCCTGCTCGACGACCGTCTCGATCAGCTTCTCGCGGTATTCGGCGGCCTTGTCGGCCATGTCGGCCGGGATCGGGATGAACTCGTATTTGGCGCCGAGGGTCTCGTCCTTCCACACGATCCCGCGGTTGTTGACGAGATCGACCACGCCCTGAAGGCTGCTCTCGGCCCCGATCGGGAGGTAGAGCACCAGCGGCTTGGCGCCGAGCCGGTCGATGATCGACTGCACGCAATAGTAGAAGTCTGCGCCGGTGCGGTCGAGCTTGTTGATGAAGCACATGCGGGGGACGCCATACTTGTCGGCCTGGCGCCACACGGTTTCCGATTGCGGTTCCACACCGGCCACGCCGTCGAACACCGCCACGGCGCCGTCGAGCACGCGCAGCGAACGCTCCACCTCGATGGTGAAGTCCACGTGGCCGGGGGTGTCGATGATGTTGATGCGGTGCTTGGGCATCCCGGCACGCAGCGTCTCGGGATCGCTCATCGGATCCTTGGTCGGATCCTCGGCGGTCCAGAAGGTGGTGGTGGCCGCCGAGGTGATGGTGATCCCGCGCTCCTGCTCTTGCTCCATCCAGTCCATCGTCGCGGCGCCATCATGCACCTCGCCGATCTTGTAGGACTTGCCGGTGTAATAGAGGATGCGCTCGGTGGTGGTGGTCTTGCCGGCATCGATGTGCGCCATGATGCCGATATTGCGATAGCGCTCCAGCGGATACTCGCGGGCCATGTGAGGTTCCTTCAATGTCAGGGGGCCGCCGGGACGCGGTCAGAGCCCCATATAGGGAAAATTGTGACAGCCGGAAGACCCTGCGCCTGACAAGGGGCGACAAAGCCCTGCGCGCGTCCTCCGGCCGCCCCGATCCCGCGTCTTACCAGCGGTAGTGCGAGAAGGCGCGGTTGGCATCGGCCATGCGATGGGTGTCCTCGCGCTTCTTGACGGCATTGCCGCGGTTGTTGGCCGCATCCAGCAGCTCGGCCGAGAGCCGCGCGGCCATGGTGGTCTCCGGACGCCCGCGCGCCGCGGCGATCAGCCAGCGGATCGCCAGCGCCTGGGCGCGCTCGGGGCGCACCTCGACCGGCACCTGGTAGGTCGCCCCGCCGACGCGGCGGCTGCGCACCTCGACCTGGGGCTTCACATTGTTGAGCGCGTCATGGAACAGCTGCAGCGGATCGGTCTTGGCCTTGGCCTCGACCGCGGCAAGCGCGCCATAGACGATCTTCTCGGCCACCGCCTTCTTCCCGTCGAGCATCAGGTTGTTCATGAACTTCGACAGGATCTGATCCCCATACTGGGGATCGGGCAGGATGACCCGCTTTTCGGGACGACGACGACGTGACATCTTGAATAACTCCTTCGGAGTGGCCGCTTGCCTTGCGCAAGCGCCCTGCGGCTCCGGCGCGCTCCCCTACCGGGCCACCGATGGACGACTGCCTTGAGGCAGCCCGGTAGGGGAACGTGCCGAATCCGCGCCTGAACCTTACTTCGGACGCTTCGCCCCGTACTTGGAGCGCGACTGCTTGCGATCCTTCACCCCTTGCGTGTCGAGCACGCCGCGCAGCACGTGATAGCGCACGCCCGGCAGGTCGCGCACGCGCCCGCCGCGGATCAGCACCACCGAGTGCTCCTGGAGGTTGTGGCCTTCGCCGGGGATGTAGGAGATCACCTCGCGGCTGTTGGTCAGGCGGATCTTGGCCACCTTGCGCAGCGCCGAGTTGGGCTTCTTCGGGGTCGTCGTGTAGACGCGGGTGCAGACACCGCGCTTCTGCGGGTTCTGCTCCATCGCAGGGACCTTGCTCTTGGCCTTCTGCGGCTTGCGGCCCTTGCGGACCAGCTGGTTGATCGTCGGCATTAAGCGTTTCTCTCTTCACCGTGTGAGTGGTGACACGGGTGCCGGACGATGGAGGGAGAGCGGATTGCCCTGCGTGAAGCCGTCACCCCGCACGTGATGCGGGGCCAGGCCAACAAGAACGCCCGCTGCAAGCGGACATCCTCGCATGCCACACAAGCCGAAACGCTCCACCCTTCTCGCACGGCCCTTCGGCCACCGGGTTACTTTGACGGCTGCCCTCTTGGAGAGGACGAGGCCGCCAATGTTCAGCTCTGATCCGCAAGGCAAGCCCTGCGAAAGGATGCGCGCCCTTAGGCGGGTTTGGGCGGGGGGTCAAGGGTGGGAGCCAGGAGGGCCATTCGGACGCGACGCATCTACTCTGTTAAAAATCCTACCCGTGTGCCAAATAGTTGCGACCGTTGAAATAATAAGAAACAAGCCGTAGACGGTCGCAAAAAAACATACAAATGATATTGTCGAATATATACAATAAGGAACCATTAAAGGTACACAAAAAATTGCAGCAAGCAGACCTATAAATTGAACAATAGACAAATGAAAGAAGCTCGCCATAACCTTCATAAAGTAAGAGTCTTCTTTTACACCCTGTTTAATGGCATATAAAAACCTATCGGTCGAAAAAGCTAGGCTCAGGTCTGTAATTGCAGAGCTTGGCGGTGCCGATCCCTTGAGGGTTTCATGGATCTGTCCGCACTGGCCGGGCCGGAGCCTGGTCGTGCTGTATCGGGTCTCACAGAGGCGAACGTTGCATTGACTCGATGCGGGCTTTGCAGCCCATCTGACTACCTTCGCAGATCGTTCGTCCCTGCGTTCCCTCGCGGGACACCGCCCTCAGATCAGCTTTGACGCTTCACCGCTGGCAAACAGGTTCTACTCTACCTCAGGCCTTGAACAAAGTGCCGTCGCGCAGCATGGCATGCATGATGACCGCAAGGCGGCGGGCAAGTGCGACGCGGGCCTTTTTGAGCCCCCGCCGCTTGGCGATCTTCGTGGCCCATGTCTTTAGAGCGAAGGTTTCACGGCTCCGGGTCAGGATCGAGTTGGCAGCTTCGTACAGCAGCTTGCGTACGGTGCCATCACCCTGTTTGGTGATCCTGCCGGTCCAG
>Ga0209909_100264_pt1 | contig 55375 bp, 45 predicted proteins | sample FECB22metaG_FD_188302 | JGI IMG/M metagenome (GOLD analysis project Ga0209909, IMG submission 188302) | Cyanobacterial communities from the Joint Genome Institute, California, USA - FECB-22 (SPAdes) (version 3) | ecosystem: Environmental > Aquatic > Thermal springs > Hot (42-90C) > Microbial mats... | reverse complement strand
GTTCGCGCCGATGCTCTCCGAGGGCCGCGACGGCTGCATCGAGATCGGCAACTTCATCCGCGCCAAGACGGCGTGAGTCACAGGATCATCCAATGCCTCGCATGACCGGCGGCGACGCCATTGTCGACTCCCTGCTCCGGCATGGGATCGACACAATCTTCGGCCTGCCGGGCGTGCAGATGTACGGCCTGTTCGATGCCTTCGCCCGCAACGCCAATCGCCTGAAGGTGATCAACGCCCGCCACGAGCAGACCACCGCCTACATGGCGCTGGGCTATGCGCAGTCTTCCGGCAAGCCGTCGGCCTTCACTGTCGTGCCGGGTCCCGGCGTGATGAACACAATGGGCGCGCTCACCACGGCGTGGGGCACCAATGCGCAAGTCATGTGCATCACGGGCCAGGTGCCGAGCGCCATGATCGGCCGCGGCCGCGGGCAGCTGCACGAGATGCCGGACCAGCTGGCGACGCTGAAGACGCTGCTCAAGTTCGCCGAGCGCATCGAACATCCGACCGAGGCGCCGCAGGTCATGGCCCGTGCCTTCCAGGCGATGACATCAGGCCGGCCAGGGCCGGTCGCGGTCGAGATGCCGTGGGACATGTTCCCGGCGACCGCCGACGTGACGCCGATCGATCCCCTGGGCAAGCGCCCGCCTCCCGTTCCCGATCCCGACAAGATCGCCGCCCTCGCCAAGCTCGTGTATGCGGCCGAAGCGCCGATGATCTGGGTCGGCGGCGGCGCGGTCGATGCCGGGCCAGAGATCCTGGCGCTGGCCGAGAAGATCGGCGCCCCGGTCGTGTCGTTCCGGATGGGGAAAGGCGTCGTCGATTCGCGCCATCCCCTGTCACTGAATACCGTCGGGGGCTTCGAGCTGTGGGACAAGACCGACCTGCTGATCGGCATCGGCACGCGGCTCGACACGCCGATCGCGCGCTGGGCGCCAGCCCCCGCCGGGCTCAAGACCGCCCGCATCGACATCGACCCGGCCGAGCATCGGCGGCTGACGGTGAACGTGGCCATCGTCGCCGACGCCGCCGAAGGTACGCGCGCGCTGACCGATGCCGTCGCCAAGAAGGACGATCCCTCGCGACGCGCTGCCATCGCGGCGGCGAAGGACGCGGCGCTCGCGGCCATCCAGAAAGCCGATCCGCAATACTCCTATATGAAGGTGATCCGCGACGTGCTGCCCGACGACGGCATCGTGGTCGATGAAGTGACGCAGCTCGGCTACATCCTCTGGTATGGCTATCCCGTCCATCAGCCGCGCCGGCTGGTCAGCTCAGGCTTCTCCGGCACGCTGGGCTACGGCTTCCCGACGGCGCTCGGCGTCAAGGTGGCGAACCCCGATCGACCCGTGATCTCAGTGACCGGTGACGGCGGCTTCCTGTTCGGCGGCTCGGATCTGTCGACCGCCAAGCAGTTCGGCATCAACCTGGTGACGGTGGTGGTGAACAACGCCTCCTACGGCAATGTGAAGCGGGACCAGGAGCGGCTCTACGAAGGCCGGCATTCAGGCGCCGTGCTGCACAATCCCGACTTTCCGGCCTATGCGCGGTCCTTCGGCGTGCCGGCCTGGCAAGTGAAGACGGCAGACGCTTTCCGCGGTGCCCTCAAGGAGGCGCTTGCCGCCGAGCAGCCGGCTGTGATCGAAGTGGTCTCCGACATCGCCAAGGATTACCCACCCTACAAGTTCCACCAGCCGAGGCTGCCATGACGCAAGCGCCCACCGTCGAGCGGCAGCGCCGCGCCTACGTGCCCAACGATGCCTGGCTCGCCAAGCTGCCCAAGGAGCCAATCCTCGAGCCCGACCTGCCGATCGTCGATCCGCATCATCATCTGTGGGATCACGCCAACCACCGCTATCTGCTCGACGAGCTGCTGGCCGACACCGGCACCGGCCACAACATCACGGCGACGGTCTATATCGACTGCCGCTCGATGTACCGCGCCGACGGACCGAAGGAGATGAAGCCGATCGGCGAGACCGAGTTCGCGAACGGCATTGCCGCGATGAGCGCCAGCGGCATCTATGGCCCGACGCGGGCCTGCGCCGGCATCATCTCATACGTCGACATGACGCTCGGCGCGCGCGCCCGCGACGTGCTCGAGGCGCACATCGCTGCGGGCGACGGTCGCTTCCGCGGCATCCGCCATGCCGGCGGCTGGGACCCCAGCCCCGACGTGCGCAACGCCCACACCAACCCGCCGCAGGGACTCTACGCCCAGGCCGACTATCGCGCGGGCGTCGCCGAGCTCGGCAAGCTCGGCCTGACCTACGAGGCTTGGCAGTACCATCCGCAGGTCAAGGAAGTGACGGCGCTGGCCAAGGCCGTGCCAGGCACGACCATGGTCCTGAACCATTGCGGCGGGCCGCTGGGTGTCGGACCTTATGCCGGCAAGACCGACGCGGTGTTCGCGGCCTGGAAAGCCGATATGGCCGAACTGGCGCGCTGTCCCAATGTGGTGGTGAAGCTGGGCGGGCTCGGCATGGATATCGGCCCGTTCGTCGAGCACATGAAGCGGCCCGCGCCGCCCTCTTCCCGCGAGATCGCCGATGCCTGGGGTCCGTGGATCAAGACCTGCATCGACGCTTTCGGCGCCGATCGCTGCATGTTCGAGAGCAACTTCCCGGTCGACAAGATCTCCAATGGCTACGCCACGCTGTGGAACGCCTTCAAGCTGATGGCCGCGGGAGCCTCGGCCAGCGAGAAGACCGCCCTGTTCAGCGGCACGGCCAAGCGGGTGTACAAACTGCCATGATGTTCAAGCGTGTCCTGATCGCCAATCGCGGGGAGATCGCGATCCGGATCGCCCGTGCGGCCTCGTCGTTGGGCATGGACTCCGTCGCCGTGTTCACTTCAGCCGATTCGCTGTCGCTGCATACGAAGCTGGCGGGCACGGCGCGCGAGATCGGCGCCGGCGGCGATCCGGTGCGCGGCTATCTCGACATCGACGCCATCATCGCCGCGGCCAAGGCGAGCAACGCCGATTGCGTGCATCCCGGCTACGGCTTCCTGTCGGAGAACGCCCGGTTCGCTGAACGCTGCAAGGCAGAAGGACTGCGCTTCATCGGCCCCTCGTCCGCCAGCCTGAAACTGTTCGGCGACAAGGTCGAAGCGCGCGCCTTTGCCGAGAAGCAGGGCGTACCCGTAGTTCCTGGTGCTTCCAAGCTCGCCTCGGCGGCCGAAGCCAGGAACGCGGCCAAGTCGATCGGCTATCCTGTGATGCTGAAGGCCTCCGCCGGCGGCGGCGGGCGCGGCATGCGTGTCGTGACCAAGCCCGAGGAGATGGACGAAGCCTTCGCCCGCTGCCAGGGCGAGGCCGAGGCGGCCTTCGGCGATCGCGCGCTCTTCCTGGAGAAGATCGTGCCGCGGCCACGCCACATCGAGGTCCAGGTGCTGGGCGACGGCAAGGGCAACGTCGTGCATTTCTTCGAGCGCGACTGCTCGGTGCAGCTCAGGAACCAGAAGGTCGTCGAGGTCGCGCCGGCGCCGAACCTCGACGGTGCCTTGCGCCAGCGCATTCTCGACGACGCCGTGAAGCTTGCCCGTGCGGCTTCCTACGAGAACGCCGGCACCGTCGAGTTCCTGGTGAATCCCGAGACCGGCGAGCACTTCTTCATCGAGTGCAATCCGCGCATCCAGGTCGAGCACACCATCACCGAGCAGGTGACGGGCGTCGACCTCGTCGAAGCACAGTTCCGTATCGCCGCCGGCGAAGCGCTGCCCACGGTCGGCGCGCCGAAGGGCTTCGCCATCCAGGCCCGCGTCGTAGTCCAGGGCACGGGCACACTCACCGCCTATCGCGAGCCGTCAGGTCCTGGCGTACGCGTCGATGCCTGCGGCTATGTCGGGCTCGCCCCGCCGCCGCAGTTCGATCCGTTGTTGGCCAAGCTGATCTGCCAGTCGGCCTCCTCCGGCACCTTCGAATCGGCGGTCGATCGCACGCAGCGGGCGCTCGATGAGTTCCAGATCGTCGGCGTGCCGACCAACCGCGAACAGCTGCGCGCCACCCTGGCTCACCCGGACTTCAGGGCCGGCAACGCCCGGACCACGTTGCTTTCGGAGGCAATCGACGCGCCCAAGGCCAAGCAAGGCGCGCTGCAGTTCCTCGACCAGCAAGCCGCGGCATTGACGCGTGGCCGCGCGGCGCCGGGCGCTGCGCCGGCGCGTCCTCTGCCCGTTCCACCTGGCCATGAGGCCGTGGAAAGTCCGCACGCCGGGTCCGTCGTCGACATCAAGGCGCGCGAAGGCGCCAGCGTGAACCCGGGCGATCCCTTGTTCGTCGTCAGCGCCATGAAGATGGAGACCTCGGTCACGGCGCCCTGCGCCGGCGTCATAAGCGCGCTGGCGCCGCTCGCTGTCGGCGACTCCGTCGACGGCAGTCAGATCCTTGCCGTGGTCAAGCCCGCGGCAGGCGCCACCAAAGCCGCGCCGACCCTCCCGGCCGACGAGACCTGGACGCCGATGCTGGACAAGGTGGCGGCCCTGCAGGCGATCGCCCACAAGCGACTGGCGCCCGGCTCGAACGATCCCGGCGTCGTGCGCCAGCGCAACCGACGCAAGCTCACCTGCCGCGAGCGTATCGACGGACTGCTCGATCCCGGCAGCTTCCGCGAGATCGGCAGCCTCGCGGGCTTCGCCACTTTCGACGAGGACGGCGATGTGCTCGAGTTCACGCCGGCCAGTCATGTCGGCGGCCAGGGCCGCATCGAGGGTCGGACCTGCATCGTCTGCGCCGACGACTTCACCTCGCGCGGCGGCCATGCCGATGGGGCGATCGGTCAGAAGTCGCGCTATCTCGACAGGCTCTCGATCGAACTGCGCGCGCCCTCCATCCGCCTGCTCGACGGTTCATCGGGCGGCGGCAGTGTCGCCACCATGGTGCCCAAGCAGGACGGATCCGCATCGGCCAAGGAGAGCACCGGCGCCATCAAGGCCGGCCGGCCGCGCGTGGTGGGTGGCGGCGGCTCGTTCCTGCCCGGACATCTCGGCAGCACCTTCTATACCGAGCAGCTCGCCACCGTGCCGGTGGTCAACATGCTGTTGGGCAGCGTGGTCGGCATCGGCGCCGCCAAGGCGGTGCTGGGACATTTCTCGGTGATGGTGCGCGACATCGCCCAGCTCTTCGTCGCCGGACCGCCGGTCGTCAGCCATGCCATGGGCTACGACGTCACCAAGGAGGATCTCGGCGGCTGGCACATCCATTGCCGCAACGGCTCGGTCGACAATCTCGCCGAGACGGAAGAGGAAGCCATGGCGCAGACGCGCCGTTTCCTCTCCTACCTGCCGCCCAGCGTGTATGAGGCGCCGCCGATCACCCAGTCGAGCGACCCTGCCGATCGCCGCGAGGAGGAGCTGCTGACCCTGGTGCCGCGCAAGCGCACGGCGACCTTCGACATCCGGCGCACCATCCGCCTGCTGGCCGACAAGGATTCGTTCTTCGAGATCGGATCCTTGTGGGGCACCGATCAGGTCGTGGGCTTCGTACGCATGAACGGCTACCCCATGGGCGTCATCGCCTCGGACAGCCGGCATGCCAATGGCGGCGCCCTGACGGCGGACGGCTGCGACAAGCTCAGGCGGCATCTCGATCTCTGCGACCTCTTCCATCTGCCGGTGCTGAACCTCGTCGACAATCCGGGCTTCGCTGTCGGCATCGAGCACGAAATCACCGGCACCATCCGCAAGGGCGGCGAATGGATGGTGGCCTTCGCCCAGGTCGCGATCCCGATCTACACGGTGCTGATGCGCCGAAGCTTCGGCGTCGCCGGCAACAACTACGCGACGCCGCGCTCGGCGGCGTCGGTGCGCGTGGCCTGGCCGTCGGCCGATGTCGGCGGCATCCCGCCCGAGGGCGGCATCGAGGCGGCCTACAAGCGTCAACTCGCCGAATCTCCCGATCCGGCGGCGCTGCGCGCGGAGATCAATGCCCGCATCGAGAGCGTGCGCGGTCCCATCGGCCCGCTGAACCGCTTCGAGATCGAGGAGATGATCGATCCGCGCGACACCCGCCGGCTCGCCTGCGAATGGGTGGCCGACGCCTATCGCATCGTCAGCCAGCCCTCACGCCTGGTGCCGCGCGCGCTGCAGTTCAGGCCTTAATCTTGCCGGAGCGCGGACCTCAAAGTCCGCTCATGGTCTTCGTCTTTGCCGGGAGCGCGGCACTCCAGTGGCGCGTCATCCTTCTGCTTCAACACCGCATGAGCGGCACTGGAGTGCCGCGCTCCCGGCAATGAGCGTGGTGCGTCGCGGTAAACCGCGACGTTGGAGGTCCGCGCTCCGGCAAGACTACCAGTTGCGGAAACCGTTGCCCCAGGGATGGCCGACCAGCGGCGACAGCAGGTCGCCGATCAGGCCGTTGCCCCAGCCGCCATTGTGCCAGCCGTTGCCCCAACCACCGTTGTGCCAGCCATTGCCCCAGCCGCCGTTGTGCCAGCCATTGCCCCAACCGCCATTGTGCCAGCCGTTGCCCCAGCCGCCGTTATGCCAGCCGCCATTGTGCCAACCGTTGCGCCAGCCATTGCCCCACCAGGCGAGCTTGGTATCGCGATCGACGCCGACATAGGGCTCGGACTTCTCCTGCGCCTCGCGCCAAGCCTCCGACACTGAGCCGCGCAGAGCCTGCAGGCGAGCGGCGACCGACGCGCCGTTACTCGGCGGCGCGCTGGTGGCCGCCGCGGCGTCCGCCGCAGCCAGCGCGACGGACACGCCGACGACGCCCTTGGGCAACAGCTCGGCAAGCGCCCGGCTCACACGGCGATCCTTACGCTGCTCGACCATCCGACTTCCCCTTCGGGCGCGAGCTTGCCCTACTCCTGCGGATAGCGCCACGGTTTGTCGGGCTGCTTGGCGGCGTCATCGATCGTCCATTGCGGCAGGGCGAGACCGGGCGCAACGTCGGAGAACACCATGCGCACGCGCGTGCCGATGCCGACACGCTTCACCACGTCGGGCGGCGCCAGCGTGCCGTCAGGCGTCGCGAGGTTGCCCGCGACGCGTAGCGCCTCGTGCTCGCTCGGCTTGCCCTTCTGGGTGTCGAGATCGACGAGCAGGATGAGATACGGCGTATGAGCCTTGAAGGCTGGCTGGATGGCGTGATGGACCTCGGTATAGGAGTGCACGGCGCCCTTGGCATCGACCGGTACCCAGTCCGACTTCGGGCTCATGCACCACGGACAGGCCGTGGTCGGCGGATAGCGCAATAGGCCGCACTTGGTGCACTTCTGGAGATGGAAGTTGTGCGCCGCGCAGTGCTTGAAGAAGGCGAGGTTCTCGACGTCGAGATCGTCGAGATTGAGCGGCATGCCGAGGTAAGTGCCCTGGATTCCCATTGTTCGCTCTCCTTCAGCCGCGCCGCATGACCATGGCCGATCCCGTGCCGGGATTTGCCCAGCCCAAGTTGGCCGTCAGTTCAACGTTCTTCACCTGGCGACAGCCGCCCTCGCGGTAGTCGTAGGTGTGCTGACGCTTTCCGTCCGGCCCGATGGGACAGGAATCGTCGACGTCGTGCCGGAGCTGGCGCACGTTCTCGATCACCATGTTCATCCCGTGCGTGTAACCCTCGCAGAGATGGCCGCCGCTGGTGTTGTTGGGCCGCCGGCCGCCGAGGCGGATGGTGCCGTTGGAGACGTAGTCGCCCCCCTCGCCCTTCTTGCAGAAGCCGTAATCCTCGAGCTGCAGCATGGTGGTGAAGGTGAAGGCGTCGTACGAGCCGGTGACGTCGATGTCCTGCGGCCCGACGCCTGAATTGGGCCACAGGATGTCCTTGGCATAGTGGCCGGCGACGGTGGAGATCGGGCCGGTCTGGTAGTGCATGTCGGTGCGCGGCTTGCTGCAGCGGCCGACGACGCCCCGGATCAGCGCGCGCGGGTGACGGCAGTCCTTGGCCCGGTCGGCGCCGGTGACGACGATGGCCGTGGCGTTGTCGGTCTCGACGCAGCAGTCGAGCAGATGCAGCGGCTTGCAGATGATGCGGCTCGCCAGCACCTCGTCGACGGTGAAGCGCTTCTTGTAGAAGGCCTTCGGATTGTTCGAGGCATGCTCGCTGTGGATCGCCTTCACGGTGGCGACCTGCTCGGGCTTGGTGCCGTAGTCGTACATGTGACGCATGAAGGTGGGCGCGAACATCTGGCCGGCGCTCTGCCAGCCATAGGCACGCATATGCAGCGCATCGCCCGATACCGGTGCGGCGGCGCGCGCCCCGGTGCCGCCGATGCGCACCTGGCTGAAGCCGTTCATGGCGCGGAAGATCACGACAGCCTTGCACATGCCGGCTTCCATCAGGCCGATCGCCATGCCGATCAGCGCCTCGGTCGACGAGCCGCCGCCGAACACGTCCATGTAGAAGTTGAGGCGCAGGCCGAGATCGCCCGCGATGAAGGTCGAGAAGGTGGAATCGCCGGACTGGTAGGAGAGCATGCCGTCGATGTCGGAGGCCTTCAGCCCGGCATCCTCGATGGCGTTACGCACCGCCCAGGTACCCAGCGCGCGCGTGGTCACTCCGGAGCCGCGCGTATAAGTCGTCTCGCCGACGCCGACGATGGCGTACTTGTCGCGCAGGAACTTGGGACTCGTGGTGTCGGTATCCGGCATCGGCATGGCGTTTCCCTCTGCTTTCGTCGATCATTCTGGCGACTTGTCGAACTCCGGCAAAGCAGCCAATTATGCGAGCCATCGCCCCGCGGGAGGTCGCCCAATGCTCTGGTTGGTCATGCCCTCATCGGGCTCCTGTCAGTTGCTGCCCGGCGTCGCGGGGGCGGTTTCCGGACCGATCTCCATCAGCCAGCCTGTCGGACGTGGACCGCTGGCGCGCAACAAGTCCGACGACGTGCGCACGATCCAGGAGGCGCTGAACGAGGTGACGGTCCTCGGCGAGCCCGGCGGCCCCATGCCGTTCCTCAAGGTCGACGGAATCTGCGGTCCAAGGACCAACGCCGCCATCGCGCGCTTCCAGCAGGTGCAGCTCAAGATCTTCGACGGCGTGATCGAGCCCAACAAGAAGACGATCGTCAGGCTGAACCAGATCGTTGCGCCGGTGTCCGACGACGACCTCAAGGCCAAGCTTCAGCTTGCCCTGCCGATCGTCTCACGCGCCATTGAAGCCGCGTTGCGGAACCTGACGGCGGCCATCGCCTCGGCGCCCGGCGCCACGGGCCTTCCCGTCACGGCGGCCGATCGCCTCAACCGGCACTTCCGTCTCGATGCCCTGAAGCCCTTCGCACAGAGCACGGCACGCGTGGAGCTGTTCAGCAACTACACCCGCTTCAGGGCCGTGGTCGCAGAACCCGAGCGATTCAATATCGCTGCGTTCGACGAATTCGATGTCGACCGCAACAACCCGAAGATCGCGCTCACGCGGCGGAACGGCTTCTTCCAGGAAGGCCAGGAAGACCCCGATACCCACCGCCGGCTCGACCACATCCACCTGGGTTTCGGCTTCTTCGCACCGAAGGTCTCGCCCGATTTCGGCGCGTTCATCATCCTTCACGAACTCGCCCACTTCGTCGGGCGCTCGACCGGACAGGAAGTCTTCGACTTCGGTCGCGGCTGGTTCAACGAGCCGTTCATCGTACCCCTGACTGCCGAGCAGCGCCTCGGCAACGCCGAAAGCTACGCGACCTTCGCCTTCGAATGCCTGAACGACAAGCCGGACAAACCATTCTTCGTTCAGAGCTCTCCTGGCGGCCTGGGCGGCGCGCGCTAGGCAAACAGCAACCCGCTTCGCAGTGCGGTTCTTTGCAATTGGCCACGCTTCGGTGTTCCTTTGCGCGGAGCAAACGCAGGGAGGCTGGTCATGAGTTCACGTTGGGAATCGTCGGCGCCGATCCGATATCCCGATCCCGACATCAAGATCCTCGACAAGCGCTTCCAGCATCTGGTGGTGCCGATGGCCGCGATCGAGCGCATCGCGACGGGCTTTCGCTTCACCGAGGGCCCGGCCTACTACGGTGACGGCCGCTATCTCCTGTTCTCTGACATTCCGAACGACGCCCTGTTGCGCTGGGACGAGATCACCGGCGCCGTGGCGACGCTGCGCCACCCCGCCGGCAATCCCGACGGCAACACGCGCGATCGCCAAGGCCGGCTGATCTCCTGCGAGCTCGGCAGTCGCACGCTGACGCGCACCGAGCATGACGGGACGGTGACGGTGCTCGCGTCATCCTTCCAGGGAACGCGGCTCACCGGGCCCAACGATGTGGTGGTGAAGTCCGACGGCTCGATCTGGTTCAGCGACAATGGTGCCGGCATCCGCGGCAACTACATGGGCGACAAGGCGCCCAAGGAAATGCCCTACCGCGTCTACCGGCTCGATCCCGTGACCGGCGAGCTCACCATCGCGGTCGGCGACATGGAGCGGCCCAACGGTCTTGCCTTCTCGCCGGACGAGAAGCGGCTCTACGTCGTCGACACGCCCGACGGCCCCCGCACGACGCGCGTCTACGACATGGTCGACGGCAAGCCGACCAACGGCCGGCTGTTCTTCGACGCTTCGCCGGGCTTCGCCGACGGCATCAGAATCGACACCGAGGGCAATGTCTGGGCGGGCTTCTCCGGCGGCGAGGGCCAGGATGGCGTCGCGGTGTTCGCATCCGACGGCACGCTGATCGGCCGCATCCTGCTGCCCGAGCGCTGCGCCAACCTCTGCTTCGGCGGACGCAAGCGCAATCGGCTGTTCATGACCGCCAGCCAGTCGATCTATGCGCTCTATGTCGAGGCGATCGGCGTCGCCGGCGGCTAGTGCTTCCTCGTCTCGAACTCGTGGAACTCGCTCATGAACGGCGCAGCGACCGCGGCGTTCAGCTTGCAGTCGAGGAACACAGGACCCTCGGGCTTCGCGAGTAGCGGCGCCGCCTTCTTGAGATCGTCCAGGGTGCGGATGGTCATGGCCTGGAAGCCAAAGCCCTCGGCGACGGGCGCATAATCGACGTCGGGAAACACCGACTTCGCCACCGGCAGGTCGCGCATCTTGAGGAAATGCAGCTCCGCGCCATAGGCGCAATCGTTCATCAGCACGATCACCAGCGGCAGGTCCTCGCGCACCACCGTCTCCAGTTCCCCCATTGTCATCAGGAAGCCGCCGTCGCCGATCACCAACACCGTGGTCTCATCAGGCCTCGCCTTGGCGACACCCAACGCGGTGCCAAATCCGAGACCGATCGACGCGAAGTCGCTGGTCAGCTTGAAGTGCCCCGGTCCCGGAACAGAGAGATAGGGCACGATGCCCAGAAAGTTGCCGGCGTCGTAGACGATGTTGCGGCGCTTCGGCAGCAGCTTCTCGAGCTCGACGCCCAGCGAACGCGGATCGACGGTGCGCGCCGTATTCGCGGGCTCGAAGTCGCGAGCGATGTCGAAATGCGCAAGGATCCGCAGCGTCTCATCCGAGCGGAACGGCCGGTCGGCATTCGACCCCGCCGGCAGCGCCTCCAGCAGCGCCTGCGCCGCGAGCCGCGCATCGCCGACCACAGCGACATCGGCCGGATGCCAGCGACCGATATGGCTGCGGTCGGCATCGACCTGGATCAAGGGCACCTTGGGCAGCGAATGGCCGAAGCTCATGGTCAGCAGGTTGAGCCCGGCGCCGAATACCAGCACGCAATCGGCCTGGTCGATCATGCGCCGCGCAGCGGAGTGCGAGAACGAACCGACAATGCCGAGATTGGCAGGATGGCCGCGGAACATGTCCTTGCCGCGCGCCGACGTCGCAAGAAGCGCCCCGGTGCGATCGGCGAGCTGCTCGATCTCGGCCTTGGCGCCGGCACGATGGGCGCCCATGCCGGCCAGGATCACAGGCTTGCGGCTCTGGCGCAGCAGCGCCGCCGCGGCCTCGATGGCCTGTGCCCGCGGCGCCGCCGGCGGTCGCGGACGCGCCAGCGCCGGTGGCGATGGTGCCTTGGCGAGGTCCATGTCGGCGAGCTGGACATTGACCGGGAGCAGGAGCGCGGCCGCCCCGCCCTGCATCGCGGCGTTGGCGGCATCGGCCAGTGCACCGCGTGCGGTCTCGGGGCTGGTCGCCACGAAAGTGCGGATGCCGGCCGCTCCCAGCACGGCCGTGGCGTTGAAGGCCTTGTAGTCGGGACCGAGCCCATTGAGGGCGCCCGAGCCGGCGGCCTGGTCGCCGGAAATGATCAGCACGCGCGAACCGGAGCGGCTGGCAGCGGTCGCCGCGTGCAGGCCGTTAGCCGTGGCCGGCCCGCGACCGATTATTGCGACGCCGAGATTGCCGCTGCCGTAGGAATAGCCCTCGGCCATGGCGATCGCATTGTTCTCATGTCTCGCGCCATAGAAACGGATGCCCGAGCTGTCGAGCGCCGTGGCGAAGACCGCGGTGTCGTCGCTCATCAGGCCGAACACCTGCTCGATGCCCAGCGCCTTCATGTCGTCGACCAGCACCTGGTAAGTCGGCACGCGCTGCGTGCCGACGGCTGCATCTGGCATGGCGTTCCTCCCAAATTCTCGAAGATGGGCCTAGACGACGGCGTTGTAAGGCTGGCCCCACTTGTCCTGGTAGACGAACTCTTTCATCGGCCCGCGCCCGACCGGCCCGAACTTGCCCATCGGATAGCCGATGGGAAGGATGGCGTAGGAGTGCACACCGGGCGGCAGGCCGAGGGCGGCATCGGCCTCCTTCTCGAAAATCATGTGCCGCGTCGTCAGCGTCGTGCCGAGCCCCAGCGCCCGGCAGGCCAGCACCATGTTCTGCACCGCCGGATAGATCGAGGAGCCAGCCATGCGGTTCGGGGTCGGGCCATCCTCCAGGCAGGCGACGATCCACACCGGCGCCTCGTGGTAGTGATCGGTGAGATATTCCACGGCGGCGTGCTGGCGGCGATACTTCTCCTTGTCGCTGCCCGGCGGCGGCTCGCTCGAGCTGTAGCGCGGGCCGATCACCTCGTCGTAGGCCTTCTTGTAGATGACCTGCACCGCCTTCTTGATCTTGGGATCCTTGACCACCAGGAAGCGCCACTTCTGGGTGTTGCCGCCGTTGGGAGCGTAGATGCCGGCGCGCAGGATCTTGGCGATCAGCTCGTCAGGCACGGGATCGGGCTTGAGACGCCGCATGGCGCGGCAGGACTCCATGATCTCGAACAGCTCGGGCATCGTTCTTCCTCCGAAAGTTAACCAAGACTTGCATTGTCTCCCGGCCAGGTAAACCGGAACGACGATACAACCGACGATTGGTTGTCCTTCTATCTATACGGCTCATAGTTGCAATCATGAAAGTCTTGCACGTCGCACCAGGTGATTCGGCGGGTGGAAGTCTCCGTCAGGCGATACGAACCGCCGCTCTTCAGCAGGAAGTCCTGTCGTTTCACGATGACCTGAGCTGCGGTCCGATCGCCTGGGGCACATCGCGCGAGCGGGCGGCATGGTGGTCGCATATCCATGAGCCCCGGCTGCCCGAGGAGTTCGAGGCCTTCTGGCGCCGTCTTGAAACGGCCGACGAACGGCTTGTCGTCTGGTTCGGACGCCACGCCGCCAGCGAGCTCGCCTTCTTCCTGGCATTGGCCGACCGGCTGCGGGATCGGCCGTTCGACATCGTCGACGTCACCGACCTGCAATGGACGGTCACCCGCCTCTCTTCGGCGGTCCTGCCGCCGGCAGGTGCAGTCGGAGTGGTTCCAACGGATCGGCTGGTGCCTCTGATTGAGACGGCGCGCCCCATCACCACGGACGAGGTAGAGGTTGCTGCACATCTGTGGCAGCGCCTCCGAACTCAGAATGCGCCCTTTCGCGTCGTGACGCCGACAGGCCTGGCCTCCGCACCGATCGACCACTTCGACTCCTCGATTCTCGAACAAGCGGCAAAGGAATGGCGGAAGGCGCTGTACGTCGTCGGTTCGGCGATGGCTCATAACTGCGAACCTTACATGCAGGTCGGCGACGTCATGCTGCTGGAGCGACTCGTTGCCCTCGTCGAGGAGGGCAGGCTCCTCGCCGATGGCGATCCAAGGGACGTGAGGGCGTGTCGCGTGCGGCTGCCTGACTAGAGCGGAATCCGATCAGATGGAGCCGCACGCGGCTCCATCTGATCGGATTCGCGCACAGCGGTGATATTCGTTGCAAGCGGCACAATCCGCCAGCTGATTCCAGCTGGCGGATTGTGCTTTAGCCGCGCAGTACCTTGCCGGCCTTGGCCTCGGTGAGCTTGCCCTGCTCCCAGGTCGGCTCTCCGTTGACGATCGTGTACTCAACGCCGTTCGACGGCATGACGATGCGCTTGGCGCCGCCCGGCAGGTCGTAGCGGCGCTCGCCGTGGTTCTTGGAGCCGATGCGGTCGGGGTCGAAGATCGCGACGTCGGCCGGCGCGCCCTTGGCCAGGCGCCCGCGATCCTTCAGCCCAAAGAGATCGGCGGGATCGGAGGTGAGCTTGCGCACGCCCTCCTCCAGCGTGATCGCCTGCTTGTCGCGCACCCAGGTGCCCAGCAGGTAGGTCGGATAGCCCGCGTCGCACAGCATGTCGACATGGGCGCCGCCGTCGCCCAGCGCCATCAGGATCGACTTGTTGTTCAAAAGCTCCTTCATGCGGTCCTCGCGGGTGTTCCACGAGGCCATCGTCAACTCGCACTGGAGGTTGTCGGCCAGCACCAGGTCGAGGAAGGCATCGACGCCGTCCTTGCCCTGCTCGTCGGCGATCTGGGCGATCGACTTGCCTTCGAGGCCCTTCAGCGCCGGGTTCTTGACGGCATAGACGCCGATGCGGCCCCAGTTGCCGAAACCGGTCGGGTTCTTGAGATCGTGGCGGAAGGCGTTGCGGAAGGCGGGATCGGCATAGACCTTCTTCTGCGCCTCCTTGTTGGTGTCGGCGAACACCCTCTTCCACGCCGGGAAGGCGGCAAAGGAGAACGGGTTGTTCATGTCGACTTCGCGGGTAAGCGGCAGCGGTGAGGTCTGCGGGCGTGCGCCCTTGGCGATCATCGGTGCCGCGCGACGCAGCGTGTCACGCACCGCCTCGGGGATGTCGTCGCGGTCGAACAGGGCGATGAAGGTCACCGGCCGGCCGCTTTCGGTCAGCAGGAAGTCGAGCAGCTCGCACTGGTCCTGCTCCAGAATGCCGACTTGGCGTGTCAGCGCGATCTCGATGGCGCCCTTGTCGCGCTTCTTGAGCTCGTTGGCGTAGGCCTTCATCTCCTCGCGGCTGGCGTTGCGGCAGGCGAGCGGCTTGCCTTCGAAACCCAGGTGCTGGTTCAGCGTCGTCGAGGAGAAACCCAGTGCACCGGCATCCATGGCCTCGCCGATCAGCTTGGCGATCTTGGCGGTTTCCTCGGGCGTGGCCGAGCGCTCGATCGAGGCCTCGCCCATGACGTAGTGGCGGAAGGGCGTCAGCGGCGCGATGAAGGCGAGATTGAGCGACGGCTTGCGCGCGGCGGCGGCGTCCATGAACTGTGGGAACGTCTCCCAGTCCCAGGTGATGCCTTTCTTGAGTACGTCGAAGGGAATGCCCTCGACGTTCACCAGGTCGCGCATGGCGACCTCGCGCGTCTCGGGCTTGCAGGGCGCGATGCCGACGCCGCAATTGCCCATGACCACACTAGTCACGCCGTGCCACGACGACGGCGTCACTGCGCCGTCCCAGCAGATCTGCGCATCGTAATGAGTGTGCGGATCGACGAAGCCCGGCGCCACCACCAAGCCGTCGGCGTCGATGGTGCGCTTGGCGCCGTCCTTTACCTTGCCGATCTCGGCAACCTTGCCGTCCGCAATCGCGACATCGGCCTGGTAGCGTTTTGCCCCAGTGCCATCGACCACGGTGCCGTTCTTGATGACGAGATCGTAGCTCATCCGCTTGCTCCCGGGAGAAACCTTGCCCGAGAGTACACTCCAGGCTCCGGGCCCGCGCATGCGAAAAACGGGAGCCAGCCAAGCCACGGCTGGCTCCCGACTGGCTTGCGACTGGCTCTCGGGGCGACCCTGTCAGGCAAAAAGGAAATCCGAGGCTTGCAGGGTGTGAAAATCGCCGATACCCGCCAGCTTGACGCTGGAGCCAGCGTCAAAGATGACCGTGATGTTGGCGCCGTCGCTGGTAAAGGTCATGTCCTCCAGGTGGGTGAAGCCCCAGGCGCTGACATCGATCCTGTCGCCGTCGCTCTGGCGGAAGTCGTTGATGTCGTCGTGGCCGCCACCCGGCGCGAAGACGAAGGTGTCGGCGCCGGTCAGAGCCGTGGCCGCGACCGAGGCAGCGTCGCCCCACATATGGTCCGTCCCCTGCCCGCCGATCAGCACGTCATTGCCGCCGACACCGTGGTCGGCCAGCGTCTGCGCGTCGCCATAGAGGGTGCTGACGGAGCCGCGTGAGATCAGCACGTCATTCCCGCCCGCGGCGCCATCGTTCATGGTCGCAGCATCGCCTTAGAGGGTGGCCAGGGCCGGCCCACCGGTGAGATGGTCGTTGCCGCCGCGCGCCTGTCCCGACATGTCCTGCGCGTCGCCATAGAGGACGCTGAGGCCGCCCGATCCGCCGGTCAGGGTGTCGTCACCGCCGATCGCATGGTCGGTCATGTGGTTGACATCGCCGATCAAGGCATCGGTGCGCCCATTGCTGGCGACGATGGTGTCGTTGCCGCCACGCGCGTGGTCCACCATGGTGTTGCCGTCGCCACTTGCCGCCACCGTACCGGTGATGAGGTCGTCGCCGCCCGATGCGTGGCCTGAGAGGTTGAAGGCGTCGCCATAGAGCCAGCCCGGCGGCCTTGCCCGATCACGAACTGGTCGGCGCGTCCGGTCATGGTGTCGTTGCCGCCAGTGGCATGATCGCGCATCTCGTAGGCGTCGCCGAAGAGCAACGCGAACGAGGCGCCCATCACCAGCGTGTCGTTGCCACCCGAAGCGTGGTCGTACATCCCGTAGGCGTCGCCAAAGAGGTGATCCCTGAGACCGGCACCGATCAGCGTGTCATTCCCGCCGTGCGAGCGATCGTGCATGGTGTCGGCGTCGCCGAACAGCGTGTTGTCGGCGCGCGCGCCGCCGCTTAGCGCGTCGTCGCCGCCCTGGCTCTTGGCGAAGAACTGGCTGGCATCGCCATAGGCCGCGCCGCCGACATCGTCCGGCAGGGTGATCTGCTGATTGCCTCCGTGTTGGTGATCGCGAAAGACATCCGACGTGTCGCCGTAGATCGCCATTACGCTTTCCTTTGTTGTTGGCGCTTGTTGGTCGCGTCGTCGATCTACGGTCGCCGCTTGCGAAACGCCATCATCGCGCAGCGCATCCACTGATTGGCCACAACGCGCATCGCAGCGCAATGATCACGCGCCGCGCCATTGACAGCGCCGCAGAGTCGTGTCGAGATTCGCCTACAACGTCTGCAAGGGAGGTGTCGATGCTTCCACCGGGCCAGCATTCCGCGACGATTGCTGACGCAGACGTTCGGGCATCAGCATAGCGGGAACACACTGAACGCCACGCCGGGAGCGGTCACCGCGGGCCGCATCAGTCAGGCGAGGCCCCACCTTGGCCGCTCCCGGAAGTGCGATCGCTGTTGCGATGCTACAAGGCGGGCTTAGCCTCGACCTCGAGTCTGCTCTTGTGCACGACATATCCACGCCGCGAGGGTCGCTGAACGATCTTCTGCCGCTGCCAAGTGCTGAGCGTCCGGCTCACGCTTTCACGCGCGACGCCGGCCATGGCGGCGAGATCGTTGTGAGTCACCCTGTGCTGGATCAACAGCCGCCCGGGCTCGATCTCCTCACCCAGCTGGCTTGCGAACTGCAGCAGCGCGCGGGCGACGCGCGCGCGCACCGACAGGAAGCTTGAAGCGAGCATCTCCTCGTCCGACTGGCGCAGGCGGGCAGCAAGCGTCGACACCAGGTCGGCATAGATCTCCGGATGGTCCTGCAGCATCGCCCTGAAGGCGGAGCGGCTGACGAAGGTGAGCTGGCAGTCCCTCACCGCCTGGACGCTGGCCGATCGCGGCAACCCGTCGATCATCGCCAGCTCGCCGACGATGGCGCCGGGGCCGAGGATGGCGAGGATACGGTGTTCGCCCGCAGCCGAACCGACGCAGACGGCAAGCACGCCGCGCTGAAGCCAGTAGCAGCCGTCTCCCGGATCGCCGCGCTCGAACAGCATCTCGCCGCGGCGCAGGCTTACCGTCTTCTCGCCCATCAACTTCCCGCTGAATTTGGGCGGCAGCCTGCTCAGCAGACCTTGCGGGACAACACTCTCCAGAGCGGTCTGCAAAATGGTGGAGATTCCTCCGTCGCTTCGACCACAGCATAAGAAAGTTCGGCGCACTGTGACAAACCGACTCGATTGCGCCCGCGGCCGTTACATAGTCCGATCACAACTTTATCACAGATCGTCACGCAACCGATTAGCGGATACCCCTGTCCGGCGTTGCCAATGAAGGTCCTTCTGGATTCCTTTCACAGGCGGGTATTTTCATGTCCGGGAAGATTGTTGAGCTCCGGAAGCATCGCCGCTTCGGACGAGCGAGATCCGACCACCGCGAAATGGAACTCGCGCGACAACTCAAGCGGGTCAAGCAACTGCTCGACGAACTCGAGGAAATGACTGACGGCCTGCTGCCGCTCCTCCTCTTGCGGCTGCCGCCGGGCGTATCTGCAGACGTTGCCGCGAAGGAAGCGCCCGGAGAGGGCGACCCTCAGCCCGACGTCGATCGCGAGATCCTCGAACGCATGTATCGCGACCTGGGTGTCCACACGTAGTTCGCGCTGCGACCATCGGATATTCCAACCTCGCGTTGTGAAAGCGCGTTTCGCGGCGTTACGGCCGGTGTGGCCGGATGGTCACACTGCGGCAGACTCGCGGTCGGATTGGGGCAAGACCGAAGCGAAATCGTGTCGAACCGTGTAAAATGCTCGCATTGGGTAACTAGGAGATACGCGATGAAGAAGTCGTTGCTCGTTGCGGGTGCCCTGCTGGCGATGCCGTTGACGGCCCAAGCTCAGGAATTCGCACCACTCCCTGGTTTCTATGTCGGCGCCGGCGCGGGCGGCGTTTGGTACCTCAACAGCACGACCTCGATCGGCGGATCGTTCAGCAGCACCACCGGTGCCCTCGTGGACATCGTTGCCGGTTACGACTTCGTCGGCCCACGCGTCGAGCTGGAAGTCGGCTTCGGCTTCATTCCCTTCACCGCCAACCTCGCCGGCACGGCAGCGCAGTCCAATTTCACCGGCAGCGCCCATCAGCTGCACATCATGGGCAAGGCGCTCTACGACTTCATTCCGGCATCGACGATTACGCCGTACATCGGCGCCGGCGCCGGCATCGCGTTCGTCGACGGCAACAGCTTCCTTCAGAACACGGTGTTCGCCTACGAAGGCATTCTCGGCGTGGGCTACAACATCGACAGTCAGTGGCGTGTGGCGCTGGAAGGCCGCTACGTCGGCACGACGAATGCCAACGTCGTCATCAACGGCGTGAACGTCGGCGTGAACAACTCCAACATCGTCGCCATGCTCTATGGCCAGTACAAGTTCGCGCCGCCGGTGGCCCCGCCGCCGCCAGCGCCGGCGACCGTCGCGCCGCCCTCCTTCATGGTGTTCTTCGATTGGGACAGCGCCAGCATCTCCGAGGCCTCGCTGAATGTCATCAGGCAGGCAGCAGGCGCTTTCAAGAGCAAGGGCAGCGCGCGCATCAGGGCAACTGGCCACACGGATACGTCGGGTCCGGAGGCCTACAACATGGCGCTGTCGCTGCGTCGCGCGAATGCCGTCAAGAATGCACTGGTTCGTGAAGGCGTGCCGGCTGCGGCGATCACGGTGATCGGTCGCGGCGAGCAGGGCCTGCTGGTCCCGACCGCCGACGGCGTCCGCGAGCCGCAGAACCGCCGCGTCGAGATCGTCATCGAGTAGACGGCAGTCAGCGGGCCGCTCAGTTCCTTACTTGGACGGCGTCAGCGACGAACTCCGCCTCACTGGTCGGAATCGGCGAGGCGGTTTCGCGGCAGAAGGTGGAACCGAGGATCCATGTCAGCTGTCCGCTGACGAACTGGCCGTTGCGCACGAAGCCGATGCATTGCCGCCCCGGCTTCTGGAATGTCACGTAGTGATCGCCGGCTCGGCTCGCGCCCGTCGCCCATCCACCGGCGCCCGCCGTGACGTTCTTGAGCGAATCGGCCGTGCGCAACCATTCCACCGCGCTCGATGCCGAGACCGGACTCAATCCGCCCACGCCGTGCGGCTCGACCAGGCGGTACAAGCCGACCGCGATCTCGCTCTTTGAATCGGAATAGGTGAGCCGCCAGCTCTGGACGACACCGATGCGAAACGTGCGCCTGTTCGACGCGAAACAGCGGGTGAAAGGCACGCCGTAAACCGGCGCGGTGGCGCAGGGTATCTCTTCGCTGAAGTTCCAGTCCTGAGCGACCGCGGCACGCGGCTCGCCGACCGCGAACAGAAGCGACACCAGGCTGGCCAGCAAGGCGAAGGGCCGCGCCCGGCCGCTCCGCCAGTCACATACTTGTTGCGTCAATGTGGGCGAGCTCCCCTCACTTCGTGGAGGCAAAGACAATACTCAGCGTGCCGGCGCAAGGCCATAGGGGCAGGACGCGGCGCCTGGGAAATCGAACCGCCGTCCCGACGAGTCCTGGCAGGACACACCGCCCGAGCTGCTGGCGCGCGGCGGCGGCGGCGCATAAGCGGGGGCCGGTGCCGGCGCTGTGGTGCCACGAGCCTTCGCCGCGGCTTCCGCCTTCTTGAGATCGTCGTCGTACTTGGCAAGTGCAGGAGCGGCTTCGCTGAACAGGGCCTGCTGCTGCGGCGCCGTGAGGAAGCCGGTGGCCGTCTGGTTACGTGCTTGCTGCCAGCCAAGGATCATCTGCCGCGAGCGCGGGCCGAACACGCCGTCGGTGCCATGCGTGTCGAAGCCGAGCGACGTCAGGGCGACCTGGATCCTCTGACGGTCGGCTTGCGTGAGCTTCAGCGCGGTCTCGGCCGCCTCGGCAGCCTTCTGCGCAGCGGCGTCGGCTTCGGCCTTTTGCTTGGCTTCGGCGTCCGCCTTCTGTTTGGCCTCGACATCCGCCTTCTGCTTGGCTTCTGCGTCGGCGCGCGCCTTGGCCTCTGCCTCGGCCTTTTGCTTGGCTTCGGCATCCGCTCGCGCCTTGGCCTCGGCGTCTGCCTGTGCTTTGGCCTCCGCTTCCGCCTTCCGCTTGGCCTCGGCGTCCGCCTTCTGCTTGGCCTCGGCGTCCGCCTTCTGCTTGGCCTCAGCATCCGCCCGCGCCTTGGCCTCCGCGTCAGCCTTTTGCTTGGCCTCGGCGTCCGCGCGCGCCTTGGCTTCGGCGTCTGCCCGGGCCTTCGCATCCGCTTCCGCCTTGCGCTTGGCCTCGGCCTCTGCCTTCTGCTTGGCTTCGGCGTCTGCTCGCGCCTTGGCTTCAGCTTCTGCCCTTTGCTTCGCCTCGGCATCGGCACGGGCCTTGGCTTCAGATTCCGCCCTCTGCTTTGCCTCGGCCTCCGCCTTCTGTCGGGCCGCGGCCTCGGCGCGCGCCTGCGCCTCGGCGTCCGCCTTCTGTTTGGCCTCGGCGTCCGCCTTCTGTTTGGCCTCGGCGTCCGCCTTATCAGCAGCCGCGGCGGCCGCTTTGGCCTGGGCAGCCGCTTCTTCCGTATCCGGCTTGGCGTCCTGAACGGAGGTGGAAGGCCGGTGCGGCGGTGGGAAGATCAGGTAAGCGCCCCCGACGCCGACAAGGATCGCCGCCACTCCGCCGGCGAGCAGCGCCCAGCGGTTCTTGCCCGCGAGCGCCGTCGTGGCTGACGCAGTGACGTTGCCAACGGCCGACCGAACGGCCGCAGCCAGCGATCGTCCGGCCAAGCCAACGTTCGGCTTTGCCGATGGCTTTGGGACGGCAGCGGGCGGCGGTGTCGGCGGCGCTGGCGGCGCCGGCTGCTTCGGCGGGCGGCGCGTGGGCCGCTCGAAAACGGTGGCGTCGCCTGCCTGCCCGTCGGCTCCGGACAGGATCGAACGCCAGGCCGCGATCGACTGCGGGCGATCCTTGGCCCGCACGCCCATGCCGGCATCGATGCCCTGCAGCAAAGCCGCGGGGTAGCCCTCCGGCGCGAGATTGATGAGCGGCTGGTAGGTGTCGTTCAGCGCGCGTTCCAGCGAACTGGGCGGCGCCTTGCCGGTCATCGCATGATAGAGCGTGGCCGACAGACCGTAGATGTCGGTCCACGGCCCCTGCTTGTCCGACGTCAGCTGTTCGGCGGCGGCATAGCGCGGCGTGAAGATCGCCGTCATCGCGGCCGTACGGTCCGCCATCGACGCGCGCGATGCGCCGAAATCGATCAACGTAGGATTGTTGTTGGCATCGATGACGATGTTCGCCGGCTTGACGTCGCGATGAAGGAAGCCGGCGCTATGGACGGCCTCCAGCCCATCGAGCAACCGCTCAAGCAACCGGGTCGTCACCGCCGGCGCAATCTTGCCGTCGCGCTTCAAACGCTGGTCGAGCGTATCGCCGCGCGCCAGGCCCATAATCATGTAGGCCGTTCCGTTGGCCTCAAGGAAATCGTAGACACGGACGACCGCCGGGGCGCCTTCGAGGGTCGCCAGGATGCGCGCCTCCTCGAGGAAGCGCTCGCGCCCCCAGATGAAATCCTCGGCGAATTGGGTCGACCGTGGAACGACGGTGCTGCCGTTCTCGCGCAGCGCCAGGGTGGTCGGCAGGTACTCCTTCACCGCGACTTCGCGGCCAAGCGTCGTGTCCTTGGCGTAGTAGGTGATGCCGAAACCGCCGTGGCCGAGCACCGAGACCAGCTCATAGTTGCGCAGCCGCGTCCCCGCAGGGAGCGTTCCGCGCATTTCGTTCGGTTTGGCTTCTGCCTTAGTCTCGGCAGCCATACCCTGTGCCCTCGACCGTCGAGGTTATGATGATGACCCTGTTTCCAGCGTATGTTGTGACGTAACAAAGCGTCAAGATTTAGGGAGTAAACACAGGCCCGTATGTGATTCCCGACACATCCGCCGAGGGTGAATTCTGGAATCCTCTTGTCCAACGGGCGGATGTTGCTCGATAGTTGGTGACAGTCGATGCACCGACGGTCCGCTGGGAAGAGAGATCCCAGGAGGAGACGACAAACGTGCGCTCGATAGAGCTGAAGCCACTGATCGGACGATTGAACGATGTGTGCCGCCGAGCTCTCGAGGCTGCGGCCGGCGCGACCGCGTTGCGAACCCATTACAATGTCGAGATCGAGCATTTCCTGATCGGCTTGCTCGAGCGCTCCGACACCGATCTCACCGCCATCCTACGCCGCTGGGAGATCGAGCCGGGCCGGCTGCTGGCCGACCTCAACCGCTCGCTGGACCGCATGAAGACGGGCAACTCCCGCGCCCCTGCCCTGTCGCCGGACATCGTCGAGATGGTGAAGCAGGCCTGGCTGCTGGCCTCCGTCGAGCAAGGCGCGAGCCGCGTGCGCTCGGGTCACCTGATCTGGGCGTTGCTCGCCGACGACATGCTGGCCCGACGGACGATCGGCGCGTCGGCCTATCTCGGCGCGATCCAGCCGGACACGCTGAAGAGCGATTATCTCACCATTTGCGCGAACACCGTGGAGACGGCGCAGGCGACCAGCCAGGCGGCGGGCTCGGAAGCGGCCGCGACGGGCTCGGCAGATCCCCGACCCGGCGGATCGGGCGCTCTCGACCAATTCACCATCGATCTGACGGCACAGGCGAAGGCGGGCAAGATCGATCCCATCCTCGGCCGCGACATCGAGATCCGGCAGATGGTCGATATCCTGACGCGCCGCCGGCAGAACAATCCGATCCTCACCGGCGAAGCCGGCGTCGGAAAGACCGCGGTGGTCGAGGGACTGGCGCTGCGCATTGCATCGGGCGACGTGCCGCCGGCGTTACGCGATGTCACCCTGCGCACGCTCGATCTCGGCCTGCTGCAGGCCGGCGCCGGCGTGAAGGGCGAGTTCGAGAATCGGCTCAAATCGGTGATCGAGGAAACCAAGTCCAGTGCCAAGCCGATCATCCTGTTCATCGACGAGGCCCACACCCTGATCGGCGCGGGCGGACAGGCTGGACAGAACGACGCCGCCAATCTCCTGAAGCCTGCCCTTGCCCGCGGCGAGCTGCGCACCATCGCGGCGACGACATGGGCCGAGTACAAGAAGTACTTCGAGAAGGACGCCGCCCTCACCCGCCGCTTCCAGCCGGTGAAGGTCGAGGAGCCCGGCGAGAAGATGGCGACGGCCATGATCCGCGGTCTCGTTTCGACCCTCGAGATGCACCACAAGGTGCGGATCCTCGACGAAGCCGTCAGCGAAGCCGTTCGCTTGTCGGCACGCTACATCCCGGCGCGGCAGTTGCCCGACAAGGCCGTCAGCCTGATCGACACTGCGTGCGCGCGCGTGGCGATGAGCCAGAACGCCATCCCGGCGCCGATCGACGATCGGCAACGCCGCATCAGCCTGATCGACACCGAGCTGAAGATCATCGACCGCGAGATGTCCGCCGGCGCCGATCATGGTGCGCGGCGCGCCGAACTCACCGCCGAACGCCAGCAGGCGAGCGACGAACTTGCCAAGCTCAACCAGCGTTGGGAGGCCGAGCGCGAGATCGTCTCGAAGATCGATGCCGTGCGCGCCAGGATTGACGCTGCCGCGGCGACACCGAGCGACGCCGGCGATGGAGCGACGGCGAGCGACGGCGAAGCGGCCCGTGCCGAGCTCGCGACGCTCTCCAAGCAACTGCGCGAATTGCAGGGCGAGCAGCCGCTGATCTTCCCCGTCGTCGACGGACAGGCAATCGCCGACATCGTCGAGAGCTGGACCGGCATCCCCGCCCGCCGCATGCAGGCCGACGAGATCCGCACCGTGCTCAATCTGCGCGAGGCGATGGAGCGCCGCGTGGTTGGCCAGACCCATGCGATGGAGGCTGTCGCCCAGGCCATCCGTACAAGCCGGGCCGGCTTGACCGACCCGCGCCGACCGATCGGTGTCTTCCTGTTCGTCGGCACCTCAGGCGTCGGCAAGACCGAGACGGCTTTGACCCTGGCCCAGCTGCTCTATGGCGGCGAGCAGAACGTCACGACCATCAACATGGCCGAGTTCAAGGAAGAGCACAAAGTCAGCCTTCTGATGGGCAGCCCGCCAGGCTACGTCGGCTACGGCGAAGGCGGTGTCCTCACCGAGGCCGTGCGGCGCCGTCCGTACAGTGTCGTACTGCTCGACGAAATGGAGAAGGCGCATCCCGGCGTTCAGGACGTGTTCTACTCAGTGTTCGACAAGGGCAACATGAAGGACGGCGAAGGCCGCGACATCGATTTCAAGAACACCGTCATCATCATGACAAGCAATGCCGGTACGGACTTGATCAACAAGCTGTTCGCCGATCCGGAAACCGCGCCGGATGCCTCGGGGCTGGCCGACGCCCTGCGCCCGGAGTTGGCGAAGTACTTCAAGCCGGCGTTCCTCGGACGCGTGACGCTGGTGCCATATTTCCCGCTTCCTGACGAAATTATCCGCCAGATCGTGGTCATGCAGCTCGAGCGGATTCGCGCACGCGTGCGCGACAGCTATCGCGCCACCTTCGATTGGGCACCCCAGCTGGTCGAGACGATCGCTGCGCGTTGCACCGAAAGCAGCTCGGGCGCTCGAAACGTCGAAAACATTCTGACGCGCACGTTGCTTCCCGAGCTATCATCCGAAGTGCTGGCGCGAATGGCGGACAATCAGCCGATTAACAGCATTCACGCAGGACTGAATCCGGACGGGTTGTTTTTCTTTGCCATCAACAAACCGTAAACGCGTGGATAATCCCCAGTGGCTTTCTCCAACGGAGGTCGACAGTGCCAATCTACATGAAGTTCGGCAGCATCCCCGGTGACGTAACGACCGAGGGTTACAAAGACTGGATCGAGTTGAACTCGTTCCAGTATGGAGTCGGGCGATCCGTCAGCAGCGGCGCCGGCGGCAACACACGCGAGAGCTCGGCGCCTAACGTGAGCGAGATCGTCGTCACCAAGCATTTCGACAAGGCGTCGGCGAAGCTCTACCAGGACTCGGTGGCCGGAACGTTCGACACCAAGGTCGAAATCAAGATGAACACGACCACCAAGCAAAAGACCGAAACGTTCCTGACGTTCGAGCTCACCGATTGCGGCGTCAGCAGCTACTCGTTGAGCTCGGGCGGCGAGAACCCGATGGAGAGCCTGTCGCTCAACTTCCTCAAGGTCATGGTCACCCCCACGCCGCTCGACAAGTCGGGCCAGATCAAGAAGGGCGATGTCGTCTCCTACGACCTGCTCGCCATGAAAGCGAGCTGAGCAGCTTCCATCAGCACTTCACATCAAGCGGGCCGGTGCCATCATGCACCGGCTCCCACGAGAGGGCCGCGGCAGCTACTGCTGCGGCTCGTTGCTGGGTGGCTTGATGCCGGCGCTCGTCAGCAGGGAATAGCGGGCGGTCTCGTCCGAGACGAGTTCCGCCACAAGCTCCGGCCAGCCCAGGCGCGCCCGCCGCACCGCTTCGTCCAACGTGAAGCCGATCGGCGAGCTGGGCTCGTTTCGCTTGAACCACGCCGCAATCTCGGTGAGCTGCCGCAGCGCTTGCTCGCGGCCGGAAATGGCCCCCGGCGCAGAGGCGACCGCCACGCCGTTACCCGCTGCTGCGTCCATCGGCCCCTCCGCTGCGTCTGCCGTCTCCACCGGCGCGAACCGGCGGCACGCTTCCACCACGAATTCCAGCAACTCGCGCACCCGGTTGACGGCGGGACTCGCCTGCCCGGCCTTCTCGTCGAACGCCTTCTCCATCGCTTTCCATGCCGCGAGAGCCTGCGAGACGACCTCGAGCTGCTTGGTCCAGTGAGCGCCGCCCGCCAGCCGCGCCTCCTTCTCGACCTCTTCGAAGGGCAGCACACCCGAATCGATGCGCTGGGCGCGCCGCGCGGGATCGGTGATGCCCGCCAACTCGAGCGCCGCCTGGTACTGCCACACGCTGAAGGACGACCCGTCCGCCCGGCTGAACAGGACCGACTTCCGCAAGGGCTGCATCAATGTCCCGTCGGCCCCTTGGCCCGAGAGGCCGGCAACGGCCATGACACGGTCTTCCATGCCGCTGTCGTCGGGCATGGGATAGAGGCCGTCCCAATGTCGCTCCACGAGCCCGCCGAGGATCGAGGCGCCGGCCATCAGGCCGCGCAAGCCGGCGATCCGCACCAGGGCTTCCGTCAGCCAAGTTGCAATTTCAAGGTCCTTGGAAGCCGACTTCAGGGCGTCGATCGCCAGCGTCGAGACCGGGCGCCAAAGCGCCAGGAGATTGTCGTCGGCACCCTGAGCGTCGGCCTGGCGCTCGGCGTCGCGCGCCTGGGCGCGTGCGTCGCGAAGGCGGAAGTAGATGGAGTTGGGCGCGACGTCCTGTCGGAGATCGACGCCGGTCGGCTGGTCGCCGGCAAGGGGGGCGAGGATCGCCTCGAAGTCGGCTGTCTCGAGTTCCGCAATCATGATGAAGCCACCCGCAGGACTGGTCGTTTATGATACAATCTCAGCGTCGCCAGGATGAAGAGCCAAACGCAGGACAGAATGTGCTTTTGATCACGTTCGCGGCTAGTCGTTGTGGCTATGCTGAGCGTAGATGTCGACGGCGCCTGCCAGCGATTGGAGAAGTGCGCCGCGTTACAGGTAGGAGTTGCGGACCCGGCCCATGGACGGCCCTAGTCGGCAAGAGTAATCTACATACAGGAGGGTGTCTGCGATGAGCGCCAGTATACACGACAAGCTGAATCGTGTGCGCAAACCCCGAGTGCACATCACCTACGAAGTCGAGACCGAAGGCGCCCAGATCATGCGGGAGCTGCCCTTCGTGGTAGGCATCATGGGAGACTTCTCCGGTGATCCGACGACGCCGCTGAAACCTCTGACGGATCGCAAGTTCACCCAGATCGACCGTGACAACTTCAACGACGTGATGGCCAACATGGCCCCCGGCCTGAAGCTCAAGGTCGACAACAAGCTTGCCGACGACGGCACGCAGATGGCTGTCGATCTCAAGTTCACGTCGATGGACGACTTCGATCCCGTGCAGGTCGTCAAGCAGGTCCCCGCCCTGGCGGCACTGCTCGAGACCCGCGAGAAGCTGCGCGACCTCATGAGCAAGGCCGATCGCTCGCAGGAGCTCGAGAACCTGCTCGAGCAGGTGCTTCGCTCGGAAGAGGAACTCAAATCGCTGTCCGGCGAACTCGGTATCAAGAAGTCGGAGGGTTAGCAGATGGCCGACGCAAAGAGCGCTCCGCAAGCAGCTGCCGAGGCGACGGTAGAGTCGGCGCCCGGCCTGCTCGATCAGATCATCACCAACACCAAGCAGACCGAACCTGATCGCGCCCAGGAGCTCGTCAAGACGCTCGTCGAGCAGGCGCTCGCCGGCACCGTCACCTTCGACCGCAACCTCACCCGGACGTTCGACAAGGCGGTCAAGGCCATCGACGCCAAGATGTCGGCCCAACTCAACGAGATCATGCATGATCCGAAGTTCCTGAAGCTCGAAGGCAGCTGGCGCGGCCTGCACTATCTCGTACAGAACTCGGAGACCGGCACCTCGCTGAAGCTGCGCGTGCTTAACATGACCAAGCGTGAGCTGGGCCGCGACCTCAGCCGCGCCATCGAGTTCGATCAGAGCCAACTGTTCAAGAAGATCTATGAGAACGAGTTCGGCACGCCGGGCGGCGAGCCGTACGGCGCCTTGATCGGCGACTACGAATGGACGAACCATCCGGACGACCTCGAGACGTTGCGCCTGATGTCGAACATCGCGGCCGGCGCCTTCGCGCCGTTCGTCACCGCGGCCGGCGCCGGGATGTTCGGGTTCGAGTCGTGGACCGAATTGTCCAAGCCGCGCGATCTTGCGAAGATCTTCGACACGGTCGAGTTCGGGAAGTGGCGCTCCTTCCGTGACAGCGAGGATTCGCGGTTCGTCAGCCTCGTCATGCCGCGCGTGATCGCCCGACTGCCTTACGGCAAGGCGACCAAGCCGATCGACGAGTTCGAGTATGAGGAAGCGCCAATCGACGCCCGCGGCAAGGCGCTGGCCATGGATCACGAACACTACTGCTGGTCGAATGCCGCCTATGTCATGGGCGCGCGGCTGACCGATGCCTTTGCCCAGACCGGCTTCTGCACCGCGATCCGCGGCGCCGAGGGCGGCGGCAAGGTGGAGAACCTTCCCACCCACGTCTTCACGTCGGATGACGGCGACCTCGACACCAAGTGCCCGACCGAGATCGGCATCACCGATCGCCGCGAGTTCGAGTTGTCCAACCAGGGCTTCCTGCCGCTCTGCCATTACAAGAATACCGACTACGCGGTGTTCTTCGGCGGCCAGACGGCTCAGAAGCCCAAGAAGTACGACCGGCCCGAGGCCACCGCCAATGCGGCCATCTCGGCACGGCTGCCCTACATCATGGCGACCAGCCGCTTCGCCCATTACCTGAAGGTGATGGCGCGCGACAAGATCGGCAGCTTCATGGAAGCCAGCAACGTCGAGACGTGGCTCAATCGGTGGATCCAGAACTACGTCAATCCCAACGTCGACGCCGGCCAGGACATGAAGTCCCGCTTCCCGCTGCGCGAGGCTCGCGTCGAGGTGAAGGAGATCCCCGGCAAGCCAGGCTCGTACAATGCCATCGCTTATCTGCGGCCTTGGCTGCAGATGGAGGAGCTGACCGCCAGCCTGCGCATGGTCGCCAGCATCCCGCAAAAGGCCTGAGTACGCGTCCCACTTTGACTTGGCCCCGCCGGCAAGAACCGGCGGGAACGGCATGCCATGACCGATGAAGCGACGATTGCAGGCTCCTTGGCGGCATCTCAGGCGGAAGCGCCTGTTGAATGCCCGCCGCTTCGCGAATCGGTGCTGGCGGGAAAGTTCTTCGGGGACCGTCATGCCGAGGCGGCGGCGCAGCTTGCGACATTCCTCCATGGCCGCGTCACTTCCGGCGATGCCCTTCGGGCATGGTTTGGCGATGACCTGACGGGCCTGCTCGCCGCCGGCCGCGATCGGCTGCGGGCTGCCCTCGACCGCGATATCGCCGAGATCGACGCAGCCTTGAGCGAACAGCTCGACGCCATCCTTCACGCCCGCCGTTTTCTCGCCCTCGAAGGACGCTGGCGCGGGCTCGCCTGGCTGATCTCGGGCATCGAGCCCGGCCGCCGCATCAAGGTGCGCTTGTTGCCTGTGTCATGGGCCGAACTCTGCCGCGACCTCGAGCGCGCCCTCGAGTTCGACCAGAGCATCACGTTTCGCCGGATCTACGAGGAAGAATTCGGCATGCCCGGCGGCGAGCCCTACGGGTTGATGGTCATCGACCATGCGGTGCGGCATCGCACGGCCGCCGGAGCGACGACAGACGATGTCGGTGGCATGGCACGCCTGTCGGCGGTCGCCGCCGCCGCCTTCATGCCGACCGTCCTGTCCCTCGATCCGAGCGTGCTGGAGGTGGACCGCTTTTCCGACCTCGAGGGCGTGCGGGACGTCGTCGCCCCGATGCGCGGGCCCGACCATTTGCGTTGGCGGGGATTATCGGGCCGCGCCGACATGCGCTTCATGGCGGTCACGCTGCCTCGCCTGCTGGCACGCCGTCCCTGGACGGACGACGCCGACCGCGTCGATCGCTTCCGCTACAGTGAGTACGCGCCGACAGCGGATACACGTGTCTGGATGAGTGCTGGCTACGCCTTCGCCGCCTGCGCCGTGCGGGCCTTTGCCGAACACAATTGGCCGGCCGACGTGCGCGGCGCGGAGATCGACCGGGTTGGCGGCGGACTGGTCGCCGGCCTTGCCGCCGAGCCCTTCGCCAGCGGCCCGCCGCGTGACTGGCCGCGCCGCCCCATCGAATACCAATTCAGCCATCGCCAGGAACAGGCGCTGGTCGATGTCGGCTTGCTGCCCGTCGGGGTCCTGCCGTTCGGACCGGAGCTGGTTTTCGGTGCGTCGCGCAGCATGCAGGCGCCGGCGAGCTACTCGGGCGCTATGGCCGCGGCGGCGGAGGCGAATGCCCGGCTCTCGGCCCAGATCAACTCGATGCTTTGCGCGGCCCGGTTCGCGCATCTTCTCAAGGTGATGGGACGCGACATGGTCGGCGCTTTCCGCACCGCCGACGAGATCGAGCGCCAGCTCAATACCTGGCTGCAAGGCTACATAAACACCAACATCAACAGCACCACCGATTCCCGCGCACGCTTTCCCCTGCTCGAGGGCAACGTCCAGGTGCGCGAGCGTCTGGAGAAGCCCGGCGCGTTCGGTTGCATCATTCATCTGCGACCGCACTATCAGCTCGACGACGTTGCAACGGCCTTTCATCTCGTAACCGAACTCGCGGCACCCGGCGCCCGCTGACGCGGCCGGCAGGAGGATCGATGTCACCTTCGTCCCCGCAGACTACCGTCCCTGGCGATGCCGGCCGCCTGTTCCGCGAGGGCAACGTCACCGACGCCCTGGCCGCGGCCACCGCCGCGGTGCGCAAGGCGCCGACCGACATCGGTGCCCGCGTCCTCATGGCCGAACTGTTGGCCTTCTCCGGCAATATCGAGCGGGCCGACGTTGTCCTCGATGCCGCCGCCGACCTCGACCCTTCGACTGCGGTGGTGGTGGCGGAGTTCCGCCAGCTGCTGCGCGGCGAGCTGGCGAGGCGGCAACTGTTCAGTGACGGCCGGGTGCCGGAGTTTCTCGGCGAGCCGTCCGCCGCGCAGCAGCTCGCGCTGGCGGCCATCGTCGCGCTGCGCAACGGCGACGCTGCCGAGGCCGGCAAGCTCGCGAGCCAGGCCGAAGAGCAGCGCGTCCATCCTGCGGGCACCTTCCGCGGCGCGGCGTTCGACGACATGCGCGATGCCGACGACCTGTTGGGCACCTGCTTCGAGGTGATCACCACGACGGGCAAGTACTTCTGGATACGCCCGGAACATGTGCTTTTGCTGGAATTCCACCCGATGAAGCGGCCGCGCGATCTCTTCTGGCGTCGCGCCACCATGCAGGTGGCCCATGGACCCGACGGGGACGTTTATCTGCCTGTGCTCTATCCGCCTATCGCGAGCGCGCCATCCGACATGACCGACGCGCTGCGTCTTGGCCGCGCGACCGACTGGCACACGATTGGCGATGGCGGGCCAACGCGGGGCATCGGCGCAGCCACCATCCTGGTCGGTGACGAGGCGCTGACCTGGCTCGAGATGGACCGGATCGACTTCCAGGTGGCGTCATGAACGACGGCCGCGGCCGCAACGCCCCTGACGCGATGGGCTCATCCCGCGCCAAACGCGCCCAGCTGCCGCTGCTCGACCGGCTGGTCGATGCCGATCCCACCGAGACATCGGATCGGCCGCTGTCGGCGGCCGCGGCGATGGACGCCGTCCGCGTCAGCATCTGCAACGACCTCGAGGAATTGCTCAACACGCGCCGGCGATGGCGCTCATGGGATCCCGAGCTCACCGAGCTGGAGAGCTCGCTGGTCGGCTTCGGGTTGCCCGATTTTGCCTCGGGCTCCTTCAACGATCCCCGCCGCCGCGAGGAACTGCGGCTCACCATCGAAACCTGTATCCGCCGCTTCGAGCCGCGTATCGTCAGCCTCAAGGTCACGTTGGCCGAGGCGACCGACAAACAGAGTGGCACGCTCAGGCTGCGCATCGACGCTCTGCTGCACGCCGAGCCGGCGCCCGAGCCGATCGCTTTCGACACGGTGGTCGATCTTCTTACGAAGAACGTGACCGTCCTCGAACAGGAGGCGTAGGTGGCGTCGGATTCCTTGCTTGCCTATTTCAATCGCGAGCTCGAGGCCCTGCGCGTGCTCGCCGGCGAATTCGCCGAGCGCCATCCCAAGATCGCCGGCCGCCTCAGGCTGACCAAGGACACTGTCGACGATCCGCACGTCAGCCGGCTGCTGGAGGGCGTGGCCTTCCTTGGCGCGCGCGTGCAGCACCGGCTGGATGACGAGTTTCCCGAGCTGACCGATGGCCTTCTGTCGGTGCTCTATCCTCACTATCTCGCTCCCATCCCGTCCGTCGCGATCACGCGGTTTGCGGCAAGCCCGGACCTGCAGGTCGCCGCCCATCTGCCGGCGGGCCTCGCCGTGGAAGCCGAGCCGGTCGGCGGCGAGGCATGCCTCTTTCGCACCGCCTATCCGCTGACGCTTTGGCCGGTCGAGATCGAGACGGTCAAGCTGTCCGGCATGCCCTTGCCCGCGCCACCCAATCCGGCGGCGGCCCAGGCGGCCGCCTGTTTGCGCATCGGGCTCCGCTGCACCAACCCCGCCATGACCTTCACGGAGCTCGGACTGGACAAGCTCCGCGTGTTCCTCGGCGGCGAGCATGGCGCGCAGCTGCTGGAGCTGTTGATGGCCCACACGGTCTCGGTCGCCCTCGCCGACGATCTCGCGGATCCCCATCCGGTGATCCTGCCGCCGGACATGCTGCAGGCCGTGGGCTTTGCCGCCGAAGAAGCGTTGTTTCCCTGGCCGGCCCGCTCGTTCTCGGGCTTCCGACTGCTGACCGAGTACTTTGCCGCGCGCGAGAAGTTCCAGTTCATCGACATCTGCCGCCTCGACGCCAAGACCCTGGTGTCCGCCGGCAATCGCATGGACATCTTCATCTACCTCGACCGCGCCATACCCGATCTCGAACGCTCGGTGCAGGCGAGCAGCCTGACCTTGGGCTGCACGCCGATCGTCAATCTTTTCCCGCAGCGCTGCGAGCCTGTCCCACTGGATCACACAAGCATCGAATATCGCATCGAGCCCGACGTGCGGCGGCCGGCCAGCCTCGAAGTCTGGTCGGTCGAGCGGGTCCGCGAAAGCCTGGCGGACGGCGAATTCAGGACATGGGAGCCGTTTCATCGGTTGACGCGACGGCACCTCGACGGCGCGGCGGGCTCACCGCTCGGCGGCTTCTACGGCACGGCGCGCCGCGAGACCAGCGGCGACATCGGCGGCACCGAGGTCTACCTGTTGCCGCATGACGCCGGCTTCGACCCCGAGCACGAGAGCGGCGGTGTGCTGGCGGTCGACGCGCTGTGCTGCAATCGCGACCTGCCGGCCGCGCTGCCGTTCGGCGGCGGTCGCCCCGTCCTCAGGCTGGTCGAGGGTGCCGCCGCCGTCGCCGCTGTCAGCTGCCTCACCGCCCCGACGCCGACCTTGCGCAGGCCGCTGCGCGAGCGCGGCTTCTGGCGATTGATCTCTCACCTGTCGCTGGGGCATCTCAGCGTCGTCGGCGGAGAGGCCGCCGCCGATGCCCTGCGCGAGGTTCTGCGGCTCTACGACTGCCGCGAGTCCAGCGAATCGCGCACGGCGATCCGTGCGCTGCTGAGCGTCACGTCCAGGCCGGGCAGTGCCCGCATCCCCGGCCTGCGCGGCCCGGGCGCCCGCAACGGCGGCTTCTGCCGAGGGCTCGACGTCACCTTGACCTTCGATGAGCAGGCTTGGACGACCGGCGGGCTCTATCTCCTCGCCTCGGTGCTCGAGCGCTTCCTGGCGTTGCACGCGACGGTGAACTCCTTCGTCCGTACCGAGGTCGCGCTGCGCGGAAGGCCCGAGATCGTCGCGCGATGGCCGGCGCGTGCCGGCAGCCAGGTCCTTCTATGACCGAGCCCGGCGGCATACGACCCGTCCGCGCCGCACACGGCATCACGGCGCCCCTGGCGCGCCTCAAGGCGCAGCCGCAACGTTTCACGTTCGATGCCGCGGTGAGGATCCTGACGTTCTTTCGGCGGCAGGCCGACACCGCGCGCTCGGCCCGGTTCACGAGCACTACCGGCTCGTCCTATCCCGCCGCGGAGGTGACGAATGTCCAGGTCGATGGCAGCCTCGCCGAACCGCTCGTGACCGTCGGCGTCATTGGCCTGACCGGTCCTGCCGGAGTCCTGCCGAGATATTACAGCGATGCCGTCGTCGCCGATCAGCGCTCGCGCGCCTTCTCCCTCACCCGCTTCCTCGATCTGATCTCGCATCGCATGGTCGCGGCCTTCGCCGCTGCCGGCGTGAAGTATCGGCCGCACCGCGCCGCCGATGCAGGCGCGCTCGCAACCGACCGGCAACGCAACGATCCGGTGGCCGAAGCGCTGCTGTCGCTGACGGGGTACGGCACGCGCGTGCTTGCCGAGCGGCTGTTGGCCGGCCCGGCGGCGCTGCGGCATTACGCTGGATTCTTTTCCGCCCATCCGCGCTCGGCCGATCGCCTGGAGGCGCTGGCGTCCGACTGGTTGGGACGCCCGGTCAAGGTCGAGCAATTCGCCGGCGCCTGGCTCGCCCTCCCCGTCGATCAGCGATCGCGGATGCCGGTCGGCGTGTCGCCTGGCGCATTCTGCCAATTGGGCGTCGATGCCGCGCCGGGCATCCGGGCGTGGGATCAGCAGGCGCGCATCGCGCTGCGCATCGGCCCACTCGACCTCCCCTATTTCGAGAGCCTGCTGCCGGACCGGCCATTGCTGCGCGAGCTGGTATCCCTGGTGCGGGCGTATGTCGGCTTCGAAGTCGGCTTCGCGGTTAACCCGGTGCTGGCACGCGATGCCGTTCCGGCGCTCGCCATGTCCCAACCCGACCCCTCCGGATCGGGCGGCGCGGGGCCGCTGCTTGGCTGGAACACGTGGTTGCCGACCTCGCGCGCGACACGGCGGCGGACCGATGCGGACGATGCCCTGTTCGAGGGCGAGCTTGTTGAGGGACGTGCATGACCCAATCGTGGACCAACGGCTACGTCGCCGACATTGCCTATATCGAAGGCTTCTACGTTCAGCAGTCGCCGGCGCGCATGGCATTGGCTTGCCTGTTTGGCAACGTGGCGGTCGATCTGCCCGCCGCGGACGACACCGCCTGCTATCTCGAGCTCGGTTGCGGCATCGGCCTTGGGGCACTTCTCACCGCCGCTTCGAATCCCAGCTGGCAGGTGACCGCCGTCGACTACAACCCGGCCCACATCGCGATCGGCACTCGCCTGGCCCGCGCTGCACGCATCGACAACATCAACTTCCTGGAAGCGGACATCACCAATCTCGCGGCGAGTCCCGAGGGCCGATCCATTCCCCAGGCCGACTTCGTCACCATGCATGGGCTGTGGTCATGGGTCAGCCCCGAGGTCCGCGCCGGCATCGTTCGTCTGCTCGCCACCAAGACCCGCCCGGGCTGCATGGTTCACCTAAGCTACAACGCGCTGCCGGCCTGGCAAGGCGGGCTCGGCATGCAGCGGCTGGTCTACGAAGCCGGCATCCGTTCGGGTGGTCGCAGCGACGCGCAAGCCCAGGCGGGCCTTTCCCTCGCCCGCGATCTCAAGGCGGTCGACGCAAAGTATCTCACGGAGAGCAGCCTGACGCGCGACCTGCTCGATAGCACGGCTGGGATGTCGACGGAGTACCTGTCGCACGAGTACATGAGCGCGCACTGGTCCCCTGCCTTCCACGCCGATGTCGTGGCGGCGATGGCGGACGCCAAGCTGGAATGGGTCTCGTCCTGCAATCCAATGGAGAACTTTCCCGAGCTGATGCTGACGGCCGAGCAGCGCGCGGTGATGGACCGCTACAAGGATCCGATCCTGCGCGAGCTGATCAAGGACATCTGCCTGCCGCGCCAACTGCGCCACGACGTGTTCGTCCGCGGTCCCCGGCGGATCGCCAACGACGAGCGTGACGCCGCCTTGCGCCAGCTCACGGTCGTGCCGATCGTCAGCGCCGCCGAACTCCAGACCAAATTGCGGGTGCCGGCCGGCATGGCCGAGGTAAGCGGCGCCATGAAGGACATGATGGTCGCCGCGCTGCGCGGCCCGGCGACGATCGGCGACCTGCTGTCGCTCGGCGGCGATCGAAGCAATCCGGCGGAGCTGGTCAGCATGCTGGTAGGGTCATACCAGGGCCAGATCGCAATGCGCACCAACGGCACGCAGCCGGACTCGGCGAACCGACTCAACCGCGTGCTCGGCGCGCGGGTCAATTCCATCGTCGACGCCAAGACGTCGGGCGGGCTCGCCTCGTCGCGTCTCGGCACCGGCCTCACGGCACCGCCGCTGCTGCAGTTCATCGCCGCACGCCTTCTCGATGGCGAGCGGGAAGACAATGCCGAGGCCTGGATCAAGGCTCTCAGCGCGGATGTGATACCCGAAAAGCACGACACGGTTCGCAAGGTGGTCAATACCGCCATCGAGCAACGCCTGCCGATCATGCGGCAGCTGGGAATCGTCCCCGAGTGAACGCAGCGACTTCCGACAATGGAACTATTCCAATTGACCACACGCTTCCGCCCCAATACGGCCGCTAAGGTCGTGTTTCATTCCAAGGCCGGCTCGGCTACCGTCAAGGATCAGCAGGCCGGGCGTAGTCGCTGCTGGCACACCACACGAAAGTAGCGCGCACATGGCGACCGATGACAAGAAATCGCTGCTGTCGATCGAGAGTTCGGCCGAATCACCGTTGACGGCAGTACGGCTGGTGGCCCGCGAGACGATCAGCGAACTGTTTCGCTTCGAAGTCACCGTCGTGGCCGCGGGCAAGATCAACACCACCGCCATGTTGAACAAGCCCGCCTGCGTGGCGGTCAACCACGGCGGCAAGACCACGCGCTATTTCCACGGCATCATAGGCGAATTCGGCCTGCTGGAGCAGAGCGGTACAGTGGACAAGGCCTACCGCATGATTCTCCTGCCGCAGCTGGCGCACGCCAACATTCGCAGCGACTGTCGGATGTTCTTCAACAAGACGGCCGAGGACATCCTCAAGATCCTCTTCCAGGAAGCCGGCGTCACAAAAACCGCCTTCCGACTCTACTCCGCACCGCCGCAGCGCAAGGCGACGGCTCAATTCAACGAAACATCCCTGCACTTCGCCACCCGGCTGATGGAAGAAGAAGGCTGGTTCTATTTCTTCGAACACGATTCCAACGGCCATACGCTCGTCGTTACCAACGACAACAACGGTTTCTACACGATTCCAAACGCCAACCTGGGTTTCGGCACGGGCTTCACGGCGCCCATGGTCACGGAGTTCCGCAAGCCCGAGGAGTTCGCTCCCGGCAAGGTGACGTTGAAAGACTACGATCACGACGCGCCGAGCAAGAACCTCAAGGTGGAGCAGAATACCGTTCTCAAGCATGGCGGGACGGGTAACCGCCAGGTCTTCCATTGGCCTGCCCTTACGCGAGACACGGAAGTCGCCAAGAACCGCGCGCGCTGGCGCATGGAAGCCGCCGAAGCCGCCGTTTCCCTGATCGCCGTCGAGTGCGAGCACGCCGGGCTGATCGCCGGTGGCAAGTTCAAGCTGCGCACCGAAGCGGGCGAGCAGGTCTACGTCGTCCGTCAGATCACTCACGAGGCCGAGGACGAGTCCGAACGTTCCGGCCAGGCGACTGGCACCCGGTACTCGAACGGCTGCACGGCCTTTCCTAATTCGGTGCCCTGGCGACAGCCGATGGCCACGCGGCGGCCGCGCATGGAGGGCCTGCACACCGCGAAGGTGCTGGCGCCATCCGGCGAAGAGATCCACACCGACGATCAGGGACGCATCAAGATCCGCTTCTTCTGGGACTGGCGCGAGGACGCGACGGCCGACAACAGCGAATGGGTGCGCGTCGTCCAGCCATGGGCCGGCAACCAGTGGGGTGGCCAATTCATCCCGCGCGTCGACACCGAGGTCGCTGTCGCCTTCATGGATGCCGACCCCGATCGACCCATCGTCATCGGTGGCTTCTACAACGGCAACGACAAGCCGATCTTCCCCGTCGGCGAGAAGACCAAGCTCGGCTTCCGCTCGCGGTCCGTCACCAAGGGCGGAACGAGCCACTTCAACGAATTGACGTTCGACGACAAGAAGGGCAGCGAACTGCTCTTCATGCATGCCGAGAAGGACATGAAGACCGAGGTCGAGAACGACCAGACGCTGACCGTGGAGAACGACCGCACCGTCACGATCAACAAGGGCAACGAGAAGGTGACCCTGAAGCAGGGCAATCAGAGCACCGAACTGCAGATGGGCGACCAGAGCACGGTTCTGAAGATGGGCAATCAGAGCACGGATCTGAAGATGGGCAACGTCTCGGTGAAGTGCGACCTGGGCTCCATCACCATGGAAGCCATGCAGTCGATCACCTTGAAGGTCGGCCAGAGCTCCATCACGATCGATCAGATGGGTATAACGATGAGCGGCCTGATGATCACGATCGACGGACAGGTGCAGACGCAGGTGAAGGGTGTGATGACGCAAGTGCAAGGCTCGGCGATGCTGCAACTCAGCGGCGGCATCGTGATGCTGGGCTGAGGTCGCCTATCATGGCCACCCCGACGAACGACAAGGCGGCGAGCAAGATCCGGAGCGAGCTGGCGCACGTGCTGCCCCACCTCCAGCTCGACGGCGAAGGCAAAGCCGCGCTGAGCGGATGCGACAATGCCCTGGAGGCACTGGAGCGCCTCGAGAAGGCCGGCCTCCTGATGGAAGCGACGCGCCTCATCGCCCACGCCTTGCCGCCGCGCGAGGCGGTGTGGTGGGCGTGCGCCTGCTCGCGCCACACGGCCGCCTGCGGCGCTCAGCCCGCGGCGGAGGCGAAGCTCCGTGAAGCGGCCGAAGAATGGGTCCGCAAGCCCACCGACGAGCAACGCCGTGCCGCGATGAAGCAGGCCGAGGCGATGGGTTTCGGCAGCGCCGAGGCCTGGGCCGCGGTCGGCGCCTTCTGGAGCGGCGATTCGATGGCGCCGCCGGAGGCCCCCAAGGTGCCGCCGCAGCCGCACTTCACCGGCCTGGCTGTCGCCGGCTCGATCGCCCTCGCAGCGCTCCGTGGCCCGGCAACGCGCCAGGAGGCGAGGCTCAAGCGTTTCCTGGGATCAGCCAAGGACATTGCCGCCGGCGGTGCCGGGCGGCTGGAAGAGGAGACGGATTGATGGGCATGCCGGCGGCCCGCGTTACCGACATGCATGTCTGTCCCATGGTGACGGTCCTGGTGCCGCATGTCGGCGGCCCGGTGCTTCCTCCGGGCTGCCCGACCGTTCTGATCGGTGGCCTGCCCGCTGCCCGTGTCGGCGACATGGCGGTGTGCGTCGGCCCGCCCGACGTGATCGCTCTGGGATCGTTCAAGGTGCTGATCGGCGGCATGCCAGCGGCGCGGCTCGGCGATCTCACCGCGCATGGCGGCACCATCGTGATGGGCTATCCGCTGGTCCTCATCGACTGACTTGCTTCGACGTCGGGCCGCGACGTCAGGCAGTCGCGCCGAAAGTGATCGTCACTGCGGTGACATTGTCCGACACGTGCGCCATCAGGGCGGCCGTGACCAGGCGTTCGGCCGCCGCATCGTCCTCGCCGGACAGCAATTCAGCCAGCATCTCCTCGGGAACCGTCTTGCTCAGACCGTCGCTGCAGAGCAGCAGACGATCTCCAGGCAGGAGCTGCCCGGTGCGCTTTTCGAGTTCGAGCACATCGACATCGGCGCCGACCGCCCGCGTGATGACGTTTGCCTGCGGATGACGGACCGCGTCGGCCTCGCTGATCGTGCCGCTGTCGACCATGACCTGCACCAGGCTGTGATCGCGCGTGATCCGGGTGAGCGACTGGCCGCGCAGCAGATAGGCGCGCGAATCGCCGGCCCACAGGCAGGCGAAGTGGTCGTCGCGCGCCACCACCACGACCACGGTCGTGGCCACCATGAGACCGTTGCCGCGCTTCGACGCCTCGGCATGGAGGTGGGCGTGAGCGGCCTCGAGCCGGGAGCGCACCTCGCCCAGCATGTCGGCCGGGGGCAGGCTGGGGTCGATGGTCTGCAACAGCCGGGCAACCTCACCCGACGCGACTTCGCCCGATTCGTGCCCGCCCGCGCCGTCGGCCACCGCCCACAGGCCGAGATCGGGCCGGTTGACATAGGCATCCTCATTGAGCCGATTTGCCGTGCCGGCATGCGTCACCGCGCACGATCGGAAACCGCCAAATCGTGCGACGTCGACATTCATGTTGGTATCAGGCATCACCGGGCTCCGCAGTTGCGGCGGCCGTCCCGGGTGGCGCCGCGTTGTCTGCTCCCCAAGCATCATCGATCAATAAGGCAAAGTGTCGGCCTTCCGGCAGTGCCGTTCCGGTCTCGCTGCGCGCGGCGACCCTCGGCCCGCCCTCGGTCCACCACGCCGTGCGGCCAGGCACGAAGTCGAATGCGGCCGGCGCTTCGTCATTCGTCACCAGGGCCGGCTGGATCCGCTGCAGAAGCTCGGCCGGCGCAAGGTCATGCTCCAGGGCATCGCGTCCGGCCGCCTCGGCTTCCGACAGGAAGCTCGTCATCGCCCCGGCAAGGGGCACCCAATCGGCCGCCGCGACCGCCGCGATCGTGAGCGGTGAATATCGCCCTGCCTTGTCGACGCTGGGCAGCCACAGCCCGAGGACGCCGCCCTTGCCGCACAGCCCGGGCGGCAGGATGAACCGCCAGACCGGCGCCTCGAGCCAGGCGTCGACCCATTCCTCCTGCCAGCGCTGCTGGGTGGCGGCGAGGCCGCGTTGCCACCAGGCGTCCCAGCTGTCGGTGAAGTCGCGCGGCAAGGCTTCGCGCACGAAATCACCCCGCGCCGGCAGCTTGCCGAACAGACCGGCGCAGGCTTGGGGAGGCAGGGCCGCCATGGGCCGCTAGCCGCCGCTGACCACGGGGCAGCGGAAGTCCTGGAGCACACCCGGCGCGAACGGGTTCATGACCGAGCCGGCGCGGATCTCGAAGGTCGCACTGCGCTCGCCGAGGTTGAAGGTCAGGAGATAGCGTTCGGGCGAGCCGGCCTGTTGCAGCGTGCCGCGGGCGAACAGGCGAAACATCGCCCACGGGCCGGTCTCCGACAGTACGCCGGTCCCGCCGGCGGGATGCGGCTCGAACACCAGCCGCACGTTGGTCATGCGATTGGGTCCGGGCCAGGTGATCTGCGTCGAGCGTGCGGGTCCGTGCGCATAGGTGACCGATGTGCCGTCGAACTCGAGGCTGACCATCGACGCACCCGGGTCGAGCTCGATGGGCGTGATGTCGAAGCGCACGGCGATCGTGGTCCCGCCGCTGGCGAAGAACAGGTCGCGAATGATGGTCGCGCGCTGGAACTGGGCAATGTCGGTAGGAGAGACCGGCGCCGTGATTCCATCCACGGCCTGAGCCGTCCAGACCTTGCCCGTGGTGTTCACATACGGCCGCAGCTGGGTGTTGAAGAAGCCGTCGATCAGGCCGCCCGGTGCGAACAGCTTGGCAAAATCGTCGAGCGGCGTCTCCTGCGTGCTGCCAGGCACGAAGGGGAAACGTCCGTTGACCGCCGGCGCGCAATACCGGCCAGGCCCATTCACGCCGTTGTAGGCTGCCGCCACCTGCTGGCGCGTGCCGCCGCTGCGCAGCGCAATGCTCTGCTCCGACATCGCCGCCAACCACCGCGCCAGCGGCTGCGGCTGGCGCAGCGATTCCGCCTTCAGGGCCTGCGAGGGATCGTCGCCTGCCGGCACGGCGGTCGACGCGCCGACTCCGGCGGCATTCATCCGGGCCAGCTGCTGACGAAGATCGTCGAGAAGCTTCAGGACCTGGTCGATCGGCGCCGCCCCAGGCGGCACCACCAGCTCACGGAGCGCCCGATAGCGCTCGTCGATTTCATGGCCAGGCGGCGCCGCAGGGGTCGCCCCGGCTTGCCCGGCGAGCAACGCGGCCAGAGCCGCCGACCGCACAGCCGCAGGAGTGACCGCCGCCGCCTGCGCCTTGGCGGCCTTCTCCGCCTCAGCTGCAGCAGCAGCTCCAGCAGCCTCTGTGGCGCTGGGCTTGGGCGCCTCCGACAAGGTGAGCTGACGCGCGATGGCCGTCAGCAGATCCTTCAGCGGCGATTGCTTGGAGCCCAGGATGTAGAGGTCCTGGGAAGCCTGGTTGAGGCTGCGCAGCGGCACGATCTCGAGATCCTGCAGCAACGCATCCCACGCCTTGATGTAGTCCTCCTCGTATAGCTTCACGACCGCATTGGCGACTTCGCTCTGCTGCGACAGGTCGAGACTGACCGGCACCTTCTGTCCCAGCACCCAGCTTTCCGCGGCGACCTCGCGGGTCGCGCTCGCGAGCGCCGGCAGCAGCACCTTGTGGAAGCCTTCCACCGTCAGGAAGCCCGGTATGCCGTCGCTCAGCTTCCTGCCCGAGGCCCGGGTGAAGACGCTGCCCCCTGCCCGGCCAACCGCGTCGCTTGGCCTCCATGGCGGCAGTTGCTGAGCGGCGGCTGACGGCTTGATGCGGGAATAGGCGCGGGCTGCCAACGGCACGCGGCTGAACGTCGTGCGCGCCTTGGCGATCAGGGAATCGTCGAGGCTCACCGCCGGCAGGGGACGCGCCAGCAGGGCATCGAGATGGCTTTGCAGGCCGGCGACCACCGCAAGATTGCCGGGACCGGAATACTGGGCCTGCCAGTCGTAGGTCATCCACTCCTTGACTAGGGAGGGATCGAGCGGCCCCTGACCGCCCAGCATCAGGTAGACGCGCGTCGCCTCATACAGGAAGTCGGGCTGGGTGAAGTAGCCGCGCATCTGGGATTCCAGACGCCACACCAGACGCGGCAGCAGCGCGTAGCCCAGCACGTGACGGTAGACAGATTCCGCACCGCTGCGCAGCTTCGCCGACTGCGACAGGTCGAACCCGGCCAGCAAGGTGCCGCCACGTTTGGCGGTGGCCGACAAATCGCGCGCCGCATCGAGGAGAGGCAGCAGGCGCGGCAGATCGGAATCGTTCACCGGGTCGAAGGTGGTGTCCTTGGCCAGTTGCTCGTAGGCGTCCAACGCCGCGGTCATCTGCTCGACCTCGCGTTGGCCGGCCGACCGGCCCGCGATCAACCAGCCGACCGCACCCAGCGTCAGCAGGGCGACGACGGCATAGGCCGCCGACCGCATGACGAGCCGCCGGGCGCGCGCCGTCGGCGGCTCGCTCACCAGCATGGCCTCGCCGAAGATCACTTGCGAGATCAGCCGCCCCAGGAAGTAGCTGCGTCCCTTCACCGGCTTCAGGGCGGCCGCGCGGCGCTGGTCGAGACCGAAGGCGCGCACCATGACGCCGGTCAGGCGGTCGATCGGCGTGCCCTCCTGGGTGCCCGAGGCGAAATAGACCCCGCGCAGCAGCGGCGCGGGATCGAGTCGTGAGCCACCAAAGGCCTCGGTGAGGAAGGCCTGCAAAGGCTGGCCGAGCGTCGAGATCTGCGTCGGGAATCCGGCGATCAGCGCCCGCCGCTCGGGGCTTTGCTCGGCCTGCAGACGATCGAACAATCGGTCGTTGAGACTGTCGACCAGAAGCTGGAGCTCCTCCGGAAAGCGGCTCACTGGATCGGGTGCGCCCTTGCCGTACGGGAAGGTCGTGCCCCACACCTGCTCGCGCCGGTCGCGGTCGAGGTCGTCGAAGAATTCGGTGAAGCCCGACACGAGATCGGCCTTGGTGAACAGGGCATAGACCGGCAGGCGAATGCTGAGGCGTTCCTCGAGCTCCTTGACTCGGCGGCGGATGGCACGGGCATGGGCCACGCGTTCGTCGGCCGGCGCATTGGAGATGTCACTAAGCGAGATGGCGATGATCACGCCATTGAGAGGCTGACGCGGACGAGTCTTGCGCAGCATGTCGAGGAAAGCATCCCATCCTGCGCGATCGACGGCGGCGTTGGAATCCTGGGTCGTGTAGCGGCCGGCGGTGTCGATCAGGACGGCGTTCTCGGTGAACCACCAGTCGCACAGCCGGGTGCCGCCGACGCCTGCCACGGCGCCCTGCCCCATCTCGGAGGCCAGCGGAAACTTCAGGCCGCTGTTCAGCAGCGCCGTGGTCTTGCCGGCGCCCGGCGGACCGATGATCACGTACCAGGGCTGTTCGTAGAGATAGCCGCGCGTGCCGCGGGCCCGGCGCAGGAGCGACAGCGCCGTCGCCATGCGCTCGCGGAGCGCGGCCGCCTCCTCACCCGTGCCGTCGTCGGCCTCGACAGCCTTCTCGGCGACGCCGCTTTCGAGCTTCTGATCCCGTCGACGACGAAAGTAATCGAGCGCCAGGTTCGTCGCGGCCCACAGCAAGGCCAGCACCACGATCACGACCAGCCGCGCCACCCAGCCTTCGAGGAGAGGCAGCAGCGGCCCGAAGAACCAGACCAGCAGCGCCAGGATCGCGACGCCGACGAAGCTCAGGAACCAGCGCGAGAGGAGGAAGCGCAACACCGCACTCATGGCTAGCCACCCTGCCGATTGAGGACGACTTCGATCCGGCGGTTCCGTTCGCGCCCCTCCGGTGTGGCGTTGGGCGCGATTGGATCCGCTTCCGCTCGACCCTCAACGGTCAGGCGCGTCGGGTCGCCGATGCTGGCCGCGATGATCGTGCTCGCCGCCTGCGCACGCGCGGTGGAGAGCTGGAAGTTCGACGGAAAAGCGATGGTGCGGATGGGCTGATCGTCGGTGTAGCCGATAACCCGCACCGGGCCGTTCTCCTCCTTTAGTGCGAGCCCGATGCGATCCAGCAACGGCTTGAAGCTCGGCGTCAGCGTGGCACTGCCCGATGCGAACATGCCGCGCCCGGTGATGCGCACCAGCGGCTGGGCCGGCGTGCCCAGTACCTCCACAAGTCCCTGGTCGATTTCAGGCTTGAGGAATGTCCGCAGCTTGTCGAGCGACGACGGCTCGGGCGGCGGCGGCGCCACCGCCACGACGGGCTGAGGCTCGAGTATCGGTGTGCGCGTGATGGTGGGCATGCGCTCGGGCGGCGCGCCTTGCAGGCGGGCGTAGACGCTGTCTGAGCTCGAGTTGAGCGAAATGGAGAACCAGAGAAACAGGGCGCCGACGATGCCAAGGCCCGCCACCGCAACGACCCAAACGGGCACGATGAAACGTACAGGCCGGTAGGGAGCGTTCACACCCTTGGTATGCGGTGCCAGGTCCGGCTCGGCCGCCTTCTGCTGGCGGACGATGATGGCGTAGGTTTCCTCGCGAATGCGATTGATGTCGCCGAGCCCGCGGCGCGACAGGCGGTACTGGCCGATGAAGCCCAGCGACAGGCAGAGATACATCAACTTGATGACCGGCAGGAACCGACCAGGGTTGGCGCACATCTGCTTCAGCACATCGAAGAAACGCTCGCCGCTGCGCACTTCCTGGTGGAAGGTCGAGACCAGCGATCGCTCGTGCCAGGATCCGCTGTTGCCCCACGGCGTGTTGAGCACGATGTCGTCGAGGCTGGCGCAGAGCGCGTAGTGCGCCGGGCGCAGCTGCTCCATCGGCACGCCCTTGTCGCGCGCCTCCTCCTCGAAGAGCTTTATCTGGCGGACCGTGCGTTGATAAAGGTCTCCCGAGTCAGGCGGGTTGGCCGTGTTGCGCAGCCGGGCCATGAGCTGCAGCAGCGGCGCTGCCGCGGCCGCCAGGACATCGGGACCGACCACCAGATCTTCCGTCCCCTCGGCAACGGCGGCGGCAGAGGGGCGCGCGGCAGGCCGTTCGGCCGGCACCACCGTTGCCGGACCGCCGGCGGCCGGCTGCTGGGCTTGCGCACGGCGCCGGCCAGGCGTGGGACGAATGACCGTGCGGTTGTCGTCCTCAGGCTCGGCGAAAGGATTGTCGCTCATACCCGCCTCTCACAGCGGCATCAGCCGCGGATCGCCCAGAGCTCGATGCTGAGATTGGGGAACTCCCCGGACAGATGGATCGCAAAGCCGCCGGAGGATTGCAGCTCCTTCCAGTGCGCCGAGTTGCGATCCAGCTCGAAATAGGTGGCGCCAGCGTAGAACGGCAGTTGCCTTGGGGCGACCGGCAATGGCCGCACGGCGATGCCCGGCAGGGCAACGTTCACCAGCTCGCGGATATGCTCGACCGCTCCGATCTTGACCTGGGACGGGAAGAGCCGGCGCATGGTTTCGGTCGGCACGTCGGCCTGCACGGCCAGCACGAAACTGGACGAGCGCAGGATGCCGCGATCGATGATGGGCCCGACCCTTACGCCGTAGGCCCGCTGCTGCAGCTGGATCTGCACCGCGGTCTGCTCGATCACGGCCGAGAGCGAGCGGCGCAGATCGGCGACGACCGGCGCGAAGCTGCGCTGCAGGTCGGCGTGCCGATAGGGCGGATAGTCGGACGGCCGGCGACTGCCCTCGGTGAAGGTGGCGAAATCACCCGCCATCTGCACCAGGGCGGCGTAGAGATCGACCGGATGGATGCTGCCGTCGCTCGCCCAATGGGCCATCAGCTTCTGGGCGCGATTGACGGACTGCAGCAGCAGGAAGTCCGAGACGTCCGCCACGCCGCGTGAGCCCGGCGCGGTCAGGCGCGCCGCCAACGCCTCGCCGCGCTGGTTCAGCAGGCCGGCGAGCTCGGCGAGCAGCCCGGTCAGCGGCGGCGCCGCCGAGCACGCGAGACAGGGCGGAATCCACTGATCGTCCAGCACCACCTTGCGGTCGGCGCCGACCTCGAGCACGCGCGCCACCCCGATGCCGTGGTAGCCGGCGCGGTTCTCCGTCTCCAGCATGTAGCGCAGCCGCAGCCGTCCGACCTGAACCTCGGCCGGCTGGGGCGAGCCCGAGTGGGTGTCGTAGGCTTCGAACGGCTTCTGCTCGTAGCGCCCTTCCGCAGATCCGTTGGCCGAGACTTCCACCGATCCTGCCTGGCGCATCGGCAGCACCAGATAGACGATGGCGTTGCGCGTGGTCTCCTGCAGGTCGAGCGGCACCGGCTGGTCGGTCTCGCCCGGCAGGGAGAACGGCGTGCCGTCCTCGAAAACGCCGCTGGCGTTGGCCAGCGCGAACTGCCCCGTCGCCAGCAGATTGCGGTTGATCGCGCCTTCGGTCAGTCCCCATCCGTGCGGGCGCAGCGACGCCGTGCGGTCGCGCACCAACGCCTCGAGCCAGCGGTCCTGCTGCTGGAAATGTTGCGCCCGCAGGAACATGCCCTCGAGCCAGAGGACGCGGTTGGACCAGGTCATGCCGATACCAGCGTGGCCTGGTTGCCGCTGAGCGTGAGCACCAGCCTCGTGAGCCCGCTTTCCGCAATCGGCGCGCTTGCACGCCACTGCGCGCTGTCGATGGCGCGGAACAGGACCGCGACGCCGAGCAATCGTGTGCCGGGCTTCGGCGACAGGGTGACCTTGCGGGTCTCGCCGGGACGTACGACGACCTCCTCGGACCCCGTACTCTCCGTTCCAAGCACCTGGGCCTCCCGTTGCATCAGCGAATAGACGTCGGCTGACGCAAAGCGCCCGCCGGCGGTCAGCGAAAAGAGACGCACCGCAACCGATACCGGCGTTCCGGCCGGATTCGGATTGATATCCGGGTTGGCCTTGATCGTGAGATCGACCACTGCGGGAGGCGGCGGGCCGCCGCAGCCTTCGACCAGCACGATGGCCGGTGCCGCCAGAAGAAAGCGCCGGCCGATCATGTCTTCCCCCTGTCGGCGTTGAGCTTCTCGATCGCCTCCTCGTAGGCGCGCGCGAAGGCCTTGCCGAAAGCGCTGTCGAAATCATCGGACAGGGCCTGCGTGATCCTTCGATGCTGGCCCACGAAGGCATCCCATGCCCTCGCCTTCTTCTGCGCCGGATGGATCTCGAATCCACCACTCCCGATCTTGTGCTCGAGCGCCTCGGGCTCGAACTGGGCGAGCAGCACGCGCACGGCCGCCTGCATCGCCGATATGGTCGCAAGCTCATGCATACGCAGATCGTCGAACGCTTCCGCGATGGCTTCCTCTGGGGCCATGCCGCCGCGCCGGCCCACCCCAAGAAGCGTGGCGAGCGCATCGTCGTCATCGAGGGAGAATTTCAGCGGATTGTTGCCCGTTGGCCGAATCATCGTCTGTTCGATGCGGAACTCGTCCTTGATGCTGGCGCGCGCCATCAGGGTCTGGCGAAGGCCCGCCACCGTCTGGCGCACGGCAGCACCGATACGTTCGAACGTCTTCTCGGCATCGGCGAGCTTTACGTCGGTAAGGCCGGTCCCGCGCAGGAAGGCCTCGGCCGCGCTCGCGACATCGTTATCGGGCGCCTGCTGCTCGGCCCGCGTCGGCCGATCACTCTCCCTGGTCTTGCTCTTGGGCCGCTCAGGGAGTGCCTCGGGTGGTGGCGGCGGCTGCGGCTCAGGCGGCTTGCGCGGCGTGACCGCGGGCAAGTCGACGTCCCAGTCGTCGGGAATGACGGCGGTGGCTCTCGGCGGACGGAACGCGCTCTGCAATATGGGCACGTGATCCGGCTCGGTGGGCCCGGCGAACGGCTCGGGATTGGGAGCGAGCGGGTCGAAGTCCGGCGGCAGGATCGGCGAATGCGGCGCCTCCAGGATCGACGATGCCTCGGGCATCTCGACGCTGCTGTGACGCCGCGCCGGCGGGAACGGATCGCCCGCCTCATCGGCCTCGTCGATGATCACCTCGAGCTCGTACGGGCCGAACTTGACGCGGTCGCCATGGCGCATCTTCTGCGAGGCGCCCTTGCCGATCGGATCGCTCAGCTCGTTGACGAACGTCCCGTTGGTGCTGAGGTCGTGCAGCTCCCACTCGCCGACGGCGTAGACGAAGCGGCAATGCCTCTTCGACAGGTGGCGATCCGGATCGGCAACCACCCACTGGTTGTCCGGCCCCCGACCGATCGAGAATTCGCCCCCACTGACCTCGCGCCTTTCCAGCGCCACGTTGTCGGGACAGCGGATCATGACGAGCTTGAGGGTCACGTGAGGGCGCACTCCTGTGACGGGAGGCGAGCGGCGGAGGACCCTCCGACAATGTCGTCCGGCCGGCCGTCCCCCATCCCCGAAATATTAGTAGGGGAAGCCACGGCAGGGCAATCGCAATTGGATTTCAGGCCTTTGGCAGCGCCTGTTGACACCCGTTGACGGACCGCGCGGGCGGTGGCCATCCTGTCCGCCCCATGTGCCTTGCCCCCTCTCAGACGATCCTGAGCACAGATGAGACGGGTAGCGTCGCGCCGCCCATCTTCACCTCGGTCGGGCAGGACGCCGTCAACGGGCCGGGCGACGTGTTCGTCATCCAGTCGCTGCTGAACAAGCGGCTGCCGAAACCCCACACCGACGTGCCCGTCACCGGGACCATGGACCCAGGCACGATTCTGGCCATCAAGGCGTTTCAGGCAGTCATGATGAACATGAATCCGCCGACCGGGTATGTGGCGCCGGGAAGCCCGACCTATTACGCCCTCGCAGCCCGCCCGCTGGTCACCAAGGAGGCGCCGCCACCGCCGCGGTACGGCCATGTCGGCATCGTCCCGCCCGAGATCATCGACGCGGCCAAGGCCTCGCAGAAGCGCTATGGCATCGCCGCGTCGGTCACCCTCGCGCAATGGATCGTCGAGAGCGCCTGGGGGGCGGCGATGCCGCCCGACAGCAACAACCCCTTCGGCATCAAGGCGCTGGAATCGCAGCCCGCGGTGGAAAGCGAGACGCGCGAGGTGATCGACGGCAAGGTCGTCACCATGACGGCCCGCTTCCGGCGCTTCGCCAGTCTGTCCGAGGCTTTTGAGGTGCATGGCAAGTTGCTGTCGACGGGCTCGCCCTACCGCACAGCGATGGAGGTCGCGAACGATCCCGACCGCTTTGCCGACGCGCTGACAGGCGTCTACGCCACCGATCCGCAATACGGCTCGACGCTCAAGTGGGTGATGGATAACTATCGCCTGAAGCAATACGACTGACCAACGTTACGGTTTGAATTCACCGCCGCCGGGCGGCGTGATGTTGGCGGCGCGCAGCTTCTTCTCCAGCACCGGAATGGCGGCCGCGGTCTTGCCCTTGCTGCAGTCCTCAAGCGCCACCGACGCCTCGACGTCGCCGCGGCGGCCTGGCGCGTTCTGAACATAGCGACGATAGAGATCGCTCAGCTGGGCGCAGTAAGCCTGGTCGTCCGACTGCGCTCGCGCCGACAACGGCACGGCAAGCGACGCAATGACAAGAATAAGCGCGATGCTCTTCACGATGGCCACCGTCTGCCAGACACCGAGTTGGCCGATAGCGACAGCGATCTGCTCCGCATGAGGATCGTACAGCACCAAGCGGCTCCAAATAAGGCGACGGCAACTCCATCGATGACGATAAGGCGGGGCACCGGTCCGCGCTGTGCGTTTGCGCACATTGTGATAGCGTCTGAGCCCATGCGAGCGGGCGAGATCGTCTTCACGGGAATGGAACGCGTCGTGTTCGGTCGACCGGCGGCCGAGGCCGTGGCCGAGGCAGCCGAGCGGCTCGGCGCCAAGCGCGTGTTCATCCTGGCCGGGACCACGCTCAGCCGCAAAACCGATGCGGTTCGGCAGATCGCCGCCGCCCTGGGCCCGCGCTACGCCGGCACGCACGACGACATGCCGGCCCACAGCCCGCGCGATGCGGTCGTCGCCTGTGCCAACAAGGCGCGCGAGGCCGGTTGCGACCTGCTGGTCAGCGTCGGCGGCGGCTCGACGACCGACGGCGGCAAGGCGGTGACGATTTGCCTGGAGCACGACATCCGCGAGCCCGATGGCCTGGAGCCCTTTCGCACGGTGGTCGACGAGGTGACGGGCAAGCGCAGCTTCCCGCAGTACCGCGCGCCGCGGGTGCGCCAGATCTGTGTGCCGACGACCTTGAGCGGTGGCGAGTTCAATGCGCGGGCCGGCGTCACCGAGCCGCGGCTGCGATTGAAGCAGGCCTATATCCACCCCGGCCTCATCCCGCTGGTGGTGGTGTTCGATCCCGCGATCACGCAACACACGCCCGAATGGCTGTGGCTCTCGACGGGCATCCGCGCGGTCGACCACGCGGTCGAGACCTACTGCTCGATCGACGGCAACGCCTATACCGATTCGACGGCGTTGCAGGCGCTGCGCCTGCTGGGCCGCGGCCTGCCCGCCGTGAAGCGCGATCCGGGCGACCTCGCCGCCCGACTCAACTGCCAGATCGGCGCCTGGATCTCCATGACCGCCATCGTCACCGGCACGCGCATGGGCGCGAGCCACGCCATCGGGCATGTGCTGGGTGGCAGCGCCGGCGTGCCGCACGGCTATACATCCTGCGTGATGCTTCCCGCCGTGCTGGCCTTCAACGCCGAGGTCAACGCCGACCGCCAGGCCGAGATCAGCGCCGCCCTGGGCGCCGCCGGCCAGCCGGCGTCGGAAGTGCTGGACCGCTTCATCGCGGGCCTCGGCCTGCCGCGTCGCCTGCGCGACGTCGGCGTCAAGCGCGACGACCTGCAGCGCATCGCCACCAACTGCATGAAGGACGACTGGACCTTCAGCAACCCACGGCCAATCCAGGGCGCGCAGCAGATCGTGCCGATCCTCGAGTCCGTCTACTGAATGCCGGCCTTTGCCTCCAAGCGCCTGCCCGCGCAGCGCGACGTCGTGGCGCCCGACGGATCGGATGTCAGGATCCTGCTGAAGCTCGACGGCGGCAGCATGGCTCATTTCGAGCTGGCGCCGGGCCAGACATCGAAGGCGGTCGTGCATCGCACCGTCGAGGAGATCTGGTACGTCGTGTCCGGTCGGGGGCAGATGTGGCGGCAACAGGATGGCCAGGAGGCCGTCGTCGATCTCCATCCCGGCGTTTGCCTGACGATACCGCTCGGCACCCGCTTTCAGTTTCGCGCGCAGGGCCAGGAGCCGCTGGCGGCGGTCGCCATCACGATGCCGCCCTGGCCGGAGAACGCCGAAGACGAGGCGATGATCGTTGCCGGCGCGTGGCTGCCCACGACCTAGTCGCTCTGCATAGGGTTTTTGACCAGCTGTCTCGCAAACGGGATCGCGTTCGCCGCGAGTCTCTGCAAGCGCCCGCAAGCCTTTGCTGCCGCTGCCTCTTCTCGAGTTCGCATTGGGCTGCGTCGAGTCCGCCGAATGGGGACTCGAACGACATTGCGCGCGGCTCGGCAGCAGCGGAGATGCCAGCACTGCTATCAACGGTGCTGGGGGGGTGCAAGGTTTCCGAGGTTTCCGCGCGACTTCTCTTGTTGGTCCCTGAAAGCCGCCCACCATTGGTTGGGTGGACGCTGAATTCGGATAGTTACCCAAGTTTCGCAACCGGTTTTTGGCGCGCAGCCGGACGGGCGGGTGCGGCGTCTGCCGCGCGCGACAGTATCGGATCGACGATGCATAGAACGGACGCCTGAAGCGAGGCGGCACGGACGACATCCTTTAATAACGTACGTACTATGATTAGTCAATAACTAATGTCTACTCGACCCATTTTCGTTCTCGCGAGTTTTTTCGCACCGTAGAGAGGCCGCCAGGGCTCGTGGGGTCGGGCATCGCTGCCCGCAATGCCGTCATCCGCTTCGACCGGAACCTCGTTCCGGCAGGTGACGCGCGAGTAGCGTTGACGGCTTCTTGCAAGACCGGTGTAGTTCCACCTGCAGCGCGCCCAGATGGATTGAACTCCACGACGTGGCGCAGGCTTGGGAGGGAGCATCGTGCAATTTCGCCGCCGCATATTCATGAATCTCGCCGCGGCTGCCGCCGCGTCGCCCGCTCTATCCCGCGTCGCGCAGGCGCAAGCCTGGCCGTCGTCCCGGCCGGTGCGCATCATTGTCGGCTTTCCCGCCGGCGGGGCGACCGACATCCAGGCCCGCCTGATGGGCGAATGGCTGACTGAGCGCCTTGGCCAGCAATTCATCGTCGAGAACAAGCCCGGCGCCAGCGGCAACATCGGCACCGACACCGTCGCCAAGGCAGCCCCCGACGGCTACACGCTGCTGCAGGTCGTGACGCCCAATGCGATCAATAGCGCGCTCTACAGCAATCTGCCTTTCGACTTCAGCCGGGACATAGCACCGGTCGTCTATGTTGCGCGGTTGGCTTACGTCGTCGTGGTCAATCCATCGGTCCCCGCGACGACGCTTCCCGAGTTCATCGCCTACGCCAAGGCCAACCCGGGCAAGATCAACTACGGCTCGGCCGGCCAGGGCACGCCGCAAAACATCGCTTGCGAACTCTTCAAGATGATGACCGGCGTGAATCTGGTCCACGTTCCCTACAAGGGCGGCGCGCCTGCGGTCGCCGATCTGATCAGCGGCCACGTGCAGATCATCTTCGCTCCGGTGTCCGAAGCGATCCAGCAGATCAAGGCTGGCAAGCTGCGCGCGCTCGCTGTGACGCCCGCGAAGCGCCTGGACGTGTTCCCGGACCTTCCGACGGTCGGTGAGTTTGTGCCTGGCTACGAGGCCAGCGGTTTTGCCGGCATCGGCGCCCCCAAGAATACGCCGGTCGAGATCGTCAATATGCTGAACAAGGAGATCAATGCCGGCCTCGCCGATCCCAAGATCAAGGCCCGGATCGTCGAGCTGGGTGGCACGGTGGTCGGCGGCACGCCGGCGGAGTTCGCCACGATCATCTCGGAGGCCACCGAGAAGTGGGCGAAGGTGATCAACTTCGCGGGCATCAAGGCCGAATAGAGTTCGGCCCGCGCGCTAGCCGTGGTCGCGTCCAGTCCCATTCGAGCCGAAGCCGATCGACGGCCAAGTTCGCGGGCATTAGGCACCGGTATCTCGCAGGCTTATCGACGCGATGGCCTCTGGGTCATTGACGAATCGCGGCATGCCGCGTTCACCGGGCATGGGTATGCCATTTCAACCGGAACGGGGTGACTCGCCATTGCTTGCCGGGCTGGCGGAGGCGCGCAGCCGAAACGCCTAGCGCGAGCAAGATCAACTGCATGATGATGCGCGATGTTGTCAGAAGGCGTGCTCACGATGACACCTTGATACCAGCGTCCCCGAAATCGTAATGCGCGGGTACAACTGGCCAATTGGCTGGCCAGTTGCTGGCGGAAATCGAAAAGTAGTGGCCGCGAATGACATTCGTTCGCGACGCCTAAGTGGAGATGCTCCCTTTGCGGCGCACGGTCCGCTGCCGTACCATTGGGGTTCGGCGTCGGGGAACGCCCTGGTCCTCGCCTACGCAACCACCGCTGCCGGGGCAACATCCAGAGGGGGAGAAATATATGCTGAAGAAGTTCCTGATCGCATCGGCGACCGCGCTGCTGCTGCTGGCGGCCTGCCAACAGCAGCCGCAGACGGCCAGCTCGCCACCGCCTACGCCGGTGAGGTCGTTGTTCGTGGTGTACTTCGATACCGGTCAATCGAGCATATCGCCTGAAGGGCAGGCGAAGATCAACGAGGCCGCCGCAACCTTCAAGCAGGGCGGCGTCGCTGTGACCGTGAAGGGCCATGCCGACCGCGTCGGCGACCAGGGAGCGAACCTGCGGCTTTCCATACAGCGCACGGCGACCGTGAAAGCCGCGCTGATGCGCGCCGGCATCCCGGAGTCGGCGATCCGGTCGGGCAGCCTGGGTGAGGAGAACCTGCCGGTCCCCACCGCCGACCAGGTCCCCGAGCGGCTTAACCGCAGTGTCCATATCGCGGTCATCGGGCGGCCGCTCATGAGCGACCAGGACTATTGCGCCGCCTTGGCGCGGAAGTGGCGTTCGTATTCCCGGACCGGCGCATCTGGCCCGGCGCCGCAGGCGATCGCCGCGTGCGATGCCGGAAACTACGACGCGGGCATCACCGTTCTGGAGCAGGTCCTGACGGACGAC
>Ga0209909_100262_pt1 | contig 56008 bp, 43 predicted proteins | sample FECB22metaG_FD_188302 | JGI IMG/M metagenome (GOLD analysis project Ga0209909, IMG submission 188302) | Cyanobacterial communities from the Joint Genome Institute, California, USA - FECB-22 (SPAdes) (version 3) | ecosystem: Environmental > Aquatic > Thermal springs > Hot (42-90C) > Microbial mats... | reverse complement strand
GACCGCCCTGGACGCTGCTGTTGGAGGTGCCGTATTGGCGCCGAACGCCGGCGTAGGCCGCGGTGTCGACGCCGTCGCCACCGTTCAAGGTATCGAAACCGGCCCCGCCGATCAGGGTGTCGTTGCCCGAGCCGCCGACCAGGCTGTCGCTTCCCGCGCCGCCGTCCAGCCTTGAGCCTTGCAAGATACTGGGCACGGTCGGGGCACTGGGGACCGAGATATTCAGTTGGTAGGTCGCGCCCGCGGGCGCGGGGCCGCTGTTGAAGCCGACGCCCGTCCCGGTCTCGGTCCACTGTGCCACCTGGATGTAATAGGTGCCGGCGGTGGGGAACGTATAGCTGAGCAGGGAATCGGTCGCGCCGCTGCCGTCGGACTCATTGCCGGCGGCGTCATCGTTCTGAGCCAGTTCCGTGCCGGCGGCGTCGAACAGCCGCAGGGCGGCGTCGAATGTCGCGCCATCGATGTCGAACTGAACGACATCGCCGGCCTGAACAGTCACGGCATAGTACTCCAGCCCGCCGTGCGCGGTCGCCAGTATGGTGGTGTGCGGAATCGCGGCGTTCTCGACCCCCGCGCGCGGGACCAGATCGAAGCTGCCGGCCGTGTTGACCGCCGTCTGAATGGTCCCATTGGCGACGCCGACGGTCTTGACGATGTCCGCGGCTCCGCCGGCGATCCCGGGCGCGCCGGCGATCAGGGTGTCGTTTCCGGCCCCGCCCGACAGGCTGTCGATCCCGCCGTTGCCGCGCAGCACATTATTGCCGGCGTCTCCGATCAAGATGTCGGCAAAGGCGGTGCCGTCCACATTCTCGATACCGGACAGGCTGTCGGTCCCGTCGCCCGTGGCCTGGCCCGCGGCCAGGTTGACGGACACGCCGCCGCGCGCGCCGACGAAGGCGACGGTGTCGGTCCCGGCCCCACCGGTCAGGAGGTCATCGCCACTGCCGCCGACCAGCAGGTCGTCGCCGTCCCCACCGCTCAGGGTGTCATTACCCGCCCCGCCCCACAGCTGATCATTGCCGCCCGCGCCATTCAGCGTGTCCGCCCCGCCCTGGCCATAGAAAATGTCACCGAACGCGGTGCCGTTCATGACTTCGGCGGTGATGTCGCCGTTGATCGTCAACCCGCCGGCGGTCGGAGCCGCGGCGATCGTCTGGTCAGCGAAACGAAGGAAGTCGATATTGGTGATCGTATCTGTGCCGTCCGGCCCGACCACGGTCCCCACCTGACCGTTCCAGGTGATCGTGTATTGAGCGCGATTTCCGCTGAACACGGCCGTATCGATGCCCAGGCCACCATCGAGGGTGTCATTACCGGCACCGCCCGTCAGGACGTTGTCGCCGGAATTGCCGATCATCACGTCATTGGCAGAGCCGCCGATGGCGTTCTCAATGCTGGCCCCGACAGCCACGGCCACATTGCCGACCAGTCCGCCGACATTGGAAAACGCCCCCTGGCGCAGATCAATCTTTTGCGCCTGCCCATAGCCCGAGAAGTCGAACGTATCGATGCCGCCCGCGTCCCAAACCGCAAAGATCAGCGCACCGGACGCGGCCGAGAACCAGGTCTGCCCGGCGTTCGAATTGAATCCATAGGTGGTATCGCCCGTGCGGGTCGTCACATTCGCGCCGTACAGCCGCTGGGCGGCGGCGATGTCGTCAAGCAGGGGTACGGCTGAGTACTGCTGGACACCGGTCGCCGAGCGGAAGTTCGCTCCAGTGTTCTGCTCGCCGAAATAACTCATCACGGTATACTGGCGCGTGTCCTCGTAATAGAGAGCGAAGGCGGAATAGGTGAATGACACCCCGGGCGCGGCATTGTATTCGCCGGGATGGCGAAGACCGATCGCGTGGCCGATCTCATGGGTCAGCACCTGCTGACCATAGCCGAGCATCAGTGGCGTGGCGTTATAAGCCAGACTGTTGTTGATCCAGACGTCGCCTGATGCGGACTCGACGGCCCGATTGCCCGGGAAGAAGGCAAAGGCCGCGGACCCGTCCGCACCGCTGGCATAGTTGCCGAACACCATGGTGGCATTGTTGGAATAGCCGTCGCCGTCGTCGACCCGTTGGAAGGTGATGTTGGCCACATCGGCCCAGGACTGAAGCGCCAGCAGGGTTGCGGCAACCTGCGCCTCGGTGAAACGCGAGAAGCCCGCGGTCTCCTCCGGCATCGTCACCGGGGCCGTCGAGCGGAAGGAATAGGTCAGGGTGATCGGCTGCCCGATGGGCCCGCCGCCGAACCAGTTGCCGTTCCCGCGCGTCAGCTGGGTGCCGGCGTCGCCGGTCGACAGGGACACCTTGCCATTGGGGCCGACGCCCCCGCGATCGTCGCCGTTCAGGAAGGACCCGGGCTGATCCCCGCCGGTCTCGAACACCGCATGAAAGCCGGCGCAGCAGCCGCAAAGTAGATAGGTCGAGACCTCGCCGAACGCTTCCGTACGGAAGCCGGTCTGCCCGTCCCCCTCGACGAAACGTCCAGAGGTCACGGCATCACGGGTGGCGAGCAGGGAAACGGGCATGGGTACTCTCCAGAGAACACGCTGTCGCCCACCACCCTAACGATCAATGGCGAGCCGACAAGCGCTGCCGACGTCACATGGAACAAAACTACGGCATCAGGCGTACGCGAGACGCACTCAGCGCAGGTTCAGCGTCGCGATCGCGTCCAAACCCTCCTCGCGGCCAGTCTCGCACACCTGACGGAACGCGGCCATTAGGTGATAGAAGGAACTGGCCGGTGCCGGTTCGTCCAGGAAGCCGCCCTTGGACAGCCGCTTATCGTGCCACAGGCCGTCGTCGGTCAGATACAGCCACATGGCCCGCTGGGCCGCGGCCGCGTCGGCCAGGAAGGCGGTCCGCTCGCCATCGCGCGCCCGCTCGGCCAGCAACAGCGACGCCTTCAGCCACTCCGTCTGGGGCCACAGCCGCGCCCGCGCGCTGCGCACGGTGAAGTCGTCGTCCAGGGCATCCATCGCCACGCCGGCGCTTTCCGACACGCCACGCCGGCCTTGGGCATACAGTCGCCGCGCCGTCGTGCTGTGCTCGGGCCGCTTGCGGGCGCGGGCGTGCCGTTCCAGCAGCCAGGCCCATTCGAACTGATGTCCGGGTTCGATCAGCCTGCCGTCCTCGCCCTCGGCCGGCCGCCACCGGTCGTCGAAGAACTCGCGCAGGAAGCCCTGCTCGGCGTCGATGAAATGGTGTTCCGCCAGATCGACGATGCGGTCGGCCCAGGCCGCCCATTCCGCGTCGCCGCCGGCGGCCTCCCAGGCATGACAGGCCTCCAGCAGATGCATATGGGCATTGGCCTGAAACGGATGGCTGCCGCCCTCGCGCAGGGAGCCGTCCGGCCGCGCCTCGCTCAGCAATCGCTCGCGCAACTTCAGCGCCCTCGCCTCCAGCGTCGGCTCGTCGATCCCGGCCTGTTTGGCCGTGGCCAGGGCCAACAGGACGAAGGCCTGATCATAGACCATGGCCGTCTCGTCCAGCGGGCTGCCGTCGTGGGCCAGGGTCGTCCGGCACAGGCCGTCGTCGCGCAGATACTGGTCGAACAGCTTGTTCAGGCCACGCCCCACGACGTCCCGCCATGGTCCGTCCCAGCCCAGCAGCCCCGCCTGGGCATAGGCATAGATCTGGCGCGCCTGGACCCGCGCCCGCCGCGACATGACGATGGCCCGACCGTCCAGCGACAGCGCCTCGGCGAAGGCACCGTTCGATCCCATGCCAAGGGTGCACCAGGCCGGCAGGGCCCGCAGACGCATCCATTCGGCGAACCGACGCGCCCCGTCGCTCAGTCCCTCATGGGGGCGCGGCGCGAAATCCAGATACTGGGGCGCCCCGACCTTGATCCGTTCGACCAGCCGCTTGACATCCTGGGCCCGCGCCAGATCACAGATTAGGATGGCGTCGGGCTCGGCCACGATGGCCAGGTTGCGCACGCCGACCGCGGCGACCAGCACCCCCTCGGATGCCCGCACCAGACACCCCTCGGAATCCTCGAAGATATGCTGGCCGGTGTCGCCCTCGCCCGTCGCGGCGATGGAATCCCAGGCACCCAGGTCGGACCAGGCGAAATCGACCTCCAGCACGCTGGCGTGCTCGGTCTTTTCCATCACAGCATAATCGACCGAGATGCGCGGCGCGGCGATGAAGGCATCGCTCAGGGTCTGGACGGTCAGTCCGTCCTCGGCCGGCAGGGCGGCCCGGGCTGCGGCCTCGACCCCTGGCGACAGCTCGCGCAGCTCGTTCAGGAAGGTGTCCGCCGTGACGATGAAATTGCCGCTGTTCCACAGATAGCCGGCCTCGACATAGTGTTCGGCGGTGGCGACGTCGGGCTTTTCGCGGAACATCGCCACATCGCTCAAACCCGGGCCGCTGGGCCGGATGTAGCCATAGGCCGACGATGGATGCCGCGGTCGCACGCCCAGGGTGACGATGCGGCCCTGGCGTGCGGCCTCGGCGGCCTGGACAACCGCCTTCTGGAACGCAGTATCGTCCGGGATGTGATGGTCGGAGGCCACGAAGGCGATCACGCCGTTGGGGTCCTTGCGGCTGACCCAGGCGGCGGCGGCGCCCATGGCGGCGGCGGAATCGCGCGCTTCCGGTTCCAGCAGCACCTGGGCCTCGACATCGACCTCGGCCAGCTGATCGACGATCCAGTCGCGGTGCGAGACACCGGCCACGACCACCAGCCGTCCCCCATCGCTGACCAGGGGCGCCACCCGCAGCACCGTGTCCTGGAACAGCGACCGATTGCCGGCCAGCGGGATGAATTGCTTGGGGCGTGAGGGGCGCGAGGCCGGCCAAAGCCGGGTGCCGGATCCGCCGCACATGATCACGGGATAGAAGGACATGACCGGCCTTTAAGCCCATTCACGAACGTAAGCAAAGCGCGGCCGCAGACCGGATTATCGAGATGGTGGAACGGTTTGCCGCCCCGCCGGATCAGCCCGGCCGCAGGGCGGATTGCATGACGGGTCGCACGCGGGCATGGGACGGACCGAAAGGCGCGAACACCATGAAGACAGCCTATATCGTGCTGGGCATGCACCGCAGCGGCACCTCCTCGGTCGCCGGTACCCTGGCCCTGCTCGGCGCCACCCCACCGTCGACCCTGATGCGTCCGGCCGAGGACAATCCCAAGGGCTTTTGGGAAAGCGAGGTCCTTATGACGGTGGACGACGCCATCCTCGCCGCCTGCGGATCGCGCTGGGACGACTGGCGGCCGATCCCGGCGGATGCCCTCGTACGGCTTGAGCACGGCGACCTGGCCGAGCGCGCCCGGCGATCGCTTCGGGCCGAGTTCGGGGATGCCGGGACGATCGTGCTCAAGGATCCCCGCATCTGCCGCTTCTATTCCCTGTGGCGCGGTTGGCTGATCGCCGAGGGTTACCGCCCCGTGGTCGTCATGCCGATCCGCTCTCCGGTGGAGGTGGCGGGATCGCTGCAGGCCCGCAACGGCGCGCCCCGGAACCACGGGTTCAGGCTCTGGCTCCGTCATGTCCTCGATGCAGAACACACCAGCCGCGCGGATGCCCGCGCCGTCTTCGACTGGTCGATGCTGATGTCGGACTGGCGGGCGACGGTCGCCGCGGTCGACCGCGACGCGGGCACCAGCCTGGCCTCGGCCGTGCCGGCACACGGCGAGGCGGTGGACGCCTTTCTCACCCCGGACCTGTACCGGCAACGCGCCGCCGACCTCGGCCAGGACACCGTTCCGACCTGGGTGTCCGCCACCTGGGACGACCTGTCGTCTTTGGCGACCAACCCCGGCGATGCCGCGGCCCGCGCTCGGCTGGACGACACGCGGCGATCCTTCGACGCGGCCTGCGACCTGTTCGCCGACACGGCATCGTGACACCGACACGCCCCGCCGCTATCAGCGCCGGGTGATGGACGAGAACGAACGCCAATCCGAGGAACGCGGCTGGGCCACGGCCAAGACCCTGGCCGAGGCCCTGCCCTATATCCAGGTCTATGACCGCAAGACCGTGGTCATCAAATACGGCGGCCACGCCATGGGCGAGACCGCCGTGGCCAAACAGTTCGCCGCCGACGTGGTGCTGCTGAAACTGATGGGCGTGAACCCCGTCGTCGTCCACGGCGGCGGGCCCCAGATCAGCGCCATGCTGGACAAGGCCGGCGTGAAATCGGCCTTTGTCGATGGTCTGCGCGTCACCGACCGGGACACGATGCAGATCGCCGAAATGGTCCTGTCCGGCGCGGTCAACAAGGAGATCGCCCACTGGATCACCATGGCCGGCAAGGAGGCCGACGTGCGCGGCATCGGCCTGTCGGGCAAGGACGCCGGCCTGCTGACCGTCGAAAAGACCCAGCGCACCCAGCGCGATCCCGACAGCATGATCGAGCATGAGGTCGATCTGGGGTTCGTCGGCGAACCGACCCGGGTGGACGCCAAGCTGCTGACCCGGCTGATCGAATCCGACGCCGACTGGGTGCCGGTGATCGCCCCGATCGGCGTGGCCGAGGACGGCCAGACCTTTAACGTCAACGCCGACACCGTGGCCGGGGCGCTGGCCGGGGCGCTAAAGGCCAAGCGGATGCTGTTGCTGACCGACGTCGCCGGGGTCAAGGGCACCGACGGCCAGATCATCCGTCAGATGACGGTCGCCGAGGCCTCGCAACTGATCGACGACGGCATCGCCACCGGCGGCATGATCCCCAAGCTCCAGACCGCCATCGCCGCCATACGCGACGGGGTCGAGGCCGTGGTCATCCTGGACGGCCGCCGGCCCCACGCCATGCTGGTCGAACTGTTCACCGAAACCGGCGCCGGCACCCTGGTGAAGGCGTGAGCGACGCGGGCGATCTGAAACGGATCCGCAGCTGGATCTTCGACATGGACGACACCCTGTATCCGCGCGAGCAGGGCGTGATGGCGCTGGTCCAGGCCCGCATCAACGCCTTCATGATCGACGCCGTCGGCCTGCCCGAGGCCGAGGCCCGCGTGCTGCAACGCCAGTTCCTCAACGAGCACGGCACCACCCTGGCCGGTCTGATGGCCAACTATGCCGTCGATTCCGACCGCTTCCTGCGCGAGGTCCACGACGTGCCGCTGGACGGCCTGGAGCCCAGCCCGCGTCTGGTCCAGACCATCGCCGCCCTGCCCGGCCGCACCTTCGTCCTGACCAACGGCGCGCGCTGTCACGCCACCCGGGTGCTGGAGCGGATCGGCTTCCTGGACGCCTTCGACGGCGTGTTCTGCATCGAGGACATGGACCTGGTCCCCAAGCCGGCGCCCGCCACCTTCCGCCGCTTCCTGGACCGGTTCGACATCGATCCCCACACCGCCGCCTTCTTCGAGGACACACCCCGCAATCTGGAACCGGCCAAGGCCCTGGGCATGACGACGGTGCTGATCGGCGACGGCCATGGGCATGAGATCGGCGACTGGATCGATCACCGCGCCGATACGCTGCTGGATTTCCTGACCCCGCTGACGCTGAGAGACGCCGCATGACCGACCTGACCGCGCTGGAATCCGTGATCGAGGCCGCCTGGGACGATCGCGCCGGTCTCTCCCCCGCCACCCACGGCGAGGTCCGCAGGGCCGTCGAACAGGCGCTGTCGCTTCTGGACTCGGGCCGGGCCCGCGTCGCCTCACGCGGCGAGGACGGCACCTGGACCACCCATCAATGGCTCAAGAAGGCGGTGCTGCTATCGTTCCGCCTGAACGACAATGAGATCATGCGCGGCGGCGACGGCGGTTTGAACAGCCCCGCCCCCGGCGTCGGTCCCTGGTACGACAAGGTGCCCAACAAGTTCGGCGACTGGACTGGCCAGGACTTCAAAGACGCCGGCTTCCGCGCCGTGCCCGGTTCGATTGTCCGCCAGGGCGCCTTCATCGGCAGGAACGTCGTCCTGATGCCGAGCTTCGTGAACATCGGCGCCTATGTCGACGAGGGCTCGATGGTCGACGGCTGGGCCACGGTCGGCTCCTGCGCCCAGATCGGCAAGAACGTGCACATCTCGGGCGGCGCGGGCATCGGCGGCGTGCTGGAGCCGCTCCAGGCCAACCCCACCATCATCGAGGACGGCTGTTTCATCGGCGCCCGCGCCGAGGTGGCCGAAGGCGTGATCGTCCGCGAAGGCGCGGTCCTGGCCATGGGCGTCTATCTGTCGGGCTCGACGAAGATCGTGGACCGGGCGACGGGCGAGGTGTTCCGCGGCGAAGTGCCGGCCTACAGCGTCGTCGTCCCCGGCGCCCTGCCCGACCCGAACGGCGGCCCGAGCCTGTATTGCGCCGTCATCGTCAAGCGGGTGGATGCCCAGACGCGGGCCAAGACGGGGGTGAACGAGCTGCTGCGGGACTGACGCAAAGCCGAGCGGCTGAACCTGCACCCATTGTCGTCGCCCGAAGGAGGAAGGGGCGGTCCGTCGCCGGACCGCCCCTCATTCGTTTGCGCTCTGACCGGGATCAGAACTTGTACCGGACGCCCATCTTGACCTGCCACACCGACGCTCCGGTGAAGGAGGACGCGGTGTCCTGAGCCAGTTGGTTGTACTGATAAACGTTGCCGGCGCCCGTGGAGCAGGTCGAGCGAGCGCAGTTTTGAGCGATTACATCCGTCGAATAGAACGGGAAGCTCTGTTGCTGAAGCACACCCCACTCGTCGTTCAGCATGTTTCCGAAGTTCTCGACGACGGCATAGGCCGAGATACGAGCGCCACCCGGGAAGAAGGCCGGCAGCTCCTGTTCGATGTGCAGGTCGACCGTGTTGACGTCCGGCGATTTGAAGGCGTTGCGCGGCGAAATCTGGCCAGCGTACTCGATCAGGCCGGTACGCTGTAGATACTCGTTGAACGCGGCCAGATCGAAGGACGGGCCATAACGTACGATCGGATCGCTGGTGGCCGTCACCTGACCCGAACCATCTGTCTGCGGCACATAGAACAGGCCGCGTTGATCGGTGACGGACTCGCCGAACAACTGATTCACGCCAGTGGCGAAGGCGTAGCTGAAGTTCAGGCCTGAGCGCCGCTGGGCGAACATATTGAACCGCGTCAGATAGTCGCCGAAGAAGGCGCGCTGATAGCTTACGTTCAGCTTGGTGGCGTGTTCGATCTCATAGTTCGAGTCGGCGATTTCCGGGCTGTTCGGGTTGATCACCGCCACCTGACGGAAGTTCGACTGGGCCACCGAGGACGTGCCCGGGTTCTGCTCGGTCGAGTCCAGATAGGTGTAGGACAGGTTGAAGCCCAGGCCTTCGGCCCACCCGTCATACCAGTCCTTGCCCAGCGAGATGGCGACCTGATCGGTCTCACCGCCATCGAAGTTGGTCAGCATGAGCACGCCTTGGCTCGCGGCCGCTCCGGTGCTTTGCCCCGGGGCCGGCGTAACCGGGCCGAAGAAGGTCGGACGGCCATCTGGGGCCAGCTCGGTACGCTGACGCTCGTAGTTGAGGTCGACCCAGCCCACACCAGCGTCCACTTCGGAGTGGATGTACTCAGCGCGAACGTTCCAACCTTCGCCCAGACCCCAGCGAGACAAATCGAAATCCTTCACGGCACCCAGCGAGGTCTTCCAGATGCTCGGCGTCTTGAAGGTCGGGTCAATGACGTTGATCGTGCCGGTGCCCAAGCTGGCGCTGGCCGTCACGCGATCCTGAGCAACCTGGGCCGGGTTGAAGCCGTCGACGTTGTCGAGCGCCGCCAGTTCCTCGGCCGAACAGACCGGGAAGCTGCTTGCGAACTGACCGGTGTAGCCGGCGCGGCGGCACTGGAAGATGCCCAGCAGATTGCCGGTGTTGGTGTAGTTATTCGACACCCAGACATTGGGCGAACCGCCCTGGAAGCGACCGATACCGCCGTAGACAGTCAGACTGTCGTTGGCCTGCCAGTTGAAGCCGAAGCGCGGCTGCAACACCGAGATGCCGTCGATGTTCGTATCGCTGCGGAAGCCGTAGGTGTCTTCGAACAGCGGATTGGCCTGCGGGCGATCGTCGGATTCATACCAGTCGTAGCGGAAGCCCAGGTTGACCGTGAGCTCCGGCGTGATGTCCCACTCGTCCTGGGCGAACAGGGTATTCAGCGCATAGCTGAAGGACGCGGCTCCGTCGTTCTTGTCGTTCGAGGCGGCGCTTTGATAACCGATGGAGGAGGCGCGGCCCGCCTGGAAATCGGCCAGCGACGCGAATTCGTATTCTCCGTTCGCGAATTGGACGAACAGGTTGAACACCTCGATGTTCTCACGCTCGTAGCCGAAGCTGAAGCGGTGACCGCCGTCAGCGCGGTAGGTGCCGACGGCGCGGAACTGATCGGTGTCGGTCGTCAGGACGTTAGCGTGGCGCGAACGCTCGGGGCCGAAACGGATCGAGCGTGCCGGCGGGCCGCCCGAGGGGCCCGGATCCTCCAGGAACACCTGGAAGGCGGCGAAATCAGTACCAGCCAGCGGGCTGGAGATGTTCTCGACTTCCTTGCGAGAGATCGACAGTTCGGTCGAGAACCGGTCGGTCCAGTCGGAGAAAATCTGCCCCTGATAGGTTTTCAGGTTCTGCTCGAACACATAGGCCTGCGACAGGAGGCCGAGACTTGGGAACGTGCTGCTCGTGCTCGAGCCGTTCAGGTTCAGCGTTCCGCCCTCGGTCTGCTGGTAGGACACCACCGCGCGGTGACGGTCGTTGATGTTCCAGTCCAGCTTGCCGAAGTACTTCTCGTCCTCGCTCAGCAGTTCCGCAGCCTGCCAGTCCAGCGGGTCAAAGCCGTAAACATCCTGAGATATCTGACGCACGAGATCCGCATCGGCCTGGGTGATGCCCGGAACCTCGTTCACCGCGCCGGAACCTGCCGCCCCGGTCAACACCGGCTCAGTGGTCTCGAACTTCTCATAGTTGAACAGGAAGAAAAGACGATCTTTCAGGATTGGGCCGCTGAGGGTCGCGCCCCAGGTCGTGTCTTCGAACTCGGCATTGCGGATGTTGGTGAAGCTGCGATCCACACCGGAACGGAAGTCGGTGTAGGCAAACGATTCGCCACGCAGATCCTGGTTGGTGGTTTCGTAGAAGACCTCGCCCTCGAAGGCGTTGCCGCCCGACTTGGTCACCGAGTTGACCACACCGCCGGTGAAGGTGCCGTAGCGGGCATCATAGGGCGCGACCTCGACGCTGACCGCCTCAAGCGCTGAGATCGAGATCGGCGAGCGAAGGGTCGGGAAGCCGTTGGAATTCAGGCCGAAGTCGTCGCCCTGGCGGATGCCGTCGACCAAGAAAGCGTTGGCGCGGTTGGATTGGCCACCGATCGAAAGGGCATCGTTGTTTGACGCATCGGTCGTGGCGAACGGGGAGGTGCGGACGAAATCGCGGATGTCGCGGGCGATCGACGGCAGGGTCTCGATGTCGCTCTGGCTGAAGGTCGAGCGCGGGCTGGTGACCAGGCGACCGGCGCGGGCGCCGGTGACCACGATCTCGCCCAGGTCGGCGTCGGCCGTCTCGGCACCGGCGCTGACCAGGATGTCGAGCGACGCCGGGGTGCCGATGCCGATGTTCGGGACGACCGCGCTCTGGGCCGGATAATTGGCCGAGGTCACGGTCACCGTGAACGGACCCCCGACGCGCAGGTTACGCAGGCTGTAGGTGCCATCCACGCCCGTCACCGTCGTGGCCGTCGTGCCCGTGGGCTCGTGAACCGCCGTGACCGTGGCCCCGGCCAGCGGAGCGCCGGTCGGGTCGACGATCTGGCCGCGGATGCCGCCGGTGGTTTCCTGAGCGAACACCGCGCTCGACATGGCCATGGCGCCGAACAGCGCGGTCGTGGCCCACAGGGCCCGGCTACGGATAGTCATCGAATCTGTATCCCCACAAATTGTGCGCATGGCACCTGACGCGGCGGGGATGGGCCCGCCGTAATGTCGCCCGCTCTAGGCCGCGACTGGGAACGCGGGACGACAGTCATGTGACAGATAGATGACAGCGCGCGGGGGTGGCGCGAACGCCACAGTGCGACAATCTGTCGTGGCTTTCAGCCCCAGACGGCGCGGAGCCGCGCCGCCCGACCACAGAACCGGGTATAGCCGCCGTAACGGACCGGATTGCGGCGCGCGAAATCCTGGTGTTCGGCCGCAGCGGGCCAGAAGCGGACGGCGTCGCGGACGGGGGTGACGAACCGCGCGGCGCCGATGGTCCGGACCGCGGCCTGGCGCGAGGCCTCGGCGGCCGCCTTCTGCGCCGGTGTGGCAAACACGGCGGTGCCATAGGGCGCGCCCTTGTCGCAGAACTGGCCTTGCGCATCGGTCGGATCGATCGTGCGCCAGAACCGGTCGACCAGCTGGCGATAGCTGATCCGCGCGGGATCATAGGTCACCTGCACCGCCTCCTGATGGCCGGTTCCGCCGCGCACCACCTGCTCATAGGTCGGATTGGCCGCGCGGCCGCCGGCGAAGCCGGAAACCGCCGCGACGACGCCGGGCATGGCCTCGAAATTGGCTTCGACCGACCAGAAGCAGCCGCCGGCGAACACCGCCGTCTCGCGCCGTCCGCTGTCGGCTGCGGCCGCCCCGGCCTTGCCGGCGGCTTCGCTCGAGCCGCAGCCCGCAGCCAAGGTCAGGGCCGCGAGCATCGGCAACAGGCGGCGCATCGAGCAGTTTTTTCCGACGGGGATCATGTCGTCAGATACGCTGGACCCGCACCCGAGGTTTCAGGGCCACGACGCGGGCGACGTCCGACGCCCGGGCGAACCGGGTGGCCACGCCGCGTGCGGTCGGCTCCAGGGATCGCGGTTCATGATAGTTGCCGTTGACCTGGGTCTTGGCGATGACATGGGCGCGGAAGCGGGCGAACAGGTCGGGGTCGGGTCCCTGAGGCTGGGTCCAGAAGGCATCCATCGGCTTCTGATCCGTCAGGCCCTCGAAGTCGAAGAAGGCGTCGCCCAGCACCTTGACCGGCGTGCGGAAGCCCAGGGCCGACAGGGCGGCGCTGGAGTTGTTGACGACCATGCCGCGCGACGCCCGGCACAGATGGGCCAGATTGCCGCCGTCGATGAAATCGACGCGATCCTGCAGTCCGCGCTCCACCGCCAGGCAGCGGGTCATATGGGCCAGATCGACCAAGCCCGGATCCAGGGGATGGTTCTTCACTACCAGCCGACAGTTGGCGGGCGCATGCCGCGCGAAGCTCGACATGACCTCGGCCAGGAAGGCGATGTTGTCGGCGAAATGGGAATAGCGCAGCAGCTGGGCGTCGCCCTCGCGCTGCAGGCAGGCCAGGAAGAACGGCCCCCGGGCGGCGATAGTCTCGGCCTCGCACTCGCGCCGCGACCGGAACGACAGCCCCAGATACCGGCGGATATGGCCGAAGCACTGCAGCCACGGCGCCTGGGTATAGGGCGCCACGAAGCGCGGGAAGAACAGCCGGCCCGGCAACTGGATCAGGTGGTACAGCGAGATGTTGACCACATGGTGCGGCAGGATCCGCCCGATAGGCCGGGTCACCGGCATTTCGGGGATCGGGGGATCATAGGCGACGCGCGTGCGCGCTAGCCGGCTGGATGCGTTGACCCCGCCCGCTTCGACCGTGATCCAGTCCGGCCGGAAATAGCCGTTCTCGAGCACCCAGACCCGCGCGTCCAGCCGTGAGCGCTGGGTCAGCACCGTCTGGTTATAGGCTCCGCCCTCGCCGAAAACGATGATGTCGGTGAAGTCCGGCGCCAATTCGATGAACCGGGCCGGCCACTGCCTGGCATGGCCCCGGAATACGATGCCGCCCGGCGCGGACTTCCAGTTCAGCACGTCGCCGGCATTGAAGATCATGCGGCGGACCTCGGCGCCCTGCCGACGCAGGACATCGGCCAGAACCCGACCGAACGGTCCGAACGGGGCGGTCACGATCAGGAAGCGCCGGCCGGCCAGAGGACTCGACGACACGACGTCCGGCACCGCCGTCGCGGGGGCCGCCTGTGGGTAATCGGGCTCAAGACTGGCCAGCAAACTGGGTGTCTTTCTCTGCTCTGGCGCCCCCGCGCACTTCCTAGGCTGTCCGCCGCCAGCCTTGCAAGCCGTGCCCGCTAAGGCATACGCATGGCCTTTCCGGGGCAGTGATATCGGGTCGGGCGTTGTTTCTCCGGTGACGCGGCGGCGACGGCTCCAGAACCACAACCGCCGGCGCAGCTTGGGCTGGCCGGCGGCTCGCGGTCTTGATCGACGCTTCCATGACGATCCGGCTGGAGCCCGGCTTTGCGGCCGGGCTCCGTTCCGGAGTGTCTTAGAAGTTGATGTCGATGGTGGCGCGGCGGTTCAGAGGCTCTCGCACGCCGTCGGCGGTGGCGCGGGCCAGCTGGGTCTCACCACGGCCGTCCAGCGAGATCACGCCGCCGGCGATGCCTTGAGCGACCAGGGCGTCAGCCGTAGTGCGCGCGCGGCGGTTCGACAGGCCGACGTTGTAGGCGGCCGAGCCGGAGGTGTCGGCGTGACCGACGACCAGCACGCGGGTCGGACGACCGGTGCGGGCGTAGGCGGCGGCCTGCTGGATCACCGAGTTGGCTTCCGCGGTCAGGACCGACTGATCCCAGTCGAAATAGACCACGAACTCGCGGCGCACCGGAGCCGGAGCCGGGGGCGGCGGCGGCGGCGGCGGCGGCGACATCACCGGCGGCGGGGGCGGGGGCGGCGGCGGCGGCGGCGGCGGGGCGTCGACTCCGCCGAACGCATAGCGCAGGCCCAGGGTCACCGTGTGGCTCTCGTCGTAGTCACCTTCCAGCGTGCCGAGCCCGGCCGTGGCCGGAAGACCCGCCGTCCGCTGCTTCATGTCACCGCCGGTCAGATAGCGGTACGTCAGATCGATGTTGGCGCGATCACCGATCGCATAGGCGAGGCCGGCGATGGCCTGGGCCGAGAAGAACGCCGAATCGTCATCGACCGACAGGGTCCGGGTGCGGACCGGTTCACGCAGACGACCGATCGTGTTCATTTCGACGCGATTGATGCCGAGGCCGAGGCCCACGAACGGGCGGATGCCCCAGGCTTCCGAGCCGAAGTCGTAGAGAACATTGGCCATCGCGGTCCAGGCTTCGATGTCGCCCTCAGGCGAGAAGCAGCCCCCGGTGGCCGGAACCAGGTTGCAAAGGCCCGACGGCGGATTTTCATTGGCCCGACGAACCGTGCCGATATCACCCGAGCGATATCCGCCTTCCAGTTCCACACGCCAGTTCGGGTTGAAGCGATAGCCGAGACGCGCGAAGGCCGCCCACCCATCGTTGACTTCCCAATTGAAGTTGATGCCTTCGTTCTGGGCACCACCGACGGACTCCAGGTTAATGTCATCGATGATGTGATACCCGGCATCGACGGCGCCGTACCAGCCGTCGGGCTCGGCCGAGGCCGTGCCAGCTGACATGACGAGAGCCGCCGCAGCGCTTGATGCTAGAAAAAAGGTCTTTACACGCATGGCTTTTCGTCCTCCGGAGCCCGAAACATTTGCCGACGGCCAAGCCGCCACATTTGGGTCATAACAGGTGGTCGGGAGGCGGTCGAGGCCCATAGCTGGAGATCGAGGCGTCACCGGGGGTAGCGTGTCATTGAGGCTACAGCGAAATTTCCGGTCGTGTACACACGACCTAGCCAGTCGTGCCCAATTTAGGCCAGTATATGCTGACACGTCCCGTCCGGCTGCGGCCCTTGCCGCATAATGAGCCTTTCCGATAATCATGAGCGAAGCACCGATTTCCCGACACGCGCGGATCGTCAATGCGCTGATGCTGCGCGAGATGAACACGCGGTTCGGGCGCGAAGGCATCGGATTCGTCTGGATCATCGCCGAGCCGCTGCTTTTCTGTTTCGGAGTGCTGGCGCTCTGGACCCTGACAAAGCCGGCCTATGAACATGGTATCCGGCTCGCTCCCTTCGTCATGACGGGCTACATGTGCGTGATCTTGACACGGCATTTCATCCAGCAGGCCGCGTCCGCCTTGCAGGCCAATATGGGGCTTCTGCATCATAGGGACATTTCGCCGACCCATATCTTCATCGCCCGGGCTTTGCTGGAGTTCATCGGGGCGACAGCGGCCTTTGTGGTGGTCTATGTCGTCCTGCTGACGTTGGGTCAGGTGGAATTGCCGCACAACTATCTTCTCGTGTACGGCGGCTGGCTGCTTCTGGCCTGGGTGTCGCAAGGGTTCGCCTTGATCCTAGCCGGCCTGGCGATGATGTTCGACGTGGTCGAGCGGATCGTGCCCGTCCTAACCTATATCCTGATCCCGATATCGGGCGCCTTCTCCATGGTGGCCTGGATACCCAGCGAGTACCGCGACACCTACCTGCTTATCCCATTCGCTCACGGAATCGAAATGCTGCGCGCCGGTGTGTTCGGCGAGTTTGTGAAGACCTACTATGATCCGGTCTATGCATTGATCGTCGGCACGAGCATGGTCCTGATCGGCCTGTTGTTGATCACGATCGGGCGTAGTCGTATCGACGTCGAATGATCCTCGTATCGGGCCGGACCCGAGCGGTCCGATGGAATAACGCATGACAGACGCCAAGTTGAACTACGCAGGACCTTTGCCCAAAGCCCTGACCTATCAGGGTGACACGGTGGCCTGGTGGCGGCGCGTGCCGCTGGGCTTTCTGCTGGTGGTCGTCGTGCCGACGGTGCTTGCCGCAATCTATTATCTGCTGATCGCTTCGCCGCGATATGTTTCCGAGGCCCGCTTTCTGGTCCGGGCGCCGGATCAGCGGGTGCCGTCGTCTCTTGGCGTGGCGCTGCAAGGCGTGGGGATCACCTCGGGACAGACCGACGCCTTCGCTGTCCACGAATACATCACCTCCCGCGACGGATTGCGCGATCTGACCCGACGCTATGACGTCGAGGAGATCCTGGCGCCGCCGGGAACCGACGTCTTCTCGCGCTATCCGCGACCCGGCGAGTCTCGCAATTTCGAGGGGCTTCACAAAGCCTTCCAGCGGTTCGTGACCGTAGGCTACGATTCCACCACCGGTCTCAGTACGCTGAGGGTCGAGGCCTTCCGCGCGCGCGACGCCCAGGCCATGGCCGAGACCCTGCTGACCGGTGGCGAAGGATTGGTGAATCGGCTGAACGAACGCGCCAGCTCGGACTCGATCGATGACGCCCGTCTGGCCCAAACCCAGGCCCGGACTCGGGTTTCGGAAACCCAGCAGCAGCTGACGGCGTTCAGGAATCGCGAGGAATTCATCGATCCGGAACTGTCGGCGCGGGAGTCCTCCGAAGTGATCGGCGGCCTGCGTGCCAGCGTGGCCCAGCTCCGCGCCGAGCGCAGCCAGATCGCCGCCGAGGCTCCGGCCAGCCCGCAGCTGCCCGCGATCGACAATCGGATCGCCGCCTATGAAAGCCAGGTCGCGGCCGAGCGAGCCAAGATCGCGGGCACTCAGGGATCGCTTGCCCCTCGCGTCGGCACCTACGAGGACCTCGTCGCCGAGCGTGAGCTGGCGCTGGGCGAACTGGAGGCGGCGACGGCGGCCCTGCTGGCGGCAGAGCAGGAAGGCCGGCGCCAGGGGCTGTATCTCGAGCGCGTGGTCAGCCCCAGCCTGCCGGACGACGCTGTCCTGCCCAAGCGGTGGCTGGCGGTCCTGACCGTCTTTGCGACCATGATGCTGATTTACGGCGTGGGTTGGCTGATCTGGGCCGGTGTTCGCGAGCATCGGCAAGCCTGATGTCCGAGGTGGCTCCGGCCGATATCGGCCTGCGCGTCATGGGCGTGTCGAAGACCTATGCCTCGGGGCACCATCCGGTGTTCTCCGGGATCGACTTCACGCTTGGTCGTTCGGGGCGCCTTGCCATCCTGGGCCGGAACGGCCAGGGCAAGTCGACCCTGATCAAGCTCTTGGGCGGGGTCATGCTTCCGACCGAGGGTCGCATCTCGTGGTCCATGACCGCCTCCTGGCCGATCGGCTTCGGCGGTGCGTTTCAGGGCAGTTTGTCGGGTCTGGACAACATCAAATTCCTGTCTCGCCTGTACAACCGACCGATCGCCGACGTCCTGGTCAGGGTGGACGACTTCGCCGAGCTGGGCCGATCGCTGAAACTGCCGGTGAAGCATTACTCTTCGGGCATGCGGGCGCGTCTGGCCTTCGGCTTGTCCCTGGCGATCGAGTTCGACTGTTATCTGATCGATGAGCTGATGGCCGTGGGCGACGCCCGGTTCCAGAGAAAATGCCAGGACGAACTGTTCGGCCACCGGTCTGATCGAGCATTCTTGATGGCTTCGCACGACACAGCCATGATCGCCCAGAGCTGCGAGCGGGCCCTGATCATCGAAAGCGGTAAGGCCAAGGTGTTCGAGGACGTCGAGGAAGCGGTCGAGATTTATACCTGGCTGAGAGCGGCCTGAACCATGGCCACCAGATTGGGAGTGATCCAAACGCCGTCGCTGAGCGAGACGGCCTGGGCCGCGGCGATCGTGGAACAGGCGACGGTGCTGGGGATCGGTGTCGTGGACGTGCGTGACGGCACAATTCCCGAGGACTTCGATCGAAGCCGGACCCGGGTCGTCCTGGCCACGACGCAGGAAGTCGCCGAGGCGACCCTGCATCCGACGGACTGGTTGGTCATCCGCGACACTCCGGCCATGGCCCGCTGGCTGATGGCGACGGCCAGTGGCGAGCCGATCGGGTCACGGCTGGTCGCGACGATGACGTCGCACAGGCTGACCATCGCGGACGCTGTCGCCAAGAGCGCCTCGGCGACCGTGGTCGATGCGGCCGGCTTGACGGCCGATGTGCCGCTCCTGGGCCCCTTCCGCCGGGGCGCGACGGACTGGGCAGGGCCCGCACCGGATACGGAAGCCGGCGCCCTGGCCATGCTACAGGACGGAGCGACGGCCCAGTGGCCCCTCTCGCTGTTCTACTTTCCCAAGGGAGACGATGTCGAAGGCGGAACGCCCGAATTCGACCTCACGGGCCGCGCCAGATTGTTGATGTTCGGGCCCTACATTCACCTGCCGCCCGGCACCTGGGCCATAGACGTCGAGTTCGAGATCGACCCTCAGCAACGCGAGGTTCCGCTGCGACTGGAGTGGGGTGCCGGCACGGACTATGTCGAGGTCAGCGACGCCGTGCGAGAGGCCGGCGTCTATACGATTACGCTGGAACGGTATTGGCCCGTCGCCGAGGCGGCCCAGTTCCGGCTCTGGCTGACCCAGGCGCGGTTCCAGGGCCATCTGCGGGTCGTCGGCTGCCGCGTCCGGCGCACGCCCGATCAATCCGTCGCGGCGGGGCCCGGTCGTGCGGCCGAACTCTCTGGGCCGGCATCGGATCGGCCCATCATCTCGGCATAGGCGTGGTCCAGCGCCGCGTTTCGAACGAAGATGAGACCCGACGTCGACCGCGGCTCATGGGACGGCGCGCCGGGTGTCACGCCGCCGCCCTTGGCCCGCCCGTAGAAGATATGGGCCCCGATCTGGCGCACGCGCTCCAGTCGCCGGCCCCAGGAGGGGCGGACATAGTTGGCATGGTAGTTGACCGAACTGGCGGGTAGCAGCTGGGCCTTGCGGCCATCCATGACCTCGCGCGCGATCCGCTCGGCCCGGGCCCAGGCTGTCATATTGACCCGGCCGCGGCCGATCGAGCCGTCACAGGTGAAGGTGAACTGACAGGTACGGCTGTTGCGCTGATAGACCACTTGGCAGACGGAGCGGGGATAGGTCCCGGCGCGGGTCCGGTTCAGAACCACCTCGGCCACGGCCGCCTGGCCGTCCTCGCTCTCGTTGCGGGCTTCGTAATAGATGGCCTGGGTCATGCACTCCAGGTCGCTGCCGGGAATGGCCGGCGGGGTCGTCAGGTCCAGGCGCGGCGGGGTGTAGCCGCGCGAGGTCCGAACGGGCGCGGCCACCCGCATCGCCGGTGGGGCGATGGTGGATGACGGCTCGTGCCGGGTCGGCGTCGTGTCTGTGACCTTGGGCTCGGTCTTCGTCGGCGCGGGAGCGGCTGCGCGGGGTGCACGCGCCGGCGGTCGCGTTGCCGCGCTCGATTTCCGCGGGGTTTCGATATCGCTGAGACGGCTGCCCTGGCCCTTGCGCACCATATCCATCATGCGCGCGTTCAGACGGGCGCGCCGTTCGGCGTCGGTCTCGACCGGGACGATGGCGACCGGTGCCGCGACGGCGATTGCGAGCGACGGATCGGGCACGCGCGCAGACTGGGCCCCGCCGGCCCCGACCACGAAGGCGACCCCGCCCACAACCAGAATGGCAATCTTGCCGCGCAAATCCGCTTCCCCGATAACGCGCCTTGATAACAGCCGCCGCCGCCAACACCAAGCGCGGCCGCATGGACACGACTGTCCGTCGAAGCCGGCCAGCGCTATAGACCGCTCCATGGCGCGTCCGTCTTCCCGCCCCGGCTTTTCCCTGATCGAGGCCCTCGTGGTGCTGGCGATCGGCGGCATGGCCCTGGCCATCATCTTCTCGATCGGCCTCCAGGCCGGTGACAGCGGCTTCAGCCTGGGGCGGCGGGCGATGGCGGCGGCTGATAGTGACATCGCCTCCAGCGACCTGCGGGCCGTGATCCGCAGCCTGGCGGTGCGGCCGCCCGCCATGTTCGCGCCCGAGATCGACGTGCCGATCCGGGGCGAGCGATTCCGGCTGGAAGGCGATGTCGTGCTGGAGCGGGCGACCCAGTGCGGGCCGCGCGGGTGGAGTGGGCGCTTGGTGCTGACGATCGAGTCTCGCGGCCCGGGACAGGCCCTGGTGTGCGAGGCCGCGGAGCACCGGGCCACCCTGATCACCTCACGGTCCGCGGACATGGCCTTCGGCTATTCTGAGGACGGCGTGGTCTGGTCGGACCAATGGACCAATGCCCCGACCGGCCGGGATTCGGTCGAGACCCAGCCGCCGGTCAAGGTCTATGTCCGTCTGAAGGCCGACGCCGTCACAGATATCGTAGAGTCGGCGTCCTCCGGCCCGGTCAGGCCCTGGGCCAGGATCGAGACCTATGATGAATAACCGCCCCGGCTTCGCCCTGCCCGCCGTGCTGGCCGTGACCGGCGTCGTCACCCTGATCTTTCTGGTGGCGATCACGGCCCTGGCCTCGCTGACGGCCGAGGCGCGGTCGGCGCGGACGCGGGTGACCTTCCTGGAACGCGCCCTGACCCTGGAGGCGCGCCTGGCGATGATGGCCGCGACCGAACCGCTGCAGAGCCGGGGCTTCGCCGTGGGAGCGCCGCGCCAGTTCGATTTCGAAGGGTCGGTCGTCGGGGTGCCCGGAGGCCTCTCCCAGATGGTGCGGCTGGACGGCCGTCCCTATGCCGCCGAGGTCGCGGGGCCGCTTCGCATGCGGCTTCAGGATCAGGCGGGCCTGATCAACATTCCCCGGCTGGACGACGAGGGGTTCGGGCGGATGCTGGCCATGGCGGGCGCACAAGGCGGTGGGAACGCGGCTCGGGCGCGCTACCTCGACTACGTCGATCGCGACGATCTGCAACGGCCGGGCGGCCAGGACGGCGCGGCCTATCCGGGCGGCCGGGCCGCCAATCGCCAGTTGCGTCGGCCCGACGAAATCCTGTCGGTGGCGGGGGTGCGCGAGAGCGTCGCCCCGGCCCGGTGGCGCGCCCTGCGCTCCGACCTGGCCGCCGACCCGGCCCAGATCGTCAGCAATCTGAACACCATGACGCCGCTGGCGCTCCAGGTCATCCACGGGCTGACCCCGCAGCAGGCCCAGGCGGCGGTGCGGGCACGGGAAGATTTGCCGTTCGTCAGCATCGAGGACCTGGCCGCCGCGACCGGGACTGTGATGGTCTCGGACTATGAAAGCCTGGTCGCCAGTCCGTCGGGCAAATTCTACATGACCATCGCGGACACCCGATCGCCCTGGGTCTATCGTGCACGGGTCAGTCTGACGCCGGGAGCCCTTGAGCAACCGTTCTGGATCGATCAGACTGAACTGTCCGAGGCCCCCGGGCGGGCCGTCGCCGATATTTCCGATGCCGATAGACTTCCTTATCCCGCGCGTTGACCGGTTGCGGTCCGACGGCCGGTTCGAGACCGTCCATCCCGGCGGGGTGATCGGCCGTCTGCGGCGGCCGGTGGTGCTGCTGGCCCGCGACCTGTGCACCTTCGCCCTGTTCGAGACGGCGAGCCTGCCGGCGTCGCGACGTCGTCAGGCGGCCAGGCTGCATGCGCGCGCGGCCTCGCCCTATGTGGTGGGGCGGGCGCTTCTGGCGCGGGCGGGCAACGACTTCGGCATCTGGTGGTGGGATCTGGAACAGGTCTCGCCCCTCGTGGAGGCCCGCTACGGTCGCCTGAATCCCGCACTGCGCCCCGAGACCCTGGCTCAGCCCGCCGGGCAGGGCTGGCGGATCGTGCGGCTGGACCGGGGACAGGAGGCCCAGTTGTGGCGCGGCAAGGCGCTGGTGGCCTCGTCCTGGCGGCTGGACGGGTTCCGCGACGCGGCCTGGCAGGCCTTCAGCCGGCTGCAGCGCGGCCCCGAACCCGCGCCGGACCAGGCCCCGACCCCCCAGGCCCTGCCCATCGCCTATGACGGACAGGCCTTCTCGCTGGCTTCGGCCGAGATCACGCGCGAACAGGCGCTGGGCATGGCCGCCGGCGGCTTCGCCGTGGCATCGGTCTCGATCGCCCTGTTCCTGATGGGCCAGGGGCTGCATCTGTCGTCGGCGGCGGCCGAGGTGCGCGAGGAGGCCGTGGCCCTGCGCCCGGCGGGCAGCACGGCCGCGGGCGTGGCGTCCATGGACGCCGATCGCCAGGCGATGGTGGCCTATCGCCAGCTGGAAGAGACGACCAGTCCGATGACCGCTGCCGGGGCGGCCATCGGCATCGCGGCGCTGTACGACCTGGCCCCCTACGCCGCCGAGGCCGATGGCGAGGATTTCAGCCTGACCCTGCCGTTCTCGGCGCTGCGGGTCGCCGACGAGCTGATCACCGAGTTCGAGACCTCGGGCTATTTCTACGACGTCCAGCCCAGCACCGACGCGGCCAATGACGCCGTCATCTTCCGCATGAAGGTGCGCGACGCCGCCCCGCCGCTCACGCCTGAAGCCGGCTGAACACACAGTCGCCGTCGCGCGTGCGCAGCGTCATGACCAGGACCTCGCCGTTCAGCAGATTGACCGTCGTGGCCCCGCAGACGCCGCCCTCGGCGATATCCAGGGTCGGGGCCAGGGTGTAGCGCCACGGCGCGCGCAGGGTGATGACCCGCTGTCCGGCGGCCTCGTCCGGGACGGCCGCGGGATCGACGATCGACAGGGCGATGCCGGTGCGGTTGGCCTCGCGTCGCAGGTTGGACACGTCGCGCTGGAATTCGAAGAACACCGCATGGGCCGTGGCCTGGTCCAGCATCCGGGTGGTGCTGGGCATCAGGATGGCCGAGGCCAGGCCCAGCATGACCAGAACCACCAAGATCTCGATCAGGCTGAAGCCGCCCCTGCGGCGCGCCGATCGACTTTGGTCAGGCCGCCGCATCGGAGGTGACGTCGGCATTGACGCCCTGGCCGCCCTCCTGGCCATCGGCGCCATAGCTGATCACCCGCGCGCGCTGGTCGGGGGCACCGGGCGCGCCGGTCGCGTCGGCCGGAGGCGCCACATAGACATAGGGCCGGCCCCAGGGATCGGCCGGGATAGCCCGGTCCAGATACGGCCCGTACCAGCCAGACACGGCCTGGGCGTCCGCCTCGGACAGCAGGGCCAGGCCCTCCGCCTGGGTTGGCAAGCGGCCGATGTCGAGACGCATCGTGTCCAGGGACGCCTCCAGCGACCGTATCTGAAGTTGCGCGGTGCGGGTCTTGGACCGGTCCAGCTGGGCGAACAGCCGGGGCCCGACGACGGCGGCCACCAGGGCGATGATCGCCAGCACGACCAGGATCTCGAGCAGGCTGAAACCATCGCGCGCGCGGCGGGCGGCCTTCGGTCTGCGGACGGAACGGGAAATCAGGGGAAACGCCACGGGATGACCTTGAAAGTCTGAGCTATTACCATCGATGGCTCGCTGCTATAGCTCACCGCACAAAGGCGGTCGATGCGAAATGCGGGGCGGGGGCGCTCATCGGGGTTCAACGGTAGGGATTTGAAGAGGGTCATCAAGCGTTTCGAGACGTCCATCTCCGCATGGTCGTATACGGCGTCGGCGCGTCTGCGCCGGACGACGCCGCGTGAGCGTACCCTGCTGTCCGTCCTGGTCCTGGGAGCCCTGCTCTATACGCCGGTCGCCGCCATGGGCTGGCGCGCCGATCAGGAGGACCGCTATGTCGCCGCCCTGATCGAACGGGCCGCCGCCCGCACCGAACGCAGCGCCGCCCAGCGGATCGCCGCCGCGGCCAATGACGGCGCGGCCATCGAGGACATGCGCAACTGGGGCTTCGAGGGGTCCAACCCCGCCATTCTGCAGATCCGCATCGAGCAGAGATTGCGTGAGGCCGCGACCCGCGCCGAGTTGCAGAACATCCAGATCGACTTCGACCCCGAGATCGAGACCGTCGGGCCGACCCGATGGGTCACCGCCACGGTCCAGGGCGATCTTCGCTGGACCCCGACTTTCGGTTTTATGGACCAGATCAGCGCCTGGCCGGAAGGGTTTCGCGTCACCGCCTTCGCCTTCGACCGCCCGCCGCCCGCGCCGGGCATCGCCGACATCGTGGTGCTGAACCCGGATCGGGTCCAGACCGCGCCGACCGGCCGGGTACGGATCGGCCTGGCCTTTCCGGTCGCCTTGGACAGCGAACTGGCGTCATGAGGTTCGTGCCGTTCCTGTTGCCGCTGGCGCTGGCCCTCGCCTTTATGCTGGGCTGGTCTTTTCCCGGCCTGCCCGAGGAGCCGCTGACCGCGACGCGCGGACGGGGCCCGATCAGCAGCCTGGTTCTGCGCCCGGGCGAGGGTACGGCCCAGGCGGTCCGGTTCCTGCGCACCCTGCAATACGATCCCCCGCCCCCGGCCCCGCCCCCGACGGTGGTGATGGCCCCGCCCCCGCCGCCCCCGCCGCCCGACGTCTCGGTGACCTTCCGGTCGGCGCTCAGCGCCATCACGCGCGATCCAGACACCGGCACCTACAGCGCCCTGATCCGCGATGTCGCCGGAGGGCCACAAGTGACCTCCATGAGCGTCGGTGACAGCTTCGACGGCTGGCGGATCACAAACATCGGCGCCAACGGGGTGACCCTGCGGCGCAATCGAGAACAACGCACCGTCCGGCTATATGGCTGAGGACGAGGAGACGAGAATGGTGACCCTGGCTGGACGAACGGCGCCCCCGGCACGAGCGCACCGACGCGCGATGCTGCGCGTCGCGGCCTGTGCCGCGCCGCTGCTGATGTCGGCCTGCGCCGCCTTCCCCAGTATCGTGGCCGATCCGCCCGCGCCGCCGACCCGGGTCGAAGGCACGCCCCCGGTCGAGGCCCTGACTCCCGGAATCGGCGCGGAAACGCAACGCCGCCAGCCCCGCAGCCTGTCGATCCCCGGCGCGGCACCAGTCGAGACCTCCACCCGCGTACCCGCGACCCCCGAACAGATCGATGCCCTGGTGTCGGACGAGATAATCGATGCCGCCTTGGCACCGCAGACCATTCCCCAGTTCGTGGCCACGGCCTTTGGCGGGGTGCTGGGCGTGCCCTTTACGCTGGGATCGGACGTCGCGACCCGGACGGAGATCATCGCGGGCGGCACCGGCGGCACCTTGAGCAAGCGCAACCTGTTCCGCCTGACCCAGCAGGCGCTGAGGCAGCAGGGAATCGAGGTCTATATCGAGGGCGGCTTCGTCACCGTGGGCAGCAACACCGGCGGCGTCGGCTCACCCGAGGTCGTGCGCGATCGTCAGATCCGCGGCACCAGCGGGCGGGTGGTCCAGTTCTTCAATGCCCAGACCATCGAGGTCAATGCGCTGCAGCCTTTGCTGGCGGATCTGTTCCCCAATCTGGGCGGGGCCCGGATCACGCCGGACCAGACCTCCAACAGCCTGATCATCTCCGGCCCGGCCCAGGAAGTCGCGGCGGTCGTGCGGGTGCTGCGCGAGATCGACCAGCCCCGATTCGCCGGCGGCGAGGTGCTTCGGGTCGAGCCCGTCTATTGGTCGGCCGAACAGCTGGCCGCTTCGCTGGAACAGGTGCTGACGACCGAGGGCTATACGGTTTCCCGCATCGCCCGGTCCCGCCAGGCCTTCACCATCCTGGCCTTCCCGGCGGCCAATCAGGTGTTGGTCTTCACCGATGATCCGGGCCTGCTGGAGCGCGCCCGCTACTGGGTCGACACCCTGGATCAACCGGCGGCGCTCGGCGACAAGGCGACGACCTTCGTCTATACGGTGCGCAATACGGACGCGACATCCCTGGGCCAGTTGGCGATTGGCCAGTCGCCCCCGCGCGAGCAGATCCAGGCGCCCGTCGGCGTTCCCGGCACCATCGCCGACAACGGCCAGAACAGCCAGAACGGCCAGGGCTCGTCCCAGCCGGCGGGCGCTCTGGCCGGATCGTCACCGCCCATGGGCTCTCAGGGCCAGTTCCTGACCGGGCGGCTGATCACCGATCCCATCGGCAACCGCATCCTGTTCACCGGCACGGCGGCGGAATACGCCCAGCTGCGCACCCTGCTCAACACCCTGGACATCCCCGCCCCCCAGGTGGTGATCGAGGTGATGATCGCCGAGGTCACCCTGACCGACAACACCGACATCGGCGTCGAGCTGTTCGGCACCGAACAGCGCGGTGACGGCCTGTTGTCCGGTGGTACGGAAGGCCTGGCGGGCGATTCGCCGACGGGACTGCTGCTCACCTTCGTCGGGCCCGAGTTCCGCGCCCGGCTCAATGCCCAGGCCTCCAACAGCAAGGTCAACATCCTGCAAAGGCCGCAGTTGGTCACCCGTAGCGGCGTGGCCGCGCGGTTCCAGGTCGGCAGCGACGTGCCGATCATCACCTCCCAGCGCGCCACCGACTTCAACTCCGGCGGCAACGGCACCGATGTGCTGCAGAGCGTCCAGTACCGTCAGACCGGCACCATCCTCACGCTGGAGCCGGTGGTCTATGGCGACCGGGTCGACATCAAGATCAGCCAGGAACTGTCCCAGGTCGGAGAGGATGCCATCGCCGGCATCTCCAGCCCCGTCATCCTGAACCGCGCCCTGGACACCCAGATCCAGATCCGCGACGGCTGGACCGGGGTGCTGGGCGGCCTGATCAGCAACAACTATTCCAAGAGCAATACGGGCATCCCGTTCCTGAAGGACATCCCGCTGGTCGGCTCTGCCTTCCAGGTCAACTCGGTTTCGGGCGCGCGCACCGAACTGCTGCTGCTGATCACGCCGCGCATCGTCCGCAACGACGAGGACATGGCCGATTTCGTCAATCAGTACACGAACGATATCAATGCCGCCTTCCGTACCGGGCGCGGCTATTCCTACACCCTGACGCCGTTCTCGTTCTCGCGCAGCGTCACCGGCATCGGTCTCGATCTGCCGACGGCGGATCGGGCGTCGGAGCGCCCGCCCCTGTTCGCGCCGCGCCCGGCCGTGACCGAAGACCCGGTCGAGCAAGACACGACACCGCCCTCCAACTAAAGCCCGATCAGTCTGAGCGTGATCCCTCTCCCGGAGGGAGATCGCTCTAGGCCTCCGGCTCCGGCGGCGGTGGTGGCGGGGCTGTTTCAACATCCATCGCCCGCCGGGACCAACCGACCCGTTCGAACACCAGCGGCCGCGGCGCGCGACCGGCGACAGGTTCGACCGTGACGGTCATCTCGTACAGTTGCACGTCGAAGGCCCCGTTGCCGACCGGGAAGCCCGCGTTCTGCCGGGCGGTGCCCAGCGGCACGGCGGACCAGCGCACGGTCGCCCCGTCGCCCAGCCGGACCTCCCCCTCCGGCCGGGCCATCGGATTGACGTCGCGGGTCAGGGCCAGGGCGTTTTCCTGAACCACCACCTGCTGCAAGGCCAGGGCGGCGCGTTCCTGGCCGCGGGTCATCTGGGACTGAAGCTCGAAGATCGCTGCCAGGGTCATGGCGGCGATGCCCAGCGCCACCAGCGCTTCGATCAGGCTGAAGCCCGTGCGTTGCCGCCGGCGCATCACACCACGCCCTCGTAGACGCTGGACAGGGCCAGGACGAGCGACAGGGCCACGAACCCGACCACGATCGAGATGGTGGCGATGGCCAGGGGCTCCATCAGGGCCGTCATCCGCTTCATCCGGTCACGCAGGCGGTTCTCGTAATTGTCGGCCATGAAGCCGAACATCGAGCCGATCGCGCCCGACTTCTGGCCCGCGCGCAGAAGGCTGAGGTCCATCGCCTCCAGCTGGGTATGGGCCCCCAGCGACGCATCCAGTGTCAGGCCGGCGCGCAGGTCGCTGTCCAGCAGGTCCAGCCCCTGGCGAAACGGGCCGATCGGCACGGCGGCGCGGGCCAGGCCCATGGCCGACAGGATCGGCACGCCGTTGTTCATGGCGAAAGCCGCCAGCCGCGCCCACGACGCGATCTCGCGCGCCTGGATCACCGATCCGATCACCGGCAGGCCGTGCGCCACCGTATAGGCTCGGGCCCGAATGGTCGGATTGGTCACGATGACCACGATAAGCGCCACCAGCGCGCCCAGCCCGATCCCGACCAGGCCGAGGTTGGCATTGGCGAATTCCCCGGCCGACAGCACCCAGCGCGACATGGCCGGGACATTCGAGCGATCCTCACCCACCATGACGGCGAAGCGCGGCACCACCTGGGTGAAGATGAAGGCCACCGCCGCCACCCCGGCGAAGGCCAGAAAGGCCGGATAGGTCATGGCATTGGTGAAGTCACGGCGCAGGCGGTCCTCATAGTCCATCTGTTCGGCGGCCTGTTTCAGCACCTCCGCAACCCGGCCCGAGGCCTCGCCGACGCGGGCCATGGCATAGACATAGAAGGGAAAGCCCTGGACGTTGGCCTCCAGCGCGGTACCCAGCGACTCGCCGCGCCTCAGCGCCGCGATCGCCGCCTGGAACTGGACCTTGCCCTTGCGGGCCTGCATGCCCTGGGCGACCGTGTCCAGCGCCTCCAGCAGCGACACCCCCGCCTCCAGCATCAAGGCCAGCTGGCGCAGCACCAGCACCCGCTCCGCCGGTTTCAGGTGACGGTCCTTGCCGTCCGCCTTGGCCGCCACGGCGGGGGCGATCTTGACCACCGTCAGGCCGTCGGCTGCCAGGCGCCGCAGCGCCGCAGCCTCGTCGGAGGCCCCGATTACCCCCTTGGCAAGGGCCCCGTCGCGCGCCACGGCCTGGTACTGGAACAGGGGCCCGGCGGCAGGCAGGCGGGCCAGGGTGTCGCTCATTCCGCACCGCCCGCAATGCGGTAGACCTCGCTGAGCGCCGTCTCACCGCGCCGGGCCTTGAGAAAGCCGTCGTCGGCGAAGCTGAGGAAGCCCTCCTCACGCGCGATGCCGGTCAGCACATCCTCGTCCGCCCCATTGCGAAGGGCCGCCACGATGCGCGGCGACGACGGCGCGATCTCGTACAGGCCGACGCGGCCGCGGAACCCGCTCTGGCCACAGCGGGCACAGCCGACGGGCTCTCGCCAGTCGGGCCGCTGGTTCGCCAGATGGGGCTGCAGATGGGCCGGGATGGCCTGTTCATGGACGGCGGCCTCTTCCGTCGTCGAGGGCCGGGCACAGTCGCACAGGCGGCGCACCAGCCGCTGACCGGCCACGCCGCGCAGCACGTCGGACAGCAGATAGTCCTCGACCCCCAGGTCCAGCAGGCGCGGCACGGCGGCCAGGGCCGAATTGGTGTGGACGGTCGAGATCACCAGGTGGCCGGTCAGGGCGGCCTGGACCGCGATCCGGGCCGTCTCCGGGTCGCGGATTTCGCCGACCATGATCACGTCCGGGTCCTGGCGCAGGATCGAGCGCAGCCCGGCCGCGAAGGTCAGGCCGATGTCCGAGCGCACCCGCACCTGGATCACGCCGGGCAGGTCCAGTTCGACGGGGTCCTCGACGGTGATGATCTTGCGCTCGCCGTCGTTCAGATGGGTCAGCAGGCGATAGATGGTGGTGGTCTTGCCCGAGCCGGTCGGGCCGGTGATCAGGAACACGCCATTGGGCTGTCCCGACAGATCCAGCAGGGTCCGTTCCTGGGCCGGGCCGACGCCCAGTTCCGACAGCAGCGGCAGGCGGCTGGTCTTGCCCAGCAGGCGCAGCACCAGCGATTCGCCCCAGGAACACGGCAGGGACGAGACCCGCAGATCGACCTCCTGGCCCGACACCCGGATCGACTGACGCCCGTCCTGCGGCAGGCGGCGCTCGCCGATGTCCATGCCGCTGAGCAGCTTGATCCGGGAACAGACGGCGTCGAAACTGCCGCGCGGCGCCGATCGGGCCGTGGTCAGGACACCGTCGATCCGCATACGGACGAGGAAACGATCCTCATAGGGTTCGACGTGGACATCGGACGCGCGGCGGCTCAACGCCTCGGCGAAGACGGCGTTGACGAAATCGATGGTCGGGGCTTCCTGGGCCAGTTCGCGCAGGCGGGCGGCGTCCGAACCCGTGCCGGTCAGCAGCGTCTCGTCGATCGCCATCCGGTCGTGGGTCAGATCCTGGGTCAGGCCCTCGATCAGCGAGCGCGGCGCCAGCAGGAAGGTCACCGGTTCGCTGGTGGCCTGGGCGATACGTTGCGACAGCAAAGGATCCAGGGGCTGGACCGCTGCGCAGAGGATCGGGCCGGGCTGGCCGCCCTCAACCTCGGCGCGCCAGGCCACGGCCTCGCGTTCGGCCCACCAACTGAGCGGGGCCCGGATTTCGGCCAGGAAGTCCGACACCTGGGCCGGTGCCGGCGCGTCCTCGGGCACGAGCACCTCCAGGCTCAACTGGTCCGACAGGACCTCGAGCAGCTGGGTTTCCGACAAAGCCCCCAGGCGCACCAGGTTGAGACCCAAGAGGCCGCCGTTCTGGGCCTGGAGCGCCAGGGCGTTCGCCACATCGGCCGGCCGCACCAGCCCCTGTTCGACCAGCAGCTCGCCCAGCCGCCGCACGGGGCCGCCGAAGCGGATGGCGATCGACGGCGCCTCCGGCAGCGGGTCGGGCCGGGTGGTCGCCGCGGCGGGGGGGTGGCGAATGTCGGTCAAGCGTCGCGTCCTTTGCGTCCGACCTTACCCGTCCCGATCAGGGCGATAAAGGGACAGGAAGAAACAGCCGCGCCACCTCGGGGTGCGTCAGTCGCCCGAACAGAAGGGGCGTCCGGTCTAGGGTGCCGTGCGCACGGCCCCGCAGGCGTCGGTATTCCTCGGCATAGTGCTCGCCCAGCGACCCCTCCCCCTGGGGTCCGGCTCGGCGTACGCCGCCCGCCTGGGTGGTCGCGCCATAGTGGAGCTGATGGAACGTCGCCTCTCCCACCAGCAGGATCAGGGGTGCCGCCGGATCGGCCAAGGCCCGTTCCATGATGTCGAAATTGGCGAAACCGCCACCCAGACTGACGAACCCCTCGTCGAACCCGCCCATGTCCAGGAAGCGCGCCCGATCCATGACGAAGAAGGTGGTTTCGGGCGGATTGCGAAAAACGCCGTGACGATAGCTCTCGCCCAGGGTCGATATCTCGAACAGGCGATAGCCGTCGCCGGGCCAGCCGATCCCGGCCAGAAGGCCGTCCTCGACCGCGCGGTCATAGCCTTCGGTCACCGATATCTGCTGGACTTTGGGACCGAGGTGGAAGCCCAGGGTGGCCACGAAGGCGCGGGGATCGACCTGGGCCGCCTGCAGGGCCGAAGCGACCAGTCCCGGGCTGGCCATACGCGCGCCGTCGACCGCCACGGCGATCCGGTCCCCGCGCGCCAGACCGGCCGCCCGATTGATCGCGCGGCAGGGCGAACAGCCACCGTCCTCAATGCGCAGGACGGTGACCGGCGCCTCGGCCGGGAAGTCCTCGCGCCGGACGGGCATGGCCGAGCCGTTGTCCGCGACGATGATCTCGACGTCACCGGACTCAAGCCCATGTTGATAGGGCGGCAACAGGGACAGGACGGTGCGCGGCAGTTCCCGGGCCATGTCGAAGGCCACGACGACGATGGACAGTCGCGGGCTCATAGGGCGGCCGCTCTCAGCCTGTTCCACAGCGCGCGCGTCGGCTCGGGCACGGGCCCGGTGGCGGTCTGATGCGTCAGCTCGGCGGCGCGGAACGGCATCGGAGCCGTGGCATTGAGGCCCAGCCCGCCGGCGACCGATCGGATCCGGGTCTCATAGTCCGGGTCGTCATAGTCCATGACGGCGACCAGGCCGTCGCCCGACCAGTCCAGCATGGCGCGGTTATAGCCGGTCCAGATAGCCCAGCCCTGTTCCGGCGCGAAGCCGTTGCGCGTGCTCAGGGAGGCCGCCACGGCTTCGGGGTGACGGAAAGTACCGACTAGGCGCAGGTCCGGCAGAATCTCGAACCAGCCGTCCAGCAGAAGCGTCGCACGCGGATCCTTGAAGCCCCAGGGCGGGGTCAGGGACGCATAGTCGGTCAGCAGGTCACGCAGCCGCGCCTTCTCGTCGGCGGTCCAGGCGATCCGGTCCGTGGGCGGACGGTCCCACGCGGCCCCGACGCGGTCGAGAATGGAATCGTGCAACGGCCAGAAGGCGGGGTTCTCGCGATTGCCCTTCAGATTGTGCGGGGCGTGCTCATTCACCGCGCCCAGCGACAGTCCCAGGTCCTGCAGACAGCCGGCGAGGCAGGATGTGCCGGAACGATGCATGCCGACGACGGCGACGGGGGCGGAAGTCTGGATCATGCGGCCAGCCTTAAGGGTGCGCGGCCCGACCGGAAAGATGGACGACGCACAAAAGAAAAGGGAGGGCCGAAGCCCTCCCTCCCTGTCTCGAACCGGGGTTCGAAAGTTACTGAGCGGCACCGGCGATGGTGGAGCCCGAGTAGCGACCCAGGGTCGTCTCGAACGTACCGGCGGCGCTGGTGTTGCGCATCTTGGCCGTCAGGTTGGCGGCCAGACCTTCCACGGTGATCAGCAGATCGCCGCGGGCGAAGGCCGGGAAGCAGGCCGCGAGTTGCGGCTGGCCGATGACCAGGTCGCCGGCGGCCGGAACCGGGCCGAGGTTGCAGCTGCCGTCGGCGATGGCGACGTTGCCGGTGGCCAGACCGTTGGTCAGCACAACCGTCACGTTGCCGGTCGCATTGCCGGTGTTCGACAGACGGATGACCGACTGCGAGCCAGCCTGCGAACCACCGGTCCAAGGCGCGATGAAGTTGGTGCCTTCACGGTCGATACGCTCGAAGGCGCCCGGTTGGTTCGGCTGGGCCACGTAGGCAGCCGAGAGGTTGAACGCGATGTTCGCAGCATAGTCGGACGGATTGATCATCGCACCGTCGGGAGTGACGCGGAACCCGCTGCCATTCGGCTTGCTGGTCAGGAGTTGAACGATACCAGCCCCAGCGGTGCCTTGGACACCGGCGAAGGTGGTCGTGGTGCCAGCCACGGTACCCGCCACGGGAGCCCCGCCCGGGAACGTGATGGTCGGGTTACCGGCCGCGCCGGCCGCGCCGTCGAACGCCGAGAAGTCACCGGTGACCGTCAGCGTGGCGGCCGTGACGTCGGTCACGGCGGCGTTGGCACCAGCAGGGTCCAACGTCAGCTCGCCGCGGGTGTCGATGTAGATCGCCACCTTGCCGAGGATATTGTCGCCACCCAGCGTCGTGTAAGGCATGCCACCGACCAGCGGGAGCAACGCAGCGAAGGTGTCGGCCTCGGCACCAGCGGCAACCAGGTTGCCGTTGACCGTCGGCTGGATCGCGTCGATCGCGAAGATCGCGAACAGGGTCGACGGACCACCGGCGAACGGGAGACCGGCTTCGGTGGTGTAGTTCGAGGTGACGTTGACGGAACCGGGGCCCGACGGACGAACCGGCACATCGACCGTGGTGAAGCCGGCGCAGTTACCACCACCCGACGACGACACCAGGAAGGTCACGGTGCTGTCATTAGCCCCACCACCCGATTGGATGACGGTCGTGCAATTCGCGCCGGCGAGGTTGGCACCGGTAACGGCGGCCCCGAACGTCGCATTGCTCAGGCTCAGGGTGTAGAGGTTGTTGCCCGACGGCAGCGAACCGCCCGCGATCGCGTCCTGCAGGGCCAGGCTACCGACGGCCGTCGGGGTGAGAGCCTCCTGAGCGATCAGGTAGGAGCCGACCAGCGAACGCCCGTACTTGGCGGTATCGGTCGTCGTGCTGTCCGGTCCGGCAGCCGGACCGCCGTAGGTGTCACCCAACGTAATCTGACCCGCGGCACCGGCGGCGCGGTAGGTGAGCGTGTGCTGGGCCGAGGCGGTGCCGGCGATGGCGAGCGCGGTGAACGCGGTCGCGGCGAAAAGGAAGTGCTTGCGCATAATGGGGTTCCCCAGAGATTCAGTTAAGTGGACGAAGCCAACGGTTGACGCCTTCCGGTCACAATCGAAATCCCCAATTGAGGCAGACTGCGTCCACGGCACGGAAGCTGTAGCCCACGTCCATTTCGCTCGTCAAGTGAGATTCACCGTGTCGACAATCGCCGGGACGGGGATAAAAGCCCAAACGCGACGGGCACTTAGGCGTGGCGGGAATGTCACGCTCGGTGCAATCAGTCGTTCATCTAACGGTGTGGTGGATGTCAAATACAGTAAGGCTTGGTCGTATTTCTGCCCAGACAGTGACGGAAACACACATCGTTGGCCGAGCACGGTTCCCACTACAGCTGTCGATGGGTCGACGTCATGAACGAAAGGTTAAGCTTCTTGATCGCGGGCGCGCAGAAGTGCGGCACGACGGCGCTGGACGCCTATCTGCGAACCCACCCGCAGCTGCAGATGTCGACGCCCAAGGAATTGCACGTCTTCGACGACGAGCAAGGGATCGACTGGAGGACTCCCGACCTTGCCCGACTGCACGCCGGTTTCGACGGCGAAGCGCAGGGGCGGACGCGGGGCGAATCCACCCCGGTGACCTTGTACTGGTCGCCCGCCCACCCCCGAATCCTCCACTATAACCGTGACATGCGTTTCATCGTCATGGTCCGAGATCCGGTCGAGAGAGCGTGGTCTCACTGGCGCATGAACATCGCGCGCGGCCTGGACGACCTGGCCTTCCCCGACGCCGTACGCTGGGGCCGCCTGCGCACGCTCGACGATCCAAGAACCAACGGCTGGAGCCGCCACACCAGCTATGTGGAGCGCGGCTACTATGCCCGACAGCTGGCCGCTTTGTCCGGTCTGTTCCCTTGGTCGAACATCCTGGTGCTGGAACAGGCGGCCCTTCTGGCTGATCCTGACGCCGTTCTGGCCAAGGTGTCCGCGTTTCTAGGCGTCGCGCCCTTTGCGCCGGTCGAACCGATCCGCCTGAACGAGGGGCCCGAGAGCGACGGCACGGCCATGTCCGACGACGATCGGGCCCATCTCCAGGCTCTGTTCCAGCCGGACCTGATCCGGCTTAAGGACATGACCGGCGTCGATCTTACGACTTGGAGGAGTCAGCCATGAACCGCTACATGGACGAGGACCTGATGGCGCGGCGCCTGGAGGTGGAGGGTCACCGTGCCGTCGTCGGCGGCATGTGGGACGTGATCGGCCCGCTGCAGTGCGACTGGCTGGTCGGGCGCGGAATGGCGCCGGACGACCATGTGCTGGACGTCGGTTGCGGCGCCCTGCGGGGCGGCGTCCACCTGGTCCGCTTTCTGCAACCGGCCAACTATTATGGGATCGACATCTCGGCGCGGTTGCTGGAAGCGGGCTACGCTTCCGAGATCCGGGGCACGGAGTTGGAGCCGCGCCTGCCGCGCGAGCACCTGTTCGCGACCCCTGATTTCGAGGCACCATTCGGAGTGGTGTTCGATCGGGCGCTGGCCATCTCGCTGTTCACCCATCTTTCGCTGGACGTGTTCACCCGGTGTCTGGATCGCCTGGCCCCGGTGATGCGGCGGGGTGCCGTGTTCCATGCCTCGGTCTTCGAGGGGTCGGGCGAGATGCTGCGGCCGTCCGGCGTCACCACGTACGAGGATCGCGATCCCTTCCACTTCACCCAGGAACAACTGGCGGCGGCGACGCCGGACGGCTGGCGGTTCGACTGGATCGGCGACTGGGGCCATCCGCGCGGCCAGCTGATGATCGAGCTGACCCGGACCTGATCCCTATCCCAGGAAACGGTCGAGGTCCGCGGCCAGCCGGACGGTATCGACCCGGATCGGCCTTGCGGTCAGCATTGGATCATAGGTCGCGCCGGGCTGTACCGCGAAGACTGCGTCCTCGGCCCTGAACACCCAGTGGTCCTGACCCAGCGCCCGGGCCATGATCCCGAACGCGGCGTTGCCCGCCAGCGGCGGCATGATCTCGAACACCCGACTGGCCGGGGAGGCGAACACCAGATTGGCCAGCCCCGCCCCGTGCGTGCCCGCGATGACGCCCGCCGACTGGAACAGGGCCAGCTGATCGACGAAGGTCCGCCCGGCCAGGGTCACGAGTTCGAACCCGCGCTGTACGAAAACAGCCTCGACTGCCTCGGCATCGACCAGCCGGAGATCGGCCTCGTCCCTTCGCGACACGAACAGGCGGCGCGTGCCCGGTTCGGACGACTGGAAGCGATCGCGGATGAAGTCGATCGCCCAGGGCGCGGCCCGAAAGCCCGGATGCCGCACCTCGCCGCGATGATGATTGGACAACAGCTGGGTCGTGCTGCCTCCGAACGTGCCCCGGCCGACGGGGTCGGGTGCGATCATGTCGTGACCCAGATAGGTCAGCGCCTCGCGGTAATACGGGTGATCGCGGAACATCAGCGCGGTCAGCCGCCGACCCTGAAACCGTCGTTCGTACAGCGCCAGCCGCGGAAACTTGTCGAACAGGGTGTGGCACACGTTGAAGCCCGAAAAGGCGTCGTCCAGCAGGACCAGCGGTGCCTCGACCCTGACGGGCTGGTCCTGGAAAGGGGTCGCCCCCGACGACCAGTCGGCGACCAGCCGTCCGTCGCCGTCGTGGACATAGACGTCGGGTCGGGCCCGGGTCGCATCGACGGTGATCGTGCCGTTCGCCAGGGCAAGAGCCTTCAGCGCCGGGACGACAGGCGATTGGTGCGAGAACGCCGGGTGATCGCCGGCGCCGTCCGGCGGCGGGAACACGCGCCGCTCCGGTTCGCTGACGACCATGACATCGAGACCCGTGGCCTGGGCCTGACCATCTTCGCGGGCCGGCGCGCGGGTTTCGTCGGCTCTGGAATAGGCTCTTGGAATGTCCGCCCCGGCCGATCGGGCGCGGTCTATCCATCGCTCGGCGCCGGGCCGATCTGTGTCCCATTGCAATATCCCGACACGGAGCATCAGCGTCGGGTCAGCCAGGCCGCCAGCGACCAGGGTCCGCGCCAGGGCGACGGCCTCCAGACCCGCCGCGGGATCGCCGAACCGCCAGGCGATGAACAGGTGGTCGAACCTGTCCCGCCCCGCCGTCATGTCGGTCCCGGCGTCCCCAGGGTCGCCCGCTCGTGCTTCAGCAGCGCCGCCAGGGTGTCGTCGAAATCGCGCTCGGGCCGCCATCCATAACGGGTCTGGAACCGCTCGAACCGTCCCTCGGCCACGGGGATTTCGGAGGGGCGCATGCGCTGGGGATCGGCCTGGGCCTGGACCGGCGCGCCGTGGACCGCGATCAGTCGGTCGAGCACCGACCGGATCGTCCGACCGCGTCCCGAGCCGACGTTGTAGATCGCCAGCCCAGCTTCCGACGGCCCGGCGTCGAGGACCCGCAGATAGGCGTCCACCACATCGTCGACGTCGGTGAAATCGCGCGCGGCGTCCAGATTGCCGACCTGGATCGTGCCGGGCCGTCCCCGGCCGTCCGCATCGACTCCCAGCGCCGCGATCTGGCGCGCCAGGGCCGGGGCGACGAAGCGGGCGTCCTGGCCCGGTCCGGTGTGGTTGAACAGCCGCAGGACGGTGGTCGGCAGGTGATCTCCGGCGATGTCGGCCAGCAGCAGTTCGCACGCCGCCTTGGTCCGCCCATAGGTCGAGGTCGGCGCCAGGCCCGCGTCCTCATCGCACGGCCCGCTCAGGAAGCCGCGGCCATAGACCTCGGCGCTGGAGGCGAAGACCAAATGGATGCGGGCCTGCTGCTCGGCCGCCGCCTGGGCCAGGGTCCGCGTGGCGTCGAAATTGTTGCGCCACACCCTGTCCGGATCGCGCGCGCCCTCACCCACGGAGGACGCCGCCGCCAGATGCAGCACGGCCTGGGGTGCGAAGTCCGCGATCCGCCGCCGCGTGGCGGTGGCATTCGATAGATCGATACCGTCGGCCTCGTTCGGCCCCGTGACGGCGCCCACGACGGCGCCCCGGGCCAGCAGCGCCCGGTGCACGCGGCGGCCGACGAAACCGGCGGCTCCAGTCAGTAGAACACGACGCCCCGCGAGCGCCACCGCTTCAGCCCTGCCGTTTCAGACGGGCCATGTCGGCGTCGACCATCTCGGCGATCATCTCGTCCAGGCTGATCTGGGGCTGCCAGTTGAGGGCCTTCCTGGCCTTGGAGGGATCACCCAGCAGCACATCGACCTCGGCCGGGCGCAGGAAGGCCGGATCGGTCTTGATATACTGATCCGGGTCCAGGCCGACGCGGGCGAAGGCCACCTCGATGAAGCGGCGCACGCTGGTCGTCTGACCGGTCGCCACGACATAGTCGTCCGGCTGGTCCTGCTGCAGCATCAGCCACATGGCGCGGACATAGTCCTTGGCGTGGCCCCAGTCGCGCTGGGCGTCGGTATTGCCCATGCGCAGCTCGGTCGCCTTGCCGAGCGCGATCCGTGCGGCCCCGTCGGTGATCTTGCGGGTCACGAACTCAAGGCCACGCAGCGGGCTCTCGTGGTTGAACAGGATGCCCGAGGAGGCGTGCATGCCGAAGCTCTCGCGATAGTTCACCGTCATCCAGTGGCCCATCAGCTTGGCCACCGCATAGGGCGAGCGCGGATAGAAGGGCGTGGTCTCGCTCTGCATCGGCTGCTGGATCAAGCCGTACATCTCGGACGACGAGGCCTGGTAGAAGCGGGCCTGGGGGGCCTCCAGCCGCACGGCCTCGAGCACATTGACGACGCCCAGGCCGGTCGATTGGGAGGTCAGCAAGGGCTGGTCCCACGAGGTCTTGACGAACGACTGGGCGGCCAGGTTGTAGACCTCATCAGGCTTGGCCTCGCGCATGATCCGGCACAGACCGCTGACGTCCAGCAGGTCGCCGTCGATCATCTCGACCCGGTCGGTGATGCCCAGCCAGTCGAGCCGGTGGGTGGCCACGCCGAAATGGCTGGAGCGACGCACAACGCCCACGACGCGATAGCCCTCGTCCAGCAACAGTTCGGCCAGATAAGCTCCGTCCTGTCCGGTGATGCCGGTGATGACGGCGCATTTCTTGGTCATGGTGTCCTGCCTGGGATCGTCGAACTGGGGGTGTCGCGGCGCTTGTTAGCGGGCGGGGGTGCGACTGCCAACCTGCGCCGCAATCAATCGTTCATCCGCTGGATATCGACACCGGCGAGCGTTACCGGGCCGCTCGCTCTGAGCACATCCAAGGCGACCACCACATCAGCGGCACGCTCGTCGAGCATGAACACGAGCACGCCCAGATCTGTGGCCGACGCTGTCGACCGAACGGTTTGGGTCGACACGGCAAGGCTATGTTGCTCACGCCGCCCGGTGTAGCCGCGCACTTCGCATCGCAACAGGGCGTCCGCTTTGACCTGCCCCCTGAAGGTCACTTGGAACCGGCCTACCGGCAGTTCGAGCTTTGGCGTGCGTGCTAACTCAAAGGGGGTGGCGGCGCTCGCTGTCAATCCGTCGGCAATTGGGTCGCGCCTGGCGATTTCGGTCTCGAAATAATCGAAACCGAGGAAGCCGCCGCCCTGGCGCGACACGAACTCCAGCCACCCCCCGATCCGTGACGGGTTGTCGATGGTTCTTCCCCGCGGCGATCGCGGTGGCTTGGCTGCATCGTATCCCGCCATTTGGAGATGCGACCGAAGCCGCTGGACAGTGGCCAGGTGCGTGACGGCGGTGTCTTGGCTGTGATCGACGGCTGGCGGCGTGGCGCCTTCGACTGCCTGCCGGGCTCGAACGAGAGCAGCGCCGCTCGTCACCGTGTCGTCCTGGTCTTCGGACGGGCGTTTCAATCGGTGCGCAAATTGAGCGACGAGGCTGGTCGAAAGGCCGGGCCGGCCGGTGCCATGGGCGGCCAGACGCCCGATCACGTCCAGAAGGTTGGGAAGAGGGTCCTCTTCGGCCAAGCTGCGCATAAGGCGGGTAACATGGGCCTGGGTTGGCCCACACCGTAGCCATTGCTCGATCTTTCGGTCGTAGATCGATGGTTCGATCAGTCTCTGGCCTGCGATCAGAACGGCGAGCGTTCGCTCCGCCGACGGGTCGATGCGCTGTGCGACCACCAGGTTGCTGAGAGCCTGTTCAGCCCCAACTGCCGTCGCCGCACTGACGGCGTTGGCCAAACCTCGGGGCGGATGATCGATCGCCAGCTCAGGATAAGCGTCGAATGCGTCCAACAAGGCGGTCGTCATCTGCTCGACGATTGCGCAATTCAGCCAACCCAATTCGCTATGGCACTGCATCAATAGCGTGCGGGCCGCAGCGGCGCCCTGGTCAGCTCCCTCCCATCTGCTCAGCCAGGAGCGATACGGCGTTTCAGCCGCGGCCAGGTCTGTTGCCTCGCGCGAACGATCATCGGAATTCTGTTGGGTCATGGTCGCGGATCGCGGCATCAAGTCGCCGCCGCCTGTTCGGGCTCAGGCATCGGTTCGTCCCGGAACGGTGCCGCACCGCCACCCGCGACGGACACGATCCTGTCGTTGTTCAGGAACTCGTCGCTCTGCAGGAAGTCTGCGATCAATTCGCCACGGGTGGCGCTACCTTCGGCCAGACGCCGCGTGTGGTTGGCGACTCCGCTTTCGTCCCCCTCCCGGTACAACAGCCGCGTGTACAGCGCCTTGACGAACACCTCGTCATCCAGCGGATCCAGGTCATCAAAGCTCACGACCTCTGTCCGCGCGCGGTCACGGTCCGCGCGTACGGCCTCGGCCTCGCCACGCAGCCGCACGAGGAAGGCTGCGCGCGACAGTCGGCCCGCTCGGATCTCGCCCGCCGCCGCCTGCTCGGCCGGATTCGGATCGCGACCAAGAATACGTTGGCACGCCAGCCTCACGAACGGAACCTCGCTCAGTTGATACAGTACGTCCGTCGCATCTGTCGTCGGCGCCAGTTCGAGGGCCGGCTTGGGCTCCAGACGCTCCGGCCGAATCTTGACGTCGCGGTTATCGTTGTGGAGGCCCAACATCATGCCGGTCAGCCGCTTGCCAATCTGCGACCAGTTGACATCCTCGAGCCAAGTCTTCTGGCGCGCCACCAAGGCGTCGCGCGTGTTCTCGTCCGCGATCAGGGCCCGAAGGCCCTCAGCGATCTCCGGCGCCGAAGTTCCCGGCAAAGTATAGCAATAGTCGGCCACGTCCCTGAAGATCGCCAGGGGGGTAACGGCGACAGGCCTCAGCGCCGCCAGCCCGAAACGCACCGCGCCGCTCGCCGATTCTTCGGTATCCTGATACGGATAGACGATGGCGTCGGCGGCATGCAGCATCAGGGCGACATCCTCGTTCTGCATGTAATCAGTGATCAGGATGACCTCCGATTCCAGCCCCAGTTCCGAAATCAGATTGCGGCACAACCGTGCCTCTTCCGCCGACTGAGGCGCGGGGTACTGGCCGTTCAGCAGCAGCAATTTCGCATTTGGATGATCGGCACGAAGGAGACCGAATGCCATGATAAGCTCTGAAATTCCCTTGTGGGGCAACAGGAACCCGTAACTGGCGATGAGCGGGTAAGTCTCCCTCATGCCCAGGAAGCGCTTCACCATGGCGGGGTCAAAGGCCGGCGTGCCGGGCAGGCCATGAGGAATCTGGGCCACGTTGTCGATCAGCCCGTAGCCCTTCAATCGGTTCACATCGTCCACGGCATGGACGATCAGCCGCGTCGCAACGCGCAACTCATCGGCGATGTCCGCCAGCGACGTTGAACGGCCATTAACGACCGAGCCTTCAGTCTTGTGGAAAAATACGTAGGTGTCGATGTCTTTTGCCGCGAGTATTCGAAGCGCCTCTCCCAAGGCCTTGATGGAAAAGAAGCCAAAATTATACTGAATGACGACGGCATCGAAGTCGGCCTCGATGATTGAGGCGACCAGTTCCTGAATGCTTTCGGAAGTTAAATCCCAATTACGAACGACACGCGCATCATCCGGGCTGTTTGGTGACTCTCGGTTCGCGAAGATGGTCGCACCAATCGCGTTTGGCGTCAGGTTCGGGACCAGGAACTCCGAATAGGAGGCGATCCCGCATTTGGTATTCCATGTAGAGACCCATGCCAACTTGAGCCGGGACTTGGAGGGCGCGGTCGTCATCAGCATGTCCACGAATTGATCGGTTTTGCGGGCAGATTGTGCCCATGTGAGAGATGAGGCCGTCAGAAAGGCGTTGGCGCGTTTCCTGTCTCGCTCGGCCAAAGTCACCGGGTCTTGCGTGACCAGTCGCCGCATGATCAGCGCCAGATCAATCGATCGCGCCCTGACCCAGTTGGCGTGAGACGATCGGACATGGCTCTGCGAGGGCTCAAAATCAAAGTCGATCAGCCAAGCTGTATCGTCGTTGCAAAAGTCCATATGAGCGGAAAACCCGGTAACCAAGACGGGCGTTGCCGAAATCATCGCCTCAGCCGCCGGCAAATTAAAACCTTCTCCCCGCGTCGCGAGCACGACTGCATCCGAACTCCGGTAGAGCAGCCCAATATCACCACTCGACATCGAGCCCGCAATCACACGAACGATTGGCGCATTAGGCCGATGTCCGATCATCTCTTCATATAGGGGGCGAACCACGTTCGTATCGTTGTCATAGGTTTTGATGACGAGTTCCACGGCATCAGCGGCAGTAAAGGCCGCCAGATAGGCCTTCAGGAGCTCCTCTATACCTTTGCGCGCCAGGCCGGACGATACGTGCAGGAAGCGAAAGGGCTTGTCGCCCCGCGGCTGAACATCCGGCAAGGATTTCGGTACGGCCTGATGATCGATGCCGCATCCGATCACCTCGGCGGGAATCGACAGGCCCGAGTTCCGAAGCGCAGCCTTACCGAATGAGCTCGCGACCAATATACCATCGAGGTGTCGCTCCATGAGAGCGACGGTTTCTCGCGGAACTTCTGTTTCCTCCCAGAAGAAGTTCATCAGCCGAAGATCGCCCATCATTCCGGCTGGTCGGGGCGGATAGGTATTGCGGATCGTAACTACGAGATCTGATGCCGCGGTCGGAGGGATCGAAAGCAAACGACCCACTTCGGGGTAGGCGGCTGCCTGATCAGCATCGAAAGGGTAGTCTCCATGACCTTCCATTGGCACGACACAGGTCGATCCGGGCAACATTCGATCAAGTCCGGTGGCCAGCGACCTGTTGACTATTGCAAGGCTATAGGTTGTTTCGCACGGCCCCTGGATCACGTAACGTCGACCCGTCCTGGGTTCGAGATTTTGAGACTCGGCGGCCGCAGCCGTGCCGAACCTCGGGTCGCCAGGTACATACCGAGCGAGAAACTCAAACAACTCATCGGCTCGCTTGTCTACGTCGAAGTCTTCGAGACGACGCCTTTGACCGCCAATAACTTCGCGTCGTTTCTCTTTCGACATCAGGACCGGCGCCAAGGCGCGCGCGATCGTGTCGGGGCGAGTGTCGGAAATTCGAACACCGCTATCGCCCAGGGTGGATGAGATCGCAGCCGTGTCATAGGCCACGATCGGAAGATCGAAAGCCATGGCCTCGACAAGCGGCACGCCAAAGCCTTCGTGTTGGCTCAGCGAAACATAGGCATCAGCCGCGCGATACAGCCCGTAGAGGTCATAGTCAGAAACATGGCCCGCCAGATGGACACGATCCTCCAGGCCGTAGGTCGCGATCAGGTCTCGGACACGACCCCCATAACCGGCGCCGTCGTGGTCGGAATGTCCCACCAGCGTCAACTGAAGAGGATAGTCAAAGGAGTCCGCATACGCGGCCATAAACTCCACCAGCTCGGCTTGCCCCTTGTTGCCGGCTATACGACCGACAAAAAGAAGGTGATAGGCTGGACTGGAATAGTGCTGGTGGTGCTGATTAAACGCGCGATTTCGGATAGCCTTGAAATCACGCAGCAAAGGAATAGTAGCAACGTTTGAAAAACCACGCTTCCGAAGCTCGTCAGCATTGTAATCAGAATCTGCGATCGCGGCGCAGACCATGTCGCGTAGGGCATTTATTTGAGCGTAGCCATCAATCGAGTACTTCTGCCAGTGGTCGCTCCCGGCGAAATATTTTGGTGGCGTTATATTATGGTATACTAATAACTTTTTGCATTGCAAGGAGTCGATATACGGTATGACATCGTGCCCCATCGAATGATGGATCAGCAGCACATCATCCGGATTCACGACCAACTGGCCCAACAGTTGGAGCTCATCGGCCAAGCGGGGATCGCGCCCCTCGACGAAGATGTCCGATTCGATCCCGCGCGCTCTCAACACATCGCGGATCAGGAACATACCGTTGGTCACCGCATCGCCGACCGCCGACCCGGAATGGAATTGATGGACGCGAATGGCAGTCATTGAGATCTCGATCGCGGGCCGGACGACAGCGGGAGGTCATCGCCGACGGAATACGCTGCTCTTAGAGCGAATTCCGCTCGTTAAGTCGAGCGGCCCGCTCAGACGATTCCCGTTCTGAGACGCCTTGGGTCCTCGCCGATCCTCCTCTGCCCGTCGCCGACCGCGACACATCGCTCGCCTCGTGCGGCGTCCTTTGCTACCCACGCCGCCTCAAGCGTAACCAGAGCCGAAGTTTGGCCAGAGACCCCGGGGGAAGCCATGCCGAAACAGAACCCGTCGGAGATGCCGCTACATGGCGACCGAGCCGTCAAGCTCGACGAGGTCGATGCGGTCTATGCGGTTTACCTGGGCCGCCGGCCCGACGACCCCGACCGGAGAGTGGACTGGCTCGGCCTGAACCTGTCCGATCTGATCGGCGCCTTCGTCAAATCGCCGGAGTTCATCGACATCCACAAGGCGTTGGTCAGGGATGGAACCCTGGTCGACCGCGAGGCCCTTTCGGCATCGGATTTGGCTGCGGCGGATCGATGGCTGTCGAGCGTCGCAGCCGGCCATCACCCGTCCCCGCGCGTGGCGTGGGGCGATCTCCTTCTGGCGGCCATCACTTCGCCGGACCTCGTGGCCCTGGCGGATCCGGGCGTGGGCGCCGATGCCTTGGCCGTCCTCGGCCGGGATGTCGAGGCGCGGCGCGGGGCCCAGGCTTCGTTGCTTGCCCTGACCACGTTCGATCCCGACCGCTTTCTCTCTTTACCGGCGCATCGGCACTACAAGGATGACACGGGGGCGCTCGATTTCAGCATCGGGCTTCCGCGCACCGGCCCCGCCCCGGCCCTGCTGCCGCTGTTCACCGACGGTCTGTCGGCCCTGCGCCGGCCGGGGCCCCTGACGCTCGGCGACTGGCTGGGCGACACCCAGGCCGCCGCCCTGGAGGGATTGCTGACCCACTGGCTGTGGGACGAGTCGACCTATCTGAGGAACCGGTCGGCGAGCGATCGCGATCTGGACCCACCCGAGCAGGACAGCCCCTATCTGGATTTTCTGCTGCTGGGAGACGCTGCGGGCGTCTCGCCGCATCCTCTGTTCTGCCGCCACGCCTACCGCGTCCTGAACGGTCGGGAGGGGGTCATGGGCCTGCCGGACTTCCGCCATTTCGTCGAGATCGGCGAAGCGGAGGGACTGCGCACCTCGACACTGTTCGACCCCGATTTCTACATCGCGCGCCAGCCCCATGTGCGCGATCAGGTCGCGGCAGGCCAATACGGATCGGCGCTTGAGCATTTCGTTCGCGTCGGCCTGTCCGCGGGCTATGCCTTTTCTCCCGACTTCGACCGGGACCACTATCTGTCGCTCTATGCCGACGTCGCTGAGGAAGTGGCCGCGGGCCGACTGCCGTCGGCCGAATGGCACTACGTCTTTCACGGCGTGCGCGAAGGCCGCGCACCGAATCCCTTCTTTGATCCGCGCTATTATGCAGACCGCTATCCCTTTGTCGGGGAAGACATGCTCCGGCTGGGCATCGCCACCACCATCGAACATTTTCTGCTGGTGGGGCGCACGCGCGGCTGGCGGGCCAATCAGCCGCCGGCCGAACGACCGGTCGCGTTGGCGGACGGCAAGGCCCTGTTCGAGAAACGCGCGCGGCGGGCCCTCGGCGAGATCATGGATGGAGCCATCGCGATTCCGGACACGGAAGCGCCTCGCCTGTCGGTCATCGTGCCGGTGTCGAACCAGGCCGACCACACCGCCGGCCTGTTGAAGTCGGCGGCCTTCGCCGCTGAGATGCTGAAGTCGCGGCGCGGGCTGGAGACCGAGATCGTCGTCGTCGATAACGGCAGCACGGACCATACGCAATCCCTGCTGGGCGCCGTGCCCGCCGTTCGGGTCGAACGGTTCCCGGCCGCCATGGGCTTTCCCGCAGCCGTGAACGCCGGCGCGAGGATCGCGCGGGGCGACATCCTGCTGATCGTCAACAACGATATCGAATTCGCTCCCGATGCGTTCGACCGGGTCGTGGCGGTTCTGGACAGCGAGCCCTCGGTTGGAATCGTCGGGGCGAAAATCGTTCTTCCGAACGAGACCCTCCAGGAGGTCGGTGCCATGCTCGACCGCTTGGGCAGCTCGCACGGCCACGGCAGGGGGGTCGACGCCTCTGACGTGCGCGGCGATCGCAGGGTGGAGGTCGATTATGCGTCAGGCTGTTTCATGGCCTTCCGCCGCGCGGATTTCGAAGCCCTGTCCGGGTTCGACGAGATTTTCTCACCCGGGTATTTCGAGGACGTGGACTTTTCCCTGCGCATGAAGCGTGACCTGCAAAAGGTCACCATGGTCGATGCCGGGCTGACGGTGACGCATTTTGAACATGCCTCCTTCGCCAAGGGGCGCCCGCCCGGGGTGAATACCGCCCTGATCCTGCGCAACAGGCTGCGGCTCAAGACGGCTCACGCCGCCCTGTTCAAGGGCCTGGAGGACGGACGCCCCCGTCAGCGTGCACGGCGGGCGCGTCAGGCCCTGATCGGGGCGGCCCGTATCTTAGTCGTCGAGGACACCATTCCCGCGGGACGGCTGGGGTCCGGCTTCGCGAGACAGGAGATGATCCTGGACGCCTTCGGCGACATGGGGGTCGCCTTCGACATCGTGGCCATGAATCCCACAGCCCGGATCGACACCTACAAGGATCCCCGCGCCAGAATCTTCCGAGCCTGGATGCCGGGCCAGTCGCTGCCGGAGATGCTGCGGCATCATGCCGGCGACTACAGTCACCTGTGGATTTGTCGAACCCACAACCTCACCGGCCATGCCGGCGCCGTGGCCCGGGCCAAGGCGGATTTCGATCTCAGGGTCATTTGCGATATCGAGGCGTTGTCGAGCCAGGAGACTTTCGGACGGTTGCGGTTGAACCAGCGTCCGGCCGCCGACGAAATGGCCTTGTCGGCCGTGGCCGACGAATTGGAGCATACGCTGGAGGTTGACCTGTGGGTGGCGATCGACCGTCATGATCGTGCGCTCATCGAGCAGGTCGGGCTGGGCCCCGTGATCGAGATCGGCCATGAGGCCCGCCCGCGACAGGATATCGCCAGGGCTTCATTCGCCGACCGCGACCGCATCCTGTTTGTCGGCTCCGTGCCGGATCAAGCCAGCGCCGCCCATGACGGATTGACCTGGATCCTCTCAGAGGTCTGGCCGCGTCTCGTCGGCATGGAGGGCGCACGATTGACGATTGCGGGAGCCTGGGCGGACGGCCTGACCGAACCGATCGTCCAGAGATTCGGTGATCGTATCGAGATGATGGGCGAGGTCGACGACACGCAGCTGTCCAGGCTTTATGATCAGAGCCGGGTCGCCGTCGCTCCCGATCGTTTTGCGGCCGGCCGCTCTCGCAAGGTCGCCGAGGCCATCCTCGCCGGCGTCCCGACGGTCATGAGCGATCATGTGGCCGATCGGCTCGGCTTGGCGGGCATTCCGGCGATCGCAAAGGGGCGGCGCGATGACGACGGGCGGTCCTTCGCCGAATGGCTAAACCGTCTCTACACGGACGAAGACGTCTGGCGAAGCCAGATCGAGGTCCAGAACGCGGAAATCGCAGCGAAATTCGAACCCGGCGCCCTGGCCGACCGGCTGAGAGCGGCGCTCGAGGGCGACGATCAAGCCATCGGGTGATCGCCTGGTCATCAAGCGTTTGAGTTCCGTCCGATCAGTTTGGCCAGATACACGCCGTAGCCGCTGTTGGCCAAGGCCTGGGCGGCCGCCGCCACCTCGGCCTCCCCGATCAAGCCCATGCGAAAGGCGATCTCCTCAGGGCAGGCCACCTTCAGGCCCTGTCGCTTCTCGATCACATGAACATATTGCGCGGCTTCCAGCAGGGCGTCGTGGGTACCGGCGTCGAGCCACGCATAGCCCCGGCCGAGTTGCTGGACGTTGAGCCTGCCGCGTTCCAGGTAGTGGCGGTTGACGTCGGTGATCTCCAGCTCACCACGCGCGGAGGGGGCGAGACCGGCGGCGATGTCGACCACTTCGGCATCATAGAAATAGATTCCGGTCACGGCCCAGTTCGACTTCGGCTGGATCGGCTTTTCCTCGATCGACAGTGCGCGACCACCATCGTCGAACGTGATCACCCCATATCGTTCCGGGTCATCGACGCGGTAGGCGAACACCGTGGCGCCCGTCTCCAGCCGATCTCGCGCCGACGTCAGCAACGCGCGCAGGCCGGAGCCGAAATAGATGTTGTCCCCCAATATCAGGCAGGACGGATGGCCACGCACGAAGTCGGCGCCGATCACATAGGCCTCCGCCAGACCGTTGGGGCGCTGCTGTTCCGCATAGCTCAGCCGAAGACCCCACTGGCTGCCGTCGCCCAGTACCCGCTCGAACGACGGAAGATCATGGGGGGTGGTGATGATCAGGATCTCGGTGATCCCCGCCAGCATCAGCGTGGTCAGCGGATGGTAGATCATCGGCTTGTCGTAGACCGGCAGCAACTGTTTGGATGCCGCCAGCGTCAGTGGATGCAGACGCGTGCCGCTGCCGCCGGCCAGGATGATGCCCTTCATGATGTCGCTCCAGTCCGGCCGGTCTCGATCAGGAGGCGATCCAGGGTGGCGGCCAGCCCTTCTTGCCACGACCCCGGCCTGATGCCGTACAGGGCGCCCAGACGCGCGCTGTCGAGTCGCGAATCCTTCGGCCTGCGCACCGCGCTGGGATATTCCGCGCTCGAAACCGCCCGCACGTCACAGGATGGTCCCCCGCGCGCGGCCGATTGCGCCATGATCGCCCGGGCGAACTCGTACCAGGTCGCATCTTGCGAACCGGCGGCATGGAAGAGTCCACGGCGCTCGGGGCGATCGTCGGATGAAAGGCAATCCGCGACCCGCGCCCCCACTCGCGCCAGGTCTTCGGCGAAGGTCGGCCGGCCCTGCTGATCTGCGACGACATCGACCACGCGGCGCTCGGCGGCCAGGCGCAGCATCGTCTTGACGAAATTGGTTCCGTCGAATCCGAACAGCCAGGAGGTGCGCAGGATCACATGCCGCGCATTCGCTTCCGCGACCGCCATTTCGCCTTCCCGCTTGGTTTGACCATACACCCCCAGCGGCGCGGGAGGGTCGCTCTCGACATAGGGCCGTTCCGTATCGCCGTCGAACACATAGTCGGTCGAATACTGGATGAAGGCGGCGTCGACCTCGGCCGCCGCGCGAGCCGCCACGCCAGGACCGATGGCATTGACGGCACGCGCATGGGCGGGCTCGCGCTCGGCTCCGTCCACGGCCGTATAGGCGGCGGCGTTGATGACGACACTCGGGCGTGTTCGCGTGATGAGCGCCCGCACCGTCTCGGGCTGGGCGAGGTCGGCCACGGTGCGCCCGGCGAACATCACCGACCCGTCGGCCGGCATCACGCGGCGCAAGGCCCGTGCGAGCTGTCCCGTTTCGCCCAGGATCAGGATTCTGGTCATTCTAGCCCAACAGGCCCAGGCGCTCACCGCCATAGACGCCGGACGCGAGGGGGCTCCACCAGGCCGCATTGTCCAGATACCACTGAACTGTGCGACCCAGTCCCTCCTCGAACGAAACCGTCGGCGACCAGTCCAACTCCGCCGCGGCCCTGGACGCATCGATGGCATAGCGGCGATCGTGACCCGGGCGGTCGGTGACGAAGGTGATCAGGTCGCGGCGCGAGCCGCCGATCGGACGCAGCTGGTCCAGGATGTCGCAGACGGCTCGCACGACCTCCAGATTGGTGCGCTCCGCTCCACCCCCGAAATTGAACGTCCGGCCCGGCACGCCCCTGGTCAGGGCGGTGGTGATCCCGCGGGCATGATCCTCGACGAACAGCCAGTCGCGCACATTTCGACCGTCGCCGTAGACCGGCAAGGCGCTGCCTTCCAGGCCCTTGATAACCACAAGCGGAATCAGTTTCTCCGGAAACTGAAACGGGCCGTAGTTGTTCGAGCAGTTCGTGATCAGGGTCGGCAGGCCATAGGTGTAGTGCCACGCGCTGACCAGATGATCGGACGCCGCCTTGGACGCCGAATAGGGCGAGCGTGGATCATAGGGCGTCGTCTCGGTGAAGACGCCATCCTCGCCCAGGGATCCGTACACTTCGTCAGTCGAGACATGCAGGAACCGGAAATTCTCCCGCGCATCGCCGGCGAGCCCGCCCCAGTAGCTCCGCGCCACCTCCAGCAGCACGTGCGTTCCCACGACATTGGTCTGGACGAAGGCCGACGAACCGGTGATCGAGCGGTCGACGTGGCTCTCGGCCGCCAGGTGGATCACGGCGTCGGGGCGAAAGGCCGCGAAGGCCTCGGTCATCGCCTCCGGATCGGCGATGTCGGCCTGAAGGAAACGATAGCGTTCATGATCTTCGATGACGGCGACATTGGCCGGATTGGCCGCATAGGTCAGGGCATCGACGTTCAGGACCGCCCACCCCAGCTCGGTCACTGCCCGGCGACAGACCGCCGATCCGATGAAGCCGCAACCTCCGGTGATCAGAATGCGCATCCCCGCCCCCTTCCGGCTCAGAACAGGGTCGCTGCGGACAGGAGCGGCAAGGCCCTGTCGCGATCGGACAATACGGGGGCGGCGACCGTCGGCGGCCAGTCGATCGCCAGGCTGGGGTCGTCCCAACGCAGTCCCGCGTCATGCGGTTCGCTGTAGTCCGCGCTGACCTTGTAGATCACCTCGGTGTCAGGCTCCAGGGTCATGAAGCCGTGGGCGAAGCCGGCCGGTACCAGCAGCTGCCGCCGATTGGCGGCGCTGAGTTCCAGCCCGAACCACTGGCCGAATGTTGGCGACCGCCTCCGGATATCGACGGCCACATCCCAGATGCGCCCGGTCACGCACCTGACCAGCTTGTCCTGGGCGAAGGGCGGCAACTGATAATGCAGGCCGCGAAGGGTCCCGACCTGACGCGACAGCGACTGGTTGTCCTGCACGAATGTCGTGCCCATTCCCAGACTGTCCAGTTGCGACAGTGAATAGGCCTCCATGAACCACCCCCGATCGTCTTCGAAAGCGCGGGGGGTGATGACCCTCACCCCTTCCAGTGACGTCGCGGTAACTTCGAACTTGGGCATCAGCGACGGATGCCGTGTCGGAGTGAGATTGCCAAGCGGCTTGTGCGTTCGGCGCCTCGGACGGCAGCTTTCCGCCCCCTCCGTCGCCTGCTAGAGCATCCAGTATTCAAAGGAGGATTCTATGGTCAGCTCCGCCATTTGCCGCTACGAGCATTTCAACTCGGACTGGTATCGCGATGCGGGCCTAGCACTTGGCATACCCCCTGGTGTCTCTCCCGACATCCACGTCAGTTACCGTAAGCACTGGGAGTGGTGTTCGATTTTCGCGACCCTCAAGGCACGCGGCATGCTTGAGCAGGGCCGCCGCGGCATTGGCTTTGCCGTGGGAACCGAGCCTCTTGCTTCGGCCATGGCCAACACTGGGGCAGAAATCCTCGCAACCGATCTGCATGTTGATGAATCCAACGAGCGATGGTCTGAAACAGGTCAGCACGCTCAGTCTCTTGAGTCGCTCTGGCACCCAGAGTTCGTTGATGAAGCTACATTTTGGAACAGGGTCTCGTTTCGCCCCGCCGATATGAACAGGCTCGATGAGTTTGAAGACGAGTCCTTCGATTTTGCATGGAGCGCGTGCGCTCTCGAGCACATCGGTGATTTAGATGCTGGGCTAAATTTTGTAGTCAATGCTATGCGCCTCTTGAAACCTGGAGGCATAGCTGTGCACACAACAGAATATAATCTCAGCTCAAATGATGACACCGTCACTCAAGGCGACTGCATCTATAGACGTCGGGATATTGATCGACTTGATTACATGCTTCGCCCCTATAAATGTGGATTGGAACCGATTGACTTCAATGCGGGAACTCACCCGTACGATCTCGATTACGATGCGCCGCCTTACTCCACAACGAAATCGCGTCATCTGAAGCTATTGCTTCATGGCTACGTCTGCACGTCCATGCTCCTCGTTGTCCGTAAGGCCTGACAGACAATCATCTAAACACTTGACATGAACGGCGTTTTCGGGACCTCCACTGCTCCAAACCAAGTCCGTTTTCCGATCGCCGCGCTGACGCCGCTGCTCGGCCGGAGACATGTCTGGAAACGCCCGATGCTCAATATGCTCCGCAAGAAACGACTGAGCGATCGCAAAATGGGCGATCTCTACCGCGACGCGAAGCGATGGAAGGACGCGGCCGCAGCCTATGAGAAATATCTGAAGCGGCGACCCGACGATGGGCCGATCTGGGTTCAATTTGGGCATGTGCTCAACGAAACCGGCGATCGCGCCGGGGCGGAGGCCGCCTATCGCAAGGCGACGCAGTTGAGCCCCGACGACGGCGATGCCCTATTCCACCTCCGTGCAGTGCTTCGTGCGCAGGGAAAAACCAGTCCCGACGGTCTCGAAGATCCTGTCGGCCAAACCGGTCCAACGTCTGCCCCGCTCCAGTCCGGCCCTGCGCCGCGACGGCGCAGTGCCCGGCCAGCCGAGCCGCTAACGGATGGGACGCTACTTTTTGCGATCCAGGATCTGCTGATCTTCCTGGCGCACTATGTGACGATGTCGGGGATTCAGCGGGTTCAATGCGGCATCTCCGATCAAATCATCGGCATGCAAGATGTCGAGAGCCGGTTTATCATCACCGACCAGTCCGGGGTTCTTGACGAGGGAACCTACTGGGAGATCGACAAAGCGGCGCTGCGAGAAATCATCCATTACGCCTCCGGTCATGTGGTCGATCACGAGGTCATGAGGCAGATGATTCTGGCCGCGGAAGACGCAGCCTGTACGCTGACGCCAGGACATGGCCACGTCATCGTCCTCCTCGGCTGTTTTTGGGCTCACGACAACACGGTCGACCGCTTTCTGCCCGCCAAGCGGAACGGTGCCGCCTTCGGCTCCTACCTCTATGATATCATTCCCATATCTCACCCCGAGTTCTGCGAAGCCGGCTTGGTCAAGATGTTTAGCCAGGGGCTGAGCGAGATGTGCGTCATCTCGGACTTTTTCCTGACCATTTCAGACTACACGCGCGTGACGCTTGAGGCGTTCCTGCGGTCACACGGATCACGGGTCGTGCCAATGATGACGGTGCCTCTCGCCCATTCCTTGACGGGGGCCGAGCACACATCGAGCCACTGGCCGGTGGCTCTCCGAAAACTGCGGGGCGGCGATTACGTCGCCTATGTCTCGACCTTGGAAGGTCGCAAGAACCACACCTATGTCGTCAACGTCTGGCGCGAGTTGATCGCGCGCGGCGTGAATGTACCGGACCTGGTGTTCGTCGGTCGGCGCGGATGGCGGGTCAATGGACTGTTCGATCTATTGGAGGCGACCAACTATCTGGGTGGTCGCGTGCATATCGTTCATGACCTGTCCGACGGGGAGTTGAACGCCGTCTACGAGCACAGCTTGTTTACCGTTTTCACCAGCCTCGTCGAAGGCTGGGGCTTGCCGGTCGGCGAGAGCCTCTTGCACAAGCGTCTGTGCGTCGCGTCCTCAACAACCTCGGTGCCGGAGGTCGGAGGCGGATTCGCCGAATATGTGGATCCCGAAGATCTGGCCAACGGCATCGCGGTGATGGAGCGTCTGATCACCGACCGCGAATACCTCGCCCGTCGGCAGGCTCAGATCGCGGCCGATTTCGTGCCCAGAGGATGGGAAGAGGTGGCACGCAATTTCGTCGATCGTTCCCGCATCTTGGCGAAGAAGGCGCAAGCTTGCGTGCCGGCGGTCCCGCTGCGCTCGGGCGATGTGTTCCGACCCGGAGAGATCGCCCGTAAAGCCGTCGATCCGTCGCGATACAACCCGGCCGCGCGACGGCTGATCCTGAACGGCTGCTTCTATTCGCCCGAGCTCTGGGGCGCCTGGATGAAAGGTCGATCCGGCGAGTTGGCGTTCCACACCGACCTGCAAGAAGGCGATGAAGTTGTCGTATATCTGGAGCTTCGGGAGGCTCCCTGGGATCGCAATGGCGCTTTCACTCTCGAGATCGCCGACCCCCGTCGGGTCAGCGGCCAGGCGGCCGTGTCAATCGAGGTCGGCACGCTTCATCATCGGCTACAGCTTCGCGGGCGGGTCGGGCCGATGGGCGAATGTCGGGTGCTGATCGAGATGACGGGACATTACGTCAGGCCCTCGGACGAGGCCCGCGATGTCATTCTCGGCCTCGTCGCCTTGGCCTACGCGGCACCGGGCAACTCGGATGCCAGATCCGAGGTCCTAGAGGCCTTTCTGTTCATGCCGGCTACTGAGCATCAGGGTGGTCGGGGCTGACGGCTCGCACGGATGGCTATGACCGCTCAGGCGAGCGGCAGCAAGCGCGGATTACGCCAGCCCTGAATGCCGTCGATGACGACCACCGGGCCGTCCCCAAGTTTAAGAATAGCTGGCCGCTCGACTTCCAAAGTCCATCCGGCGCCGAGCAGGGCGTTGAACAAGCGTCCCTCGATCTGGCGGCTATGCGTTCCGACGACAATGTAGGCCACGCGGCGACACAACACGTCCAGCGACTGCTCGATCAGATCGACTTCCCCTCCCTGGATATCGATATGTAACAGGTCGATGCGGCTGCGATGACCGATGATCTGTTCCAGCGGCAACATCGGCAGGCTGGTGTGTGAGCCGCTTTCCGCCGCCTGGAGTCTTTGCTCTTCAGAGGCGCCCATCACGGGTTCCATGCCCCAGTCACGACTGTCGGACGCCTGATTTGGAAACAGGGCCCAGCCGACGACCGACGCGGCGACGCCATGCATGAGCGTCCAATCGGTGGTCTGAAACCCGTTCCGTTCCAAAGCCTGTTCCGCGAACCGAAGATAGTGGGGTTCGCCCTCGACGCCGACCAAATCAACCGCCCGACCGATCCGCCGTGCCGCCGTGCCCATGGCATTGATCCAGCACCCCCAACCACAACCCAGTTCGATCATGGAGAATGTTTCATCACTCAGATCGACGGCCCTCAGCGCCGCCGCCCACTCGGCGATGTCGGCATGCCAATTGGCCGGCGCAGGCACCGGTTCGACCAATCCGGCCAAGTCACGCAATATAGGTGGATAGACCTCGGGGTCGACCGCGACGCCCAGAAAGTTGACCACCATCCCGGGAATCGGCTTGCGGCCTACGGCCTCGTGACGCTTCAGCGTCTCTTCCGCGTCAAAGGTGGTGTGATAGTGCGCGAGCGCCTGGATCATTCATGCCTCTGCAATCACCGGCGCAGCGTACGAAACCCCGATGACCAAAAATGGCGCTCGGGCGCACAGCCAAATGGCTACCGGAGATCGGCCGGTTCTCGTCGGGCGTCCCTACCGTGTCAAGGTGGGTTAAGCCATCCAGTCGTCGCGGTCGATGCGCAGGAGGGCGGCGTCGGGCTGGTCGATGAACATGTCGGCGAACAGGGTGTCGCGGACCCCGTCGGGCTGTCGTCCGGTCTCGATCGTCGGCAGGGCCTCCTG